>JGI24891J29808_1000035_pt1 | contig 178785 bp, 178 predicted proteins | sample FreactcultuFSWF8_FD_29808 | JGI IMG/M metagenome (IMG submission 29808) | reverse complement strand
CTTTGATGCCATGGTCAAGAACATGGTCCGCCTAGCTCTCGCATGCGAATACTCCAGGACACCGATAAGACGTGCCGATATCACTGCCAAAATTCTGGGAAAGTCATCCTCTTCAGGACACCGATAAGACGTGCCGATATCACTGCCAAAATTCTGGGAACACTGCCGAGCACTAAGTCCCCAATCTTGTGTCATTGCCGGAACATCACTAACACGATGCCAAGAGGTGCTTCGCCACGGATGCCCTACGTTGATACGGATGGACAACTGAAACACACCAATGGCATGTTCAGAGGCTGGATCAAAGAGATACCAGAGCTGGCAGCGCACGTCTTACTGATACACGGTGCATACTAATTCTTTCCCAATAGATCACCCATCTGTCACATTGGTAATTCTCTTCATCAAATCTGCGAGATTGCAACCGTCACCATCAGGTACAATGTCAATACAGACACCATCAAGGACCGCGGATGTCAAGTAACCTACAACTCCGACGGTGCATTTTCACAGGCCGAGACATATGCCGTCCCTCCCATGTCATTTTGGGTCTTTATTGCAACAAACAATATGTCAAAAATCCACCCTGCCGAACGAGCTCAATATTCTCTCCGAGAAGTTTGGCTACGTGAGCAAGAAATGATTGGTCAAGTCATACTTTCTTGGGCAGTCCAGAGACCCGACATGAAGTGGAGATTTGATCTCGACAGTAAAATTCACCTCGACAATTACTTGGCAGTGATTATGCCATTTTCCGTAATCACACATGATTTTCCTTTTTTCTCAACCACACGACTTGTAATGACTACTTGATTCTTCTTTGCCATAGTCTTGTACTGCTCTTGCCCCATGTGATACGACTGATTTTGTAATTTTCAATTCGCTTTATTGTCCAAAACAACAACCCTTTAATTTTCGATTCATTCAACATCATGCGCCCGGGTAAAGCGACTCTTTTGAACAACATGCACTCTTACGATTTGCTCGATTCGAAAATATGCTGTTTCAAAATCTTTTGGACAAAAAATCGACATTTTGAAAAGAGGTCAGAGTCTTGTTTAATCGACATGGCTCTAGTATTTCGTGGATTTCCTTGAGATTGCTCTATTCAGAATGTGGGATTTGTGACTTTTCTTGTCTTCAACCTCGTCGGCGCCAAAGTGTCATTTTTGAAAAGGACCTATTTGCTCATACAATTGACATGGCTCTAGTATTTCGTGGATTTCCTTGAGATTGCTCTATTCAGAATGTGGGATTTGTGACTTTTCTTGTCTTCAACCTCGTCGGCGCCAAAATGTCATTTTTGAATACATGTTCAATCGTCTCCCAAGTAGCATGGCTCTAGTATTTGGTGAATTTCTTTGCGATTGCTCTATTCAGAATGTGGAATTTGTAAAATGTGGGATTTATAACTTTCCATCACAAACCTCGCTATATCACATCAACTATCGACTGTCGGCGTCAAAAAGTCTCTAGTAATCTATCGAGCCAAGTAGCGAGATAGCTATACGGAAAAAGAGGGTCCCTTGCCAAGATCTTGTACAAAGCTCGCTCATCCACACGTCGACATCGACCGATCAATCCACAAACCACAATGTTCCTTTTGCGTCGAGCAAGTCCAAGACTTGTATCAAGACCAGTTGTTAGAGCCATGTCATCGTCTTCACAGTCAAGTTCTGCTGTGCGTTTCGAATATTCTGCGGGCGAGGATGAAGAACAACTTGGCCGCAATGCGACTGCTCTCACCACGCAAGGCGGAGGCAAATGGAAGGTTACAAACGACAACAGAGGGCTTGAGAGAACCTTTCGATTCAAGACCTTCAAAGCTACCTGGGTATGTGAATTATACCCTGCCATTCCCATCCCTCGATAAGAGCGACATGGCGTGGTTTCCAGCACCTTCTGTCACCCTGTCTATTCGCCGTCTTGAATGCCCAGCCCAGGCCACTAACTTGGTTGTCAGGAATTCATGAACACGGTAGCGGCAGAGTGCAAAGTGCAAAAGCACCATCCAGAATGGACCAATGTCTTCAACAAAACTCATGTTCGCTGGACCACACATAAGCCCCTTGGCTTGTCCTCCAAGGATGTCACAATGGCTAGGTTCTGTGATGAAGCAGGAACTCGGCATGGAGAGCTGCCTAATGTGCCGGAAGACGATGGCTGTGGATGTGGTGACTTCAAGCCTTGATTGTTCTTGGTCTTTGGAGAGGAGATATATTACAAGTACAGCAGTTCCTCGACCCATCCATTCTAGATGAGATGCATGATTTGCTTCTTCAAAGTGATGTTCTTTGTCTGACATATCGTTTGAGCTGGAAAGCAGGCAGATGGTCCTTGTAATGTGCAGAAACAAAAAGACGCCAAATGCTCGCAAACGAAAATACAGTATTATATCTCAAAAGTGAATTCGGCATCGAAAAAATAGGCCAATTCGAAATGCTGCTTTGACAAGAAAAAAAGGAACAAATGAGTTGATATCAAAAATACACCAGCCAGCTTCCTAGTCAGACCCTTAAAAACTCCGGTATGGCTTTTCTCTTCTCTATGCGCGCAAGAGCTTGGCAGCGTAGTCGACGATCAGATCCTCGGTGGGGAAAGACATCTCCTCGAGCTTCTGGGCGTAAGGGGTGGGGACCTCAGCACCAGTAACTCTGACAGGGGGTGCCTGCAGGTAGTCCCAGGCGTACTCGGCGGTGAGGGCAATGAGCTCAGCGCCAACACCGAAGCTGGGGAAACCAGACTCAACAGCCATCATGTGACCGGTCTTCTTGACGGATTTGACGATAGACTCAACATCCAGGGGCTTGATAGAGCGGAGGTTGATGACCTCGGCCTCAATGCCGTATTTTTGCTTAAGCTTCTCAGCGGCAACCAGCGACTGGCCGACGCAGCGGGAGAGGGTGACAATGGTAAGGTCCTTTCCGGGGCGCTCGATCTTGGCCTTGCCGAACTGTGGACGTGTGTGAGTAAGGTACAAAAACCACATCAGATGAGAGAAGGGTGACTTACGGGAATAACGAAGTCATCCTTCTGGGCCTCCTCGCTCATGGGGAAGGAGAGACCGTAGAGAAGCCTGGGTAGAGAAAATCAGTATCTATGCAGCTCTTGCATAATAGCGCATGAAACTCACTCGTTCTCGAGGACAACAACGGGATTGGGGTCTCTGATGGCGGCCTTCATGAGACCCTTGGCGTCCTCGGCGCTGTAGGGTGAAACGACCTTGAGACCGGGGATAGAGCCGTACCAGGCCGAGTAATCTTGCGAGTGCTGGGCGGCGACACCGGCAGCGAAACCGTTGGGTCCACGGAAGGTGATGTTGCAAGGCTGGATACCACCAGACATGTAGTGAGTCTTGGCGGCAGAGTTGATGATCTGGTCGATGGCCTGCATGGCGAAGTTGAAGGTCATGAACTCGCACTGGGTGGGGGGTCAGTAGGGAGCTTGGTCGATGTCGAGGTCGAGGTACGGGAAGTGCTTACGACGGGGTGGAGACCAGCGAGGGCGGCACCGACAGTGAGACCGGTGAAACCAGACTCGGTGATGGGAGAGTCGATGACTCTCTTCTCACCGAAGCGGTCGAGCAGGCCCTTGGTGACCTTGTATCTGCAAGCAGCGTGTTAGCTGCGCTCGACAGAAGAAATGCCGAGCTCTTCAAGACTCACGCTCCGTTGTATTGGGCAACCTCCTCACCCAGGACAAAGACCTTGTCGTTTCTCTCCATCTCCTCGGCCATGGCCTCGTTCAGAGCCTCTCTGACGGTCATCTCCTTGACGCCGCCCTGGGTAGCATAGTGTCTCGAGACTGCGACGGGGCGGAAACGGAGAGCAGGGCGGGCAATTGACGCCGACACCAGGCGCGAGGTAGGGCGGAACATTCTGGAGGCGACCATGGCGAATACTCTTCTTTGCGAGCGAAGAAAGAGCGAGGGCGAGGGGGTATAGAGGTCGGGTGAGAGAGAGTGCTTTGCTGGTCCTCCCAATGTTGAGAAGTCGGATCCCGAATTCTTGGAGCCTTTTCGGAGTCGATAACAGCCGCTGAGAACTTTCTTATCCGACGCAAGCCAAGCACTCGCTCGTTGCCATGCACCTTTTGCTCGACTCCGACTGCAGACATACAGATACTCAGTGAAGCATAAAACACGTTGATGATACCATCAGCTTTCACTATGCAGGTTTCCGCGCAACACAACATCTGTCACGCTCATATTCAGAGAAACTCCGATCGCTCATATCTTGGATTCAATCAAACGCTTCATAACAAGCCCCTGTGCGTTTGCTATCATCATCCACGGCCCGAATCTTGGCAAGGTCGCGACATGCTCCGACCCGATGCTTATAATGTCCGTCCGATGTTGGGCATTGTACATGTTGATGATGCATGATCCGCCGGCTCGTCTACTGGCCCTGTAGAGAATTTGGACAAATTTCACTGCTCCATGTCAGGATGCTAGTCTCTATGCTTCTGTTGAGCGTAGCAGCCCTCACCTCGGGTTGTGTTGCAGAAGTCGGAACTCGAATGTCGGCTGGGCACTCGAGCCGACCCAAGCTCTTGTTTATTCTTCATGCCTCTTAATATAATTATATGTGAATACAGCGTGCGGTTTCTGTACAATCTGGCTTCACGTGAAAGCTCTCTTCGCCATTCTTCATGCACCACCATGTCGTTACAAATGTTTCGCGTGGAGATCACCACGTAACCCTGAACGCGAGAAAGGGGGCCAGTCGGAAGCTAAACGCTCTCTGTTGCCGATTCTCCTCCGTGAGACGTTGATAGCTACCTAGATACATTCATCAGTTTGGTCAATTCACCCAACCTCTCGCCCTTGGAGAGATTTAATATCACTTTTGCGGCTCTCTCAGACGTCGGCCCTCGCTCGTAGGCCTCACGCTCGTTGTGCATGCTTCCCGTACATGCATCACCGGTCCAGCGAGCAACAATGAACAGACATGGCTACTCCAATTCAGGCGCATATCCGCTGGGCGGGCGCTCCCAATTTTCAATCGAGCCTCACAAGTACGCCCTGCCCATGGTCCATTTCTGCCACTGCACTAACAAGTCTCTCCGTCTAGGTTCGCTCCACGTTCACAGCCCGCCATGCGACGACGCCGTCAACTCATGCTGCGACTAGCCTTGATTGGCTCCTTTCTCTTAGCCGCTATTTTCTTCTTCTTCCCCTCGACACGCCAGGCTATTCTGCCTGCTCTATCTCTTGGTCTGTTTTCCGGAAGCCAGCAGCTCCAGCTTGAGACTGTCAGATACTACGATCTTGCCAACGTCCAGGGCACCGCCAGAGGTTGGGAACGCGAAGAGCGCATCCTTCTCTGCGCCCCTCTCAGAGATGCCTCTCCTCATTTGCCCATGTTCTTCTCCCATTTGCGCAACTTGACCTACCCGCATCACCTCATCGACCTGGCCTTCCTCGTTGGTGATTCCAAGGACAACACTCTTACCCTCCTTTCCGATCTGTTGGCCCAACTGCAGGCCAGCGAGAAAGATGGCATGCCCTTTGGTGAGGTCTCGGTCATCGAGAAGGACTTTGGACAAAAGGTCAATCAGGACGTCGAGAGTAGACACGGTTTCGCTGCTCAAGCTAGCAGAAGAAAGAGCATGGCCCAAGCACGCAACTGGCTGTTGAGCGCAGCTCTACGACCCACACACAGCTGGGTCTATTGGAGGGATGTCGATGTTGAGACTGCTCCATTTACCATTCTCGAAGATCTGATGAGACACAACAAGGATGTCATTGTTCCTAGTAAGATCTCGATATCACCATCTTAAAAGGCTGGGTTACTAACATGCACGAAAGATGTCTGGAGACCTCTGCCCGATTGGCTTGGTGGTGAACAACCTTATGATTTAAACTCCTGGCAAGAGTCCGAAACTGCCCTTGCCCTTGCTGACACGCTTGACGAAGATGCTGTCATTGTCGAAGGTTATGCCGAGTACGCAACGTGGCGTCCTCACTTGGCCTACCTGCGTGATCCTTACGGCGACCCGGACATGGAGATGGAGATTGACGGTGTTGGTGGTGTCAGTATCTTGGCAAAGGCAAAGGTCTTCCGCTCAGGCGTTCACTTCCCTGCCTTCAGTTTCGAAAAGCATGCAGAGACCGAAGGTTTCGGCAAGGTATGTCATAAGAAACAAAAACACACGGAAGAATATCTAACTGAAGTTTCAGATGGCCAAGCGTATGCAATACTCGGTGGTCGGTCTTCCTCATTACACCATTTGGCATCTCTACGAGCCCAGCTTGGACGACATCCGTCACATGGAAGAAATGGAAAAGGAGAGAAAGGCACGCGAAGAAGAGGAACTCAAAAACAAGGAGCGAATGGACAAGATCCAGTCTCAGTTTGACGATACCGCTAGCGAGTGGGAGAAGGACAAGTCGGAAATTGTCGATGCACAAAAAGCGGCAGATGCTGCAAAAGACATTGTTGCAGAGGCTAAAGATGGTGCGGGAGCTGTCAAAGATGCGGCCAAGGGTGTGGCTGGAGATGTCAAAGCTGCAGCCAAGGACGTAGCTGGAGGTGTCAAAGACACTGCCAAAGGGTAAGTACTGACAATATCATTGATCAAGTCATGTCACTGACAGAGTAAAAAGCGCAGCAGATAAAGCCGAGAAGGCAGCCGAAGCAGTCGTGAAAGGAGAAGGCGCGGCGGCAGCGGCAGCCGGGCAAAAGAAGGAGGCCATCATCTAAGGAATATCGGGAGTTGTGCATGGGTATAAATGAACAGGGAGGTTAAATATGTTGGTATATGTATTTGCAAAAAGCGAATTAGAGGAACTTGATGATGAAGGATTCTTCTTTGATGCAGATGTGCGAGCACCCGTATCTCAATGATCTCAATGATCTCAATGATCTCAATGATATCAATAGTCTCAATAATCTCAATAATCTCAATGATGCGGCGAGCTTCGGGGAAGAGCTGGCGCGGAGTCCGGGGCACAGTATGAAGCTTTGACCGCATGAATGGACAAGTACGTCGACGGCGTGTAGATGGAGTATAACACGTAAATGTACACTTTACGAACTCTACGAGCACAATGAGCAATGGCATCGGTGCAGGCGAAGGCGACAGTAGTAGCGCCAGCATGACGCCCGTGGCCGACTACTCGACACAGACGCGACCGGTCAGCGTAGCCATCGACCCCGTGGCCCTGATCATTACAGAATGTATCACCGTCACGTCGGCCATGCGCAAGCATGCGCGCTGGGCCCAGTCTTCTGTATCGGCAATCCTCGGCGGCGGTGCTGCTAGACGACCTCCTTCGGCGCTTGGTTCCCTTGGTGTTGGCGACGACGCCGATGGTGGACAACTGGCTACACGATGGGGCCTTCGCGGCAAGAAGGGGAAGAGCATTCAAGACAACCCACTGCTGTCTGCATTCGCTCGGCTGCGGAGTCAACTTAAGGGATGCAGAGGTATGGCGTACATGGCCTCCCGACTCGTCCAGCAACTGATCGCTTCACACTACAGACATCCGTACCGTTGACACGCCTTCAATCCTGCAGCCCTTCTTGCAAGTCATCCGTTCCTCGTCTACTACCGCCCCCATCACTTCTTTGGCCTTGATTGCAATCACCAAGATGCTTTCCTACAATGTCATCAGCCCGGGCATGCCCAACTTTCCCTACGCCATGATGCTTCTATCCTCGAGTGTGACAAATTGTCGTTTCGAAGGTGACAATACCGCCTCGGACGATGTCGTCTTTCTTCGTATCCTCAAGCTCATGGAAATCATCATCACCGGGCCTTCGGGCGAAGTTCTCGGCGATCAAAGTGTTTGTGGCATGATGGAATGCGGTATCTCTATATGCTGCGCACTGCGCATGAGCGAGGTCCTGAGACGTTCGGCCGAAATCACAATGGTCACCATGTGCCAGACCATCTTTCAGAGACTGACCCACCTCGAATCTCTTCCCGAAGACGACAATCAAAACGACCAAGACAAGTTCAAAATCGAGTCCAGCACCACTCAGATAGGTTCGACACCCGCCCAGGATACTCCTCCTTCTGGAAGCCTAGACGTGCCTCGATCCACTGGTGGTGAAAGACCCTCTGCTGAATTCAATGCTAGCCAGGTTGACTTGACCAAAGCAACCGAAACCACCGACATTCCCGATATCAAGCCATACGGGTTACCTTCGATTAGAGAACTCTTCCGCACGCTAGCCGAACTTCTCGATCCCCACGACAGACAGTACACCGATACCATGCGTGTCATGGCTTTGCGCATCGTAAATGTGGCTCTGGAGGTTGCTGGCCCTTCAATAGCCTACCATCCATCACTAGCCTCTTTGGCCAAAGACACTCTATGTCGCAACCTTTTCCAGCTCGTGCGCTCCGAAAACATTGCCCTCCTCCACGAATCACTACGGGTCGCTGGTACTTTACTTGCAACTTGTCGCAGTGTACTAAGGCTCCAGCAAGAGCTTTATTTGTCCTATATTGTTGCTTGCTTGCATCCTCGAGTTCCTATTCCTGATGAACCAACAATCAACCCTGCCCTTTACGAGGGAGTCCCTCAAGCTCCGAGACTTGTCAAACCAGCTGCATCAGCTACCCAAAGCGGTCGATCTACCCCAGTACCAGTCAAAGACAGGCAGAAGCTCGGCTTGGAAGGCGGTTCTCGGAAGCCCGACGCAAGAGAAGCTATGGTAGAAAGTGTAGGGGCTCTTGTCAGGATCCCAAGCTTCATGGCTGAGCTATTTGTCAATTACGATTGTGAAATCGACCGAAGCGATTTGTGCTTGGACATGGTTGGCCTCCTCTCGCGTAACGCGTTCCCAGACTCTGCTACCTGGAGTACTACCAATGTACCGCCGCTCTGCTTGGATTCTTTGCTTGGTTATGTGCAGTTTATCGCCGATAGACTCGACGATGACCCTGTGACTGAGGGCCTGCCTCGTTTGGAAGCACTACGTGAGCAGAGAATCAAAAAGCAGATTATCATTCGTGGAGCTACCAAGTTTAACGAAAGCCCCAAGGGTGGACTCGCCTTTTTGGCATCTCAAGGCATCATCGAGAATATAGACGATCCAATGTCTATCACACGCTTCCTCAAAGGAACATCCAGGATTGACAAGAAGGTCTTGGGAGAATTCATATCAAAAAGGTCAAACGAGGCTATCCTTGATGCCTTCCTCGACCTTTTCGATTTCACCGGGCAGCGAGTTGATGAGGCCTTGCGTCAAATCCTTAACTCCTTCCGATTGCCAGGTGAATCACAACTCATCGAGAGAATCGTTACAGTCTTTGCAGAAAAGTATTGCGACAAGACTAACCCCGAGGGCATTGCGGATAAGGATGCTGTCTACGTCTTGACATATGCAATCATCATGCTGAACACGGACCAGCACAATCCAAACATGAAGCAGGCACGAATGGCAGTCACCGACTTTGGGCGCAACCTGCGCGGTGTCAATGGGGGTAAGGATTTTGAACCGGAATATCTGCAAGGCATTTATGATTCTATCAAGACTCGAGAGATCATATTGCCAGAGGAGCACGACAATAAGCACGCTTTCGAGCATGCTTGGAAAGAGCTCCTCATCAAGACTCAAACTGCTCAAGATCTGGTCTTGTGTGATACCAACATTTATGATGCAGACATGTTTGCTGCTACATGGAGGCCTGTCGTTGCAACCCTCAACTACGTCTTCATGTCTGCTACTGACGACACAGTGTTCCAGAGGGTTATTTCTGGCTTTGATCAATGTGCCCAAATCGCGGCCAAGCATGGGCTCCATGACTGTCTTGATCACATCATAGCCTCTCTTGCACAAATCAGCACCCTAGCCACTGAAGCACCACCCAGTACTGCACTCAACACTGAAGTGCAGGCGAATGGCAAGAGCATCATGGTGAGTAAATTCGCCGTCGAATTTGGCCGCGAAAACAAGGCACAGCTTGCCACACTCGTACTCTTCCGCATTATCAACGGTCATGAAGCCGCAATTCGAAATGGCTGGACTCATGTAAGTTTAATAATAACCACATTGCTTCACCGTGCTGATGATGAAAACAGATTATCCGCATTATCCTCAACCTCTTCATCAATTCTCTCATTCCTACTACCCTGTCTTCCTTGACATCAAAGCTGGACCTTCCACCGATTCCACTCCAGAGCCCGGCACAGGTCATTGAGCGAAATGACAAGTCTACCGACATTGGTCTATTCTCTGCCTTTACATCATATGTATCGAGCGTCATGAATGACGAACCACCAGAGCCAAATGACCAAGAAATCGAGGCGACTCTGTGCACTGTAGACTGCATTAGTGCTTGCCGGTTGGACGAAGTCATCTCTAACATTGGGTATGTACAATACCTGTCTAACAGCAACTCTTCTCGAGCTAATATACGCTCTTTAGCAACATGCCCAGTGACCCTCTCAGAGCTTTCACTCAATCACTTCTCTCATACATGCCCCCAGATGATGTTGAGAGCTCGCCCAAGGTCATTGTCGTGAAACCTCCAGTTGCTGCTCCGACACCAATACGGCCCAACGGTCAAAAGCCGCAGCCCACAATCCCGGACTACGATCCCGCCCTTGTTTGCGTCCTTGAGCTTGCCACTGTTTTGGCAATGCGCGATCAGGATTCTGCGTCATTGTTTGGCAAAGATGTTGCTCAGTGTCTGAAGTCTGTTATCCATGATGCAGACGGCCTACACCCAGTAACACTTGGCCGAGCATCCTACTACCTATTGAACCTTCTCAAAGCTAGTGAAGTGAGTACTGTCCAGTGTTGTGGCGCACGTTTCCTTAACACAAAAAACAGGACCACGATTATGTTCGCGCGCCAGTCGTGCTGCATACAATTTCGTCTTTCAACCAGGACCTTCTTCGACGATGTGGCCCAACGATACTCAAGGGAATCTCTGAATGCATCAAAGGACCTGCAAGTCTTCGAAAAGAAATGGCAACATCTCCAGACTTTTGGTCGGTGCTTCATGCTCTCCAGCCAGTCTCAGAAGCTGCTCCATTGGCCTTCCACATTACCGAGGACATTGCGACGGGATCACCTCAAGCAATCACGGCCGATAATTATGAGTCGGCCATTGGTTTACTAAACACATTCGCCACGGCGGGCAGTGCAGGTATCGTCCGCGAACAGCGGAGGGATCCCGCTGCACGACGTGGCAAACCCACAGCACCCGAGAAGCGACCAGCGCCCAATGAGGCTACCCTTCGTGGTGTCAGGGCGATGGCCATCGTGTCTCAGATGACTGGTCGGGTTCCTGCCTTCATTGAGCAATCTCATCTGGAACCCAATGAAGCTTGGCAAGCGTACTGGCTCCCTATTTTCAGATGCTTTATAACGCAGTGTGTGAGTCCTTCTAGAGAAATCCGACAGCAAGCATTCGCATCCTTGCAACGATGCTTGTTGTCCAACGATCTCGCATCGCCGGACCACAAGGAGTGGACGAACATCTTCAGCCAAGTACTGTTCCCCTTGGTCCAGCAGCTGCTAAAGCCAGAGGTTTATCAGACAGATCCTGCTGGTATGGGTGAGATGCGGGTACAAACAGCACAGCTTCTCTGTAAGATTTTCTTGCATTACCTTGTGATGCTTAGCGAGTGGGAAGGTATGCACGATCTATGGATGGAAATCTTGAACATTATGGACCGCTTAATGAACAGCGGCCAAGGTGACACATTGGTAAGTTCCGTGACATCAACCCTGCACGTTCCCCGGGCTGACATTACTCTTTCTAGGCCGAAGCGGTACCAGAATCTCTCAAGAATATACTACTCGTCATGTCCAGCGGCGGCTATTTAAAGGGTCCAAGTGAGGGCGGTGAACGGTCAGAGCAGCAGAAACAGCTATGGACAGAGACGTCGAGCAGACTGCATAGGTTCCTGCCAGACTTGATGCCCGAGCTTTTCCCAGAGCATGAGATAAGGCAAGAGAAGGAGAAGGAAGGAGCACATAAGGATCGAGAAGTGGGTGTTGCCGTACCCGCTATAGAGGAAGAGACTACTGAGGCTGCGTAGAGGAAACACGTAACATGCGATTGTTTGGAGGACTGTAATACACATGTCTCATGAGCACCCTCCACGTCCTTGATTTTGCTCTTCGTCCTCATTGCACTCCCATCCATTACTGACAAGGCGTTTCATGCGGCAGTTGAGTCGTTGAGCTGAATCACGGCAAAATTGGTGACGGGGTGGATTGCAGCTATTGAATTGAGACCACACACATCACCACATGCTCCGGACCCATAGATCCCGCGTTAATCACCCCTATACTCACTACATTAAGTACTCTCACCTCATTCAATGTGTCTTTGTCGAATGTTATTGTCGGACTTGTACTGGACCTTTTCTCGTGTACAATGTAGCCATTAAGGCTATCATGCACCATGTTAAACTTGATAGAAGCATAATCATAATGTGGAATGCCTCGACATAGGGGTGACCCTGGTCTTGACACACAGAAGTCCAGGGAGGTCACGAAAACAGAAAATGAGGGACGAAGCATTTGCTGTTGCTGAGATGTGCATATCGAGCTCGCGTACAAGTTGCACGAAGCAGCGAAGCATAAGACGAGCACAGGTTTGCACATCGTTACTCGAGACTACCGAGGTGTTTTGGAGCAAGATGATGAAGGGGCATGCAGCCATGCACGCGATATGTCAAGATCGCTTCTTATATTCCTTCAGCTCCTTCTGAAACTGGTCTTTCAGTCTCAAGTACGTCTCGTCTTGTTTGATGTCCTCCAATATGTCCTTGAATATGCGGCTGGACTCTTCCTTTTCCGCCTTATCCGAGTGATGCTCGCTAGTTGGCAGGACGTCGTGATCCTTGTCGTACTTTCTCCCGCCCTTGTGATTTGCGTATCGCTTCGCTCGTGTAAATCCCATCTGGATGAACTTGCGCGTCATGTCCATGCCTACAAAGTCCTCCTCTTCTCCAAAGTGGTCGAATTCGGATCGCAGTAGAGCGGACGACTGGCGTGCAATGTCTGGTGTTCGGAAGCGCCATAGAGGAAGAAGGTAGGACTTGTAAGGCTCGAATGTCAAGACGCCCATCTCTCCACGTCCTATTCGGTATTCCATTCGTTGAGCGTGTGTCGTCTGAGGCCTTGAGCCAGTTGGGGGTTCCAGCTTGGTTGTTGCTACAGGAGCTCGACGAGGCATTGTCAATTAGTAGATGGGATCGCTAGTGATGGTGTAGAGCCCTCGGATGGGATCGATGACGACTTGGTGTAGATGCACACGATTGGGAGCACAACCGTTGAGTGCGCGTCAATAGGACTATGAAAAACCAAAAACACCACTTGGCGGCTTCATTTGCAACGCAGGAACAAAAGTGAAGGCAGTATCTGTTCGCCTCGCTAGGAATGGAAGTGACTTGCCGTGTTCGACTAGAGGAACAAAAAGAATATCATGATTGAGGTCGTACTGGGGCTCGAACCCACTGAGAGGTGTTAGAAGATTGCTTGACTGACTGGGCTGAAGGTCGAAACTTACGGACTCGAGAATTTTTGAGTTGTCAAAATCTCGCGTGCTAACCGCTACACTATACAACCGAGTTGATGAGCAGCTCTCCGCTGTATAGGTATATATTCATTATTGATCGGCAACCCTGGGTGCTAGATCGCTGCATCAATGTACGCGGTCATGATGATAGCAGTATGAGAACACAAGACCAGCACCGACTTTATTCATCGTCTACACAGGCAAATCGTCCGTCCTTTCTCTCATGCTTCTTATTTTGCATTGCCTGCAACATTCCCCCGTCACCTATCTTATCCCATGCGATGCTAGTCTCAACAAAATGGCGTTCTAAAAGCGTCCTCACACATCCTGCGGGGCCAGGAGCAAAGCTCCGAGTCCGATCGAGTGCGATCTCAGTAACGCGCCGTAAGCTTTTTCATCTTTGGTGGGGCTACAAAGCTTCCAGATGCGTTTATCACGACAATAGTTGATCGCACAGGACATGACTTGTCCACGACAGACGAGAAGGCGACAAGAGATGAGCTGCTGCCTCCACCACCGTCAAACACAGATATTGTCCAAGAATCTCGGTGCCTGCAGCCTGCTCACTCGTCGAGCTCTGCTGCGATGCAGACACGTTCCAGCTCTTGCGCTAAAGGCGTTCTGCGACGTCATTGACATGCTCTAAAAGGTAAAGTCATAACATAGCCAGGCGGATTCCACCTCGCGACCGGTAGCCAGCGGTCTTTGAATCGCTCCGGTGTCCGACTCAAATATGAGGTAGGTCGCTGCACTGCTCTTCTCTCCAAATCTTCGTACCAAGGTCATTCTACATTGTTACTTGTTAGCACCTAACTTGCGCCAATTATGGTCAATTCAACACAGACTTCTGGCCCTTTGCAGGCATTGAGCGGTTATGTGGCTTCCTACGGCTGGGGCCCTCTTCTGTCCGTTTCGCGGAGCACTGTTCTTTCGCTCTTGTCGCGTATTGAAGCCGGTCACCTAAGAGTAGCAGACGTGGATGGCAAGGTTACAACCTATGGAGAGAAACTAGCCGTCAATGGCACTACTGAGAAGAGCGTGCATTCGCTGCCCAATGTAGAGTTGACTGTGCACAAAGATGTCTTTTGGGTGCGCATGTTGCTCTTTGCAGATATGGTATACATCAAGACACCGCTCCTATCGAGTTTCTTGCGCTGATGGAAGAGTAGGGTTTCGCAGAGAGCTACATGCTCGGAGAAGTGTCTTGCTCTGACCTGACCGAGTTCTTCCGGGTTCGAATGCAGACTTTCAATGCTTGAAACATGCTCTAACACTTGACAGCTCTTCATTGTCAATCGCAACTACCTCTCGAACGGGTCTACTCTCACGTCGAACCTTTCAGCGAAGCTCTCTTATTTGCTTCGCAAGACGAACACCCTTACGACCGCTCGCCTCAACATCGCCGCGCATTACGACATCTCCAATGACATGTTCGCCGCATTCCTTTCTCCCGACATGACTTATTCCTGCCCCATCTGGCTGCCCAAGTCGGACCCTCGTTCCAAAAAAGAAACATTAGAGCAAGCTCAAATGCGCAAGCTGAGACGCTTCATTGACAACGCAAAGATCAAGCAAGAAGATCATGTCTTGGAAATTGGCACCGGCTGGGGCAGCTTCGCGATTTTGGCCGTACGAGAGACCGGCTGTCGCGTCACTAGCTTGACCTTATCTACAGAGCAGAAAGATTTGGCAGAGAAGAGAATTGCAGAGGCTGGCTTCACTGACCGCATTGAAGTTCTCCTTTGCGACTATCGCGCGCTGCCAACTCCGAGAGACGGGAAGTTATATGACAAAGTGGTCAGCATTGAAATGCTGGAAGCCGTGGGCAAGGAGTATCTGAACACATATTTCCAGTGCGTGGACAAACTTCTGAAACCCGAAGGTGGTGTCGCTGTCTTCCAATGCATTACGATGCCCGAAAGCGTAAGCAAAACCGCTCACCTGTGTGACACATTTGAACTTCCACTGACTCTGTTCAAGCGCTACGAGGCATATAGCAATTCTGACGATTTCATCCGCCGATACATATTCCCTGGTGGTCACCTTCCTACCGTTACTCAACTACTGGATTCTGTTAGAGCTGGTTCTTCTTGCAGACTTATCCCAGAATCCGTCGAGAACATTGGTCCTCATTATGCAAAGACCCTACGATTGTGGCGCGAAGAGTTTATGCAAAACTTTGACGAAAAGATCAAGCCCTCGTTATTGGAAGAGCACGAAGGCATGACCGAAAAAGACGTCGACCTCTTCCGCAGAAAGTGGGAGTATTACTTTGCTTACTGCGAGGCCGGCTTCGTCACCAAGACTCTAGGAGATGTTATCTTCACCATTGGAAGAGAAGGCGCAGTGGAGATGATGGAAGATGTGCCTCTTTAGTTGTATGCGGGAAACGAGCAAAACGATTCTTGACATATAACTGATAATGTATAGTATTGGGAAAGAAGAGCCGAGGTCGTGTAAAACAGGAGATACCCCGATTGTGCCACATAGATTCAAGCCAATCAATGTTTGTATGCTCGAACTGACAACCGTGGCAACGTTCCTACTGAGTTCCAACCTGTTTGCAGAGAAACAACCCAATTGTGTTCGCAGAGAAACAAACCGTCCCAATATGTGCTGCACTGTAGAACAAGGATAAGATCGCTATCATCCGGAGCTAGCAGCCGAGGGGCGTCAGAAGCGCAAAACCACACGCGCATGCAAATTTGTGCAACTTCTTCTTCAATCCAAACGATCGCAATTGGAAACGCCATTCAGCAAAGATTTGGAGATGGAGTCTTCTCCAGTGAAGATCAGCCTGCCACCAAGGCTTCCACGAATCCGTAAAGACGACTCTTTCAATGAATTGATTCAGAAGCTTGCCAAGTCAGTCGTTGTTCCAACGAAGTCGACCACGCTTACTCACAGCCGCCCAGATATTTTACCGATCTTGTAGAGAGACCCATCACGTTCGAGGAGTTTCGTACTACGCAAGACCATCTTTTGACTCCATTGGCTCGTCATCTTTTGCACGATGTACACCATCCTGCGCTGGTTGCAGCATTGCTGTAAGGTAAACACGCGTATGGAATAATTCCCGGCTGACATAGTGCTTCGATAGCGTTCTCAAGGGCCACTTCGTCACACTTGAAGCGGAGGAAGACCAAGGAATCTTTGCCGCTAGAGGGTTTGCTTGTGAAGCAGTTGCGACAAGATTTATCATTGGCCTGGCCGACAGGGAGATTATCGACTCGCTCCTTTACGAGCTACAAATTCCTGATGTATCAGATACCGAGACCCGAGCAGTAGACGAAAGTCAACCAGAGTTGCTCTCGCCAGTTACTGAGCAGTCACCTCTTCTAGCACGCTCAAGTTTGCGTTCTCGTGGGAGCTATAGGAGCAGACTCACCATTCCAGAGACTTATGACGGCGCCGAAGACTCTTCTACCGCAACCGATTCCGAACTGGCCGAACAATTTGATGGCCTGAACGCCTTGGAAATTGCAGCTGTGTCCGGAGCAAAGAAGTTCCTTTGTCAGAAGCAAGTCCAAAGAATCATCAACGCCATCTGGACTGGAGATATCATGTTCTGGGCCAAACTTAGCGCTGACACGCAAAAGAAGGCCCAGATCTACCAGCGCAAGTCAATGGATCCGTTCTGTCGACTCCGCGTCCCCATCTATCTCAAGGCCTTTGAGGTTCTGTTCTTCGTAGCGTTCCTGGCGTTCTATTACGCCGTTCTCATGCAGCGTTCGTTCTATTCGGTGACCACAGCCGAGATCTTTTTGTACATTTGGATCGCCTCTTTTGCCCACAATGGTGCGTTCCTGACTCTAGGTCACCTTTATCCCAAAATGTGTACTGACATATTTGCAGAAATTGGAGAGTTCTGGGATGCAGGTACTACAACCTTCTACCTTGCAGATTTCTGGTCTCTCTGGGACCTGTTCGTGATAGGTATTGGAGTTGCATTCTTCATTACAAGTAAGTTTTATGCTTCTCCTTCTCTTCCAAGATACATACACCGTGGGTCAAATCTGTTCACAACTAACATTTCATCAGGAATGATTGGTCTCCACCAAGGAAACGACAGGATCATCGATACTTCTTTCGATATTCTAGCTCTCGAGGCATTGTTTCTAATTCCCAGAATTTGCTCACCTCTGCTATCTCTCAACCCGTACTTCGGTACACTGCTCCCATGTCTTACTGCTATGACGAAGGTATGTTCAAGGACGTCTGATGGTGCCAAAACAACCTCTAACTATTTACAAGGACTTTCTCAAATTCCTTTCGCTTGTGGCGATATTGTACTGTGGTTTCCTGTCAACTTTTTGTCTTCTTGGACGAGGCCAGTTTACAAGTCGTCAAATGGCGCTGATCTTGACCAAAGTCTTCTTCGGTTCGTCATATCTGGGTTTCGACATCAGTGATAAAATTTCTCCCTACCTTGGTCTCCCACTCATGCTGGTTTTCATCACGTAAGTTTTATGCACTCGCTTACAACAACAGTCATCATGTCCATTCGCAAAGACTCCTTGCTAACAACCAACTCTAGCTTGACACAAATCCTTCTAATCACATCCCTCATCTCGATCCTTTCTAACAGTCTGTCTAACGTTCTCTCGCACGCCAGAGAAGAGTACCTGTATGTCTACTCTGTTTTCGTGCTCGAGGCGTCGACATCAAACAGGCTCACGTACTTTGTTCCTCCGTTGAATTTGTTTTCGCTGGCCCTCAGACCTCTGAGATTGTTCTTGTCTTCCGAGCAGTTGCGGTACAGTCGTATTGTTGTTCTCAAGATGACGCATCTGCCACACGTACTTTTGATCAAATTGTACGAGAATCTGCAAGCCGTCCGCAAAAAGAACACCACATTCGGCCTTGGATCTCCCCGAGGTATTGAAAAACCACCTGGTTGGAGACGATCTGTACTGAACAAGAGGCTCTCGACACGATACCCGCTATTGGCGCCGAATTCGAGACCGGACAATCCAGCCGTGGACCAATCGCAGGTTTCGCCGAGCACACAACCTTCGGCCCCTGCAGCTGCCATCGGCGACATAAAGGCCGTGCTCGATCAGCTCACTGTGCAGATTGAGCAGCTCAAGGCTGTTGTCGAACACCCAGAGCGTCAGCTGCAGGCAAGCAATGATTGAGCCACTGCACAGTACCCGCGCGGTACCAGAGTTGCGACATAGCTAAAAGGAGCGCTTTGAGAGGGCAGTATGGACCTGGGCGTCAACATGACTTGCGTGATTGACTCGAACTGAATTCAGAAAGCACAATGTGTTGAAATAATGGGGCTCAGAGCACGGATTAGGGGGAACTGCCGATCCAACCATGGGACCGAGCCTGGGTTTGAGACGCGGGTTAGATAGTGGGTGGTTGATTGGCTCGAACCAGACCGTCGGGTCGATGGAGACGCTACTCGGTAGCCGCCATCCGCAGCCGAGAATCGAGAAATGCAAGTATTGACGGCAGTGCAAAAAGCATGAACGAAAATAATGACAATTTGAGCTATCAACGCTATCAACGCAGATTGACGGAGATCCAGGCGTCCCTAGAGAGAAATGTCAGGTGCATGTTTTGAATGCTCAGAGCTTGGCAGAAACCATGCCCTCGGGTCCATTGCCTCGAGGTGTTGGTCTCGATGCGGGATTTGAACAAAAGATCTTCTCACATTTAGATGTAGGTTGCGCCTACTTCTTCAAGTCCATAACCGCTTCTATCCTTTAGGTTTCACTGCACCGCCCCTGCCGTCAAAAAATAGTATGTGAAGACTTCTCGAAGCGCTCAATTGGTGTTTTGATAGTCGACATCACATATCTAATCACACCGTACAGGATATATAACTAGTTCATCGCCCTCACAACTTTCACCATGCAACATCATTATCACTGGAGTATGGTTGAACCTAGCATCGGTCACGGTTCTGATCCCTATTACCATCCTGGATATCCATTAGAGGACCACCGTGTATTCGAGTCTGGGCATTGGCGAAGCCCTGTCGAAACTGGTAAACACCACTGGACAGAATTACCCCAATCAGTACACGCTGGACCTGCATACCCGGAATTTCCTAGTCCATTGGCTTCTAGTTCTGGGTTGCACAGCTTTGGTCCGCCGATCTTGAAGCAAGAGCAAGACACAACATCAGACTGCAAATGGTCACCTACCCTAACGAACTCGAGCCTGATATCAAACACCTCATCACTCCCGATATTACCCTCAATGCCATTGGCGGATTGCACTGCACATGTGACTGGAGTCGAGAGTCCTGTGTTCTGGCCAGCATCCAACCAGTTTTACCACGTGCCTGATCACGCCAGCAATCAACTGTCACCCTTCTGGCACGACACCCGGGTAAAGACCGATGAGAGCATGTCCATGTCATGCTCTAACAGTAGGCCAGCGTCTTCCGAAGAGCACCGCAGGCGGCCCCAGCATCCAGAGGCCGAAGTGCAGGCATTGCTAGACAGACCTAAAAGAGTGAAGACAACAGCAGAGAATGCAAGATTTTACTGCAATGAATGCGACAAGGGATTCCAGCGTGTCTATAACCTGCGTAGCCACATGCTCAAGCATGAAGCTTCTCGGGAGAAGATTCAATGCAGCCAGGCTGGTTGCAACAAGAGTTTCGACAGGAAAACCGATCTTGGTCGCCACAACCGCAGCGTACATTTGCATCAACGAGATCACAAATGTGTTCTTTGTGGCAACTTGTTTGCACGCAAAGACACACTGGTCAGGTAAGTCTCGCTTAAGAAAATATCATTTCTTCACAGCCTGCTGACCAGATTTGGCAATACAGACACATCGAGGGCAGCTGCTCGAAACGAACAGGAGTGGACCGCAAGCGACCCAAGGATTCGTCGACACCAACAATGGTCGACGTGAACGCCGACGAGTGCTGATACCAATGACTCGCGCGGTTGAGTCTTGAGCAGAGCATTCTTTCTGGACAGTTTAGGGACATGGCAATTCGTTCAACCACGTCTAGCACACTAGCTGCAGGTGCCTAAGCGCGGACGTATGCACAGGTGATGAGAGCGCCAACGAATGCCGATCCTGACTCGCGTGTATATTGTGTTGATAATTGGGTGTGGATGTCTCTTTGATGAAATTGATACTGGCAAACCAATCAGCATGTCACTCCCAACTTCGTAAGCGGAAACGTTGCGTGGAGATAGGCAAGTCGGCTTTGTTGAGCTGAGTGAGGTAGAAAAAGGGGAGGCGTGTAATTCAGGCACTGCCGGGCAGATCTGCAAGTAAAAGTCGATATTCCCGGTTGTTTTTTGTCTGAATTGCGTAAGATGATCAGGTCTTGGACACCAAAAATAATAGACTGAGGAATGAATCAAGGTGTCAGGAAAGAGTGACACTCTTCGGAAGTTTCATGATATGCACGGGACCATTGGGTGTAAACCCTGGAGCCGAGAGGACAGGGTCCAAACGTTGAGTGCTCGGCACCAGAGGGATTGACTTTCTGAACAGGCGGGGGTGATTTCTCACCGGATCAAAGTTTATTACTCTATTCAAACCACAGACCATAATCTACTATCGTGCACACTGCACATAGACGTGGAGCAGACAAGCCTACGGAACAGTTCCGCTTCAGTCTTCATGCTGTGAGTGGGGGCTTGCGACGAGGTTGGTGGATCCATCGCGCCGTTTCTCATTCAAAACCTGGATTCAGCTATGCAGGCTGATGAGACGCTGCACATGGATAGAGTAATCAAGGCGCAAAAGTGAGACCTGCATCTGTTTTCTTAGACCAAGACAGCCATCTGTTCATCTGTCCATCTCTCCACTCAGCTCTAGCACAGACAACTGTTCCAGCACAGAGAAGTGGATACTGTCGACTATCGACTGCCGGCGTCAAGTCTCTGGTGATCCATCGAGCCAAGTAGCGAGACTAGGCTGCTACACAGATCGGGAAGGCAGCAATCGCATGATCGTGCATTACAGCTTCCCACAAGCCGCGCCAGGTCGGGCACTACTCGACGGTTTCCCAATATCGAAGTTGCATAATCTGTAGCTCAATAGCGCAATTGCTTGATAGTTCTGTGATTAGGATCGCGTATTCGGCACATGACATAAGCCTTTGATGCGCAGTCCGGTCGTAAACTTATTGCATCTCTCACTTCGGTTATGCTATAGCTGAAGGTTGGATCTTGACTAGATAGACCGCATAAGCGAGGTTCGGACCAGACATGTGATGGTCATGCGTATGCATATGCCTGATTAGACAAGAGGTTTGATACAAGTACATTTGGATTGTGCTACAGAAGAGGTATTGATGATTTTCAGAAAGATAGTCGTGGGTATTTAAAAGCAATCAGAAAAGTAGAATGAGCCAGGATCCATACTTGGATTGGGTTTAGCAGCCCAGGTCTCACAGGAAGTCACCGCTGCCGAAGTTGTTGAAAGGGTTTGGCGGACCACCAAAGCCCGAGGGACCTCCGGGACCAACGGGATCGTACCTGCTGCCTGGGGGTACTTGAGGATCATAGCCGTTTCCGCGACCTCTCGGATCGTGGAAGTCAGGTAGGGTTGGGTGCATACCGCCGCCGCCAAATCCGGGGTTGGAGCCACCGAATGGGTCTCGAGGGCCGAGGCCTTGAGGATATAGATCTCTGTCCCCGATATTACCAAAGCCAGGACGGCCGCCGCCCATGGGCCGAAGAGGTCTGTTCAGATCGTAAGGGTCTTCGAAACCGGGTGGAGGGAAGTCTCCGTATGGGTGTGGACGCGGCGGTTGTGCAAGAGGGTCGTGGAAGGGCTGGGGGCGAGCAGGAGGTTGATAATCGTCGCGAAGAGGGTCGTGGTGGGGAAGGTCGGGCTCTCTACCGGGCTGGCGAGGAGCGGCGGTTTCGCTAGAGGGTTGGCGAGTGGACTGAGAGGCAGATTCTTGATAGCCTTCTTTCTGGAGGGAGGGTATGAGTTTCTGCACAATGTTGATGCGCATGAGGGAGCCGTAGTCGGAAAGACGTCCGTTGGATATGAAGAGGTTGAAGAGGCCTCTAGCGTTGGGTTCGGACAAGGTGAAGGGAAGTGAGCCTTCAGAAGTGTAGTCGGCAACCTTGACATCCAGTGTTGCAGTCTTGTCATCTCCTAGACCCATGGCCATTACGACAGCTTTTGAGCCCATGCGGTTGATCTTGAGCAGGTACTCCATGGATGACTGGGTGTGGGCGTATCGGAAAGCGTAGTTGGGAGCGTTTGCGTTCCACGCGGTGGGCAGACGAGGGGGATGGTCTACAGTGATACGGTCGTCGTCGCCGAGGCCAACCAGGCGGAAGCCGACAGCCAGCATGGAAGCATGGCTTGCTAGAGCTACGGCATCGAAAGAAGTCTTGATGTGCGGTGCACCATCTTCAGGCAGCGTCGAAGCCATGACGCTGGCCAGCGAGTCTGCCGAGAGGACGTTGCCTACAAGCGTCATGTTGGTGAGTCTTTTGACAGCTATCGGTGATGTTTGCGACGTCTGGAGAAGAGGATGAGAGTGGTGGTAGCAAGCTGATGATGTGACGGGTTTACTACTCGTGGGTGATGGCCATGCAGAATAATAAATCGTGGAGGGGCCCAAGTCGATGACGATGATCGACAGCGGGACCAGCCGCTGCACTAGGCCGCGCAACATGGTTGGCTAGATGTAATCTCTCAAAGCAAAAGGCATCTTGACCGTGGGCCACACTTTCTCTATTCTCTGTCAAGGGGCTGCAGCATAGTGTTGGGCTGCCATCTACTTGTTTCGTGGAACGTGATGTTCAAGACTGCATCAAAAGCATAGGTTCCGGATGGTTCAAAGGTCATGTAAACAACCCCGCATGTTCGCTGTGTCTATTCGTAGGCAGTCGGGCTCTGGGTCCGCCAAGTCGAAGGACATGAAGATGATCAGCCCGTGCTCACAGGCAGAGGAGCAGACTCTCTTGATGCCTTCCTTGTCTTTGGCCCAACTTGTGTCGACGTGCACTCTCTCGGCGCCTTGTCTTTGGTCCAACTTGTGTCGACAAGCACTTTCTCGGCTCAGCTGGTCATGGTCTCATTTTAATGGCTGTTTGAGACGAAGACACGAGCCAGCCCGGAATGTCCGCTAACTCGTCCTTGGTGCCGTCGTCGTCGGACCTGCTGCTCCTCGTGCCCCGCCTGGCGCGCAACATGGTCCATCTGGCGCAACGCTTCCTGCCCGACCAGAACATGTCAGCTATGGCGCCTGACGCTACGCCATCGCAACTGCTCAACATGACGGCCTCGCTCATCCAGCAGCCTGTCACCTCGGCCGCCGCCCCTGCCGCTGCCGCTGCCGCTACCGCTTCGACCCCAGCCTCCTCGACTGGCTTCATGTCCTATCTTACTTTGCCCTGGGCAGACGGAATCAAGGGCTTCGGCGGCATGTTCGCCTACATCGGTTCTCGCTGGGCCCTGGCTACCTTTGCCATCGTGCGACCCACTCTCACCCATCTCATCTCCATGCGCTAAATCACTTGTTCCAGTCCATCTTTCTCAACCGCACCCATTTCTACGCTTCGTCTCGCCAGAACTTGAACCCCCGCTGGCATACCCGCCTACTGCTATACTCCGGTCCCGTCTTGCTTCTCTCGTACCACGTTTTGTGCATCCTCCAGACTCTCAAGTGCCAAACCTCTCCCGACTATCCCCTGTTGCGATATGGAGACCCCAACAAGAACCTGGCAATCAATTTTGGCGGAGATGGTGGCTTTGTGCACCACTTCAGCTCCAGTCTTTTGTTCTGGAAGTCCGATGCCGAATGCTGCCGCGCAATGAACATGTCTCTGCAGGACGACAAGTTCCTCGATGTCATGGGTTCCTTCTCGTTACTTTGGCCTCTGTTCCTGACTCTCTGCTTCAGTCAGTTTATCGAAACGCTAAACTGTGCTCTCCAGGGAAGACAACCTTTACCCGAGACCGGAATGACCACCTTTGAGCATTCTCTGGCCTTTGCCGAGTCGGAAGCCATGCTCACCAATGCTCTCGGCCTTAGTATATTTGGCCCAGCCGACTCGACCTCTCGCTCGAACCCCGACGTCTCTGATGCCTCGGATATTTCCTCTGTATTGTTGACCAAGTCTATGGTTCTGCAGCGTCTCAATGTTCCCTCAGAAGTCTTGCTCATCGCCCTCATTTCGTGTCTGAGCCATATAAGCAGTGCCGTGCTTGCCATCACCGGCCGGAGACACCAGCTTCGCCTTGTCAATACGGCTATATGGGCTATGTGCTACATGACCGCCTTTTGTTGGAGCCTTGTCAATGCGCTTTCTAGCCCTCTTGGTCCGCATGATCTTGGTATTATCCGCTTTCCTACCGTGTGTATCATCGGTTTTATCCCTCATATGCTTATCATCCTGGGCATCATGGTTTGTTCACTCATCTATGGCGTGGCCTTGTTGCTAAACGCCCTGTCACTTCCGCCCCATGCGCCGCCAAATCCTTCCATCAAGGAGCGCTTCTCTATCGCTTTCAACAACATGCAAGCCAATGTCCAGTTCTCATCTGTTTCCTCAATGAGGCTGAGTTGGACCGAGGACTTTTACACGGTTCTGCTCAAGATAGGTTTCAATGTCCTCACGGCCGCAAGTGAGTCTGTGTTCCTCAACGAAGGAAGCAAGATCCAGATCCATGCCATGACTTGGCTCGAGGAAGAGCGGATCCAGGAGTTCACGTCCATGTTGGAGGACCGTCGCCGAGCAAGTCTTATACCATCCGAGTTGCTTGATGAACGCATCGCGAAAGGCTTGAGCTTTACGGACCACAAGACCATGCCTTCAATGTCTGGGTTTGCGACGGAGCGAAGGTCTAAATCGTCTGCGGATACTGCTAGTAGGGGAACTATCAACAACGACAATGGACTTGGAATCGCAGAACGCCGGGGTCGATGGCAGCTCAGTTTTGAGTTTATGAAAGGATTGCTCTTGCTACTTGTCAGCATCAACGGTCGTCTTGCCTTGTCATGTCTGTCGATGCTGGGCATTGAGAGAGTACCGAACTGGCTCACAAGAGCCGCTGACTACAGGCGGTCACCTGCTTCTGCATCGACAAAGCAACGAAACGGCCAACAAGCATCAACACCAGACTTTTGGCTTGTCTCAGAGCGAGGCGTGCTGTCGTTGCCAGAAGATGGCAATGTTGACGTTGAAGACGAGATGCGTAGAAGACTACGGGCTCAAGGTCTTCCTGGTGCCGGTATTGCAGAAGATGCTGTCGACGACGATCTTTATCAATGGTGGAAGCGTGGAGGGTGGTGGGGAGATCTTGACAACAGCGGAAGCTACGAAGCTCGAGAGCAGGACGATGACACGACTAGTATGATATCCATGTCGACAAACGCCCCAAGCGAAGCGGACTCGGAAGAGGACAGTGGCAGAAGAACACCCACCCAAGAAGACTACATTCGTAGTCGAGAGCAGAGCCCTTCCGGTCTAAAAGTAGCCGACTTGGCACGACTGCTGGATCCAAAGACAACAGCGGACAGAGAGGAAGCTCAGATGCTCGCCCGCCACCTCCAGAGCGAGCAACCCATGACCCGCTCACAATACCGCCGACGTATGAATCGTGACAAAGCGAGAGTGTTGGACACTCCATACCTCGAGTCGGCATTCAAAGAAGGTACCGATGGCGCCATGAGCACAGCCGCAGAAGCAGAAACACTAGAGAAATTCCTCCTCGAGCGACGACTGACTAAACGTCAGCAAGAGCCGGAGGGAGGTGCCGGATCGTGGGACTCTGGCGCAGAAGGCATGGGGTCCAGTGGACCTCAGTGCGTCGTCTGCCAGAGCAGTCCTCGTGTAATTGTTGCATGGCCCTGTGGCTGTCTCTGTGTTTGCGATGAATGCAGAGTTGGCGTTGCTACTCGAAACTTCACAAAATGCATGTGCTGCAGGACGAAAGTGGTGGCATTTTCAAGGCTGTTTGTTCCGTAGATGTGACTTCTGTCTTTTCCGAGCGTACATAGCGAGCAATCTCTCATTACTACCCTTGTTTCGAGCCGAAGGTATCTTCCACTGCTTCAAGTATTTTCCCAATCTTGGGCATCACGTGCGATGCTCGGGGTGTGTAATATTGACACCAGGCTCTGGTGTAGCCTGTGTCGAGCAGACTGACAATGCTGCTCACACCGAACACGGGCGAAGAGTGGAGCATAGACAGGCGCTGTCCTGAAAACATGGCGGGCGATAATCACGACCCTCAGCAAGGACACCAGCCATATTGGGCTAGCTCCACGCGTGACCTCTCGCAAAGCGCGCAAATTCTCGCACGTCAGAGTGATCAAAACGAGAAGCATGAGAGACCAAGAACGAACGAAGAGTCATCTTGAGGATAATGTCGATGTCTACTACTTCTACCGCTCCATCTACTGCGCTCTTCCTTTGCCCTTCTTCGTACGAATTGATAGAGCAGGGAACTCCTCACGAGTGTCTGCCTCTGCTTCTAGTCTACTTTGCTCTTCTGCAAGACTTAACTGTAAAGCGAATTCCAAATCCGACATTTCTCTGTTGTTGCTGCCTTCTGCTGCTTCTTGCTCTTCGAAAGCCTGGTAATCCTCGTACGCTTCGAACTCTGCTTCTTCTTGCTCTTGAAGGCGTTTGGCTTCGTCTTCTACAAGACTGAGGCGAATTGCTTCTGCGATTTCAGGATCCATTTCTGCGTCGTCGACGGGCGTGGGCTGGTCGCTTCTGTCGTTGGTGGTCGGAAAGCTTGGTTCCTTTGCTCGGTCCTTTGCGAGTGCTTCTTCGCTGAGCAGTTGAGCGTAGGCCAAGATTTCATCTTCACTGGCATCACTACCCAGCAATTCTGTTCCAAACCTGCCTGCGAGGTGCTCGGCTTGCTTGGCCTGTTGAACATTTTCTCGTTCCAGTTCGAACTGTTCATTGGCGATGAAGCCTTTGATGTTGCCTCGACCGACATTGGCAAATCGGTCATTAGCAACATTGGTGCCTCGATCGGCACGTCTGAGGCGTCGCTTGTGTGATTTGTACTGGTCTGCTGCAGACGAGCTGAAGCTCCAATAGCGTAGATATGTTCCGACTGAGACCATGCCTCTCAGCACCGTCGGGTCGGGATCAAGACAGATCGCTCCAGCTGCGAACAGGTTGATTCCTACGCCTTGGGGAGACGCCTGTGCTTGCACCAGTCTGCGTCTTGCCTTGAGAGCATGACGTGAGTGCAGTGTCTTCACAGGGGCAGCGCTGGAAGCCAGGACATCCCAAGCTTGTACAAGTCCGTCATTGCCACCTGATACAAGATATAGAGAGGATAGGGCGATACAGGATATCTGTGGCGAGTCCGTGTGTATGATTCGTACTGGCTCCAGCGTGTTGACTGCATCTGTTGAGCTTGGGAGCGATGCTCTTGCGTCCCAGACCAAGACAGTGCCCATCAGAGTGCCGACAGCAATGAGTCTGGCTCGCTGTCCAGGGATGTCCGAAGAAGAAGATGGACTGCCGGACTTGGATAAAGGTGTCATGCTCGGAGATGACACTGTTGACTGGCCTGAAAAATTCAGAAGCGGATCTTCCGAGGCTGTGAGGGTTGCAAAGGTCGAGCCATCCATAGCGTGGGCTGTAATCTGTACCGATTTCAAACCACCAAAAGAAAGGGCAGACACCCTCCACTCCTCCGTTGAGCGAAGAGTCGTCCTGTTCGATTCTTGATGTTGCACGCTGGCTAGTGACAGACCGTATGCGAGATCAGGGGTTGTAGAAGACAGAGGAGGCGATGATCCACCGAAGATAGACGACTTGGGTTCAGGGGGCGTCGTGGTAGATATGGACTGCGGCTTTTTCGTCTCAGCGTCGACCTTGTGCTCTGTGTCAGCGATTTTGAATCGCGCGAAACGTTTGGCCGAGGCGATGGAGTCATCGTCCAGACCACATTCAAAGACGAAAACAGCTTCTCCAGCTTGGTTTTCGTCGTCTCCTGCAAAGTCGACCTCCAAAACCCTACGCATATCCCATCCTAAACAGCTTCTCTGGAAATCCTTGGGTTTGCGATTGATAAAGTCTTCGATCTCCCTTGTCTCTCCTTTGATCTGCTCCTCACTCAGATACATGCCATCCCAAGAGGATCGAGGAGAATAGCTGCCATCTACATGAGAATTACTGTAAGGATTGGGCCGGGCGGAGCGCCTGCTGGGTTCCGCCAGATCCCAGTACACGGATCGTCCGGTTGACCAAGCAAGGCGCTCTTTAGATTCGTCGTCCAGTCTTACAGCTTTGTCGCTAGTGCTTCGCTTGGGTAACTTTGTCAAGTAGAAGATTTCACCCAACGCGTTAAGCACGACTGCCCATATCCTGTTGTCGCCCTGACGTTTCACTGAATAATGCTCGTCTATCGCAATGGCAATGATAGGTACTCCTGGACTTAACACCCAGCGCGCCGTGATCTCGCCTCGACTAAAGCGTTGGTCGCGGGTTCCAAGGGGCCCCAAGCTGTATGAAGTAAGAACACCGAGAGAAGAACCAGAAATCAGTCCTATCAAGCCGTCGGTGAGGGAAGGTATGGTTGAAGACTTGGCGATCCAAACGCTACAAATGGCCTCCTGAACAGGCAACAATTGTGGAATCCCCAAAGCTGGCTCAGAGACGCCGCTAGAGGGCGTCAAAAAGTGGCCGCGCATCTCCTCAGAGAAACGATAGTAGACAAAGCCGCCGGGTGAGCCTTCCCCATGGACCATTCCATATGGCTGACTGACGTCCATGGAGTTAGGTACTCCGACGACGTTTCCAGGCCCGAGGCCGTATAGGGCATCACCATGGAAGCGGTCAGAGAACTGGAGAAAGGTGTTTGGATCGCCCAGTCCCCATGAATCGACCTTCTCGGTGGTGGGATCACTGCTTCCGGCCGTGCCTACATCGTCGGCGCCGTGGACAAAGCGGGGAGGTCGCTTGTTGAGAGCGGTTCCCCCAAAGGTTGCATGCAGGTGGTTTATAGTGGTGAACATCTGAGAGTTGTACTCGACGATGGGCAAAGCCACTGGGGGTTGGCCGAGACGGGCTTGGGCAGGAGAGACGGTCGGCTGAACCGGTTTACCACGAGCAAGAGATCGCAGCAGACGAGTGCGTAGGATGTATTCGCTTCGCCACGATGCAAGAGCAGTGACACGGGTAAAAGCACGACGCTCAACGCGGAAATCGTCGAGCTGCTCGTCTTCATCGTCGTAGTCGCTGGGATTGAGGGAATCTGGACCGCGAAAGAAACGTGAAAAGGCAGTCCTCCAGGCATGAGGAGTGGTGACGAGATCGTGGAAACGGCGCGAGACGAGCGAAACAGCGGACAGGTCCTGGGGAGAGAGGTGGGCAAGTGCATGTGTCAAAATTTCGTTAGGCAAGTCGGCAATAGGGGAAAGCTTGTCGCCCGGCTTTCTTGCTTTCTTGACCACTGCGAAAGCAGGACCTTCTGTCTTTTTTCTAGATGGCGAGGCAGCCGAGGCGTTTTCATACTCGGTGATGCGATTGCGCGACGCTGAAAAGGCACCGTGCGAAGGACTCAGTCGTCCAGGCGTAGAAGGAAATTGTCCATGATCAAGCAGACTGACGCCTCCACCGTAATAGGCTGCACTCGCGCCTTGTTGCTCCCCATGGTGGTTGTCGGACGTGGATTCGGCGGGGCTGCTGGATTCGACGTATGGCTGTGGGACAGAGGTGGGAGACTGTGCGTGCATAAAACTGTCGGAGGAGTGATTCGAGGAAGGGTATGACCGAGCCAGCGATAGCGGTTCAGTCAGTCGGATTTGGAAATGTGGCCTGGAGAGGGTTTCGTCGTGTTTGGTCAAATCTGGTCGCGGTCCAAGTCCGTGATGGTGATGATGGTGAGGGGCAAATCCACCTTCGGCCATTCCAAGCTCCGCCTTCCCCTTTCGTCATCACCCATCACGTGGAGTAGCAACAGTTCATCTTCACCAAGAAAGTCAAGTCTTGAAGCGATATGAGGCAAGTAAGGGTGGCACATTCGAGGCCTTTTCGCGTTTGGCTATTTCGCTGTTGGCTTTCCCCCTAATTCTCATTCCGACCTTCACCTCAACCAGCTGTCAATTGTACAAAAGAGAAAAGCGGCGCCCATGTTGGTATATTTGAACAAATGAAACAGAATAGGAAATGAGCAGTAGAAGGAACATGCAAGTATCTGTTTTGCCCTATGGGGACTTTCATAGATCATCGTCGACGTCGATGGCGTCTGGGTTGGCTGCCATTTGCTGCGGCGCAGCAGCTGCACCTCTGTTACCTCCTTCCGGCCCACTGCTTGCTGCAACGAATCCAGTTGGTGCCCGTGCCTGGCGCTCCAGCGCTGCCATGGCGTCTGTCTTTTGGGTATTGTCGTCTTCATCGTCATCGTCTGCGACTGGCGGTTGTTGACTGCGAGCGATAGCTTGAGAGGCAATGAAGCTGACGTCGGTACTAGTAGATGGTTAGCTTATTTGTGGTCCTGTGAGTTGATGAGGTTGATACGTACTTGTATTGCGCTTGGACGCTGCGCTTGATCCGAAGCATATCCTTGAAAGTGTCCTCGTTTCCATGCTGCACTTCGAAGCTTTCCCATTTCTGCCAGAATCCAGGCTCCCTTCTTGGATCGCAGAACTGACTGGCATGTCCGTAAATTGCTCTGGCACGATCGATCTCGCCCAGTCGTCTTTCCATCTCGGCAAATTTGAGACACATGTCTTTTGCTTCGCTGTCCGGTAATGCGGCAATCGCCCGTTCGTATATAGAACGTGTTGAAGTAAGACCAAAGTTCGAGGCTGATTTTGTGATGTAAAAGTTGAACATCTCCAAGCGATCTTCATCCGAGACAGCTCGTGTTGCTCGCTCGTAGATGCGCATGGCGTGACGAGCCAAGCCGCGTTCTTCTTCTAATTGACCGTACATAAGATATAGCACTTTGGCGAACTTCGGGGGGCAGCCTTCGACTGCTTGTTCGAAAAGGTCTCGCAACCTCTCAATACTGATCTTCCGATCGACTGCTTTTTGAAGGTAAAGATTCCAAAGTTCGAAAGCCACAGGGTATGAGAAAAGATCCAGACCTCTTTCGTATACCTTGAATGACTCCTCAAAGTATTTATTCTCCTCGAGTAGATTGGCATAGTTGACTACTGTCTGAGGAGTGGCGATACGTAGCTCAAAGATACGCTCGTACACCTTGCGTGTCTCGTCCAAGGTGCTGACAGACTCGACAAGGTCAACGTAGAATGACCACAGCTTCCAGCTCTTGTGCACTCGCTGTTGAGGACTGAGAGTCTCGTCAAAGTAATCAACCGTGCTCCTCTTAGGTGCTTGGGTGGCCTTGGCCATTATATCGACGGCGCGGTCGAAGTTGTCGTTACGCAGTTCCATCTCGGCCCATTCGACCCACATCTCAGCGAGTTCGTTGACAGACTTGAAAGGTACCTTGACGGCCTTTTCCATGATGATCCTGGCATTACGCAGATCGCTGCGCTCCTCGTAGAACTTGGCGTAGTTTGTCCAAAGAGTGTGATACCTTCCGATGGCTTTCTTGGGGTGAATTGCAGCAATGGCGTTGGTATATGTGTTGACGACCTCACGTTTGTTGTCGCCCCAGAGCGCAACCCTCTTCTCCCATTCGTTAACACTGTTGGGGTTTTGTCGTAGCAGAACATCGTTCAGGAGGAAGGGCCGACGGTCCATAAGCTGTTCGAAGCGCATCATGCGGATATCAAGTTCAAGATCGGCATTTTCATCAGGGGTGCTCTTCTCGGAGCGAGCCTGAGCGTCGTCCATTTTGATTCCAATCAAGGCTTCCTCGGCTTCGGCGTAAGTATCAAAGACGATGGAGAAGTCACGCACAGTCATGACCGTGGTAATACCTTCCTCGAAAACGTCCCTTGCGCGCTCGTAGTCACCCTTGTTGATCCAGTATCTGGCTAGGCCAACCCACAAGATACCTCTCTGATCCGGGAAGCGTAGTATACCACTGCGGACTATACGATCTACATGGATACCAGTGTCTTCGCCGGTTCGGACCTGACGGGCGTGGTCGATGATAAGCTCCAGCATTTCGGTCCAGAACTGGAAAGGGCCCTTGGCTTCCTTGCTGCGAAAGCGGGGGTTGTTGAGAATGTCCATGTATCTGACAACAGCGTCGGTGTATTGTTTTTGATCAATGAGGATGTCGATGAAGTCTTCGGCGTGCTCCGGATGGATCTGCATGTAGCGGCGCCAGACCTTGATGGCAGTTTCTCCAGAGGCAGATGTAGCAAAAGGACGGTATAAAGCCCATATCCGGTTGTGCTGGGTGATGGGAAGGGCTCGTAGTGCGCGGTCGAAGGTGCGGCGGGTCTGAGTGATCCTGGGTTGTTTGCAGAGGAAGGTAAGGTACATCTCCCAGATACGAGGCATCTTGTTGAGCAGAACGAGGGCCCTTTCGAACAAGGCATTGACCTTCTGGTATTCGGTGGCATGGCGGGCGGGATTGCGAGAGCGCAGATGGGTCACGCGTAGGTCGAGGTACAACTTCCATAGCTTGTAGCTGCGTGGGAGCGAGTTGCAGGCGCGTTCCAGCACAAAGGCCTGGTCGAGCAGCGAGCCGGTCTGGCGTTTGAAGTTTGCATAGTCGAGCCAGGCGCGGATGTTGGCCGGGTTGCGCAGGATGTCCTGCTCGTAGATGACATCGTTGTCGGTGACGAGGTACAGATGCGAAGCTGCCGACATGTCGAGGAGCACACACACGACGCAGCAGGCCTACTAGCGACGGCGGTAGAGGCGACAGAGAAGGGGATGCGACCGAGGCGTGGCCGGGTTTGGCGAGGCAGACAGCAGCTGCTGCTCAAGTCGGCTGCTTCAACTTTCTGTAACTGCCCAAACTCGCGCGCGCCTTGGCGCTCGCCGGAGCAACAACGAACGTCATGCGGCTAGCGGGCATACCACCCAGCTGCTCTCCTGCTGCCGTCTTGAGATAACAGCCACGCGCATTTCTCTCATTCACCACACAAGCGGCCGACAAAATGTCTGCTGCAGGAGTACGTCCCTGGACTGTCTACATCTATACTGTCACTGACAGACCATCCACAGAGAGAGGCCGTATTCCCAACCCGGCAGTCGCTGGGTTTAATGAAGGGCAAACTGAAGGGTGCTCAAACCGGCCACGACTTGCTGAAGCGCAAGAGCGAGGCTCTGACCAAACGTTTCCGAGAAATCACCCGCCGTATCGACGATGCAAAACGCAAGATGGGCAGAGTCATGCAGATTGCTGCCTTCTCTCTGGCCGAAGTCAGCTATGCCATTGGAGGCGCTGGAATTGGCTACCAGATCCAGGAGTCCGTCCGCTCAGCTAAATTCCGTGTTCGTACCCGCCAGGAGAACGTCAGCGGTGTCTTCCTTCCTCAATTCGAGAGTTTCCAGACCGAGGGCAACAACGACTTTGGCCTGACTGGTCTGGGCAAGGGAGGCCAACAAGTCCAACGTTGTAGGGAGACTTATGTTAGAGCTGTCGAGACTCTAGTAGAGCTTGCCAGTCTGCAAACTGCTTTCGTCATCCTCGACGATGTCATCAAGGTTGTCAACCGAAGAGTAAACGCCATGTATGCCTACCTTTTCCACCTGTACTACCGAGCCCTCAACTGACCTCTCGCAGCGAGCACGTCATCATCCCCCGCACAGAAAACACCATCAAGTACATCAACTCAGAGCTGGACGAGCTGGACAGAGAAGAGTTCTTCAGACTGAAGAAGGTATCAGGCAAGAAGGAAAGAGATGCCCAAGCAGAGGAGGCCGAACGTCAAAAGGCGAAGAAGGCCGCCGAAGAGAAGGGCGCCGACCCATCAGCCGACGATGGACCCCAAGACATTCTGGGAGGAGGAGAGGATAATGAGGATGTCATTTTCTGATTCATTTGCTTTTGCTACTTTGAGATATCCTTTGCTGCTGCTGTAATTACCAAGCCATTGTACATGTCTAGAAGAACCAGGCCTTTATTGACGCTGGAACGTGACTCTGATGGTGTTGTCGCCTAGTGACATGCCGGCCGTGGCCTCTTTGGCACTAATGGCTCCGTCTTCTGCTTCGTACTCGACGAAAGCAATACCTTTACGGCCAGGTACAGTACGGACCTCTTTGAAGCCGGGGAAGCGCGAAAAGATGGCTGTAAGCGCATCGACTCCGTAATCCTCGGGTACCTGTCTGATGAACAGAATCTTGTTTGGCGGCAGGTATTCATCGGGCACGACTCCCGCACCGGCGCCGGATGTGCCCTTGAGGCCAGCACCACGTGCTGTCTTGGGTGCGCGTTGAGCAGCTGCTTCGGGTTCTGGTGCACCTTGTGCTGGTCGCTTGAGGTTCTTGGCTGCTTCGGCTGCTTCGAGGGCTTGTTTGCGTTCTGTTCCTGATTGTCAGCGCTCCGACGACGCGTGCTGTTCAATATGATGGCAAACTCACCCTTCTCGGCCTTGCGATGACGCTTGTGTTGTTCGAATTCCTCGGATGTTCCTTCTCTTTGCACAGTTGCATCGCTCCTTGTTTTTGCAAAATCCAGCGACATGGATTGGCCGTACAACTCGAATCCGTTGACTTCGTCGATGGCATTCTCAGCAGACTGAACGCTGTCAAAGACGATGAAAGCCTGTCCTTTGCGCTTCAAGCTGGACTTGGCAACAATGTCGACAATGGTTCCATATTCTTCGAAGATCTCGCGCAACGACTCGATCAGCTGGGGGATTTTGATGCGCTCCGACAGGTTCCTGGCCTTGATGACGCTACAGTTAGTTCGGCCATCTTACGAACAGATGCTTTGGGCTGTGACTTCAGCACATACGTAGATACTGCTCTCAAGTTAGTTACGCTCTTACGCTTGTTCGTACGAAGTGCAATGTACGAACGTTGCGTTTGGCGCGGTTCCTTCGTCGATAGTCGCCATTCTGAATGTTGCGCAATCGAAGAATGTATGATTTGGTACCTTGGTTTGGAGCGGAGCGCGCAGCGATCAAGTTGATGGATGCGCCGGGGAAGCAGGCCGGATATCCGAGATATAACCGGGCTGCCAGGTCTAGCCGGATTGGGAACATATCAATGACTACATCATCGAGTCTCACTTGGAACGATTTGTTGTTTAATCCTTTGCGAATATACCCAGGCCTGCTCTTCAACAGACTTCATTACGAGTCTTGTCTCGGCAACACAATGAGTCCGTCTGCCTGGCAAAGGGCCAAGATCACCCTCCAGATCAGTCACGATTATAGCGTTCCTCCTGCAGGCATAAAATGGAGAAGCAACACCTTGTTCATTGTCTCGACGGTCGCTATTGGTCTCTTTACTGACCTGTTTCTCTATGGATTGGTCGTACCCATACTTCCGTACATGCTGCAGGATCGAGTCGGCCTGCCAAAGGACCAGATCCAATCGCACGTAGACGCATTGCTTGCTGCCTATGCCGGAGCGTCAGTCATCTTCTCTCCAATTGCAGGAGTCCTAGCAGACAAGACTTCCACTAGACAGGGCCCTTTTCTGCTTGGTCTTGTAGCTTTATTACTTGCCACAGTACTGCTCTTCGTCGGCTCAAATATTCCTACGTTGGTCGTTGCCAGGATATTACAAGGATGCTCCGCCGCAGTGGTATGGACCATCGGTCTGGCACTTTGCATTGAAACCGTCGGCAAAGAGAATCTCGGTAAGACCATTGGGTCCATCTTCAGTTTCATCTCCGTTGGAAATTTGTTGGCTCCCTTATTGGGTGGTGTGCTCTACAACAAGACCGGATACCCAGGCGTATTCGGTATAGGATTCGGCATATTGGCCATCGACTTTTTTATGCGTTTACTGGTCATTGAAAAGAAGGTAGCCCGTCGCTATCATCTCGTCAATTCCGAGGGCAACGCCAATGATGAGACACCTGCTCCAGAAGACAACGAGGCAGCCAATGGCGAAGAGGAGCCTTTGCTGGGCAACAAAGCAGAGAGCAACGAATTCCAAATATCTGCAGACCAGCCAGCCATCGCTCGCAAGATCCAGATTCTGCCATGTCTCAAGAACCCACGTCTTGTCGCCGCTCTACTGGTAGCCTTTGTCCAAGCAGCGTTGCTCGGCTCCTTCGACGCTACTATCCCCACTGTCGGTCAGGAGCTTTTCCACTTTGACTCTTTGAAGGCCGGCATACTGTTCCTTCCTCTTGGCGCTTTCGACTTTGTGGCCGGCCCTCTGTTCGGGTGGGCAGTCGACAGATATGGTACCAAGTTGGCCGCAGTGGGTGGCTATACATTCTTGGTTCCCTGTCTTGTTTTACTTCGGCTACCCCATGCTGGCGGAACACCTCAGGTTATACTTTACGCTGCGCTTCTTGGACTGTGTGGAGTGGGGCTTGCTGCAATTGGAGCTCCTTCGATCGTGGAAGCAGGTGAAATCGTAGAAAAATACTACGAGGCTAATCCCGAGTTCTTCGGACGCGATGGCCCCCCTTACTCACAGCTCTACGGCATGACTTCAATGGTATTTTCTTCCGGACTGGCGGTTGGACCCGAACTCGCTGGCGAGCTGAAGCAAGTCATTGGATACGGGAACATGAACATTGTTCTTGCAGTCATTTGTGGACTTACTGCAGTCTTGTCGTTCTTTTTCGTTGGAGGAAAGCCAAAGGTGCTCCAGAATAGATAGAATTAGGAGGAACAAATTACTTCATCCGGGACCGAGGCAACGCATAGTTCTAGAATGTTTAGCAAATAGATGGTAAAATATCACAAGAAAGAAAGTGTTGTTTGATAGTCGAATTAGAGACGCCAAGGGATTATTTCAGTGGCTGAAGGTTGGAGTGCAAGGGGCTTGGCGCAATTCAAACCAACACAGGGCTTCGGGCCTCCTATGCTGCGTGGGGTGAAAGAGACTCACATCATCGACATAGCATCTATCGCATCTCCTGCTCCGCTGTCTTTGCACATCGATTGACTAACAAACACTCCCGCTCCGCCCCTTGCCCTAGGCCTTGGTCAGCTCTCTGTCGCCCCCAAGCACACGTCACGCACACGTCCACGCCCTCAGACTCGCATCTGCGCTCATCGGGCCCGCACTCCCTCCCGGCCTTGCATTGACGAAAGGTCCCACGCCATTGTCGCGACCACCCGTCCCCAATCCACCTGCACAATGGACACCAACATGGAAGATGTTGGCGCAAAGCCCGATATTCCCATGTCGGCGGCACCCATCGACCCGCCCTCGATCCCCACCCTCGATGGCTGGATTGAGAGCTTGATGGCCTGCAAGCAGCTGTCCGAGGCCGATGTCCAGAGACTGTGTGAGAAGGCAAGAGAGGTTCTTCAAGACGAATCCAACGTCCAGCCTGTCGTATGTCCATCGCCCGTCTGCCGCTACTCAGGCCTCCATCGAAGCTGACACTACTGCTGCATAGAAATGCCCCGTCACCGTCTGCGGAGACATTCACGGCCAGTTCCACGATCTGATGGAGCTGTTCAAGATTGGCGGCCCCAATCCCGACACCAACTACCTCTTCATGGGTGCGTCCTTGCTCTTTCCTCTTGCATCTGTCGTGGCCTTTGCTTTTTGCTGACACGTGCGCACACAGGTGACTATGTTGACCGCGGTTATTTCTCCGTTGAGACTGTGACATTGCTCGTCGCCCTGAAGATTCGCTACCCACAACGCATCACCATCCTTCGCGGTAACCACGAGTCCCGTCAGATCACCCAAGTCTATGGCTTCTACGACGAGTGCCTGCGCAAGTACGGCAACGCAAATGTCTGGAAGTACTTCACCGATCTCTTCGACTACCTCCCCCTTACCGCCTTGATCGACAACCAAATCTTCTGTCTTCACGGTGGTCTGTCACCGAGCATCGACACACTGGATAACATTCGTGCGCTCGACAGAATCCAAGAGGTGCCCCACGAGGGTCCCATGTGCGATCTGTTGTGGAGTGACCCCGACGACAGATGCGGTTGGGGAATAAGTCCCAGAGGTGCCGGCTACACCTTCGGCCAGGACATCAGCGAGGCTTTCAACCATAACAATGGCCTTACTCTGGTTGCCCGAGCCCATCAGCTGGTCATGGAAGGCTACAACTGGAGTCAAGACAGAAACGTTGTTACGATATTCTCCGCACCTAATTACTGCTACCGCTGCGGCAACCAAGCCGCAATCATGGAGATTGACGAGCACCTGAAATACACCTTGTGCGTATTTTCGCCATCTATTTCTCTTCTTCGGGCCTTGCTGACCAGTCTTTTTAGCCTCCAATTCGACCCATGCCCACGTGCCGGCGAACCAATGGTGTCTCGTCGTACTCCTGACTACTTCCTCTAGATGACGACGGGTGCCTCTTTGACTGATAGATTGTACACTTATGCTTTCTGGCAGCTCCTAGTAAAGAAACACGGTCCATGGATTGACTGTCGTTTTTTTATTGCATTGGGGGGTATCTTAAAGCATGCCATGAAGAAAAACGAAAACGATCAAAACATAATCCCGCTTCCATCCTTTTTCGTAATTCATTCTCTTCTTTTTTCGAAACATAACGCTGCACCTCTACCAGTTCCAGGTCCTGCTTGCAGCTGTGAATACTGGCGGTTTCCATTGCAGCTTTTCTGCGTCAATCTGGTGTTTGCCTTTGACCTTCTCCTTTTCCTTTTGTCGTTCGCGTTGTTTGAGGATGGCTTCTGTGAGGACAATGACATGATGATTTTTCTGTCAAATCAGCCAGGTGATTTCAACGTTGGAAGCTCGGGAGTACTCACAGAGTAGCGCAGCATGTTTAGGTTTTGCAACGTGTGCAGAACATCGTTGGTTGTCATCGCTGTCTGCGCACCAATGTCTTCTACGCTCATCTCACCTTTGCTCTCCATCAAGAACTCCACAATGATCTCTTGCCAGAACGCACGATAACCCAACAGTCCAAGGTCACTGAGCGGCTTCTCCGGACTGCCCAGCTTGCCTTCACGTTTGCTGAGCTCATAACTGAAGGCGATGAGTAGTCGACCATATCCCTTGCGTTGGTATTGCGGTAGAGTCAAAATACAGGCAACGTTGTAGCCTTCTGCACTTTCTTTCTCCTTGGAAAAATATCCGACTAAATGGTGGCCGTGCTGGTCGCGCGTCGTCATGCAGTAGAAGAGGAAAGGGTCCACGTCGTAGTAGAGAGTCTTGTGATCCAGGAAGAGCTTGCTCAAAAGACAGAGGTTTCTGCACCAGGTTCTTTGTCTGCGTCCGTCGATCTCGAAAAAGCTGACCATTTCGTCGCGGTAGATTTCGTTGCCAGGAGGGTGCAGTAATGTACACTTCGTTCTGTGACGCTTGAACTGTCTCTCGTTGCCGAAATAAAGCAGACACATCTCACAGATGTATACCAACTCGCAATCGGAATACTCGACTGGGTACGGTGAGAAGTACCAAGGTTCAATCTCGTGAGCTCCCATCTGTATCTTTTCCAGGTTCCGCACCCTGCTAATTTCGGTCTGGTTCTGGGTCATGGAGCCACTAGTACGTAGCTTCTCAATCTCTTCTTCGCGCGAATACAGGTGATCCGGAATGGCCTTTGCGGCTGCCGCGGCATTCTGCACGTCAATAAGATCTACTGTATCATCGTCGACTTCTCCGTCTGGCTGAGGTGTTCCATCGATGGCTTCGGTAGCCACAACGGCAACGGAAGGAGAACGGTGGTCTTTGCCGGCTAGTGACGGTCTTCGAGTCCCGGCCTTTGACGATTGAGATGCCTCTGTTGGCGTCGCGGAAAGCTCCCTCACGCTCGATGCTCGTGATCGCTTGGGCGCCTTGTTTGCTTTTGATGTCTCTGCTTTGGCTGTTGTCTTGCTCGTCGTCTTCTTTTGCTTCGTGTCCGGTTTCTCGGGCAGAGGCCATTCCACTTCTCGTGATAGATCGATACGCTCTGCTGCGACCCATTCTGGTTAAGTGGTCAGTGAGCCGTGTCAAGAATGTGATTTCCAGACGACCATACCATCCAGACGCTTGTTGAAATCCTGATAATGGACACTTTTCTTGTCAGCTTGACATGTAGGTGAGAGGACAGATCATACTCACTAGAATGTTGGTTTGCCTCTGCGTGTTTGTATAGAGAGAATCTCGGCCTTGCGCTTCTCATCATCCTGGGACCAAACCACGTTAGCACTTCTGCTTTTGAATGTTTCCTTTCTGGCATCGGACAAAATTCAGTGATGGAATTTTTTTGCTTGATGCTGGACAAAACAAAATGTTGTTCCTTACCTTGTCGACCCATGCTCTGACTCCAACCCTGTCCAAGTCAGTAAAGACCATGTCAAGGCTTGGCAATTCATAACATACCTGAGAGTTGTGAGAGTGGCGTATCCTTTCTCGACCTTCTGCTCTTCACCGTTGTTGTTGTGACCTCCCATGATAGTCTACGTGATGCGCCTGTCGTACGAGTATTTTTCGCGTGCAATCGCGATTATCTTCCTTACTGCTCGGGTTCGTCGTCAAGTCGTGTTATGCCCCCCACAGATTGCGCCCGGAGAACAAACTTTGCAAACTGCTTATCCACGTGATCGACAGCCGCGCTTTCCACAACCTGTCTTGCTGGAGGTTGCTTCTTTCACACCAGAAAGTGAAGTGCGTCTATCAGAAGTTTGCCATTGACTAACAGTGTTTTCCAGTATTTAACTTGTATCAGGAAACCTTGTACTGATAGAGCTTTCTTGCCAAACTCAAGCAACCGCGCCTCTCGTTAGCCGTTCATCAACGCTTCATGAGCTCGACTTCAAGTACTCACTCTGCACAATTACAGACACAATTTTCGAGAGCGGTTTGAACATCACATCTGCCACTACATGCTGTTCTGATACCTTCGGTGTCACGTTTCGTCAAGGCCATATTTTCACTGGCATTCAGGTAAGCAGTTTCGGAAACATGCTCTGCTCGCCATCACTTTGCCATGGACAAGAGCATGCTACTGTGACCGCAACCTCGTTGGATCAAGTAATTCAATGGTCCTTCCTTTTGTTGAACGGCTGTCAATAGTGCTTGTATCAGCATTCGTTCAAACTTTCCCACTCTTAGCAACCCTGCTACCAAGGACTGTCGTTGGCATCAACAGGCCCACCAGCTGCAAGTAGCTCAAGAGAAGGCCGATCCTCTTTTCTGACAAGTCTTGGTTATGCGCAAGAATCATATGCTAACCAGTCAGAAGCTCAGTAATTCGCTCCACACCCCACTCCACAAAACCCTAATGTATTCACACAGCTACAGTCTCATACAGGTCGAATTACTTGCCCACTTGCTTCCAAGACTAGTTTGCTATCTGTCTACGGTCTCTTTATAACAGGAAGCAAGAGCAGGGAGCACATGGTCGTTTGCACATCTCGTCTTCTGGGACTGTGGCAATGTCCGACGGTGTGCCCATCTTGAGTTGTCTGATGGCCAGTGAAAAGATGTGGAGGCATTTGATCTAGCGTCGACGGGGAGTAAGGTCTATTGGTCCTTGGAAACAATGATTGGCTTGGTCTTCTATTTCCACCCCAACTAACCCCACCGAACTTGCAAGTTGGGAATCATAAAATCACTCATCGCAAAGACATGCTGTCAAGGTACTTAATGCTGTTTCCACTCCCACTCTCTGCTCTTTCCTTAACTCTACCAATCGTTTTGTAAGGCCTCTTGACGTCGCCATCATGAGAGCTGTTCTTTCGTTTACCATTGCAGCAGCATTGGCTAATTATGTCAATGCTTGGGCATTGATGCCTCGCCAGACTTCAGGCGCGAGCTCTACTCCGCCCTCGACTGCAATCACCAATGTTACATGTAACGGCAAATCTGCTTATAACTATGCTGCGATGACATCGGTCCCGGCCAATGCATCCTGCACCACGCAGACCTTCTACATCAACACCAAATCCAACTGTACCACCAAATCGTTCTTAATTGACACACGCACATCGAGCTCTTGCAACTGCTCAACCTCTTCTGCACCTCAGAACACCACCTCCTGCACTGTCATCCCGCTAACGACTTCTTCTTCGTCGACTCCATGCTCAACCACGTCTTCGTCGTCGACTCCTTGCTCTACGACTTCGTCGACATCTTCAAGCCCCTGCCCTGTCTTTATTAACTCGACATCTTCGTCAACAACATTGCCAACTCCCTGTTCGTCGACTTCTTCATCTTCTTCAACTCCCTGTTCGACAAGTTCTTCATCTTTGTCCACTCCTTGTTCAACGAGTCCCTTGACTTCATCGACACCATGTTCCACGACCTCCTCATCTCTGTCAACTCCTTGCTCGACTTCTCCATCTTCGCCCATCCTAACTTGGACGACTTTGACAGCAGTCACCAGTTCCACGGTCGTGGTAGGCTGTCCAAGCACTCTGTCCTCTGCCACTTGTGGCAAGAGCGACCAGACTACTGCTACATATTCGTTCAGCACCGTAGTGGCTACACGAGTACAGATAGTGACTATCTCGTGTGCTTCTTGCAGTGGTGGTAGCACCAGTACCTGGTACCCCGTTACATCTACTAGCTCTGGCCCATGTTCTAGTCCCTCTGCAACAATCCCTGCATCATCAACAAGCACTGTTGTTCTTCCTTCTACATCACCGGCCAGCCCCGTATCGACTGCCCAGAAGAGCATACCATCAGGCGGCGTTTCTTCCCCGACACTGCTTACGTTCACTGTCGCTATCACGACTACTATTCAGATCTCGAAGCCCTCGCAGACTAGTATTAGAACGGTGACTTTCACAACGGAAGTCGTGACAACCGCCAGTACACCGTGCGACTCTAACAAGCAGAGTATGACCAGCGTTCAATCAGCGATGACACCTTCTCGCAACATGAACATTCCCTCTGTCAGTACGGTGACCTTGGCTTCGCCTTCTGTCAGCACAGCAAGTGTGGCTACACCCTCTGTCGGCACAGTAAGCTTGGCATCTCCCTCTATTCCAACAGTCACCATCCCAGTCATCGCGACTGTCGTGACTTGTCCGTATAGCTGCAAGACAGTTCCATCGCAATCTGTGCCTACTGCTTCTTCTCCAGCATCTCCAATGGGCCCGACCTCGCCCATGTCCTCGGCGACAGCTCCTCCAGCTCCCAAAGATTCATCCTCGTCAGCACCTCCTAGCAGTCCACCCTCATCCGCACCCCCTAACGGTCCATCTTCGCCTACTACGATGCCAGCTTCAACTCCAATGTCCTCTCCGGTCTCTCCCAACTCTAACGTTTCAAGCTCTCCTGCCTCGAAGATGCCTTCTTCGTCTGCAGCAACATCATCTGGCCCACCATCGTCGCCTAGCCAACCTCAGAGCAGCTCTCCACCTCAGTCTAGCTCTCCTCCTCAGAGCAGTTCTCCACCCCAGTCTAGCTCTCCTCCTCAGAGCAGTTCTCCACCCCAGTCTAGCTCTCCTCCTCAGAGCAGTTCTCCCCCTCAAAGCAGTTCTCCACCCCAGAGCAGTTCTCCTCCTCAGTCTAGCTCTCCACCTCAATCCAGCTCGCCTCCCCAATCTAGCTCGCCCCCTCAGTCCAGCTCACCTCCCCAGAGCGGGACTGCCACAAGTAAGATCACAAACCAATGTACCGAGAAGACTCCACTGACAAACTATCCAGAGCCAAGCACACCTCCAGCCACCAACACAGGCATGTCTTCTGGAGCCGCTTACAATGCCAAGGCTTCCATGTTGGCCGTAGCAGCTCCCATCGCCATCGCCGTTGCTATGATGCTACTCTAAGCCCAGACATATCCATCTGAGTATTACGTACTGGTTCATACATGAGCTTTTCACATTCCTTCTGTACGATGACTATACTTTCCTTTGTACTTGGTCTCTTGTTTCATTTGTTAAATTAATGTGTATGTAACATGGAAATTTGTTTTTGCCCGGAGGAAAAGTGAAACAGTATCTAGCCCGTGTAATTTAGTCATGGTAATCAAGCTTCATGTTTTACAACAAGATTTGCTCCCTCAATCAGCTCTGTAAATCTTACATGGCCTTTGCAGAGGATGATGTCTTGAAGCTCCGGAGCACGAAACCCGGAGAAGACTGTATGCACGGGGGATTTATCGGTATAATGATAGTAACGTTCGGTTTTGATCCTGAATGCTGGAACAATGTATTCTATAGATGATTCTACACTGACAACAAAGAACCCAACGGATAAAAGACAATCGATATTGCCAAAATTATTAAGAGTACAACACATGTGAGAAGATGACAAAAGAACTGATTTACAAAGCAAGGACAGCCGCACCAAGGGCAAGGGCAGCCGCACCAGAAAGACGATGAGCTGCACCGCTCTCTGTGGCAGTCGAAGAAGCTCCGGAGGCGGTGCCAGAACCTGTGCGAGAGCTAGAACCAGAGCCAGATCTGCTCGAGGTTCTGCTTGCAGCAGTGCCGACGGGATAGTTGGCCTCGCTGGTGATGGTAATTGCCATGTTGCTCATGGAAGAACCGTCAACACCGTAGACGGCAGCGGCGACTGCGGTTGCAGTGACCGAAACCAAAGCTCCGGTAGGTGCATCAGAGATACCAGATGATATCAAAGCATCGACACCACTGGGGCGGGAAGGAATGTCGAACTCATCGCTGAAGTCGTCTGCCTCGATCAAGTCAGAGGAACAGCGAGGTGCGGTAATAGCAGTGGCAGTGTCGTTGCTTGCTTCGAGAAGTGTAACGTTGATGCGGCTGTATTGTTCCTGGAGGGCATTGAAGTCCGAACGCAGCTGAGCAGATCCATTGGAGTAGATATCGACAAGGCCATAGTTGTTTTCCTCTTGTGACCATTCATAGACCAGACCTCCAGACATGACGGTCATTTGAGGGCTGTACAGCGCTTCGACCTCATCAAAAACACGGGGGCTGGGATCATTGCAGCCGTACTCGGAGAAGAACACGGGGATGGAGGCGTTGGAGAACATATCGACAAGGACGTCGTACTCGGCAGTCTCAAAGCTGGACTCTGAACCGCACCTGAAACAGATTGTCAGTATGAAAGTTGACAAAATAGAATGTTCTGGAAAACTGACCAGGAGTACGAGTTCAATCCGAAGAAGTCGGAGGCACTGGAATCTCCATTGTCGCACGACAAATAGTGGTAGGTATCTTCTGTGAACTCTCTGACATCGGCCGCGGAATATCCAACAGGAATAGGTCTGTCTGCATGGGCAGCAATGTAATCCTTCATGTCACGCTGTACAGCTCTCATGTAGGGAGGGTTCTCGTCGGCAGTCTCCAAGTCGTTGATGATCTCGTTGCCACCAAAGAAGCCCAGAAGGTTGGGGTAGCCCTTGAATGCCTCAATCACCGTGAAGACGTGGTTCATATAGTCACGAGTATATGTGCTCGCAGGGTTGCTGCGGTCGATGTGCTGTCCATACAAGGGGGTGTTTACATCGAGAATGACATATATTCCAACACCGTTGAATATTGACATACACTCATCGTGGTTGAGGGTCTGGAAACAAGTCAGTAGAATTCATGGAGTTTCTTCGTTCACAAGTTACCGGGTCGACGTTGTAGCTTCGAATTGTGTTGACACCCAGACTTTGCATCAGAGCTGCATCACGAGTGCAAGCCTCAGCGTCACTGAGGACATCTTGATCGTTGTTTGCCGAGATAGCGCCTTGTCCACCAGGCTGATAATCGACACCAACAACGACAAATCTGTTGCCATTGGCTGAATTGACAAAGTCCTGTCCGCGTACTTCGACAGGATCTACGGCAGCACTCAAGCCAGCCAAAAAGGCAAGGCCAGCGATTGAGTAACGCATGTTGAAGAGTCTTTTTGGATATGAAGGTGAGATAATAGAAAAGCAGAAAAAGATGATAAAGCTGAACGAATGACACTGCCTGCTTTGAACGAGAGATTTCTACGCATGACACCTGCGAGGGATGCCGCTGGATTTATGCGACTGCTCTCAACCTACATTCTCAACCTCCCGCGGCAACCCCTACTCGGCGCCTTGGGTGTTGTTGTTCGCACTTCCTTGGCCGCTGGGCAAAAGCCGTATACTTGGCACAACCGTTTCGACCAAGAACCCGCCTCTCGATAACATCTTCATCATAGCCGCAAAGTGGCGACAGTATTGACTTGAGGCAATGAACCTTGTGGTTGAGCTCATAAAAGTTATCGGTGCTCTGGCATTGTTGCTACACCAGCACTCAAGAAGCCTCGCCATAGACCGTGGTTACCGCTGCCAAGAACTTCAACAAGCAACCATTTCATCGGGGCAGGGATGGACAAGAAAGAAAGAGATCCGTAGTTGGATCGCATGCAGATTAGAATTCACATCCGACCCCACAGTTTCCGAAACATGTCTGCTGCGCCTCATGTCTGCATGTCTTGGGAAGTCATGTATTCGTCGTCCTTTCTTGGGGCCAAGGACTCGTGTACATATGGAACATGCGTGATAATTTTGAAGTAAACAAAGCCACCGACGATCAAGCCAAATTATGACACCGGCATGCTCAAGACTTCCGAAACGTATAATCTAAATTCAGGGCTTCAACAGAAGCTTGCCGGTAGTCTTGCGGCCTTCAATATCCTGCTTCTTGTCAGTTACTGCCAACGCGAAGATGCCGCGAGGTTCCGGTTTGAAGGAGCTTGACTTACGTTATGCGCAGTAGCGACATCTTTGAGGTCGTACACCTTGTGGATACGGACATCCATCTTGTCCTTGACAATGAAGTCAAAGAGCTCATTGGTATACTGTTCGAACTCATCCCTGGTCGCGATGTAATTGAACAACGTTGGGCGGAGAACCTTGGCATTCTTGGCCCCGAGTCGTCTGCGGGCTGTGTAAGCGCAGTCCGAATATCATCAACGACAGATGTAATAGGACGACTTACGAGATTGCGAACGGCGGCACAGCACCACTGGCGTTGCCAAAGCTGGCCATGGTTCCTTTGCGAGCCAGACAGTCCAGACTGAGGTCGAATGTCGACTTACCAACACCGTCAAAGACTGCTGCAACGCCCTGTTTGTTGGTGACCTCGTCGACCTTTGCCTTGACATCCTCGTGGCTGTAGTTTATGAGTACTTGGGCACCAGCCTTTTTGGCCAGATCCAGCTTCTCTTGTGTGCTCGCTGTTGCAATCGTCTTCGCGCCAACTGCGGCAAGTAGCTGACACAACCACAGACCAACACCTCCAGCTGCGGCATGAACTAGGATCCAATCCCCCTTTTGCACATTGTATGCCTCTCGGATGAGAGTCAGAGCTGTGAGGCCCTGAAGAAGTGCCGCGGATGCCACGGTAGGCTCGATGCCAGACGGAATCTTGATGGCTTTGGCTGCGGGAGCGGCAGTGTATTCGGCGTAGGTTGCTTCGGACAAATAGACAACGCGGTCGCCAGTCTTGAGGCCATGTGGTGTATCGGGGCCGGTCGCGACGATGGTACCTTCTGCTTCTCTGCCGAGCATGTACGGGTAACTGGGTGCAGGGTACAGTCCAGAGCGGAAGTAACTGTCACGTTCTGTAAGTATGCGATGGTTATCGTCACTTGGGATATGCGTACGTGTCAATGTAGTTGATACCGACATAGTCGTTCTTGACCAAGACCTGTCCGTCTTTCGGCTCTGGCACAGCCAAGTCTGCCTTGTACTGAAGGACCTCGACACCACCTGTTTTCTCGATGATGACACCCTTCATGGTCTTTGGAAGTGATTGAGAAGCCATGCTGCGAACAAGTTGACCAGATAATCCCGTGAGTCTACGCGAAGCTAAAGCAGGTACTAAGGAAACACTGTGTCGTAGAAACATGGACATTTGAAAGTGATGAGACCATCCTTCCTACACGTCAACCCATTTGTAATGTGCCATGGCGGCTATAGTCATGCCCCGCAATTGAGGGGAGCTGTCGGCGGAATTCACCCGCTCACGTCATCTCTTCCACAACATTCGACATCCAAGCCCCGACGTTGTTACAAGTAATAGTTTTGCTTCGCCAATTTGTGCGATTATACGATTTTATGGCAGTCAAAGAGGCTTCATTGCTATGAAACTGCTATGAAACTATGGACTGATCTCCCTCTCCATGGCAAGCTAAGCATCGTTACTGTTTCCCCGGTCTTGCATTCGCTCGTTGAACCAGATGTCGCTCAAGCGTCCTCGATCTGTGAGCCAGTCGTCTCGCTGGAGCCGTCAGAGCCCTCCAGATTGACCTGGTCGTTCGTCTGCTGTGCTTCCTCCTCGTTCTTGAGGGCCTTTTGCTTACGATAGAGCTCATTGGGGAGCCATTCAAAGAACGAAGGACTGATCGCACGAACGCTATCCAACCATTTGATGCCAATGTCTAGCTCGCGCACTTCACCCTCAATCTTCATACCTACTGAGCAGTACTGGAGGATGTCATCCTCGATCCAAAGAACCATGCTGTGCTCGGTTTGTTGTCTCTTGATTGCCTCCTCGGAGTGGCTGAACGTGGGTGCCAACGGATAAGTCCAGCGGCGACAATGAAGCTTGCCGAGTGCAGCCAAACAGGGCTTCTTCTCCCGAGCAGTAGCGTACAGTGCACGTGTTGCCTCATCGGCCATTTCGACCTTGGTTACCTCCAGGCTAATCTGTTCCTTGTAGACAGTTTCGAACTTTTCAACATCAGCGACTCTCTCGTACTGCTCCTGAGAACCATAGGCAGAGAGGGCAAACTTGACAGTGTCTCGGCAATGCTGAAGAGTGCGGTCGATTTTGCCAACATCTTCCCAGCCCTGGTCGTCGGAATACACCCCCGCAACAGTACCACCGTGGGTGGCTGAGACGGCTGTATTGAACGAGCCTGGGAGCCTTTCACTGACGACGATCACGTTGAAGAGCTCCACGTCTGCGAGGTCGCAAATCTTGCGTGCAGCATGGATTTGATCCGTGAACTCTGGGCAGACATTGTGGTGCAGCAGATAGTTGTAGAAGTTGCGTACGATATTGGTCGCTCTTGAGATGTCTGCGTGTCCGGTGCTGCTCTCGAGTTCGGTCATGATGTGACAAGAGCTGAAATAAGTTAGCTATAGATCCAACACATAGGTTGGCCATTTCTTACAAGAAACCCTTTGCGACGCCCACGAAGTCGACCTCCCATCTGTCGGAGCTTAGAACATCCTCGCAGACGAAATGTATGGCGGTCAAAGCGGCGATTTCCGCAGCGTCTTTTTCGGCCAGGTCTTTGTTGTCGCTACCGCCGAACATCTTGGGTCCGGACTCGATGCCGCCATAGTTCATGAACTTGTTGAAGACCTGAGCAGTATGTTGGTGGAACTTGCGACGAGCGCGGTAGCGTTGGATTGCCGTCTCAATACGCCTGTGATATGGTCAGTATATAAAGATACTCGAGATGGCTCATGAGACGTACGTTTCGAACGAAATGTTACTGAAGAACTTTTAGCGGTTTGTTATGGATCGGGTGTCTATGGGCTTACCTGTCATAAAGAGACTGCTCTTCCTCAAATGCAGCAGGGGTGACGGGCGCGTCTGCGAAGAACTCCTCAAAACCTGTAGGTTTCATCTGGATGCCAGGTTAATCATCATGTCTACAACGTGCGTATGTGGACCACTCACCATTCCCTTGGTCATCCAGGGCTGGTTGGCAGGAGGCACATTGCCCTTTTTCTTTTGATCTTCTTCCATGGCCACCTTGATCTCCTCAGGGGACACAATCGGCTTGATGGTGAGCGGCTGTCTACGCTTGATGAACTTGTCGTCAACAACTTCAAGCAGTGTACTCTTTCTCAAAGACTCCACGACGGATCTGTAGGGCTTGTATTGACGCATCTTGGGGAATCCGCAAATGCTCTTGATAGAGACTGGCTTGTTCTCATGGCCACCAGTCTTGTCGAGAAGGTATTTGTCCGAGGGAAGGTTCTCATCCGAGAGGTAGTACTCAACCTGTCAAGAGTGAGCTGTCAATTCAACGACTCGGATGGTCTGGGGAGACTGACCTGCTTGACAATCTCGTCGGTTTTGGGATGCTCTTGATACTGCGGTGCTTGCCACTCGCTTATGGCTTGGATATCGGAGCCGATTTCAGAGACCTTAGCAGTAGATGCATTCTCGACATCGCCGACGACTGTTGTGTCAGCTGCCGTGGGTGTCGTATCGGTGGGCGCCATGTTGAACCTCTTAATCCGAGAAAAGGCCAGTGGAAGTTGAATAAGGTGGGTGGAGTGGGATGAGGTTAGTAGAGCAGAGTGAGATCAAATTAATAGAAAGGTGAACTTTCCAAGCTTTGAAGAAGAGCAAACGACTGAAAGATGAAGCGCCAAAGATGATTGATCAGAAGTGAAGCAATGGTCGGATGATGCACGGGTCGGGAAGATGCAGGCTGGAGTTTGACGTGTCACAAGAATCACTAACGAGCATTTTTGTGGAAAGGGGGAATCGACAGGTGAAATGGATAGCGCTCCTTCCATTCGATGTTCTTGCCATAGAACAAGACCTTTTGGATGTAGACATGACATTGTCGGAGGACCAAAAGAGGAAAGCAGAGTACATTCTCCTTCATTCAAACCATGATCCATCAATACATCCGCATGGCTGTAACACGATGTAAGCCCTTAATTATACCAATCTCAAGCTAGATGGTGTTCCGATAAGAGTCGCGAGCGGGCAGGTAGTGAGATTCGTGAACAGAGGTTGACATGGAACAAGAAAGTGGCTGTTGCATCCCCACAGTGTGGCTGATGCTGACTGTTGATCCCCCGCAGAGCGCCAGCCCAAACAATATTCCGAGCTCGCGACTTTCACAAGTCTCGCGACAACAAGTAAATAATGGCGCAACACGGATTGGACTGGGGCTCTCTCGTGGCCTTTGACAACGTCGCGGCTGGCCAGTAAGCACAAATCTTGATTTTCGACTTTCACCGAACCTTAAAGACTGACAAGCAATAGCGACGGTGTCATGTCAGATGCATCCGGCAGCCTAATCATCAAGCCTTGCGTCGCTGCCGAGGTGGACTTCTACGAGGTCTGCAATGCTGAGCATCCGGACTTCGCTCAATTGATGCCGACGTTTATGGGCAGTCTTCAACGTGGCCAGTCCAAGGAGCTCCAAGGTCATCTCACTGCTGCTTCTGGACCTGGAGGCAGTGGAGCAATCGTTCTGCCTGCAGCTCTGGATAAAGAGAAGGAAGAGAACAGTATAAACTCGGCCGAAGCAAAGAACCCGTTACGAGGAAAGAGACTGGAGACAGAAGTTGCTATCGTGCTGGAGAATGTGCTGGCCGGATTCAAGAAGCCCAACTTTGTTGATGTCAAGCTGGGCTCACGACTATGGGCAGATGATGCACCACTCGCGAAACGTGCCAAGCTGGACGAAGTCGCATCCCAGACTACTAGTGGATCGCTCGCCTTCAGGATAGCAGGCATGAAGATCTGGCAGCCTGAGGGCTCGGGAGAGTACAAGGTCTTCGACAAATTCTATGGTCGTCAACTTACTTCGGAGAACGTCAAGGACGCATTTTCCGCCTTGGTCGGCCTCGATCAGAAGACAGAGGCTCCGGGTGTGGTCAAGGAGGTTATCACCAACCTTGAAGAGGCCGTTGGCTCAATAGAGCACATCATCGCCAGCCAGGAGAGCAGAATGTATTCAGCAAGCTTACTGTTTGTCTACGAAGGAGACCCACATGCGCGGAAAGAAGCTATAGATGCAGCCGTTGCCCAGACGGCACAAGATCATGCTGACGCTTCTGTTGACAAGGCGCAAGCTAAAACAGGGCAAGGCGACGAGGAAGACGACGAGGAGGATGAAGACGACGAACATACTGGACCGAAGTTGTTTGACATCAAGATGATCGACTTTGCGCATGCGAGCTGGACGCCTGGACAAGGACCGGATGAGAACATGCTGGCTGGCATACGCAGTGTTCGCAAGGTATTGAAAGACTTGACGAAGGAAGTTGGTAGCATTTAAGCGAGGCGTCCAGCATTTTGAGCCACCATGATTATGTTTCGAGATACCCAATAGATACTTGCTCTCCCGAATTGATTACTTGCTGTACCATCTGCCCATCTTATGCCCAGATTGTGAGATTTTTCTTGACATTTTTGAACAAGTGAAGTTGGAGCTTGAGTGCTGCAAATTCCAGTCTCCCACCCTCGCAACCCCACCGCTCAAGACAACAGCAATACCGAGACGACGACGAGACAGAACCAAGCATAGTGACCTTTCGCGCAATGTCGCTGTTACCCGGTCTATCGCTATCAGCGCCGTCGACCACGACACCACAACCAGACGCCGCGGCGCATGCCCCTCCACGCACCGAAGAGCTGCCTCCGCGCTCAGAATTGCGCTTCGAAGTCGCCTTCGCGAAATCATATCGGATACGCCTAGTACGAGGGACAGCCGAATTGTTCGGCAGCGAGCTAGCGCCCAGTACGACATACACTTTCAGCGGAACAAAAGGCGCAGTCTTCACATGGCACGGATGTACATTGGAGCTTCAAGGCGAGGTTGAGAGCGAGTATGTCGGATCAGAGACTGAGGCCATGGTCGAATGGCTCAACGTCCACGGTATGCTGGAAACAGCGCGCGACGATGCTGGAATTGGAAGAGAAAGCAATGGCGGTCCCCGTGTCCTGATCGTAGGTCCCGACGACAGCGGCAAGACAAGTCTACTCAAGTGCTTGACAGCATGGAGCTTGAAGATGGGAAGGACACCAACAGTCGTCAACATGGATCCGCGCGAGGGCCTACTCAGTATCCCTGGCAGTCTGACTGCAGTCACAATGGGCAGCATGCTGGATGTCGAGGACGGCTGGGGTAGTAGCCCGGTTTCTGGTCCTACTGGAGTACCTGTCAAGACGCCGCTGGTCTATCATTTCCCCTTTGTTTCCCCCGAGGACAACACGCGCATGTTCAAGCCGTTAATTACACGCGCCGCACTTGCCGTCACCAGCAGACTGGAGGAAGACGAAGAAGCAAAGCAGAGTGGCATCATCATCGACACGCCTGGAAGCATCAATCAACCAAAGGGCAATTACGAGCTCCTCATGCACATCATCTCGGAATTCAGCATCAATGTGGTTCTCACCCTAAACTCTGAAAGACTATACAACGACATGTTGCGCAAGTTCGCCAATCCCAAGAGCTCCGATGAAGTGGTCCACGTCTTTCGCATATTAAAGTCAGGCGGCGCTGTGGCCAGGGATGAGGGACTCATGCGTCAGGCACGCCAGCAACAGATCAAAGACTACTTCTTTGGCGACAGTAGAACATCGCTGAATCCGCATGGTCAGTGGTGGGACTTTGGCGATTTGACCATCTACAAGGCCGTGGATGCTAGCGCATCACAATCACAATTGTCATTCATGCCAGGTATGGACTACGACGACGACTCAACATCGGGTCAAGGCTCTGCGACGGTGCTGGAAAAGGCGACGCCGAGCCAAGGAATGGTCAACGCGATCATGTCGGTCAAGTTCTGCTCGGGAAGCTCGTCTCTTGATAACATACGCGACAGCTGTGTCATGGGATTTGTCTATGTGGCCGAGGTGGACGACGCCAGGAAGAAGGTGCGATTCCTGGCTCCCCATCCTAGCCGCTGGGGCGATCGAGCATTGGTTTGGGGTAACTGGCCTGAAGGAGTTGGTGATTTGGTTGCATAAAATGGGTACAGGTTTCACATGAGCGTGGCGTTGGGGGCATGACAAGACCGAGGTTACCTTGGGAAGCAGCTATTGCTATGACGCATCTCTCTGTAGTGTCGAGACGTAGCGTTGGCCAGAGGGCTTCAATTCAAATGATGAAAAAGGACTAAGATTTGCGAGATTTCGAGACCCAAGACGTGAGGTATATGTACAGAACGGGGTGGTGGTACAGGCATGAAGAGGAGGGTGAGAAAAGGGCATTGTCGTGGAGAGAAAGGATGTATAAGTTTTAGGCGGACAAGAAGAAGGGAGATTACTCGACGGGCTCGGACTCGGGAGCAGCCTGTTCGGAGACGTTTATGCTGCTGTCGACGGCGATCATCTCGGCAAGGATGTCGAGGATGGGCTGCGGCGTGTCAGTACAGAGGATAGGTGGATGGATGTTGGGGACTGAGCATACCTTGGGGACAGTCTTGTCGTAGATGTTGATGAGCTCTCTAGGCTGGGGGTAGACCTTGAGGGCCTTGTAGAAGCACAAAGCGGCGTCGACGGGGTCGGAACCGTCCTGGCACATCTGCTCACCACGAGCGACCTCGGTCATGAAGTACTCCTCGGTCTTTTCGGGGTCGGAAGGGAAACCCTCATTGTTGGCGTCGTCGACGACCTGGCGAAGCTTTTCCTTCTGGCCCTTCTCGGCGGCAACAGCCTCGTCTTTGGCGGCCTTGGAGACCTGCTTCTGCTGGCGCTTGAGCGAGCGACGGAAGGCGGGGTCAGATCGTCTCTTGTAGTCGAAGTAGACGGCGTATGCGAGGGCGGCGGTGGTGACGGTGCCGAGAGTCGCGAGGACAATGGTGGACGTCTGGACGCCGGACGAAGCTTGTGTTGAGGGCATTGTGGAGTGTGTGATGTTGTGCAGAGCGGGGCGTGGGGGCAGTAGCGACGTGTAATGGGCGAGGGCGGATGGCGCAAGCTGGAAGTCGGAGGGTGGAGGTTGTTCTTAGCAGTTGCGCGTCGGAGGTGACGATGGCGATGGGCGATGGACTTTTCTCAAGCCTGTCTGCAACACTTGCAAGTCGAATGTGGAGAAGTTGAGAAGCGTGGACCGGCCCGTCATCCGAGCAATGGCAGCCGCAGTCGCAGTCGCGTCTCCCCGAAGCCACGAGCTGCTCGACCGACTTCCTTGTATCTAGAAAGACGCGAACATGTCGGAAAAGGCAAAGGGAATCGTGTCCCTGCGCAAGAAGAAGACGACCAAACGTCCTCAAATCAGTGCGCCTCGCCAGATCGCTACAAATCAGCAGGACGAGTCGACAGCAGCAGCAGCAGCAGCAGCAGCAGCATCACTGCACCCCCCGCCGCAGCACGCCCAGCACGCCCACCAGTCGCGCTCCGACACAGCTCCTCGCAACAACAGCCAAACCAGCCAGACCAGCCTCGCCGTTCCACGTCCTAGACCGTCGCTGGGGGGCCCTGATAGTACCACCGACCTGGTCAAACGCCGTTATTCCACCCGCTTCGCCAATTATCCTCAAGATGCCGAACGAGCTCCTTCTGTTCCGAACATCCCTGCCCACCTCGTACAATCGCGTCCGAACCGCTCGCCCGACCGCCGCGGAGAACGCATCAGGGTTGATGTGAATGCCCTGCGCGATCCCCATCTCCAGCCCGACCAGTACGTAAGTCTTCTTTTGCAGGATGCTTCCGAAGCAGACATCCACGCCTACCAGCAAGATCTACGCAAACTCAAGAATCGCACATCTACCGATCTACAACACAATGTCTACCAAAACCGCACTCAATTCATCCACATCTCAAACGAGGCCGACAAGCTCAAGTCTGAGATGCACACTCTGAGAGCCCTCATGTCAGAGCTTACAGCTGTCTTGTCACATGCCACCTCTGCTGGCTCGAACCAGGAGCAACAGGCTGCCCAACAGGATCGTAAGCGTCAGAATCGTAGCAGTGTCGCCAATCTAGAAGCCTTGTGGTCTACCCATTTGCAGGCCATGTGGAAACGTGTCGAGGGCTCTCAAAAGTTCTTGCCCGCTGTGCCAGGCCGCCACATTGTATATGAGTCTGGTCGCTGGCTAGAGTTGAATGCTGCCACTTGGAAACCTCGTCGTCGTGTCCACGTCATCCTCCTCAACGACCATCTGCTCCTAGCTAGTGAAAAGAAGCGTTTTGATCCTCCTGGAATAAACTCAAGCCCTCAAAACAAACGTGCTTCGGTCTATCAACAAGCCCAAACACAGACGCAACTCGTCGCCGAGCGCTGTTGGCCATTGCAGGACATACAAATGACTGATATTTCAACACGTGCTACCGACGATCGACACAACATAACTACTGCTCTTAGCCTTCGCATTGGAAATGAATCCTGGACCTTGGCTTCTTCTAGTGCTTCTGACTCTGGCCAGGAGGTCAACACATTACTTGTCCATTTCCGCAAAGCCGTCGAGGATCTTCGCAAGACCATGGTCGCAGACCAGGACCACAGGGGACGTGCCATGGATGAGCTTGCATTCCTCACTGGCCACTCTCGCTTCTACAAGAAAGCTGCCAACCAACACACAGATAATGCTGCACTCAACTCTTCCTCGACCCTCATCGATGTGGATGGCAAACAGCAGACTCTGAGATGGGTCGAGAATCAAGTTGATGCACTAGACCTTGACATAGCCTTGCAACACTTCGACGATGCCGTCACTTTGAATGAAAAGTTGCGCAAACTTGCCCGTAACATAAAAGGCAATAATATTGCTCAGGACATAATTCTCTCCAAACTAGATCAACGTGCTGCCAAATTGGCCAACATTCTAGCCAGGCGGCTCAAGGACACAAATTCTGGTGCTGCTGCCACCAAAGAAAATGTCAATTGGCTTATGAGACTGGGCTTCGAGGAGACAGCTCGCTCGGCCTATCTTGAATCACGCAAAGAGGTTCTACGGAAACGAGCAAGGTTCGTAGCATGCTCTCAATAGAATTCCAGACACTAACACGTTTGACAGACAGATACCATTCACTGGTTCCTTGCCGCCGCACCTGACCGCGCTATCTTATGTCACCTTCACAATTATTCTACACACTTTCCGCACCTTCTCGTCCTCCTTTCCTCCAACATCATCATCAGCGGTCGTCAAATGGGCCAAAGAACGAATCGATGAGTTCAATGAGAGCTTGGACCGTCAGCTCAGTAGCGTTGAGAGGGGGAGTCCTTTGTGGAACGATTGTATTGATGTTGTTCGAGAGCAAGCCGCCGTGCTAAGTGAGGCCGGTGTAGACTTCTCGGGCCTCATTGCGCAAGGCCTGACACAGCAAACATAGTAGTTCGGTGTCTTCCACAAGTTTTCAAGATACAATCAGGCCGGCCTGTCTGAACCCTGTTCCTCGTACTCGCAGTAATATGTGCTGCCATTCAATCAGTCAGTGCTCTCAAGAGATCATCACGAACCAGTTGTCATACAGAAATACATAGTATGACCACATCTTGTCAAAGTAAGAGATTGGGCTCGGACTTTCTCGTTTGTAACTCCATGTGCATTCCGGAAAACCTCGTCTTCCTTCTTAATGTTTGTCAATGACAAAGGTGTGATTCTCAAAACGCCAGTGTCGCATCCGAGATCTGGAGCACTCTTGTTCAAGGACTAGTCGATCCTGGTCAAGACTCATTCAGCTTGGCGGCTACCGGTTGGCATTAGTGTTCTAGAAGCTACATGCACACGTTCGATCGCTGCTCCCTTGTTCATGTAACAAGGCATGATCGGTTTTGCTGATTCTTTTGTAGTTTGATATAGTGGGCCATCACCTACTTAAGGAGGATGAAGCATCTCTACAACAGGAACATCTCACACACTCTCTCAACACACCATACCCGTACATATCTCATCAGTCATCAGTCACCAACAAAATGCCTGCAAAGATCGACACAGAACTAAACTTGCGATTCTTGTACATCTGCTTCAAGCATTCAAACTTTAGCACAGTGAGCTCTTTTCAAATTCGCCAGGAATTTCTGCCTGACTAACAATGCTCCAGGTCGACTTTCATGAGGTCGCTTCCTACTTCCAGATCAAAGCTCCAGCCGCTCGCATGCGCTTGATGCGTCTTCGTCAAGCCTTGGAAGCAGAGTCTAGTCGAGAAGGCTTCAAGGAAAGAGACCGAAAGCGTCGTCTCAATCCGTTCAAGGCCAAGGAAAAGACGTACGCACTTCATGATGGCGAAGACGACGACGATGAGAGTCTTGACGACATGCCGTTGATGCAACGCCTTCATGCGCGCATGATGCGTATCAAGCGTGAAGAAGGTCTCATGATCAAGGACGAAGATGGCACTTTGGTCAAGGGTGAAGACGACGCGATGATCAAGAACGAAGATGATGGATTCTGGGGCAAGAAGGAAGAAGACCTGGATGAGCAGGATGACAAGAGACTGGTCAAGAAAGAAGGACTTGGCTCTCCATTCTTGAAGAGTGAGATCGATCCGATTGACATGGAGGATGTTGTCAAGTCCGAGACTCATGGCTTGACCTACGCTCCTTCTCCGGTTCAGCAAAACGCACGAGCACCCTATCCCAGCCTGGGCCATGCAGAGATCACACCCAAGCCCGAGCACATGCATTCTCTTGCTATCCAACATCCGGCACCATATTCTGGTCTAGTCAAGATGGAGATTGACACGAAGCGCAATGACTACGGCTATGGCAACCAACATTCACAGGCCGCTCTTGCCAACCCCAGCCACTTCAGCTTCCGCGTCTATGAGCAACCAAACAACCTCGACCCCTTCGCTCAAACCCAAAGCAACTTGTCAAAGCCAGAGGACACCAACAATGCCGCTCCCTTCCTCGGCTACAACTCACTGCCCCATCCTGACACCTATAACCCCTTCACACACATCAAGCCTGAAACCCCCCACGGAAGTGCCCACATCACCCCTCCCTCTGAGCACAACTCGCCTTTTCGTCTGGACATGTTCAACACCGCTCTACCCAACTCTCAGACTCCTGTTGGCGAACAAGTCAGATCTAGGTTGAGCTTTGTCGATTCTGTCACCAGTTCGCCTCGTATCAAGGATGATGTTTCCGAGACTGCTTCTGAGCAGGGTTATCCGTCACCTGCCGTTCATCAGTCTCGTCAGGATCAGTTCAGATAGGACAGTGCTAGTGTTAGTTGGTTGGAGCGTACGATGAGAAAGCGGCGTTTGTGATTTCGATAGCAGCAGTTGTTGTTCTGAAAAGGAACGACTTGACGTGGGATGTTTCTTTTGTCATCGTCCAAGAGACCAAGTTCATACAAGTAGACCAAAATTGAAACATTCTGTCTACACCTTCTTGACCCTGTTTACTGTCTAAACTCAGGATCCACCTTGCTCTGCTTGAACAGACTCTTTCCCTTCAACCACTGGCGATATGCCTTGTATCTCTTCTTTCCTCCATCTTCCTCCCACACAGTCAATGGATCTTCTCTGACCGTCAAAAAGTCGGTGAACTCGGCCAAATCTTCATAACTGGGCTCAAGCACTCCCGTACTGCCTTCGTCGCCAGAATCGACCCCGGCTCTGCCACTATTGACATAATCCACAAAGTCAAGATTGAGGTTTGTCTCTGGTGGTAGCTCTGATGATACAACGAGTGGGATTTTGAAGGGGTGCGAGATGTATCGTTCATACTCTGTCGTTTCTTCTGCCGTCACAGAAGGGTTGAGAGAGTGGTCGTATATACGATTCAAGGTCATCTGGGTAATGGCTGCTTTATCCGCAATCTTGACGGACTTTTGGTTTTCAGGGTCTACTGATGTACGCTCGGTTGTTGTGTCGCGAAGGATGCTTTCTGGTATTGTTGTTGCCGCGGAACTTTTGCTTGGCTGCTGATGACCTGCTTCATTATCGCTTTGGGGGTCCACGATGGTTACACCTTTACGCGGAGGCTTCTTCTCTGGCGAGTCGGGAGAGTTTCTGTTCAGATCGATGCGAGGTGTGAACGGGCTGAAGTCGTATTTCGTGTCTTTGCTCGGTTTCTCGGGTAGGAATCTGTGGTTGGTGTTCATTCTGTACGAGTACACTTTGACGAATGACGATACTGCAAGAGGCCTGTAATACTCTAGCCAGTAGTCGTCATATTCCGCCAGGTTTTGATCTGTCTTTTGAGTTTTTCCACGCTCAGCTGTAGGCGGTAGCGTTCGTCGCTCTAGATGCTCGGGTGTAAACCAATTTATGTAGCTCTTGCGGGCACGATCCAGCCATTTCTTGGGGTCCGTGTGGTGAAGATAGTAATCCGTAGAGAGGTCCCAGAGCATGGGTTGGCCTTGTGCCCAAATGTAATTTCCAAGAAATAGGTTGTATGCCTCCTGTCGCTGAGAATCGAGAAATGAGTTGTGATAGTATCGCTTGAAGCTTTCTACCATGTCTCTCGACTGGGTATGCCAGTGGTTTATCTTTCTGTATGTGGCCATCGTGTTGACCAAATGAGATCCACCATATTGTATGGCTATTGTGTCTCCATGGTCGTGAAACATGTGCGTAAAGACATTGACTGCGTCCGAGTCGTACTCCATGTCAGCAGTAGGTATCACGCCTAGCGCTCGTAGTTGGTGCCCGAGAGCGCGCTTGCCAATGACGAATTGGGCCGCATTCGTACGATCCAGGCAATCAATGCAGTTCGTTCGAGCGATACCATTCTGGACTTGCGGTAGTCCATCTTCTACATCTCCGTTGTGGAAGAATCCTGTCTTTTGCATAATCTCTTCGGCAATGATCTCGAGTGTTCCGATGACGTCTCCACCCCTGGTCTTTGCAGCTCTGCTCATGTCAAAAGCCTTGTATTGTATCTTCTTGTCCTCTGGCAAGAATTGATTGAGGTAATTCAAGGCATTTTGGAATTCGGTGAGTAGCTTGGACTCTCTCGCCGTCCGCTCGCGGGACTTGATCAGGTTCAATACATAGATTGGACAACCATAACGTTTGAAGAGGTCATCAAAATGCATCGCCGCGGGCTGGTAGAACGGATCTGTCACATTGAGATCGATGTCTGGCTTTGGAGACACACCACTATTGTCTTGAGACCAGTAAAGAGGAATGCTGCCTCGATGATGAACGTAGGAAGTGTAGTTGGGATTTGTAAACATCTTGGGCCCAGGAGCATGAAATGAAGTCGTGAGCATCTCCGAGACTATCTGTTCAGTCTCTACATCGTTGGCCACATAGCCAAGGTCGTTCGCTCCACGCTTGAGGAAACGTGCGCCAGCGAAGAAGCGTGAACGTCTGCCAATGATAGTGATGTAAATGCTGCGTCCGAAAACATCAAGAGATGATTGATCGATGAATCCGTGAATGATAGGTAGACACCAGTCGAAAGCATTCTTCAAATGCTTCACCGCTGGGCTCAGAAGATGATGGTTCCAGACAAACATGTCATTGTAGTCATGACCGGGCTGTTGTATTCCTCGATTGAGTGCATTTCGTTGTCGGGTAATGTTGTACTGCAATGTGCGGGTGATGTCGTAGGAGTAACTAAAGTAGAAGGAGCGAGTAAGGTCGAGGTTATTAAGAATACTCAGGAAGCGGCCTTCTTCGGCATTGCGTTCGCGAGCAAAGCGTGAACCAGCGCCGGTAGTCAGAGGAACCAGCTCGGTGCCTTCGACTCCATAGATGTAGTGGCCACCAATCATTGCAACCTGTTGCCGCTTGGTGATGAGCAAGACGTAGTAACAGTCTGTGAACTTGATAAAGCCCAGTATGCCCCAGAAGCTGCACTTGACTCGCAAACCACCAGTTGCTTTATTGCCCTCATCAATTGTTGTCAGCAGCTGAGTGACCTCCTTTTTGCTGTACACAATATCGTCTTCAAAGACAGATAGTTGGCCCGGAGGTGCAGTACGATCAATCTTCAACAGCTTATAGTACTTGTCCGTAATGTCTGAGCCAGTGATCCAATATCGAGCGTTGGTCTCGTAAAGCGTGAATTTGTGCATCCTGTGGAAAGTGATTTGTTGCTGACTTGGTTTCTTTGTGCCTTTTTTGAGTCCGCCGTTGACGCTCTTGGGGGCAGATTCGACATCAGATAGAATAGGCTCCGCATCCTGCGCCAATGACTCCTGCTGTGCTTCCGCTTCGTCGAAGATCGGAATAGATGAGAAGTCGGACTTCATCTGATCAGTGTCGTCCTTGTGGGCATGATCCACCGCAGCGATGCCCGACATGTCCAAGCGATCATGTACTCCTGAGGGTTGGGTCTGGCATGTTTCGTTGTCATGCGCTGGCCCATCAATATACGAGCCTTTTGCAGATGCATTTGATTCTGCATCCGACGCATCAAATGCTTCATATGTAGTGGCGTCGTCCATTATTCTTCAAGGGCCTGCCGGTCAGCTAGATATATGTTCGGATTACTGCCGCTGGTGCATTGTTTGTGACGATACAACAGTGCAAATGAGTCGAATTATTACAGCAGCATCAATTGGTTCTTCAGTAGGCACGCGTCCTTGGTTATGTGCGAAATCTAAAAAGTGTCGTTTATGGTCAAATAAATGTGCCCTTGGTCACGTCTCGCGCTCCCACGCCTCCGCTAGATTAGCCCGTGTGTTCCCAACGTCTCGTGTCCTGTTCTCAACACAATCTGCTCACTGTTGCAACCTGCTCGATGGCGGCTACTCTATGCTCCAGACAAGGGGGCTTCTATACATGCTCTGAAATGAACCGTGGAAAGAATCACAGGATCTGATGACCAAAATCACAAAAGCTGGCTATCTACTCGAAGCTGTCGCCCCGGTTCGGCACATCTCATTGCAGGCGCTGCGAGACAAATCACACGATTGACAATTGCTCCCCCACCAGATATATGGGCCTCCGATCGATACGGCTGCTTATGTATCTGTCTCAAAGTAATTCGAGAAAGCATTTCTGAGGCATTTCAAGTTGGCTGAAGTGGGCAATCGTGGTTATATTAGGCATGGGAGCTCAGAGCAGGGTGATGGGCTCAGCAAGCCACAAAGTTAGCGGCGAATGGGCAAGTCTCGACCGGGTGATCTCAGGAGGTCCCCTTGAGAAAGGTGGAACTTTACGCGTACGAGACCCTTCTCCACACGGTGAGCGAGGCGGAGCACGTCTCTTAAAAGTCGAAAGGTGCTTCCGTGTCTGCTGTTTCTTGAGCCATCGTCCACTCTTTTTTGGTGTTTTAGTCATGGCCGCCAGTACAATCGCTACCACAACGACGCTCGCGGGCGAGCAGTCGGCTACGCTCCGCGCCAACATGAAGAGCTCCAGCAACCCGGCACCGGAAAAGCACGAGGACCAGGATGACCAATTCTTCTGGTCATACACCGAGGAGCCTCACCGTTCCCGTCGTATGGCTATCATCAAGGCCCACCCCGAGGTGCTCAAGCTGTGCGGACCCGAGCCATTGACGATTCCTCTCGTCCTTGCCGTAGTAGCCCTTCAATGCACCTGCGCCTACCTCCTCAGCAACACTCCTTTCTGGTCATGGCGCTTCTGGCTCACAGCATACGTGATTGGTGCTACTGCCAATCAGAACCTCTTTCTGGCTATCCACGAAATCTCGCACAATCTCGCCTTCAAATCCGGCCTAGCCAACCGCCTTCTCGCCATTGTCGCTAACTTGCCCATTGGCATCCCGTACTCGGCTTCTTTCAGGGTATGCAACTTTCGAACGCTTCTCTACGTGACAAGTCACTGACCACCTGCTAGCCTTACCACCTTACCCACCACAAGTCGCTCGGCGTCGATGGCCTCGACACCGATCTCCCCACCGCTCTCGAGGCCTTCTTCCTTGACTCGATCGCTGGCAAGGCCTTTTTCTGCACATTCCAGATCTTGTTCTACGCTCTGCGACCTATGATGGTCTACCAGATCCCTCTGACCAAGATCCACGCCCTCAACATTGCTGTCCAGCTCTTGTTCGACTATGTTCTGATTCAAGCGTGGGGAGGAAAAGCAGTAGGATACTTCATCTTGAGCAGTTTCCTTGCAGGATCCCTGCACCCGGTAGCCGGCCATTTCATCGCCGAGCACTACGTTTTCGATCGTGCTTCTCTTGAGAACAAGCAGTCGCGCGACCCCAAGAACCGTATCCCGGTCCCCGAGACTTTCTCTTACTACGGACCCCTCAACCTCTTGACCTACAATGTTGGCCTGCACAATGAGCACCACGACTTCCCCGCCATCCCCTGGACCAGACTTTGGAAGGTCAACGAGATTGCCAAGGAGTTTTACCAGGACTTGCCCTACCACCGCAGCTGGGTTGGTGTCATCTGGCAATTCATCTTGGACAAGGAAGTTGGTCTGTGGTGCAGAGTTAAGCGCAAGGAAGGAGGCAGAAAAGTTGGTGCTTGGAAGGAAGAAGAGATTCAGAACTGATGCAGTCCTGGTCTTGACGTATGAAATCACCTAGACAATAGACACGACGTGCAAATGACGAATTTCAAAAGATTGATGCTTGTTTAAAATGGCATCCAACGCCTCAGTCGTATGATTATGTACATGGTTATACTCCGAATTGCCTCAATTGATACATGCAAAAAAACCGCTCCTCAACGCCAGAAATTGTTGGGGGAATCTCGAATGTAGATATCATAAACGATACAAGGGCCGCGTGGTGGTGGGCCAAGCAGCTGGGTTGCAGTCTGCTGGCCAGTCTATGTCGTTGTTGGTATTGTCGGTATGCTTGATGTTGTCCTCGCTCCTACAAGCCACCAAAGCCCTCACTTGTGGCTGCCACCAGCTCCAGTCACACGAAGGACGAAGTTGACAATAACAGCAGCCAACAGAGCAATGGCCAGGACCGTGGGACCGAAGCGGTCGTCGAAGCCGCTCTGACCTCTCATGCGAATGCTCTTTGCTCTCCAGTGGAAGGTGACCAGGGCGTAAATCATAGTGGCCATGGCGACCAGAGTAAAGAGACCGGCAGAGATCTGACCGACCTTGTCACCAAAGTTAAGGAGACCGACGGCAAGACCGCCCAGGATGACGGTGAAGTTCAGCCAGCTGAGAAAAGTACGCTCGTTGGCGAAGAAGACCTTGGGCTCAACGCGAGTGGGCAGGGCGATGCGCTTGCCTGTGAAGAAAATCGAGTCAGCATTCGGTGTCGTTGGTTGCGGAAAGCTTCTTTGAGGGGCAGTTGATACCAGGTGCTGTTTGGAGAAGCGGTTGCGAAGACATGGCGGCGATGTGAGGTGTGCGGTCGGATTGGCCAGACGAAAGTCGCAGATGGTGCAGAAGACGACAGGCAATGGGTTGTGGAACTCTCAGAAGGACTTGGGAAGAAAAAAGGTGCAATCAATTGATACAGCAGAAATGCGAGACCGCAGCGCGAGCATGACGCTGGCGTGCCCGAAATGCAGCGTGTGATTGGTCGGTCAGGATCCTTTTATGTAGGCTCGATTTTTTTGCTCGATATTAATTCCGAGCAGTCCATTTTTCCTCCCTGTTATGACTTGAGGATAACTTGAGCCGAAATTCCTCCTAGCTACATTGCTTGTGGTTTCTACAAACATATTCTCTGCTGACTGTGAGACTGTATTGAGTTGCAAAGGTGATGGCTTGACCCCGGACGTTCGGGTTGGCTGTTTGAAGATAGGCAGAAACTACAATGAGAAGGACTTGATTGGTTAGTTATCTGTCAGATCATGACAAGACACTATTACAGAGAAGACATGCACACGGTCGAAACCAAAGGCGGCGGGAATTTGTTCAAGGTTAGATGTTCGCATGGCTGCTGGCTTGTTCAGACACATGGTCAAGAGTCAAGAGTCAAGACGATCCCCACGGTTCACTGAAAGCTCGGACGCCCATGTGCGGCAGCAACGATCCGCCGCGATAATAACTTGAGGGTCATCACACAACTGTAAACAAAGCGAGTAATCCAACTCAGCTCATTGTCGCGTACCACCTCTCTCACACCAAAAGTCTCACTTTACTTTGCGCAATTCCATCAAACCTTTGAGCTACTTTCATCCTTCCACAACCACAATCGCAACCACCATGTCAACCTGCGTATGCCCTGGCCATCCCGCACGAGACGTTTCCTATCTGACTTTGTCCTGTAGCCAGTTTCCGAGACCCGCCTCAGCCAGATCGCTGCCGACGTATGCACCTCGATTCGTGAGACCCGAAGCCTTGCCATACTAATCCCCTGTACAGGCTTGCGACAATGCCTTCAGCAGCGCCACCTCATACAACCACGCCCAGACCGAGCAATGGAACTCCGACATCATTGTATGCCTTGCGTCCCCATTTCTTGTTACACATAACCTCTGACAACCTTTGCAGAAAGGCATCTTGACCGCTCTCATCTCCGAGTCCAAGGGCGAGGTCCAGTACAAGTTCGCCGTAAACTCCACAATCATCCAGCACCTGACAGATCCTCGTCCCGCCGGCTCTGATGCCTCTCCAACCCCAAGCACTGGCACTGGCACTGTCGGTCGCCGCGGAATGCACTCCGCTACTGGTGCCTACTGGAACACCGAGAAGGACGGTATCTGGAATTACAAGTACGAGGGCGGCGAGGCTAAGGGCATGGATGTCGTCGTCTGTGTCATGTGGGTTGCAAACTGAGCCATTGGCCCACTTGGGCACCGACTTGAAACTTTCGATCCAGATACACCAACATCGACACTCTCTCCCAACCCTCATCTGTACATGGTATCAAGGGACACGAACATACGAATCGCAACATTAGCCTCCCGCGTGGCAGCTACTACGGTACATAGATGCACAAAGCATTATGGGGAATATACTCGTCTCGCCCTGCACGTCAGGAGGTCGATGTGCACATCTTGAGGTTGTGCCATGGTTAATACCAGAGAAATTAGGGGCAGCATCTAAAACCATTCAATCCATGAATATGCGTACTCATCAGGCCATCTTTGCACCGCGGTCGTCGTTCTCATATATCGTATTGTCCATCACAGCCCTACCGACATGCTCAGTGCACAAGTGCTGGACCTCGGCCCAGTCTTGCTTCTTGGCCGCTGTCCTGACCTTTGTGCTACTCACACCGACACCTTCCTCGGCATGAACAACCTCGATTTGCGAAGCCCATTCACGTCTGCCTCCATCGGCCTCCATGTCACCCCTCGCCAATTGGTCCACAAACTCCTGCTGTGATTTGACCGTACCATACTCATCAGAAGGTCGCAGAGTAACGCGTAGTTGGTGTCCTTCATCAAAGTATGGATTGAGCGCAGAAAGAGGCGGGCTAAAGTTGGGATAGTACTTTGCAGCAAAGAAGCGTGTGATGGTGTCGAAGCCCAGCAAATGGACGTGTTTGGGTGAGTCTGGATAATGCTCGATGCCCTCTTTTGAGATGGCCAAGCTCTTGTCAGTGTAGTAAGGAGCGGTAGTCAAGCCGATGTCGACGGTCGGTAGCACATAATCTCCATGGCGGACTGAGCTTTGGAGATCCTTCAAAAGATCCTCGGCAAAGATGGTCATGAGAGCCAGACGCTGAGGAAAGGAGGCGGCAGAGGGAGCCTTGTCCGCATTATGGGTAGAAAAAAGAAGCAGCAGTCTGAATGGAGACTGATGTTGCTTGGTAGAAGAAGAGTGTAGTGCCGACTTGGCAAGAGCCAGATGGGCCTTCGACGGCGGATTGAAGGAAGAATCGAGGATGAACAGAGTCTTTGGAGACGGTGGACTTGAAGCAGATGGATTGATGCTTCGGACAATGCGAAACTTGGACTCAGATGATTGGAAAGACTTGAGAGCAGACTCAAGGTGCGGCAAGATGGTGCGCATAGAACTTGTTGTTGTGCTCATGTTGGCTGTACCAATCCTCGCCCCGATCTTGAAAGTATTCAAATACGCGCAGCAATGCAAATCGTCTTTGAAACTTGACAGTCTGTTCACTTCCCAAACCGAGTTGTCTCTCAGAAGTTGAAGTTCGTTTCATGAAAGTGAGTTCGGTGATGGCAGAACGGATAGTGAGTGCACCGTGCACGGACGAGCGTCCAATCCCGAACAAGGCATTTGAACATCGGCCAAGCTCGTCGTCGCCAATTCACCATCGCCTTTGAACCATCACATCCAATTCACACACAACATGGTCGCCGAGCTCAAGAAGTTGGCCGCTTCGGCTGCCGGCAAGCACGCCGCATACAAGAAATACACCGTGCAACCCACCGGCATCTGGAAACGCATCGGAGACTTCTTTGCTGTCGACCCCAAGCGCTCCTCCGGTATTCCTCTCAACCCTCAGTACCGCCTGCCCTCTCCTGGTGCCGTGGATCCCAAGCTCTACGACGACCCGACCACAGTCCCTGCCGCCGATCTTGCCGAGAACCCTTACTGGAAGCGCGACGTCCGCAGATCATACCCCAAGCTCAGCGTCGTCAAGCAGCCCGATGTTGTCGCTCTCCTGACCGTCGGAAGTGCACAAAATCCCAAGGAACATGTTTTGCAGATTGGCGATGCCGGTGCCAAGCAGTTGGTCTCAGTCAAGGAGGAGGGTCAGAAGGGTCTTTCGGCTTTCTTCCAGAAGGAGAACAAGGCTGGTGTCAGCGTACTGGGCCCCAACGGACTGCCTCCTTTCCCTACCTCAAGATACCCCTCGTCTACTCCCAAGCGCTACGAAATGCTCAAGGAGCAAGCTTACAGCGCAAAGTACGCCCTCCAACGCCCATTGACACGTGCCACAGATTCGCTGACTTTGCCTACAGCTACCCTTGCAGGGTGTTCGAATAGATTCAACGAACATGTACATTTCCTTTTCCTTAGACGTTCCAAATTCGACATGGCTTGACCTATAGCTTTTCCTGATTGATTGGTTGACATATGATGAGGAACGTCAAATTCTGGTCGTGATGTAGTACTGTGCGTGGCGATGTGTGCGGTCAAAGGCACTTTCCAACTTTTGGTCGAATCCGCCTCGAAAAAGGCAGGGACGACTGCCTCAAACGCCATTCGCGTGAATCTTACTCCTCTCATGAAAGTCTCGCCGAACTAAGCTCATCAAGACCATTGTAAGAATATCATGGCGGCCAAATCTGATCCTACGAAACCACTCCAGCCACTCGACCTGGTCTTCAGCTGCAACGTCTGCCATGACTCAATCCGTGATATTTGCAGCCCTCTACAGGACGAGAAAGGACTCGATGGTACTCAAAAACCGGTCGCGAAGCTTTGGATGACCGAATGCGCCCACCTCATATGTGCAAAACACCTCGCAGGTGGAGGTAAGCGAAGACTGCCTTTCTTTTGGTCAAACTCTTATGCTGTTCAGCTCCTCCATTTCATCCCGCCGGGCAAGCACCACGCGCTGTGTGTCCGGTTTGTGTTGGCCGGCAAAACAACCATGCACTCAAGCAGATGTATGCCATCAGTGGCTTTACCAAAGGCGAATACGATCCCGACATCCCTCATCACTTCTTCCAGTGTCCACCCGTCGCTCTTGATACAAAAGATGGTGGAATGGATGCTCTCCGGGTATCATGTTGTTCTTCCAGACAAGCTTGACCACGGCTAACACCTATTGTATTGCTCCAGTTTCAATTTCTTGGTCTAGTCACGTATGGGATTGCTATCGCTACCAAGTTTCGTAGCCTGCAGACGGCACACTCTCGTCTCAAGGATCAAACCGAGACGTTGAAGCTAGAAAAGACTGAGGCCGAAACAGAAGTTCATGCGTTGACGGAGCGTATTACGTTGATGGAAGAAGCAGAAAGAAAGTACAAGGAAAAGCAACCTGAGATCAAGCATTATCTCCAACAGTTCACTTTGGTAAAGAAGTAAGGATCTGATGCCACCATCATACGCAGAATCATCTAACAGCTTGAACTAGAGAGCTGGATCGCCGTAATGAAGACTTGGCTGCGCTTGGTTACCCACCACCACCAATCGATTACACTTACCCCCCTTCGCGTCTATACGAAGACGACACATCCAACGAAGAACCAAGTGGCTATATGGATAGGACGGCCCTTGATCCAACAAATGTTGAAGAGAACATTCCCAGTGTCTCAAGCATCACTTTGAGAGGCGATCCATCCCGAAACTGTACGCTTGTAAAATGAACAATCGAGGAGGAACACTGACTGATCCAGCCAAAGATACCGACGACGATTCACAAAGAGACGGAACTAAGCGACAGAGACTGTCACAGTATCATTACAAGCCGCAGAAGCCACAAAGTCCACACAAAGATCAGGCATTCCAAAGTCGGCCCGGAATACGACCCCCTCCTCCGTCTAAGAGCAATCATTTTCAACAGCCTCCCGCCTTACGTCAGAGCGAGAATTATCAAGATATTGCGGGAGAAAGAGGTGAAACACGTACAAATCCTCTTGTGACGAACGTACAGCGTGAGGATTGGGATACATGGGGCCGCGATGAGGTCAATGTCCATCCTGGATGGTCCAACGGGACACCTTACATGAGTGGCGCTCTCCCAGACGACACTGGGTTCAGACCGTCTAGTCTACCGAAGAGAAAGATCCAGCCAGTTGACAACATCGACGACATCTCGAGGTTTGACCATGTTGGCGGATATAATAATACCAGAACTTTCCGTGACACACAAGGGCAACATGGGATATATCATGCGGAGACCCAGTACTACTTGCCTACAAGGGGTCCGGGGAGAGACTCTCGTCAAAACCAAGCCTTCAGCCAGCCTCCGGGAAATGTTCCGTCAAGGACTCACCAATTACCTTACCGTGGTACAGAGACTCGGAGAGAGCCAATACCAGCCAGTCGACAACCAAATCGACCTCATACCCCTTCTCCACAACGATTGAATACTCTTCGACAATCAGACGGTGCCTCAGTCACTAGCCCCTTCTTTCGGGCTGATCAAACTCAGTCATCTAGATACTGTCCCTCCTCCACTCCCATGGCTGCGCCAACCGCCTATCGAACCGTTCGTGAGTTCAGGATGGCACCACCTCGAAGGCCTGTTCAGATCTCCAGGCCACAGCCTCAGACAATGAACGGCCTATCGTTCGTGCAAAATCCACATTTGGGAAGTCATAACTTTGAAATGGCATTCAATCACGAACATGGTGCACCTCGCGATCCTCATGGCTTCTTCGTGAGACCAGGTACCCACCAAAGTCCAGCTCCTAGGTATGATACGGCGCGTTCTCGACAACCTAGCCGACCTCAGCCGCTACCATCTTCGACTCCATCTCTGGCATCGAGTTTTGCTTTAGCTCATCCAAGAAGACCAACACACGACAGCGCACTTGCCAACATGCGAGGCATCATGGGTGGGTCGACATCTTCAAGGGGTACAGCGACGGAACTGTTCGGCTCAAGGCCGAGCATGTTTTCTAGTTCTCGACGTAGCATCAGGCGTTGAGCCTCCACCCTTCACAAGAAATTGCTTTGCTGTTATCAATACAATTCTGGTTTTAACAATTTCCATGTGCTGTTGTGCAGTTCGATAGCTGTATCACCGCGTGTCGCTGTAAGAATGGAGGATGGATGTGGGAAGAGGGTGGTGTAGATTTAGCCGGTCAAAGGAGACCCGGTTAAATGGAGAGCTTCAACCCCACCATGCGCCACCATTGATCCCCCACCAACGTGACGAGAAACAACACGCTTCTTACTCGGATAACAAGTCAAAGTACACAACAATCTATTCGCACCCCTTGCCCAATCAAAAAGTACCTCAAGTCATATTAAAATCAATCATGTCTCGTCCCGGAGTAGCTCGTACCGCATCGACCAACCTTGGTAGTGGAAATGGTTATAGAGTGCTTGATGGCAAGGTTGCCGTCGTCACCGGTGCATCCAGAGGTATGTTGGTCAAAAGCCCCAATCGAGACACTACTGAGCAAGAATGCACAGGTATTGGCGCAGCAACATGCGAGAACCTCGCATCCAAGGGCTGTTCCCTCATCATGAACTACACCTCCGACTCGTCCGAGTCCATCACCGTCGAGCTGGCCGAACGTCTTTCAAAAGAGCATGGAATCAAGGCATTGCCCGTACAAGCAGACATGGGCACCGAGAACGGCCCCGCCCATCTCATCGCCACAGCCCTGAACCACTTCGCACACCCCAAGACTCGCAAGCTACAGATCGACATCATCATCAACAACGCCGGTGTCGCGTCCAACCGTGCTATCGAGAAGTGTGATGTTGAGGACTTTGACTTTGTATACCGTGTCAATGTCAGAGGCCCACTGTTCTTGATGAAGGCTGCTATTCCATACTTGCCTACTGACCGCAGTGGTCGCATCGTCAATGTTAGCAGTGTTAGTGCTAGCTGTGGTTTCAGCGAGCAGAGTGTTTATGGTGGATCAAAGGCTGCTGTCGAGGCCATGACCCGTACCTGGGCTCGCGAGTTGGCTGAGAGATGCACTGTGAACGCTATCAACCCTGGTCCCGTTTTGACTGGTAAGTGTCTATCATCGAAAAACTACGGACACTGCTGACAATATACTTCAAGACATGTGGAGTGGAGTCTCGAAGGAGTTCCAAGAAGGCATTGCGCCATGGCTAAAGAACACACCTTTGGCAGCCGTTCGTCCTGGCGTCGACAGTGAGGATCTGGTCAAGGGTGCCGAAGTGGCAGGAGGTCGTCCCGTAAGCAAAACTCAATTGTTCCCTGACACTGGATATCCGTACTAATTTCAAATACTAGGCCTACGAATCAGAGACTGCTGGAGTCATCGCAATGCTCTGCACTCCTGATGCCGCATACACGACTGGCAGTGTGATCTCATGCAACGGAGGCTTCAAATTTAGCGTATAGACATGATGGGAATACAACATGGAATATATCTCAAAACTCACAAAACATGCTGTTTCGTAGATCATCAGCTGTTCCGCTTCTGTTCTCTACGTACGACACTGCTCGAGCGTTTCTGAACTCTGAGTCGGTTGCAAAGGCTGCACGAGAAGGGACGTTACGTCTTCCAAAGTCAAGGGATCAAGTCAGTATCGATATAAAAGCGGTGAAGTGCCCGTTGATTCATACAAGGTTTCTATGCTGCTTCAATAAACACGATGTCAAGGCGATGCTCTACTAAAACCTCTTTTGACTCAGTGTTAGCACCCGAGCACTAGAGTGCAAACAATAACAATGCAACTCAATCCCTCCGCCTGCGGACCATACTCCAGTATCATTGGCGCATATTAGAAACCGTTCAAGCATTCTCTCCTTCTGTGGCCAACACTTCAGACGTGCCCAATAACTTTTCCAGCTCCAGAGTCTGCGTCGCCTTTACGGTCTCCAAGAGATCTCTGGTGCTCCTGCGAACACTCTTTCCAGAGTCTACAGACATCATGCTGACACTGCGCCAATGCCCCTTACGATCATCAACCACCGTAACCGAGGGGAAGTGACGAGTGACTGGGCCTGAGTACATGCGTGGTTTGATTGTTGGAATGGTTAAAAACCCAGTGTTGGGAATTTCCGAGTCCACTTGTGATGGCCCAGCCGTAGTCAGACCACCCGATACATGTATCGAGTCATCCGTGACACCGCTTCGTTCAACTTCAGTGTTGTCCAAAGATGCCGGAAGTTGTACACAAGCCTGGTACATGCGAGATAGTCTCCTTGCACTCAGTGCTCTGTCGGGCTCTGAAGGTCTGCTTTCGACAACTCCATCCACCATGCCAGGTGAGATAGTCTTCTCAACAGACGACGTTGATGAGGCAGACCCAAATCCTTCTTGACCGCTGTGCACAGACTCGGACTTATCGTTTTGGTCGTTGATAAGCGAAGCAGGTCCGATCGAATGCTCATTCATACACGGGGTTGAATTGTGGTGATGATGACCAAGAATATCAAGTCCTTCCTCCTTGATGTGATGACCCTCGTCTTTGATATGGTTCACGGCACGAACCAGCTGATCTTTGGCTCCCAGATGTTGGGGAACATCTAGACGCAGAGGTAGCAATGGAGGTAGAACCTCAAGCTCTGGATGCTCCAACCTGCCACTTGTTGCTATGGACGACCTGCGATTGCGGGCTGCTGACGATGTGAGGAGGTTAGAATAGTAGCGAAATACGGTGCCAAACGTCATCGAACGGGACTTCACAATCCAGTTTCTCCTTTTGGAATTGGCCCCATGTGGCCAGCTCTTGGGCGAACTTGTGATGTCTTCCAGAGAGGCAGTTTGGTGCACATTGCGTGAATCCTCGAGTGCAAAGTCTCGAGTGACGATGCCGTCATGGCGGTCGGCTGCGCTACAGCGACGTTCTCGAGTATGCGAGGGGTACCGACTCCAAGAACGGGGCGGTGTCATTGTGTGAAGATATGCTCGAGTTCCTTTGGTGGTAACCGTGTTCATAGTCCAGATGGTGCTTCTCTTCCTTTTACGAAACATAGAAGGATCGCCTGCAGCAGCGGGGCTTCGAGAGGGTCCAAGATCATGCATACTCTGACTTCTACGGGCCGCTGGGGGCCCTTCGGCATCCAGTGGATCCAGATCATCAGCTGCAGCTGCTGCAAGCCTTGCATCACTGCACGATGGAAAGCCAAAGGGGCTCGTGAAGACAGGAGCACGAGACGAAGAAGGCGTGACCTCAAGCTTCTGATTACTCGGGCGGAGGAAGGCTGCTTTCTCGAGCTGGTGCTGTTGCAGGGCCTTTTCCATCAACGCTTCTTCTGTGCCCTTTCGACCTGGGCTTAGAAGGGGACTAGCACGATGCAGGGTAATTTCAAAATCATTTCCTTGATCTTCAGTTTCTGGTTCAGGGGTCTTGGGTCCACTCATTATCGATTTGCGGCGGCGGTTGTCTCCAGCGACAGAGAGACTCCTCTCATAGTTCACCATAGATTGTCGAGACTGCAGAGATGCACCAACAACCAGGGAACCGGTCGACAGCGGACTGGGAGGCATCAAATCTCCCTTGCCAGTGAAGCTGATAGCACGCTGACCGTTGTGCGGCTTGGATGAAGATTGCGGCACAGACAGTAGGTCCTGAGTATCCCCAGTGCCGTCATACATTGCGTTGAGAGATGATTGGGTCTTGTCACTCAGCAATGGCGTGCTCGTGCTTCGAAGTTTGGACCGTGTGAGTTTTGGGAATAGAATGCGTAGGACTGATCGACGCTTCTTAGTTTTCTTGACTGTGGAGCAGTCTCTCAAATCTTCTCTGAATCTGCTGAGCTTTCCGAGACTTCCAGAACTATCACTCTTTGGGAGCGAGCACGTCGTGCTATAGACAGATCGATCAATATGCACCGAACCAGTCAATGATGGAGACAGCCGTACATCAGAACGAGACGCTGGATCGCTTGCTAGTATGCTGATGCCAGTTGATGCCGACACAACTCTTTCCGCTGGGACAGGAGGGATGGCCTTGCGCATGTTCCTGGACTCGGGCCCGTCTGCAGCTACCGAATCACCGCGGATGGTCTCTTCGGAGAAGTCAGATGGTTGCTCCACTGGCGACATGAGCGATGCCTCCTGAGCTGTACTTGTCCTGCGGCTGTATATAGAGGACGACTCGTCCTCGAGAACCTGCTCCCAAGTAGGGGCTCCAACTGAACCAAAGCCAAAACTGGATATACTTCTACAACGCGACGGTGTCAACGAAGCGAGCATAATGCTGTTGAGACTCGCGTGTTTGTTGCGGTTTTCCGGATCACTGACAGTGGAAGCGTCTGATACCTGCGATTTGGTACGCAAATGCTGTGAAATCTGCATATCATGCAAGTGTAGGGAAGTGGCCGATTCTTTCTGAACTACTTTATGCTTGCCACTGGTTCTTGACTTGGTCATCAATAATTGCGAATGACTCGGCATGAACAAGGGGAGCTGAGAAATCGGTGGGGCAGGACGCACAGAACTGGATGCCCATATCTCATTTGTATCCATGAATGTTGAACCTGGCAGATGAACAGTGAGTGCATTTGCAAAGTCTTGACGGGTGTCGGAAGACGACTGTGAACGCCTTTGATGTGATGCAGCGTCTGATGAGCCAGAGGTAGGAGGCACACTGAGAGAGTGACATTGTTCATCTAAAGTCAATGGACGTGGTTCGATTGGTTCAACCGTCTCGACATGATGCCCTGGTTTGCTGGCAATCATACCATGATCATCTTTGAGAGAAGCGAGGCGAGACTCGGTCAAGCACAACGATTGAGCATCATCATCGTAGCCACCAGCGAGATCTGCAAAGCCATGCTCTGTCTTCTTTCGAGCGAAGGGTCTAATCGACTTCTTGGTTGTCTCTTTATCGGAGTTGTTCGTTGCAAGACTCTTACGACTCAACTGCCTACGCAGCTTGTTGGTGAAGCTAGGAGAGTGAATGATGCTTTCGTCGACGTCAGGCTTGCGACGTCGTAGTCTGAGAGCGTCAGGATGGTCCTCCGGCAGGGAAGCAGCAACGAATATTCGCTGAAGTTCAAGGTCGTCTGCTGGATAGATTGGGCGATTCTCATCTGTGAGACCGTCTGTGGTGGTTGGGGTATGCTTGCTGTGACCAAAGTGCGTTTTGATATTGGCCAGCGATTTGAAATGTCTGACGGGTCGTGAGGGCATATCATCCGGTGATTCGGACCGAAGAGGTGCAGTACAGCAAAGCTTTGCTGCCGCCATGCTGAGATGTGAATTCGCTGTAAAGGGCAATCTGGAATGAAAAATGTGGAGTTTAAGAGCAATGTGACGAGGGAATACTTGGAGATGACTTGGAGCAAGTATGTATGCAAAGACTTGCGGCAGGCGGTATGGGATGCCAGCTTCCTACCTTGAATCGACTTCATGGTGCTCGATCTTGGATAGAGAAGGAGCATTGCACCTCCCCATGCGCTAGAATTTGTCACATCCATCTCCAATGGCAGCGGTACGCAGTGAAGTTACCCATTGTTTCGAGCAGTAGCAAGCCGTCCAGAAAGAACGACTGTTGACGGTTCTCTCTTTGGACTACGAGTAGATTCATACTTCCGAAAGTCATCGTGCATGTCTACAGCTGTACGAGTGACAGACTTCAGCACATGGGAAGATGAATCATGCCCGTCCAATAGTTATGCGTCGCAGGCAACTGGCGCTTTGTGTCGGGTTGAGAATTCTCCAGCCTCCGCAATCGGCCCAAGAACGAAGCTCGTGCCAACAAGGGCAAGCGGGTATGATTCACCGAGTACACAATTTGTGGAGAGAGGTCCAGATTGCGAGAAGCGCCAGAAAACATGTGAGTAATTATGTTGCGTGTCCGGGCCGGGCATATCGAAGAGCAATGACATGCTGGCAAGACACGTCGCCTAGAAGGACAAGAACAGGACGTGTTACGAGAGATGATGAAAATGCACGAGTAATCGTGTTGGTGAAAGAGAGCTTTGGTGGCAGGTTAGCGCGTTCTGGGTCGAGATCTACATGCGTAGGGTGGGATTGATGGAGTCATTGGAATTCAGCCAACGCCAGAGGTCAACAATATCAAGCTGCCAAAGTGCAACGAAGGAGGCCGACCAAAGCAAGAGCACCGAGACAAGCACAAAGAGGTGGACACGAGAAAGGGCATGCGGGCGCGAGTAATCACAGCCCTTTTGAAGTTTGATCCAAGGGCCAATTCCAACAATGGCGTGATGGCGCACCGCGGGGTCTTTCAACGTTTCCAGTGAGCGCGCAGCTCCGCAGTCGAAGGGGGCCCGAGCGCCATAGCGAAAATCTGTCGACTACTTAAACTCGCCAGCACTGCATTCCATTGTTGCCTCCATCCGCATCTCCCCTATCCTCTTTTCTGTTCATTTTCTTTTCACACATCAGCAGCCATGGTTCAATCTTCGATCTTGGGTTTCCCCCGCATGGGACGTCTGAGAGACTTGAAGAAGGCCAATGAGGCATACTGGGCCGGCAAGCTCTCGAGAGATGACTTGCTCGCCGAGGGCAAGAGACTTCGTGGCGAGCACTGGAAGATCCAGAAGGACGCCGGTGTCGATGTTATTCCCAGCAACGACTTCGCTTTCTACGACCACGTCCTCGACCACATCCAGATGTTCAACGTAAGTTTCTCCACGTCTCCCTGGCTCCATACCCCAGAATTCTGACCCCAAAGATAGGCCATTCCCGAGAGATACTCAAAGCACGGCCTTGACCCCCTTGACGAGTACTTCGCCATGGGCCGTGGTCACCAGAAGGACAGCATTGACGTTCCCTCGCTCGAGATGGTCAAGTGGTTCGACTCAAACTACCACTACGTCAAGCCCACCCTCCAGGACAACCAGACCTTCAAGCTCGCATCCAACCCCAAGCCCGTCCGCGACTTCCTCGAGGCCAAGGAGGCCGGTATCACCACCCGCCCTGTCCTCCTCGGTCCTGTCTCTTTCCTTGCTCTCGGTAAGGCCGACCGTGGCCAGTCCGTCGAGCCCATCACCCTCCTCGAGAAGCTCCTTCCCGTCTACGAGCAGCTTCTGCAGGAGCTGAAGAAGGCTGGTGCCGAGACCGTCCAGATTGACGAGCCCGTCCTTGTCTTCGACTTGCCCGCCAAGGTCAAGGAGGCCTTCAAGCCTGCCTACGAGAAGCTCTCCGCTGCTCAGGGCCCTCAGATCGTCCTTGCCACCTACTTCGGTGACATTGTCCACAACTTCGACGTCGTTGACGCCGCTTTCAAGAACCTCTACGCTCTCCACGTCGACCTTGTCCGTCACCCCGAGCAGCTCCAGCAGGTCGTTGACCACCTCGGCCCCAAGCAGATCCTGTCTGCTGGTGTCGTCGACGGTCGTAACATCTGGAAGACCAACTTCAAGAAGGCCATCGAGGTCGTCGAGACCGCCGTTCAGAAGCTCGGCAAGGACAGAGTCATCGTTGCCTCATCCAGCTCCCTCCTCCACACTCCCCACACTCTCGCCAGCGAGAAGACCCTCCCCGAGGAGGTCAAGGACTGGTTCTCGTTCGCCTCCGAGAAGGCCGTCGAGGTTGCCATCATCGCCAAGGCCGTCACTGAGGGCCCTGCTGCCGTTCGTGAGCAGCTCGAGGCCAACGCCAAGTCCATGCAGGCTCGCGCTTCATCTGCTCGCACCAACGACGCCAAGGTCAAGGAGAGACAGTCCAAGATCACCAAGGAGATGCACAACCGCCAGTCTACCTTCGACACCCGTTACGCCCAGCAGAAGGAGCACCTTAGCCTTCCCATTTTCCCCACCACCACCATCGGTTCCTTCCCCCAGACCAAGGAGATCCGTCTGCAGCGTAACAAGCTTGTCAAGAACGAGATCACCGCCGAGGAGTACGAGAAGTTCATCGAGAAGGAGATCCAGGATGTTGTCAAGATCCAGGATGAGCTGAACCTTGACGTCTACGTCCACGGTGAGCCCGAGCGTAACGACATGGTCCAGTACTTTGGTGAGCGCCTCGACGGCTATGTCTTCACCACCCACGCCTGGGTCCAGTCCTACGGCTCTCGCTGCGTCCGTCCTCCGATCATCGTCGGTGACATCTCTCGTCCCGCCCCCATGACTGTCAAGGAGAGCAAGTACGCCGCCAGCATCAGCAAGAAGCCCATGAAGGGTATGCTTACTGGTCCCATCACCTGTCTCCGTTGGTCTTTCCCTCGTGACGATGTTCACCAGTCTGTCCAGGCTCAGCAGCTTGCTCTTGCTCTTCGTGACGAGGTTGTTGACCTCGAGGCCGCTGGTATCTACGTCATTCAGGTTGACGAGCCCGCTCTTCGTGAGGGTCTCCCTCTCCGTTCCGGCAAGGAGCGTGAGAACTACCTCGACTGGGCTGTCGACAGCTTCAAGCTGTCCACTGCTGGTGTCAAGGACTCCACTCAGATTCACTCTCACTTCTGTTACTCTGAGTTCCAGGACTTCTTCCACGCTATCGCCGCTCTTGACGCCGATGTTCTCTCCATCGAGAACAGCAAGAGTGACGCCAAGCTCCTCAAGGTCTTCATCGACGAGGACTACCCCAGACACATTGGTCCCGGTGTCTACGACATCCACTCTCCCAGAGTTCCTAGCGAGCAGGAGATCAAGGACCGCATCGAGGAGATGCTCCAGTACCTCAAGCCTGAGCAGCTTTGGATCAACCCTGACTGTGGTCTCAAGACCCGCCAGTGGAAGGAGACCAAGGAGGCTTTGACCAACATGGTCAACGCTGCCATTGCTTACCGTGAGAAGCACACTTAAACAACAACAACACCAACAACATGCATCCATTTGAGATGACAGTACCTTTGGCATGACAGCACTCAACAGCTGCATCAGAACATTCATTCAACAAACGTGATACCCCATTTATTCAACTATAATGATTGCATGACGGAAGACGGAGTTCAACAAAAGGCTATGGAATCGGGTCAAAAGTTATGGACCATCACGATCTCAACGATCGAATCTCATGAAATGGCGTCCTCTTTTTGGGAGTTGCTTAGATAGACATCTGCAACAAATTCTTATGACATTTATCTTGTCAGAACACACACTTTCTGCTCTCTCCTGTCTCGACTGTGATTGTGTCGCGAGTGTCCAAGTGCTTTGCATCGTGCCGAACTCCTCACAACAAATGTTTTTATGGATTATCAATCATGAGCAATGTTCGCCAACTCTTTGTGAAGTGCATGACAGAGAGCAGATCAAGATACGGGATCTAGTCGAGAGCCCTGAACCGCGCTGACATTCGGCCGCGTCGTGAAATCGAGAGACTAAACCTAATATTTGTACAGTTGATGGCGATCACACGCAATGGTCCATAATTAAAATTGAAAGACTAGGCTTCTGGGACAAGACTTGACGACCGAATAAAATATGCATAGCATGCTCTCACCTTACAGCCAGTCCGCCCAGCTCCAAGTCGACTTCTCGCCTGGCAACCTGCATGCATCAATCTCTTTTTGAGTAACGTTGTGCCATGTCTCCAATGGAATCCAACCGATATAGGCACGATCCCCGAAACCACCAATCCAATAAACATCATCGACGACAAGTCTGACCCAGCGGCTGGTGTGAATTCGATTGCCTGGTAGCCATGCAACCGCATCAGGATGATTTTTGACGAAGCAGGTGGCAAGACCAGCCTTTGAAGCATCAGAGTCGTCAATGTCTTCAAGGTGACCGACAAGAGAAAACCGAGGTAGACTGGCAGCGCTATGCCAATGGCCATCTTGAGGGTGCCAGCGTAGACTCAAAGTAATGTTGCTGCCAGCTGCCACGTTTTTGAATGATGTAGCAATATCTATGGCAAGAATGGTAGGGTTGCCACTCTTTGGCTCACAGTCGGCATAGTAGTCCATCAAGCCGATTGGAACGCCTCCCAGTCCATGAGGTCGTTGTTCTGTGGAGTGAATGTCATGGTGATTTGCCGAGGCGTCAGAAGGGAAAACAGTCGACAAAGTGCCAATATTCTCCAGACGAAGAACACGGCGTGCTTGGACAGCAGACTCGTGCACAGAAGGGATGCTGAAGCCCGAAGTCGACTCTGATGAGGGGTTGGAGAAGATGTGCTGGCTACCGGGAAGAAGTGAAGCCAGAGATAAGCCAACGAGTCCAAAGCCGGTAAGAACCACGTCTGTTAGGTGCATCTCGATTATGTTGAATTGTTGAAAGATTGATTATGGAAACAAAGGATGGCTCGGGTGTTCAAAGATCATATCTTGATCAGATGGACGGGGGATGATGGGATGACTTCCCGCCAAGGCGCTAGATGCTAAGCGAAAAGCGCTGCCGCCGGTCTAACACAGATTCACTCATTTTTGCGTGCACTCTCCTCGAAGGACGACCGACGACAACTTGCGCCATCGTGAGTATGCCCATTTTTCACCGCAGCCCAATTCTACGACTCTCGAATATATCACCGTCCTTTTCGCTGTCAATTTTCACCCAATTTTGAACGAGCGACGACGACTAACCTTTGTTCGCCACCCACAGGCCGCCTACATCAACCTTTCAGTCATCCAACAATCCCCATAAATCGACAACATGGGTAAGGTCCACGGATCCCTCGCACGTGCCGGTAAGGTCAAGTCGCAGACTCCCAAGGTACGATCAATCCACCGCCATCCGCCAGGCCTTGCGGCAACCGCCACCCCGCCGCAAAATCCAGTCTGGTCTATCGCGACAGCCTGCTAATACATATGCGCTTTCAGGTTGAGCCTCAGGAGAAGAAGAAGACCCCCAAGGGCCGCGCAAAGAAGAGAATCACGTACACCCGCCGTTTCGTGAACGTCACCATGACCGGTGGCAAGAGAAAGGTGCGCACACATCTCACCTTGCTCTTACAGCAGCCAACAAGTGCTGACACGCAAGCAGATGAACCCCAACCCTACCTCGTAAACGAATTCCGGATCTGGAGTTTGAGAGATGGGGCAAAGACGGGCACATGGATAGCACACAGTCTGGCGACACCCTCGATTCATCACTGGGCAGCCAGACCGTTTCCTAGCCCTGGCAACTACGATGATGATTCAAAACCCTGGCGGACATGCATGGCTAATCAGCTGCTGTTCGTAAGTCGGAACAAATGTCGCCGCAGAGACTGGTGTACATCTGGCGTCTTTGGTAGCTTTTTTGCAACAACGGTTACTTCTTCTGAACATTCTCCGCGAAACTTATCCCGTGATGAATGTGTCTTTCTGCTAGTAACATGGCGGAAATGTTTTGACTTGCTCTGTATGGAAGGAGATGAGGTCCAGCCATAGTGATATCCATATTGCCACAACATGATCACTACAACCATCTGTCTTTGTGCAGTGCAAGCGTTTACGGGCATTGTAATCGAGCAGGTATTGACGGCTCATCGCGAGCCACTGACTTAATTGACATGATTGATACTCGCACTGAAGCTCCGCAAGCACAGTAAACTGCCGAGGCGGTACGTCACCCTTGACCTTTCCCCGGTTTATGCGTTGCGCAACTGCAACTTCACCAAACACCGAACACCATTCATCTCACCTCTCTAATTGCATATACACCAAACCGTTACCAACATGTTCGGTGCACTCAAAGGTCTCTTCAAGGAAGTAGGTCTTGCCAACTCTCAAATAGCGCGTACCCGGTTCGCCCACTGACTGACACGATCAAGGCTGGTGTCAAGGACGTGATCACCTTGTTCCACTCGCCTAGCTCCCCTGCCTCGATCCGCGTCCACACCTTGCTCAAGCAGACTGCTGCTGCCGCTCAGACAACCGCCACCCAAGATCAAGCTTCGTCTCACCCGCAGCAGTCCAAGATTGAGAGAACAAACTTCGAGCTCGGTACGCGACAGCCTTGCGACGCCCGACCACTTCAATCGCTCACTTCGCTTTGCAGACGTACAGGAAGGCGCCCCGACGAGCGACCAACTCACTAACATCTTCGAATACCTCGGCCAAGACAAGATTGGAAATGTCATCGAAGGTGCCTCGAGCCCTACCGAAGCCCTGAGAAAGCTCAAGGAAAGTGGAAGCGCCTTTCAGAGACCGCTTGTTGTGGACTGGGCCAATGGACGTGCCGGTACGAATTTCTCATCTTTCGAATGTCTGTCACTTCTTAGTTCATCACTGACGTCCTCACAGTCACTGGCGACAATGAGTCCGAGATCTTGAAGCTGCTCAACTCTCCCCCCAAAGCCTAATCACACTGCACTGGTAATATTATCCTACCATACTCCTGCTCAGGATAGTGCTCATGAGTCTCATGTAATGGGAAGATGCTGTCATTGGGTCCATAATCAGGATGTTCACGTATGAAGGGAAGGCAAGTGATCATATTCGGCATTAGGGAACATTACGTGTTTTCGAAGCGGTGAAGACTATGAAGGTCAGAGCTCGCAAGACAGCAGGGTAGCTGCAGACATTCGGGAGCGAAGTGAAGAAGCAAACGGTGCATGTTGAGGTTAAACCAAGTCCGATATGGGTTGCATGGGCATACAGGCTCTCAATCTTCCGTAAGTAAAAACAACGAGCTCGCCAGTTGTGTTCTCTTTCAACTCAAACCCATCAAAGAATATCAAAAGAAGTGAACGGCAGTGTCTTTCGAAATCCGAGACAGTGAGGAAGCGCCTGCCAGATCAAACGTGTCGTTTGTCGACTGTCGTGTCTTTGATTCGCACCTTCTTCACTGTTCCAGCAACTTTCACGCCAGCTTAAGGTCTTCACCACACTCACTACCTGCCAACTCACTTTTAAATTTCTCCGTCCCTCCGACCTCAGTCATCTCTTCTGCACGACACATCCATAACAGCATTGCGCGCAATACCTTTTCTTCTGCCCAGCCGCCATCTAATTGTCACTCTCGAGCTCGACGACAGCAGGCGCCATGGAGCATTCATATGAAATGTCTGAACAACAACCTGTCGCCGACACATTGCCTCTCGAACGACCAGTCGTTGTGCGCAGTGACCCGTTCAAAGACATTAGGCCTTTCATTGAACACTTGTGGATAACTCGTACCAACATGTGCCGCAACCTCTATCCTGACGAATTCCCGCGCGGCACCAAGGAGAAACACGCTACCAAGGAACAAGAGGACGAATTCATACTCCGCCATTTCTCTGCCGATGACCTTCACGAGCAGGGCGGTCGGTTTTTGAAGCAGGTCCTCTACTCTATCGCCAAGTACAATGAGGATAATGTTCTGAGCCGCGCTGCAGCTTGGGCAGAGCAGTACGAGTCATTCTACGCCAACCCTGGCATGAGCGTATCGCAAATCAGAAACGTCCTTGATGAACATCAGGGTGCCTACTTTCCCGACTCGTTCCTCAGCCGCGCCGTTTTGGTCATCAACTACGCCCTCAAGCATTTGCGCGACATCCAGGACAAGGAATCCACTAATGGCACTACCACTGAGCGTGTTTCCCCTCCGCATGCTGCTATTCGGCCGAGATCAGGCCCTGGAGAAGTACCGCAACATGAGCAGGCATTCTTTGATGGTAAGTCTATCCTCGTTTTCGACATGAAATGAACATTGTTGCTCACTTCTATCAGCTGCACGTCAAGCTTCATTCGTTCCCGGTCATCTTGCATCGAATACGCTGCCACCTTCTGTGCAGAACCATCAACAAAACTACATGGCTGGCCCGCCTCAAAGCGAACATATTCGACACGGTCCTTCGCTTCTCCATGGCCAATCTCGTGGCAATCGCGGTACCCCACGCCAATCTCAAAGACCGGAGAACCGTGGTCGTCATCGTCGTTCGTCTGGAAGCATGCACTCTCCTCAACTGCCCATGGGTCCAATGGTACCCTTGCAGCAGATGATGCCCATCAACACCACCACCGGTTTTCCCGATTTCGATCCTAGTGTTTCTGGCTTTGTGGATGCTCCTCCTGGCTATTCACCGGCTTCATATCAGATGCCACTCGACGTTCGTTTCGCACCACTCAACATGCACGCCAACGCAGACTACTACCCTCCAATCTCATATGTGCGTGCGCCTAAGCCTCGTATGCTTCTTTCAAATGGTTACGCTGGGGACCTGGATACGCATTTCCAGCACCAGATTCCTGGATCTTTTAATCAGCATGACTCCCGATCTAGCTTTCAGACTCCCAACAGTCCTAGGATAGTTGATCCACACTCTTTCTCTCGCTTCCCTGACGAAAGATACTCTCACCAGCGTCCCCATGTGTCTTACGGCTCGAGAGGTGGTCACCGCTCTTCCTTCAACTCTGGCAGAATACGTCGCTCATCAGTTCGTTCAGGGGACGGCTGGCAGGGTCAGAGAGAAAGCAGACCCTTTGAAGGTCCTCAGAGGAGGGCTCATTCCGACCGTGCCTACTTGGCTCAGGAACGCAGGTATGAGATGAGAGAGAACCGATCCCAGTCAGATATAAGCGGTGAACATGGCTACCCGCCCCAGAGAAACCAGAGACAGCCGCAGGCCTTCTCTTCGGTACCGGATACCGATCCTGACTGGAGCTGCGGCCCTGACTTCATTGGCCAACGCCGAGTGGATGTCAACACGCTTGTCATGACGAATCTTCAGCCGGGATTTTCTGTGAATGCTCTTGAAGAGTATATCACAAGCGTGGTGAATCACAAGCGGGTGGCTGTAAGACATAACAACCCTCCTACGTCGATTGCGTTTGTCAGGTAAGCTACTTGTCCCTTTTCCCTGTGCTATTTTGTCACTTCCACCCATCTCCCGCGAGCACACTGAGAATCATCCGGCCTACATGAATGCACAGTTTTTGCCATATTGCTAGTGGCCTTCACTGAAGGCGTAATATTTGGTGCTTCTCTGCGGGCGACTGCACGAAGTTCAAGAACACTGTGCATTTCTACAGCTACGCGCATGACAACTCTTAGCACAGGGGAATGCCATATCGTACCCCGTTCACGCTAACATGTTCAGATTTCCCACCCACGCCGATGCCAACAACGCTCTTGGAATCAGAAGCATGACCTTTGATGGCGTTCCCGTGACCCTCAGAGTTCCTTTCAAGTTCTGGAAGGCGACCGACAATAAATACTTTCCACCTGCTCAAGCGAGACAGTACATAGAGTCTGGCGATTGGTACCGTTCGAGAATCGGGAACCATGGATTCTCCGTAAGTGAAAACTATCAGCTGCAGGAATCCGGCATGTCAGAGCATTCTACAGCCAATTCGGAGGCCGCAAATCAACCTCCGACCTCTCAGTTCGTTTCCACCAACGAGAGATGCGATCCAAACCTGAGTGCCCCGGTCTTCGAGGAAAGCGCTACCAGCGACGTCGACGATACGGGTGCTCCATTTGGCGGCTACAGTGGACCTGTTCTGCCTTCATTGTCAGAAGCCAGCACGCCTCAAAAATACTCTGCAGTGGCACAAAGCATTCTGGATGCAGGTGTTGACGACGAGCAAGCCTCTCAGACCGGTCCCCTGTCTGTATCAGATGTCACATCGACCGGAGCGACACCAGTCGTCGAAGATGTTTCAGTCGAGTCAGCAAGCCCTTCTACACAACGTGCATCGTCACCTCTGAATGCTGCCATGATCGAAAAATGTCAGGTCAACAAGGAGTCACCATCTGAAGACTACTCATCTGTCTCAGACTCTAACAAGCGAGGAGATAGCTCGCCAAAGGAGGACGCCGATGACAGCTTCCAGACCGCTGCCGAAACGCCTGAGCCATCAACGAGAATCATCACACCTCGATCTACGCCTGCCGAGGCCGAAAAGTCTGGGTTTGAAGAGACCTGTGATGCAACACCTACTCTCAAGTTGCCGGCGGAGAAGGCAATCTCTATAACACACTCTTCTGCCAGCATCACAGAGAGCGACGACAATGCCAGCATCTCGACTGCTAGCCAATCCTTGGCATCGTCCTTGCAAGCATCGGACAAGACTGCCACCTTGCGGTCAGGTCCGAAGCAGACTGAATCTTTGAGTCCTTTTGCACGGCAGGCACAAGCTAATAAGAAGAAGGATCGCAGATCAAAATCTGTCAAGTCAAAGAATTTGACCAAGACTGATCTGGAGCAAGAAGAACCGGCAAAGGCTGGCGCTACCATCTCTGCAAGTCTTGCAGAGTATGGCGAGAAGGATGGGTCGCAACCTCTCAAGTCGGAGCAGAAATCCGAGAGCGACCCAGAGCAGTCTAAGCAAGTCAAGGTCGAGATTCTAACTCACGCCGGTCCCACGGGAGATGATACGAAGCATTTGAAGAATGATGTATCAGAGCCAGCCGACCCAGAGAAGGAGACCAATGTTGGCCCGATAAATCTGGAGAAAGCCGAGACCGATTTCTCAAAGATCAAGACTGTATTGCAGGGATCGAAGGAGGCTGAGATCAACACGCCGTCCGACACCATTATCAGGGACAAGCGTGCAGTGCACAGCGAGAATAATGACCCACGCAAACCGAAGGTTACAGTGGATGAAGAGAAGCATGGGGCGCCCAACGCCCTGCAGACTCGCGAATTCGTTTCGAAGGGTGATCAGAAGACCATCTCGACCTTGTCTTCAGTGACCGCACTTCTTACTGGTGCCCTTAGTAGCATGAGCTCGAGCAAGTCCAAGGCTGAGGAGCTTACTGCACAAACTTCCACCACAACTCAGTCGGATGATGGAGCATCAACAGCTGTCACACAGCCTGGAGTCATAACTTCAACGACAACCAAGAAGCCCAAGAAGAATAAGAGAAAGAAGAAGTCTAAGAATACCGCACCAGTCCGCGAAGAAGACGTCTCTTCGACAGAAACTCTGGCACATGAAACACCTGCTGGATCGCCCATTTCTTCGAAGGCGTCTACTCAGCCCCACTATCCCGCCGGAGGCGCCTTGTGTGAGCGTACAAACATGCTGGACAACACCTTGTCGAGCCTGGGCATCACAGAGGGATCTGTTGTCGAACTAGGTCCGAACAGCGTAGGCTACCGTGCCCCTAATGCCGGCAGCACAAGAGAGAATCTCAACCTCAGAGGCGTCGAAGGTGAAGTAGAAAAGTCCAGACGTAAGATGCAGGAGATGGCGGAGAAGGAAGCACTGCTGAAGATGAGAAAGGGTTGATCGGGATGGTCAGTTCGGCCGGTGCGGAGGTGTCATGCTGCCAAGTTCTTCTAAAGGCTCTCCAAGAGCCCAGTATGAGGTTTCCTTTTCTTCACTGTTATTATCGTTGCTCCGAATACGCTCGCTAAGATGCTCGGTGGTTTGAAGGGGCAAAAACTACTAGCCCTCTACTATTCCAGAATGTTACCACTCGTTTGTCTCAGTTCTATCTCCAGCAGGGGATATGGTAGTCACAGTATCAGTGTTGTGTTTCGAGGGTTGGAAGAATCCATGACAGGCCTAGACAGTGGACCTAAGTACGGTCTTCGATGAGGATCTTGAAAGCTTGCAATGGTCGATAACTTTTGTGTTTCATTGAGAATGGTCATTATATGTCTAGTAGTCATCACCTCTGCTCACAACTTCCTTGACGTTGGGTCTCAACAGAATGGTCTGTAATGCTTGGTTAGCGAAAGCTTTTGTATTCTGAGAGTTGATATGTCACTTACGTGCTCATACTGTGCAGTGTACGAGCCCTTGATGTCGACCAAGGGAGGGTAGTCTTGCACGATACCGGCTTGGACGAGATTGTTGAGCTGTAAAATTGGTCAGTGTTTTCCTTGAGATGTCGAAATCATAGGGTTACTCACTCCGAGCAAGTACTTGTCGTGGCCAAGACGGTCAAGATATCTCCTGCAGAAAGGCAGAGTGCCAAAATTCTTCTCGATGCTCTTAAGCAGCGTCTTTGCGCTCGTGGTTCTCAATGGCACTCTAGGCGCATCTGCGACCTTTGCGTAATGACTGCACTCCATATCTTCTCTCACGTAACCCTTGCCGGTAGAGCCGAAAGTCTCGATGGCAAAAGTCTCACCCTCCTCCATCTTTGTCTGATCGCCTCCCTTGACGATGGGTACACTCTTTGTACCGTGGATGGACCATTGTCTAATGTCGTGGCCGTTGAGGTTGCGAATACACTTGATGGGGAAGGTTTCACCGCCAATCTCGCACTCGTAAGATTCCATGGCTTCCTGGATGGCGGCGCCAATGTCGGACATGCGGACGTCGATACCTGCTTCTTTGATACCAGTGTTTGTTGCGTCCTTGACTGCGGCCAGCAGGTTATCGTAGGTGGGGTCGAAGGACATGGTGAAAGCGCTGTCGACAATGCGACCGTTGATGTGGGCACCGAAATCGACCTTCATGACATCTCCCTGTTGGAGGATCGTCTTGTTGCCGGCATTGGGTGTGTAGTGGGCGGCGCAGTGGTTTATGCTGAGACCGGTGGGGAAACCCATTCCTCCTCTGATGTTGTCGCCCTCTTCGAGACCTTGATGGCCGGTCAAGTGACGCACACCATTCTCAATACCCTCGGCGATCTCGGTCAGGGTCTGTCCGGGCTTGATGTTCTTCTGAGCCCATTGGCGAACTTGTCTGTGGACTTCGGCGGCCTGGCGGTACTCGGTAAGGTAGTCGTTGCTCATGCGATCAAGGTGTCTCTTCTCCTCGCTAGTGGTACGGTAGTTGTTGTCGTCGATGTACTCGCAGATTTCTCCTTCGGGGTATGCGCCGTTGGGGAAGAGCTGCGAGATGGGGACTCGTGGTGGGTTGGTCTGGCCCTTTGCTGTTCCACTGGCGGCCTTCTTCTTCTTTCTGGGCTTTCTCTTCTTCTTTTTCTTTGCAGCACCTTCTTCTCCTCCCTCATTGGCACCTTCGGCATCGTCGCCTTCGTCATCCGAGTCCTCAGCTTGACCCTCTGCGCGCTTCTCTGCTTCGGCAGCAGCTCCTTGGGGAACGTTGCCCTTGGATTCCTCCACTGAAGGCTGGTTAGTACTTGGGGGTGTCTAGAGTCAGGTAAGAATTGTTGATATGGGGATAGCTATACATTTGAGGGCGTCCACGCCGTTGGTCGTATCCTCGACGGCAGACATATTGGATGGTAACACAAAGATCAAAGACTCGAGGGTCCGAAAAGTTGAAGACCTCTCGGGTGGAGCGACGCTAAGGCCAAGCTTCGAGGCAGATTGAGATCAGATTAGACAAGAGCCGTTGTCCGTAGACGTCATCAAGGTGCCGAAACAAAAGCCAATCCGCTCCTTCTCTGCATACTCATACCAGACATCTGCCACTTTCTGATCAACGGAATGAGGCATGATCCTCCGCCCAATTCAATTTCGTCCCGTAAAGGGACGCCCTCTGCCGCAACTCTTCTTTAGAAAACCTCTGTTTCAGCGCTCCTTTCACGCCTCGCCAATTCGCTTCGATGACGGAATTCCTAATCACTATGCAACTCTGGGCATAGACACGACTGCCTCTGCTGGAGACATCAAGAAGTAAGTACACTATACCTTGCCATACTCGCATTGATTCGAGAAGCTGGGAGAATAAAGAGGCGTCCAACTCCGTTGTTGAACACTCCAAGACCATCACGCTAATAGTCAACAATAGACAATTCTTCAAGATGAGCAAGCAGCACCACCCAGACCGCAACCCAGACGATCCAAAAGCCGCCGACCGCTTCGTGAAAATCTCCGAAGCCTACCACGTCCTAGGCAGCGCCGAAAAACGCGCCCGCTACGACCGTGATTTCCTCCGCGCAAACCACCCCCCATCCTCCCATCCCCAAGGCTCCTACAGTAGTACTGGTCCAGCAGGAGGTCGTCCAGCCACTGGTCTCAGTCGTCGCCGAACTCAGTTCAAAGGACCGCCTCCTTCATTCTACAGAAGTGGTGGATATGGCAGTTTCAGCCAGAAGCGTTCGGATGCTGCGAGTACAGGATCACATCAGTACGAGGCTGCTGGTGCCAGTACGGATAGCAGCAGTGCGCAGGACGCACCTGGTACTGGTCCTTCTGGCTTCCAAGCTGGTTTCAACAATGATGTGCCGCATTTCGATCGCGAGGGCCATTTCCGGACTCATGATAATGTCATGAAGAACAGGCATAGATCAAGACGGCGAACGGGAGGTGTCAGTACCGACGACATTTTGAACAACACCAGCATGTTGTTCAACTTCGTCCTACTCAGTGGTGTCTTGACAGTCATCTTTGGTGTTAGCGGCATGCTCTTTAGAAAGACGGATGAAAAGAAGAAACTATAACGTTACGACGCTTAGAAAGGAATCGAATACACAACCAGCATATGGCGGGCTCTTGTCTTCGAGAAAGGGCTTGTGTACAATTTTATACTGGGCTTTATTACAACTGGAGTAGAATTTTTGGATAAAAAAAGGTGTGCATAGCGGATGTCGCATGATGCGCTTCTCTTTCTATTTCTCCTCAAAAATACATGACACATGTCTACATGAGCGATTTTTCGTTTAACCCTCGAAGACGAAGCTGGTGCCGATCTTGTGGCCAGCCTCGTTGAGCTTGTTGGTGTCGAGCGAAAGACCAACACCGAAGGTGGTGCCAGCGTTGAGCTTGGTGTTGTAGGCAAGAGCAGCGATACCGCGGTCGTTGATCTTGGCCTGTAGAGTGGATCTTTGTCAGTAGGTCTCCATGAGAAAGAAGAGTCAGGGGTAAATCTCACCTTGGCGAAGGAAAGGGGGTCGAGCTTGTACTTGGAGGCAACCTCAAGACCGACGCTCTTACCACCCTGGAGGTCGTAGGTGGCCTTAGCACCAGCCTCGACGTTGGAGTTGACCTTCTGGTAGTAGGAAGCGGCAAGAACGCTCAGGTTCTGCATGGCAATGAGGGAGGCGGTGAAGGTAGGGGCCTGGTAGCCGAGACCAGCGCTGTAGCGGGTGATGGCGGCCTTGGAGACGTCGTAGCCAGCCTCAGCACCGGCAACGAAACCCTCGTGGCCGACGGTAGCGTCAATGAGGGCGTTGATGTTGCCAGCAGCGCTGTGGTCGAGGAAAGCGCGGGCGTGGAGGTTGGGCTGCTTGAAGGTCAAGTTGAGCTTCTGGGCGGCCTTGCTGGGAGCGTTGGGGTTGAAGAGGTTCTGGAACTCGGCCTTGACGGGCTGCGACATGAGGCTGGCGAACTCGACCTTGGTGTCGAGGAGGGCGGCGGTGGTCCAGCCCTGGGTGACGGTGATACCTGATTTAGAGCGGTAAGTAAGATAGACGTGATGTTGCGATGAGTCGTTGGGGGCAGAGCTGGTCTTCTTCTGAGCAACAGGCACGCTGACAATCATCAGGTACAGCGACTGGCGCGCAGAAACAGGCAGCGGGAAGAATAAGCGGCTCATTTGCAGAAAGTGCGTACCCTGGGGCTTGAGAGTGTATTTGCCCTCGAGCTGTAAGGCTTGTTAGTAGGCATAACGAATGCGAGCGGTATAGAGCAACGCACAGAGGCAGTGGTGGCACCGTCGAAGGCCTGCTTGCCCTTGACGGTGACGTTGGCGCCATTGGGAGCCTTGAGCTTGACCTCAAGGTTGGCTGTGTCGCGCTTGTTAGTCGTGCTTTTCTCACGTTGCGCCGATGCGATCCAACATGCCGGCCTGAGTGTGGTAGAAGTCCTTGTTGATCAGCTGCACACATGTCTGTTAGCCTGTGTTTCTCTGGCACTCGGATCAATGGCACAACTCACGTCGTTGGCGGCCTTGCTGAGGTCACCGTAGGCGGGGAGAGGCATGACAGGGATGACTCTCTGGGCGCCGATGCGGCCATCGAGGGGCTTGCTGATGTCGGAGAAATCGGGAGCGGCCATTGTGTAGATGTGGGATGAGGAGGGGTGTGTAGAGGTATAGACCAGAATGTATCTTGGATGCCGAACAGAGGAGAGATTGTTCTGTTTGGTCCGAGCTCCCCCGTTCTCTCCGATTCCGTCCACGTGTGAGCCTTATCCAGCGCAACATGTTTCCTTACGAACCGCCAACTCAATCCTCCACAAACAATGGAAGGTTGATCATCCCTAACAGCAATCACTTTGTGCCTCTAACTTATTTTTCCTGGTCTGCTTCACTCCCGACCCTCGAATGGATATGCTGTCAAACTAAACATTGCACCTTCCGCCAACCCGGTTTCAAGAAGCCTGCACTTGTTACATGGCCAATGATTTGACTAAGATCTCATGGCCGCCCACGGTAAAGACGAAACAGGACGCTTCACGAGCACCCGGAGAGTTGCAGGTGACCCATCATTGAAACAGGAAGCGTGACATTACTTGATGCAAGCATCACCCTGACCAAGACACAGAATCATCATCATTAGTTTATCTCATGAACCACGAGAAGAGAGAACAGCGCAGAAGGCAAGGGAATTAAATTGAGAAAAGGAAACGACACCATTGAAGTAGTGAATGCTACAGTTAGAAATGCCAGGATATTGGCCGGGATGCTTTTGTCCCGCATGCGTGATTCTTCCAATTGATCTGATCAGTGGTCTGCCCTCCATCTGCGAGTCTCACCCTCGGTATCACGACTAGGGTGGAGAGCCGAATCAGGCCTTGCAATCGACGTGCCGTACTGTGCCTCAAAGTCGTAAGGTGCTGAGATGTTGACAGGCAGCGGAGGCCCGACGCTGTCCTTCTTGCGACCAAAGAACTTTTTCTTGCTGCACCAAGTAGCGCGAGAATAAAGTGATGGCGAGACAGGCATTCTTTGTTGCTGAGGCTCGGGTGATGGACTGTGATACGAGGGCAAAACATACTCCTCTTTTGTGCTGACGCTGGTACGGAACTGCTTCAACGAACCGTCAGAAGTAGTGCGAGATGACACTGACTTGGCAGTGCTGGCCGAAGTATTGCTACGGTGGATAATAGCCGCCTCTGCTGCAGCGTCAGCTCCTCGGGCCCGCACTTGACGTGCTGTAATGCCCTGGCTTCTGTCTCGGAATACAAAGGTCTGCTTCAAGTCAGTAAACAATCTCACGTTAGCGTCCAGGGTCAACTTACTGCAACGAGATTGAGGAATCCGAGGATAAAGATGAGGATGCCAGCCATGATGACGACACGCCAGAATGCCATGCCTAGGTGTTCCTGGCTATTGCTTGGCTTGTTCAGGCATGCGAGGACATGGATACCGAGAATGATCATGATTGAGGCAAGGCCGACGAAACCGTGTTCCAGACTGAGCATCGGCCAATTGCGTGAAAAGTAGCCACTGAAGATACCGACTTCTGAGATGATCAGGAATATGGCCACAGATGCTACCACAACATGGATGACGGCATCGAAGAAGAAGAACTGTTTCTGGTCAGCGAATCCCATACAGTACGATGATTTTTTCTTACGCTTGAATCAGTGGTTGTCTTGATGAGCATGAGGACGCTTGCAGCAATGACGGCAAGCAATCCAGTAATGTTCATGCCTTTCAACCCGTTGAGAATGACATAGCCCGAGCCAGCCAGTGACTTGGAGGAAAGCGCCATTTTTTCGGTGGTTATGGTACTGTGAGCTTTGGAAAAGGGTAGATAAATAGATCTTTTGCACGTTAGACAGGAGCATCATGAAACAGGTTTTCAACACTTACAACTTGGTAGGCCAAAGTCTAAGAAACATTCGTGTACTTGGTGAAGTGGTGCGATCTGGCCAGCAGATACTTGATGGATTGAGCTATTGCAAGAAAGAGTCGTCAGGTGAATAGCAAGGAAGGAAAATGGTCAAGGAGAGACAGAATCGAAGGAGCTTGAATCAATTAAAGAAGGGGAAGAGACAATGCAACGCAATAGAGACAAAGAGACAATGCAACAATAGGAAATATGAATGAGGGAGCACGACAATGGAAGAATCGAGGCTGAAGGGGAAGGCTCTGCTTTTCTTGCCTTCCCTTGAGCGCCGTCAAAGCTCATGACTCCCTCGGTGCAGCTGAAACATGTTCTCAGACGCTGTTTGTACGACTTTTATAACAACCGTAAAACACTCTGTGGCAGCTTCCTCTTGATCTAGGTGTCAGGGAACAAACCATTGGTCGAGATTGTTTTTGGTGTAAGCGCCGCGTTGGCGCTTGAAGGTAGGTGGAGTTTCATAAACGGCGCCTGGCAACATGCCATTCTCGTGGTCGTCGCGAGGACCTCAAGCTAAGGTAGCTGGCCATAAAAACCTTTGATAGTGAGTCTTTCAAGTCGCAGTCATTCTCAATCTCCACGTGAACATGTGTACAACGAAGCCTTTGTTCCGCGAGTCTTGCACACTTCACGCCAACTACAATGATGATTGTCAACTATCATACTGAGTGTGATTGGCTCTGCACCATCTTTGTTCGTCGATCAATTTCATTGTGAAAGCCACCAGAAGTGTCTGCCGATGCCATTCTTTGGGACATCAGCAAAATGGTGGTGCATACCGACTGACCGCAAGCGTACCGCTTACTTGGTGCAGAAGAGCCCGCCGAGCACGACTGTCTGCAGCAACGCTCGGAGTTTTGTTGCTCTCTTCTGGAAAAAGATTTGCGCAGCCAATTAGATGAACAATCACCAAAAAGTCGTGGGCTTAGATAAATCGAATGGAACGAAGTAGTCGAGTCGTGTTGTTCTAGAAGCTTGTGATCGTTCGGTGTCCATGGGGTTCGGGCATGCAGCGGCGAGCCGCGCGATAGTAAGATGTCTTGGCGATGTCTGGAAGCGTGCTAAAGTGGTAAAAAGGGTCTATTCTTTCTGCCGGAGTTGTCCAACGCTTTTTCCTTGACCAGCGCTGCCTTTCTCCCTTTCCTTGCTTTGCAACATTTATCCCAGAAGCACCACACATAATCAGTCAAAATGGCTCGCGGTAACCAAAAGGAGAGAGCTCGTGAAAAGACCTTGAAGGCTGCTGGCAACGTCGTAAGTTTTTCTCAACAGTGATCAACAATTTTTGAGGGGTGACCGCTTTGCTGACTCTTTGCCTTGTCTAGAAAAACAAGAACAACGTATGATTACGCCGCCCAACTCATAAATACAACATTCCCTAACGATGTGACAGATGTCCGGTGCTGAGCAGGCCAAGGCCAAGGACGATGCAGCCGCCATTATGCGTGCAAAGCAGGCCGCAGGTTCGTTTCCGTGGTGGTGTTTCTATCTTATGGATCTGACATGTTACAGCCGACGCCAAGAGAGCCGCTGAGGGCAAGAAGTAAACCAAATCTTCTTCCCTTTGCATATCAACACCCCCTGGCGTAATCAAGGCTGCCGGCGAGCAGAAGTCAACAATTTATGGGCCATCACGACAACATCCGTTTGCCGAGCGTTAAGCGATGGAATTGGTCTTTCCGGCGAGGTCTAATCGTCTCAGTACTAGAGGATATTATAAAAACACGTTTTCTTTTCCGGTTCATTTGATCTCACTTCCTTCCAGGGTTGCACATCATCAGACATTCTTGGAAACGAGACTTCGGAAGACGGCTTTCGAGATTGAATTCTATCAGATAACAGCATTGGGCAAACAGTCGTCTGGCCCCTGTTCATGGCTAGGCTCCTGAAAAAGTTAACCTGGTGCAGGGTAGACAGAGCGAAGCAGGTCAAAGGGTTTCGTTCGCTACCAACAGTCGTCCCGAATGGCTCTCGGGCGTCGTGGTGGGTAGGCACCTTCGCGCTGGGAAGATATGCGTATGCTGCTCCCTGGACCGGTGCTTCAACTGTGCCAATTATGTCATTGCTAACGAGCATTCTGTGCTATCGGATAGTGTATGTGGTATCGACCAGGCCTGAACCCTCTCTGGAACGGCACGTCCAGTCCTGCCGACAGTGGACTATTGATGAAGAAGTAGAGACTCAGATTGAGTCAATCAGGGAGCTGGGTGATTTTGAGCTGCCTGGGCCTGAGCCTGTTGCTTCCCTTCGTAGAGGCCAGTGTAGTATCCTGCAAAGTACCAGGATGTCATAAGTGCTTTCAGACCTTCATCTTGGACTATCTTTGTCAGTTCTGCATCAGCATGTTGACCATGTTTCTAGACTTACCAGAGTCGAGAAGAACTTGTGGCGGAGGGGGCTGTCGAGTAACAGAGGCTGACGATTCTGCTTGTGCTTCGATATGTAGAGGTGCTGAATCTGCAGTAGATTCCTGGACAGGCATCTTGTGTTCTTCGACGGATTCCCAGCGTGGCAGACCAGTGGTTTCGTCGATTAATTCGTTCTCCAGATTAGTGGCAGATCTACTCGCGTTTATTAGCTTCTGATCAGAAAGGGACAAGGCGATGTTTCTGACTGTGCCTCTTCTTCCTTCTCAACAGCATCTAGAACATCTTCGACTCTCTCACCCCGTGCAGACATGCTATGGTATTTCTAAACAGATAGTAAGCACGTGATACTCATCAAGCGTATGTGAATAGTGACCTTGTATTCCTCCAGCGCTTCGTTCCATGATTGAACTAGAGCAGAGTCGTCCCAAATCTCACTCTCGGCGGGCTGATGTTTCGTCATGACTGTTGAGAGGTTATACGGCGAGCGGACTGTTGTCGGAGGTGGTTGGAGAAGAGCAAGCGGCTGATCGGGGGAGATGTCTGGCGCCCCGGATTTCTCGAAACTTTTTGGCGGCAGGCTCGTTCGTCCGCTCGACTTTTTTGTTACTCTTTTCTACCACAATTTCTATTACACAAAATACTCCAAAATGTCCAAGGTTGATAGCAAGAGCAACAAGCGCAAGGGTACTTGATTGAATTTGTGACAATTCTGCTGGTCTGACACTAATACAACTCATCAGGCGCATCCGAGCCCAGCGTAACAACCAAGAAGGTCAAGACAACTATCGTCGAGAAGCCTGCACCCAAGTCGGCCCTCAAGAAGACAGAGACCGCAAAGCCTAAGAAGGAAGTTGAATCCACCGCCGCATCAACCAGACCCTCAAGATCAACAAGAAAGCGCGCCGAAGACTTTTTGGAGCCGGAAGAGAAGCCTGTAAAGAAGACTACCGTCAAGGTCGCCCCTGGAAAGGTTGAGAAGGTCACCGTCACCGAGTCCGTCAAGTCCGCCGCAGAGAGTGCTTCATCAAAAGTCTCAAAGGCAAAGGCCAAGGCCGCCCCCAAGGCTGTCGTTGAAGAGGAGGAGATTGCACTTGCCAACGAGTCAGACAGTGAGGCTGAGGCTGAGGAGGATGACCAGACCGCTGCCCTGCTTGCCGGTTTCGAGAGCAGCGATGACGAGAACGACCCTCAAGACGACGGCATTGCCCTGGAGAAGCTCCCCGCCGTGCCCAACATGAAGGAGGTTCGCAAGCAGCTAAAGGACGCTCAGCAAGATGACGAGAATACACCTGGCGTTGTCTACATTGGGTACGTTGCACTTTTGTCAAGCATTGTCTGTTCATGGCTAACTAACCATCTAGACGTCTGCCGCACGGTTTCTTCGAGGCGCAAATGCGCGAGTACTTCAGCCAGTTCGGCGACATTACCCACCTCAGAATGGCACGCAACAAACTTACTGGCCGCTCCAAGCATTACGCTTTCATTGAATTTGCATCAGGCGCAGTCGCCGAGATTGTGGCAAAGACCATGGACAAGTACTTGCTGTTCGGACATCTTCTGCAGGTCAGACGTATCCCCGCCGAGCAGGTTCACGAGAAGCTATGGAAGGGTGAAGGTGGTAGATTCAAGGTTATGCCCCGCAACAAGATCGAGGGTGGTATGTTGAAGAGAGGCACCACAAGAGAAGGCTGGGAGAAGAGAATCGAAAGAGAGAACGAGGCCAGAAGCAAGAAGGCTGCACAACTCAAGGAGTTGGGCTACGAGTTTGAGATGCCCGCCCTGCGCGACGTCAAGGAGGTGGCTACCAAGGAGATCCGCGAGGCCGAGGCTGCACCTCTGATTACCAGCGCCGACGTGACCGCCGTCTTGAACAAGGAGGATGAACAACCAGAAAAGAAGGAGACCAAGAAGACGACGCCCGTCGAGAAGGCAGGTGCCAAGCGTGTCAAGGGCAAGGCAGACGGCAAGAAGACATCAAAGAAGGCAAAGGTTTCGGCATAGGTCATTTGGGTGAACTAGGCGTTCTTTTCATGGTCAGATACCACGTCTGCAATTGTTTTGTATGAACTTTGTCAAAAGTTGGACAGTTGCACTCCCACTTGCGAATGAAAACGTGGCCCTGAATAAGGATCGTGAGATTTTGAAAAGTTATCTCCTCGCGAGCTATGCTACTACCATGTGCCATTTCATATCGACAGCCCTCGAAGCCAGCTTTTCCCGAACGCCTTTCGCTAAACCCCTTGTCAAATAGTCTTGCGGTTGTGGTAGTCGAGTTTATTTCACGACGAGGGCAGCACTAGGTACAAGACCAGCCTCTTTCAGTGTCTGGCCAAAGTCCGAACTATCGTACACCTTCTTGGGGAAGTTCTGGACAAACTCGGAGACTTGAACACCAGGCTCCTCGCTAAGGGCTTGGGCGACCTCGAAGAGGGTTGTGTCGACAGGGAAGGTCTTCTGGACAGTACCAGCGGATGTCTGGAGTCGTAGTCTTGCCTCGGTGTAGTTACCGGCAGTCTTTGGCAGGGTGGGCTTTGCCGCCGGTGTAGGGTCGGCAACAGCAGCAGACTGTCCAGCACGAGCAGCCTTCTCTCTTTCAGCTTTGAGGCGGCGCTCCTCCTTGTCTGCAGCGATCTTTGCTTGGATACGCTTCTTAGCCTCGACATCGGCCTGCTTCTCGCGTCTCTTGGCCTCAGCCTCCTTGATCTGTTCCTTCTTGGCCAAGTCCTCCTTGATGTCTTGTTGCTCCTTTGTGGCCTTACGGCGGATCTGGTCGTTGCGCTCCTTGTCCTTCTTGTCTTGTTCGGATTGACCAGCGCGTTTGGCAGCAAGCTTTTCGCGCAGCTCTTGGAGTCTGGCAGCCTTCTCCTCCTCGGTCAAAGGAGCGATCTCCTCGGTTGACTCTTCGAAGTTCTGGTGCTCACTTAAAATTGTCAGCATGAGTAGAGAGGCGGGAACAGTCAGTGGGCATACGTCTTGTTGGCGTGAAACTCTGCTTGGGCAGTTGATCTGAACTTCTTGCCGCAGTCTTTGCAGAGTAGACTTCTGGCTTGCTCGCCAGGCTGTAGTGACAGCGGTGACTCCTCCTCGCCTTCGTCTTCCTTGAGTTCTTCGATGGATTTGTCGGCATTGTTACCGAGCCAGTCGATGGCAGCTCCCACTGGCATGGTGTCAGTATATGCAACGGTCCTGTTTTGAGATGAATAATCATACAGTTGCCTGCCTTTTTCATGGCGAGGGTAGCCTTTTCGCGGTCGAAGCCCATGTCGACGAGGTTGTCGATGTCTGACATGTTGATTGTTGTATGTGTGTTGTGGTTGTGGTTGTTGGTTTCTATTGAAGAAAGATAATGGAAGTTCCAAGAGCGAGAGATGAATAGCCGTGTGTGAGTGGACAATAGTGAAAGGCAGCATCCCGCACTGAAGCACTCATACTGAAGCCGAGAAGCTCCAACTCTCGGAAGCAGCAAGTGCGTCACTGCAACGCACGGACTTAATCCAGACTCCAGGAAATGCGACAGCCGTGTCGTCGGACGCGCTGGAACGTCGCTTCCGTCATTAATCCCAAACCCTTCCATTCCGCTTCCTACGTGTCGCCGTATATCTCCTGCGAATTCAGTCTCATCTTCTGCCAGCTCCGTCTCTGCCTGTCTCCTCTCCGACTGCAGCTCTCTCGCCTTCCATCTTCACCCTCTATTCTACGCGCCAACCTCATACACCATGTCTGTCGAGCTGGACCCCGTCGAGCTCGGATTCAAGCGTGCGTGTCCATGTCTCATGCATCCCTCGATACTCTCTAACAAGTCTCCACAACAGGCCCGTTCACCCACGAGGTCGCTCAGGTCCTGCGTCTGTACAACAAGAACTCAGACCCTGTCGCTTTCAAGGTACCGCCTCATGACATGTCGACTTCACACTCTTGTGCTAACCTCTACTCCCTCAGGTCAAGACTACTGCCCCCAAACAGTCCGCTTCACCCGACCACTTACATTCTTCTTCGACTAACCGTTGTACAGATACTGTGTCAGACCAAACTCGGGTCGCATTGAGCCTGGTCAAGATGTCGAGGTTCAGGGTACGTTGTGCACGTAGGCGCTGCTTGGAAAAACAGACAACTGACCAGCTCTCAGTCTTGTTGCAAGCCATGAGAGAGGACCCTCCTCTTGACGCAAAGTGCAGAGACAAGTTCCTCGTCCAATCTGTTGCCATCTCGGCTGACAAGGAATACCCCAATGTCTCGCAAATCGTGCGCTCCATCCTTGCCTTTATATACCAAAGCAATACTGACAAACTTAGTGGTCTCACATTGAGCAAACAGCAAAGTCTTCTATCCAAGAGAAGAAGATCCGCGTTGTCTTCCTGCCCCCAGAGGGCGTCGCCGATACTGGTGTTGGCGGTCACATGGACGACTCGATCGCTACCTTCAACTCCGTCTCCCCTCAACCTCAAACACCCCAACGAGGCTCCGACGCACCAGTCGTGGGTGCCATCTCTCGCCCGGAAGAACGTCCCATTGACAACAAGCACCTCGGAGATGCCGTCGACTCGGCCAGAAACCCAGCAACTGACAGATCTACCTACTCTGATTCCACGACTACTCAGAGCTTCATCAACTCCATCCCCACTTCGGCCGACGATGTGAAGGCCAAACTTGCCGAAGCACAAGCCACTATCGCACGAATGAGCCAAGAAAGAGATGATCAAGGACTGCGCCAGAGAAAGACTGATGCCGTCAACCAGGATTCCAAGGAGAGAATCTCTGCTGGAACAACCGGCTTGGGTGTGCAAAAGGCACCTACTGGTGGTGTTCCCGTCCAGGTCGTTGCTGGACTTTGCCTTTTGTGTTTCTTGATCGCCTACTTCTTCTTCTAGAGGCAATAAGACTATGGCCATGTCAAGAACACGCATGGTCTGTGTCCGTGAACGATAGATGGTTGCGTCGCGTTCCCGGATGACCACACGGGTTCTGGAACAGTGCGCGCATGAAGGCTGGAGGTGGGCCTTACTCTGTCCCTTGGGACATCATTAATGCTTGTGACCGAATGACGATTCTTCTTTGGAGGACAGCGCAAAATGGAAAGCCTGTGTTTTCTCTCTGTAACAATTCATCTGACCAATTATCTTGCAAAGTTCCACTATCTGTCCGTGTCAAACTCAGGTGTCTTGTGAGCAGAAGCACGGCAAGAGATTGGTTGTCGTGGCTAAAAGACTCGATTGGGGCAGGTCTGGTATGAGTCGAAGTTTGGAGTAGCGATGACATGTGAAGTTTGCATGTTTGATGTTTGCATGTGACATGACGGAGGCTTCAAGGCGACCCTGTCTTACGGTAGTGCTGATCCCTATCGCTGATCAGTGTTAGGATGGAGAGCGCATCTTCCCCGATGACTGCGGTCACGCGAAGAGTGGTTATACGCGGCCTATCTATCTATTAGTGAAGACAATTACCGTCTGGACACTGATTTTACATAACTAGAACGAATTGGCAGGGGAGATCTGGGGAGCGGCGGTATCGGCGGACGGTTGCCGTGTTAGCGTCGCGCGGGAAATGTGGCACTCGATTTTATCGAAGCCCGCCCAGAATTGGTGAGTCAAAGGTTGACAGGGTGCGCCAGTAGTTGCTTATTACTTCGGTGGTTCTTTTGGCCTCTGTCATTCTGCCTCCTTCATCCCTCTTCCACATACCAATCCATTGCCCAAGATGTGTGGTATTTTTGCTTGCCACAGGTATGTCTCAATATTTCGACAGACAGCTCGGATCGCGTGCCCCTCAATTCAGCTGCTGACCATTTGATAGCCATCCCGATGTGCAAAAGTTCAAGCCCACTGCCCTGCGCATGGGAAAGCAGATCCGCCACCGTGGTCCCGATTGGAGCGGCAACCACACTGCTAACAACACTATCTTGGTCCACGAGCGTTTGAGCATCGTTGGTGTTGGTGCGTAAAGAGCCTGGGAAACATGCCACATGGTTGACCATCTGCTAAGACCTGTCTCCTAGATTCGGGTGCTCAGCCTCTGCTCAACGAGGATGGCAGCATTGCCCTTGCCGTCAACGGTGAGATCTACAACCACAAGGTCCTGCGCAAGCACCTCAGCAAGCCTTACGACTTCAAGACCCACTCTGACTGCGAAGTCATCATTCCTCTGGTATGCAACTCCCAGCTCAGAAGCTACTGCATCTCAATTGACAATCGCATAGTACATGGAGCACGGTATCGACACTCCCAAGTTCCTCGATGGCATGTTCTCGTGGGTCCTCCACGACAAGAAGCAGGACAGAGTCATTGCTGCCAGAGATCCCATCGGTGTCACCACCTTCTACATGGGTCGCTCCAGCACTACCCCCGGCGCCGTCTTCTTCGCTTCCGAGCTCAAGTGTCTTCACCCCGTTTGCGACAACATCATCGCTTTCCCTCCTGGCCACGTCTACGACTCCAAGACCGACAAGATCACCCAGTACTTCACTCCCAAGTGGCTGGTCGAGCCCTCCAACATTCCCACTACTCCCGTCGATCTCAAGACTTTGAGAACAAAGTTCGAGAGAGCTGTTAGAAAGCGTCTGATGGCTGAGGTTCCCTACGGTGTTCTCCTGTCTGGTGGTCTGGACTCCAGTTTGGTCGCTTCCATCGCACAGAGAGAGACTTTGAGACTGCAGGCCGCACACAATGCACAACAAGAGCAGAACGGCTTTGCTGACGGCGAGGAGGAGCTGGCTGGTATTGACGAGGACTACAAGCTCAACACTGTCCCCGTTCTCTCTCAGCTCAACTCCTTCTCCATTGGTCTGCCTGGCGCTCCCGACAGCAAGGCTGCCCTTGAGGTCGCCAAGTTCTTGGGCACCAAGCACCACAACCTTACTTTCACCATCCAAGAGGGTCTTGACGCTCTTTCGGATGTCATCTTCCATCTCGAGACCTACGACGTTACCACCATTCGTGCTTCCACCCCCATGTTCCTTCTCAGCAGAAAGATCAAGGCTATGGGTATCAAGATGGTTCTCAGTGGTGAGGGCAGTGACGAGATCTTCGGTGGCTACCTCTACTTCCACAACGCACCCGACAAGAAGGCCTTCCATGAGGAGACTGTCCGCAGAGTGCGCAACCTTCATTTGGCAGACTGCCTGAGAGCCAACAAGTCGACTTCGGCTTGGGGTCTCGAGGCCAGAGTGCCCTTCCTGGACAAGGAGTTCCTCGAGTACTCGATGAACATTGATCCCGAATCCAAGTTGATCGACAAGGACCACATTGAAAAGTACATCATCCGCAAGGCATTCGACACATCCGACGAGCCCGGCGAGAAGCCCTACCTGCCCGACAACATCCTCTGGAGACAAAAGGAGCAGTTCAGTGACGGTGTTGGTTACGGCTGGATCGACGGTCTCAAGGACACCGCCGAGCTGCACGTCAGCGACGAGGACATGAAGAACCCCAAGGCCGAGTGGGGCGACGACATTCCCGACACCAAGGAGGCATACTGGTACAGATGCATGTTCGACGAGCACTTCCCTCCGTACTGTGCCTCGACCGTCATGAGATGGACACCGACATGGTCCAAGCAGACCGACCCCAGTGGCCGCGCCATTGCCGCTCACGCCCAAAAGTACGATCACGCTGCTTAAGAGCTTCGCGAAGCATAGATACCATTTCACAGGGAGATTTTTCATGATGATTTCGATTGACATTTTGAAGGCGTTTGAAATATGCGACAGGCACAAAAACCGGATATTTGTATGCTCGTAGACGAATTATAGACCTCAGTTATGTACGAGTCAAGACCTACTTTTTTGTTTCTCACAATTGCATCTTGATTGAATGGATGTGTCTGCTTGGTGCAGAGATGATTGATCGTATTTCGTGATTGGCATAATTGCTTGTGCTGCTCGTGTAGCAGTACTCCATATTTCCCTTTCCTTGTTGAACTCCTCGCTAAATCCGCAGAACCCCAAAACCATCGTGCAACGCGCCATTGCGCCGCCTGAATATCATTCAGGTCGCCAACCACTTCACTCTCCTAAGGCAATCCGTCTACGCCTCGGTCTTTCTCTTCTTCCTCTTCCTCCCACCCTCCTCTCCTTCCTCTTCAACCCCCAACTCCTTGACGGCACCCTTCTTGCCCTGCACCAACCCCTCACCCGTACCAATATCAAACGCCTTTCTGTTATCCTTTAGAATCTTCTCGGCAAAGAAGATTTCCGTAACTCTGCCCAACTTCTTTGCATCTCTTCTCAACACCCATTTGAAATCGTCGACTTTGATCTTTTGGCGACGCGAGTAGGATGCGCAGATTGCGGCGCTGTGGCAGGTTTCGATGATGAAGTCGGTGATTATTTCGTCGAGGGTTGTGAGGGTCGCGGGGAGGGGTTGGGTATCGCCAAAGGCTTCGAGGAGACCGGCGACTGAGGGTGATTGTTAGTACAATGGAGGAGGAAAGTAAGAGTGAGGAAGGAGGTCGTACGTTCTGGGTTGGAGAACTGCTGGCCCTTTTGGCGGAGGCGCATACGCGGTTCGGCCATTGTGTTTGAGTGATGTGGGTTGTGATGGTTGTAGAAGAGTGGACGAGTTGTAATGCAGTGCTGCGCTCAGTAGTCCAGACTGAATGCGCACAGCGAGTGTGTAGAGGGAGAGGGAGGCTTGGTAATTGGTGGTGTCGATGGTATAGCAGAAGTCGGTGTTGCGGGGTCCGAGGAGGTGATCGAGGGTTTGCCAACACTTCGATGAGAGTGAAAGTCCTACGCGACAGCAATAGATAGATGCCGAGATGTGTCTGAAGAAGTCGCCGAGGTCGATGACTGACGTCTGCCTGGAAGGTGTAAAACAGCGGATTCGGATGTTGCCGAGGCTACTTGTGTCCATACAGCTTGCAACCTCCTGGAGTAGTTTGATAAATACCAACACCAGATAAAACTTCACTATCGAAATATATCAAGATGGTAACATATAAAACACATTATCACCTCATGTACTGGTACTAACATATTGATAGTCTGCCCTCTTCAACTTCCAGTCCCTGCTGCTGGTCATCCTCCTCTTCATCTGCACATGCTCTTATACACACGGTGTCTTTCCCGCAATCATGGATAAGCACAAGGATGGGTATGCCAAAGCACCAAACTCAATCTACTGCATCTCAACTAATCTTTGGCAAAGCTTCACATCTGTCTTCTGGAGAGCAGCCCGTATTGGCGAACGCTTGAGTCCATACATCAGCGTCTGCTGCGTCGTCATGGCCGTACGTTTTATCTTGGACATCCTTCTGAACTGGCTTGCTAATTCCTCGCAGGGCAGAATCTTCATCGGACAATAAATTTGGCATCTTTCGAGGCGTGGAGTTTTGGTGTTGTCGCCGCAAAAGGCAGACGGAGTGGGGGATACCAGCGGTCTTATGAATTCATGATTTTGCTCCTCTTTCTTTCTTTGTTGTGCCTATAGATCGTCTTTGGAGGCTCACTATAAGGTCTTGCTGGTCTCCCGTGGAGATTGAATGAAGCCTACCAGGTATATATCAGCTGAAGGAGTTAGTCTGTCAGACTCTATGCTCAAGGTAAGTCATAGCATCCTATGTCCGGTGTAGGGGCACACAGAAGACCTACCAGAGCCGAGCTCTCAGGTTCGTGGTGTTTTACTGAATAGCCATAAAGGTCACAATGATTTGGTCTTCATATGATTGTTCTAAGAGATGGCAAGGATGTACCGCTCTCAGTAGCCTCAGAAGGGAGAGAGGATTCGCTACCGGACCTCTGAAGAGCGATCGAGTGAGGTCCACAACAGCTCAAGATAATCAACCATGCATGGCGCCTCTCTCGGATCCAGAGTGAGTACGCATCGATGCTGTAAAAAGACAAGGAGGTTCCACAAACGGCCAGAGTATCCAGTAAGAGCTTCTGAGAACTGTAGTTGCATCTACATTCTTCTTCATCAAAATCGTTAGACTTCGATGAAGTGCCCTTCACGATCCTACCTACTCGTCCCTGGTTCGCTCTTTCCTCAACAACCACAGATCTTATGCGAAACTTTCCTCACTTCGTCGATCTATTAGCTACCAACCCGCGCAATCACTCCACAACTGGATCACTTCGCGCTCCTGTTACTCGACGACGGCTTTAGCTTCGTATAGAACCAGAGTCACAGGCACGGGACAAGCACAAAGTCACGATGTCATTCAGGTAAGCCCATACACCTTGTCGATCAGGAAACAGCCTTCAGTGAATTGACTACTTTGATATACAGAGACTCCATCTCCGGTCCCGTTGCCAGAATCGTTGTCGGGCCTCAAGCCGAAGAATTTCTCATCCCAAAGAAGATTCTCTGCGCGTCTTCCACCTATTTCAAAGCAGCTCTGACTGGTCAATTCATGGAAGCAAACACCCAAAAGATTGTGCTGGATGACACGGATGCTGAAGTCTTCAGGACCTTCGTTGCGTGGCTCTATCAGGGACATCTCAAGAGCAGTGAAATCAGCAAAGTGTTTACCAAAACGGATGATTTCGAGGATCATGTCACTGCGATGCTGCTGTTCGCTGACATGCGCGGTGTTCCCGATTTGCTGAACGACGCTACCACTCTACTCTTGGACTACCTCGAAAAGACAGGTTTGGCTCGCTCGCTCACGATTCACCGTGTCTACATGCTGCCTGATGACTTCTGGCGAGATATGCTCTTGTGGTTGCTTTTCACCGAGGAGATTCACTTCGGCACTCGAATCAAGTCCGATGACATACACCAACTACCAAAGACATTCATCGTTAAAGTGCTGCAGGAAACATTCGGGATCGAACAAGTGGGCGCCAGGATGTATACCTCGGGCGTATCCCCGTTAGCCTTCTGCAGAAGCTTCCACAAACACGGAAAAGGCGAGAATTGCTCTCCTAGAGCTCTCAACCATTACGACGGACCCGTTACCGTTCTTCTGCCCTCGGCGATCGTGGAGAACCCTTCCAAGAAACGCAAGACAGCACAAAGATGAACAAAATCCATCGAAGAATCGTCGGCGTCTCCCAGGCATAGCATAATGCCAAAGTTGATATTGGCAGTAGCAAGGAAGACGGACGAAACCAGAAACATGAGATGCGGGACGAGACTCCAAACAGCACATGCAGCACTTTCTGCCTGAGCATGGCATATATAGCTTAACCTTTGCTCACTCTCCATCATCACATCACATCAAGAATAATGGTTTAGACATTATATGCAGCATTTTTGCATCTTTCAGAATATTTTCAAGAAATAAGACGCTATCTTTGTTTATGCTACTTGCCGAGTCTCGGTAGCAGTAATTGCGTTCTTGATAACATGCATATCTGATCCCATTGCCCTTGGTTCTTTCCCAAGGGCCAAAATCTTCGCAGACGAATACTCGTCGTCTATTCCTCGGCGTACCTGTGGCTATATCCGTGGTGACTGTCTCCTTGCCATGATGCTCTGATGAGACGTACGCGGAGCTGACGCTGATCATGAGGGTGACGAATGTGGTGTATAGAGCCCGTCCGTCCAGGATGAGTATCCCTTGTAGTGGTAGCCTTGGTCCGCGATACGCAGACCAGGTTGGCGATAGATTCCGGTTCTTTGTGGGAGTACAGAATCGCATCAATTCTTGTCCTCAGTTTGTATTTTGACACTATCGCTTCGAGTGAAATCATGAGACGATCAATGCCTCAAGCTGGGCCTTCTGTACCGGGTTGGTCTTGCCTGCAATCTCAACGAGAAGAGTGGCCTCAGCCTCGTCGCCAGCCTTGACTTGTCTCTTGACGACTTGCTTGACGCGGTCAAAGCTAGCCTGGCTCAACACACGGACGTATTGTGTAACAGCACTTCTGAGAACCATCTCGATATCCTCGTCAAGCTCATACTTGAAGTAAGGTAACAAAAGCGCAACAGCCTTCTCGGCCAAGTCGGCATTGTGCTTGGGAGACTCGCCCATGCCCTTTTTGAGTGCAGAGAGGGCTCTGGCGAGCTTGAGAGGGAACTCGGCGGACTCGATGGCTTCCTCGGTGTCAGTGTCGCGGAGTTCGAGTTTGGCGAGGCAGACGTGCATGCTGATTTTGCTGGCGACTGAGTCCTGGTTCGAGAGGTAGTCGATGATGTGCTGTAGCAGCTTTGTTGTGCAGGGGACGTCTGCGAAGGCTGCAAAAACGTCGAAGAATTGCTCGGCGAGGGAAGGGTCGTTGAAATCGCGCATTGAGGTCTCGAAGATGATGCGAGGAATGTCTCCGTTCAGGGCGGGCGAGGCGGCCAGCTTCTTGAGGGCCTCCTCGTCGACTGCCTGTTTCGGTTCGGGTGCTCCTTCGGGCTTGATCTCGTCGGCTGTGACGTCTGGCAAAGCCATCATGTCGGCATCGGCATCCAGTGTCGAGTCGATCTTCTTCTCGGTCCTTTCAATATCCAGGCCCAATATCTTTCGTCGCGCGGCGATCTTTGCAACGTAGAGCATCTCCAGCTTTGCGTACTCCAACCACAGCTTCCTCTCCCTCTTACAGAATCTCAGCCCCCTCTGCATATAACTGCGCGCGGTTGGCATATCGGCCTGCTGCTCGAAATAGTACTTGGCCGCCCATGTCCAGATATCCCACTTGATGGGGTGCATTCTCAAGCATTGTGTCAAAGCCTTTGCCAACTTCTTGTTTGCCGCCTCTTTACGGCAGTACTCGAGATACTGCATCCACAAGCCCATGTCACCCTGGAACCTCCTAACACCTCTCTCCAAGACGAAAAAGATCTTCTTCTGTCCGGCGAAAGCGGTGGCCTTGACACCCATGCGCTTCGAGCGCTTCTTCCTCAACGAGTCCAGGTTCATTTCGTATAGCGCATAGCGAGCGTAGTCGGCAGGCGTGGCGGCACCAGGTGTGTTGAGCAAATGTTCGAATTCAGAGCGCTTGCGGGCTATGGATGTGATTTCTTCGCGCGAGAAGATCTTCTTGCGTTCGTATTCCTGGAGCTCGGGTACCGATTGCTCCATATAGAAGCGAGCTTTGTCACTCGCGGCGGCCATGTTGACGGTGGTTTGTGTATTCGGAAAATGTGCGTCTATTCGAGTCTATGGCGATCATCAACTGATGGAAGAAATGATTATTTTGTGGTTCACCGCTTTCGTTCTGCCATTGGCCTCGGAGCTTTGCTGCCCGAGGCCCGACAACTTGGTCAGCCATCTCACCCTGTCAAGAACGTCGCTGCAATGATTTCCATCACAAGTTGCGTTGAAATGAGCTGAAAGCAGTCACAAATGTCTTGAAACGGGCAACATGAGTTCCTTAACTTACCTTGGTTGTAGAGGCCAAGCGCCGAACTTGTTACCTACACACGCACTCTTTGTCGAATTCTCCTTGTCCACATTGCATTGGTATGAACACCAACACTCGAATCACCGCAGAACTGCAACAACATCATTGGCACATCGTTGCAATCATTGTCCCCGACCTGTGTTCATTAGATCAAGCCCCGATGCCACCATGATTGTTCGACAAAAACAAGAAGTCACCCCTCGGGTGGAAATGCCGTTCCGCACGTGTCGACCAAGACCTAACCACTCACGACGTTGATAATCACCTCAATCTTTATACCTTGACTGAAGATACAATGGCCAGCTGGACTCTAACGTGAAAGTCTTTCGTAGCATGCCCCAGGGATGATTGATCACCAGGTACTAGTTGGAGCATAACCACTTAGCGGTTTGGTAGCCAGTTCGACGAGGCAATGACTGGTGAAAGCGAGAAAGTATAAGCTAATATTCCACCTGGACCGCACCCAAGTCCAGCATCCTTAGGTAAGAGTAGTGAAGAGTATGATTCGATGCAGTCATATAAAGACCAGCTTCTCCAGACGACCCCATCGTCCCCCCATCTTGTCCCATCCACAATCTCAACATGTCTTCTGGAAAAGTTTCGCCCAACATGTCGGTTGAGAAGATCAACCCAAGACACTTTGAGGAGATTGCTCTGGAAGAGAACGGCTTCAACAAGGATCGCATCGACCTCAACAACAATACTACTGCCAAGATACAAAACCCTCTGGCAGGCATCCCAAGAGAACAACTCATGCATGATGTCGACGCCTTCGCTGTGAAGCATCACTTGGCCGACATCAGCGGGCTCCTGAAGCGTGGCGCTCTAGTCGCTCAGGACCCTATAAATTTCGAGGACGTCGACGGCCTACAAGAAGATGAGCGCGAATCCCTACATGATGAGATCGAACATAAGTGGCGACAGCCCAGGGCGATGTATTTCACGGTCATCCTTTGTTCAATCGGTGCAGCTGTACAGGGATGGGATCAAACGGGCAGCAATGGAGCCAACCTCTCTTTCCCTCTGGAGTTCGGTATCGCACATAACGAGTGGTTGATTGGACTGGTCAATGCCGGACCTTATATCGCATCTGCCTTCTTCGGTTGCTGGCTCTCGGACCCCCTTAACAATCACCTCGGCCGACGCGGCACCATCTTCTTCTCTGCCGTATTCTGTACTCTCCCTGTGATTGGTTCTGCCTTCACTCAGACCTGGCAGCAGATGTTTGCATGCAGACTCCTTCTTGGAATCGGTATGGGTTCCAAAGCCTCGACCATCCCAATCTATTGTGCCGAGAATGTACCTGCTTCCATCCGTGGAGGTCTCGTCATGACATGGCAGCTCTGGACCGCTTTCGGTATTCTTTTAGGATTCTGCGCAAACCTTGCCATGTACAACGTCGGTAAACTTGCATGGCGCCTTCAGATCGGCAGCGCTTTCATACCTGCAATACCTCTGCTGATTGGTGTATACTTTTGTCCAGAGTCTCCTAGATGGTACATCAAAAAGGGTAGGTACCAGAAAGCATACCAATCACTCCTTCGTCTTCGCAACAACCCTATCCAGGCTGCTCGTGATCTTTACTATATCGACGCAGTACTGGCTGCAGAATCAGCGATCGTGGGCGAGTCCAACTATATCACCAGATTTATCGAGCTGTTCACAATTCCCAGAGTCCGCCGAGCAACTCTCGCTTCTTTCACCGTCATGCTAGCTCAGCAGATGTGCGGAATCAACATCATCGCCTTCTACTCTTCGTCGGTCTTTGTCAAAGCCGGTTCCAGCACATTGACTGCTCTGCTTGCCAGTTTTGGGTTCGGACTCGTCAACTTTGTCTTCGCATTCCCCGCAGTGTGGACAATCGACACGTTCGGCAGAAGAGCTCTGCTACTGTTCACCTTCCCTCAGATGGCATGGACTTTACTCGCTGCCGGTCTCTGTTTCCAAATCCCAGCGGACAGCAAGGCTCATCTTGGCTTGATCTCCTTGTTCATCTTCCTCTTCGCTGCCTTTTACTCGCCGGGCGAGGGTCCAGTCCCTTTCACATACTCTGCTGAAGTGTTCCCACTCTCGCATCGTGAAGTTGGTATGGCATGGGCAGTTTCGACTTGCCTGTTCTGGGCCGCTGTCTTGTCCTTGACCTGGCCACGTATGGAAGCTGTCATGGGTTCGACCGGAGCTTTCTGTTTCTACACAGGCCTCAATCTGTTGGCGTTCTGCTTGATTTTCCTCTTCGTGCCGGAAACAAAACAACGCACGTTAGAAGAGCTGGATCAAGTCTTCGCGGTCCCCACGCGCACTCACGCCAAGTATCAGCTTACGAAGGCTCTGCCTTACTTCTTCAAGCGCTACGTCTTCAGAAACAAGGCCGCCAAACTGGAGCCTTTGTACAAATTCGACCGCGATACGCCTAGGATCAAGCGCTCGAGCGGTGTAGTCGAGAAGACAAGTTAGAGTGGTTGCTCGAGTCGGACAATTTTGACACCAAGTGTAGTGCTCGTGGCAAACACTTTGCGAACTCATGATTGTCAGGTTTTGCTGGCGACCTCCACGGAGTAGGTAGATATCCAAAGTAGATATTTTCGAACAATGCACAGCTTTTGTCCTCTGCGTCGAGTTATGCAGCACAAGTCGAAGTGGTGAGAAGAGAGTCGCATACAGAGTACGCTAACCCCGCTGGTTCTCAACCATGTTGACCGTTCGCAATGACGCGATGGTCAGAGCGTCGAGGTTTGTTCTTATCGACGACCAAAACCGGACGACAGGTGCCCTTGTAGACTTGTAGAAATACGGCTTTGTGCACAATACTTCTGTCGATGCTGCTACAATGGGCTTGGTGGTGTTCGAAGCTGGTAAATTGATGTTTGCTTGAACAAGCAGGGTTCTTCCTTCCTCTGCCGAACTCGTTGCTCCGCAGCAGCGGGTCACAGCTTCCTTTGCCCCACCAATTTCCCGAGAATGCCACTTTGACCACGTCGTTCTGTTTAATTATTTTAGCCGACCATTCCTAAACATATTCTTCTCTGACGTTCTTCTCTCGCTCATGACCAGAAGTCAGTGAACGCGAGCATGAGTTCAAGCAGTTTGGTCGCCAATGAAGGCGGCATCCGCGAGAGAATTCCTCAACCGGAAGAGCCGCCGAAAGCAACATCAACCAATGATGCACAAAACACTGTCAAATCGCTCAACGAAAAAGAAGTCGACAAGGACGAGAGCAAGAAGAGAACATATGGCAGAACACCAGAGGGTAAAGGTATGTGACTTTTTCTGACCCATGATTGATGTGTACAAGGAAGAGTGAGCATGGTATGGCTGATACACGAGGACGACAGTATTCGTGGTGCCGCAGACACATGACATGGTCTCACAACTCCTCTCCCCGACTCAACCGAAGAATGTGTCCGACGTGGTTATCCTGGCTGTGCTTGCATGCCATGTTGCCCTGCTCTACTTCCTTCCAGATCCAGTTCGTATCCCCATCCTTGCCATCGTCTTCCTCTTCTGGCGTGCCGCCTACAACGCCGGAATTGGCTGGCTACTCAACATACAGTCCAACCACAAGCGCCTCACCACATGGGCTCGCAAGTACAATGTCTTTACAGACCCGACCTCCGGCAAGAACCCTCGTCCTTGGCTCTACAACCAACTGAAACGTGAAATGGAAACCAAAATCGCCAAGGACTACAAGTTCGAGGAAGCTCCTCTCGAGTACAACACATGGTTGGTTTTCAGAAGAGTTGTTGATCTGATTCTAATGTCCGACTTTGTCGCCTATTGCTGCTTTGCTATCGCTTGCGGCGGCCGTCCTGATGGTGAGAATGTTGCAATGACTATTGCACGCTGGGCTTGTGGCTTGGCCCTCGTCGCTTTCAACCTCTGGGTCAAGCTCGATGCTCATAGAGTCGTCAAAGACTACGCCTGGTATTGGGGTGACTTCTTCTACCTCATCGATCAAGAACTCACCTTCGACGGCGTCTTCGAGATGGCTCCTCACCCCATGTACTCTGTCGGTTATGTCGGATTTTACGGCATCTCGTTGATGGCCGCCAGCTACAAGGTGCTCTTCATTTCCATCATCGCGCATGCCGCTCAGTTTGCATTTTTGACCATTGTTGAAAACCCGCACATCGAGAAAACATACAATCCGCCCATGCCAAAGAAAAGAAGAGAATCCGAGAGCGACAGAGAAACCCCCAAAAGCACCACACCCGATTCTGGCCACATCAATGGATACCCTCCCATAGCGACAACCGAAAAACCCTCTACCGTCCACAACATCCTCGGTCTTCACAACATGGATCTTCACCGTATCACAGATATATCTGTCTTGCTCATGCAATCTTACCTTTTTAGTGTCGCCTTTCTGACTCCTTCGACTGCTCTATGGCAGATCGTCTTTGTCGCCAATGCGGTTGCTTGGCGCCTGTGGTACTCACTAGGCATTGGCTATATCCTAGATCGTCAGTCCAATAAGAAGAAATGGGCTCGCCACTTCGTCAAGTACGGCGAGAGTACCGAAGAAGCTTGGAGACAGTGGAAAGGTCTCTACCATCTCAGTATGAGCATGTGCACCGCAAGTTTCCTCTGTGCAGCCTTGAAGATGTACAACCTACCCCCTGACTGGACTTATGGTCTTGCTTTGCTTCGCCATGTACTCGGTACGGCTTTGATCGCTCTGCAGATCTGGACAAGCATCAGCGTCTACGAGTCCCTCGGCGAGTTTGGCTGGTTCTTTGGTGATTTCTTCTTCGACCACGCGTCAAAACTCACATACGGCGGCATTTACCGGTTCCTCAATAACCCTGAGCGAGTTCTTGGACTGGCTGGTCTCTGGGGTGTGGCCTTGATTACTTGGAGCAAAACAATCTTTTTCCTCGCTCTGCTGAGCCATCTCCTCACCTTGGTGTTCATCCAATTCGTCGAGCGCCCGCACATGGAGAAGCTTTACGGTCAGTCCTTGCGTCAAGATTCTGGACTTTCCAAGAGTCTCAAGCGTTCTCTCCCTTCGCCTCTCAAGCAATGGCAAGGCAGCGTCGACAGAGTACTCGAAGACTCTATGGACTTCCTCGAGGAATTCATCGACTCGGCAAGACCCAAGCTTGCAGCCGGCATGGACACATTCGTCAGGGATACACGCACGCTCTTCAAAAACTACCCAGCACGCATCAGCATAACACGCCTTGCGCCTGACCTCGCTGGCTACGATCCCAAGGACTACTCTATCGAGATTGAAGGCACACCATCTTCTGGCACCTCTGAGTTCGAACGCTATAGTGGGCGTGAAGGAGAGATTGGCCAGGTCCCTCAGCAGCGCGTCGACGAGTACAAGACTTTGACATTTGAGTACGGCGCCCCCATCAAGGTCCGTTGGCAAGCACCGGTAAACCACCGCCAAAACGACTGGATCGGACTGTATATGGTAGCAGACAACTCTTCGCGTGATGTGACCCGCATTGGTTCTCAAGGCCGCTGGACCGCCACTACGAAGGGCGTCTACGATTCTCTGACCGCCGAGACCGGTATCCTCATCTCTTCGCACCACGTCACAAAGGATGGCAAGCAATACGCTACTGGTGAAATGGAGTTCTCTGGTGATAAGCTGTGGTGGACCCACGGCGTCTTTGAGTTCCGCTATCACCACGACGGCAAACACAATGTCATGGCCACCTCCCTACCTTTCGAGATTCGCATCGGCAGATTTGATGAAGACGACGTCCAGTTTGATAACATTTCTCTGGCACGTTCGGCCGTTGAGCAGGCCCTACTCCCTGTGGTTCAAAACTGTTTCGATCGCGACTCGGAGGTCGCACCGCGTACTGTTGATGATGTATTTGGCGATGGACTGGAAAGAGAAGGCAGATATGCCAGACGTGTCGTCTTTGCCATTCACCAGATGTAAGCTTGACTCTTGACTATCGGACGGACTATTGCTGACATGCGACACAGGTTCGGTATCGAATTCGCACCTGAAGTCGTCTTGGCAGATGGCAGTGTGCAGAACCTAGCTTGGAGAATTTGCAACGCTAAGAAAGTGCTTGTAAGTTATCGTCTTCCACGTCCACTCGGCTACTGGTGGCAAGACTAACTTTGTGACAGGCACCTTACAGCATGACACCTAGCCGTGGCCGCTCGACTCCCGCCGAGTTCAAGGCTTGATTCGGGAAATCAATTGAGAGAAAGATCACACATGTACAGTGTACATAATTCAGGACAAGTAGAAGGACGCTCGTTGGACAAGGTCAAAGAAAACACCGCAGTAATGGTAAATTGGAGTTTGGGGAGGAGCGAGAAAAAAAAAGAAAAGGTCACGGACACGATACGACAGAGTTGGTGCTCTGGCTTGTGTGTTCAGAATCACCATTTACATATGTTAGGTTGCAAACCAGAGAATATCACGTCTTGGATATTTGCTACTTCCATGTCCTGGACTGCTCGTCCTCCCTCATACAATACATCACTTGATTGTTTCTCCCCCTCTTGAATGTCGTCGCTGCTTTCTTTCATCGATGAACATGTCCGTTTGTTGCTGCGTACTTCTTGAGCAATATAGATCACGATCATCACCAGCTTCAGCGGAACGCCAGACGCATAAACATCGCTCTTTAATTCTGTCTGCCTTGTGATATAATGTAAGACAGCAATGTTATCTAAGTACAAGTACACGTTGGAAGAACAGGCCTCTGATGATTTCCCCCTTTTCTCGTCCTCATCTCTATCGTTTCAATCATTCATGTACTGGCGCCATTCTTTGCCGCTCTGAACATTACAGAATAATCCCCGCAGGTAATCCATCCCATATCTAATGAGTTCTACGCTTCTTTGCCTTCGAGGGTCGTTTGTTGGACATGGTTGCTTCGGTCTTGGTCTCATCGTCAGGGCTTGGATCAGGCTGCATCTTGCCGAAGTTGCCTTGGGTCAGACGGATGACGTCGTCATCGTCCTCAGTAAGATCCATGAACTCCATTCGACGCTTGCCCAGTCTGGCGGCATCCAGAGGAGTGGCCTGGCCGGATGACTCGAGAGTGATGCCATCGGTCATGGACTCGTCACGGCTAGGTGGCATCGGAGCTTCAGCACCACCGCGAGTGTTATCGATGTAGTTGGCCTGTTGAGCCTGGATTAGCTCGGTGTACTCTCTGCTGTACTGCTCAGTCATGCTAGTAATGAGTGCTCCGAATTCAGGATCTTGCTCTGATTCTTTACACTCGGTACAATGGACGTAGTAAGCGTTGCGCTTGATCGGGTAGCCCAAAACTTCGTATTCTGGCAGTGTATCGCCTAGCAGATCAGCGTTGGGGTCAAGGCAGTCTTCACAAAAGCCCTTATGGCACCAACGACAGCGGTAGATCAAACCGCCGGCATTGGCTGTGCTTTTGCCACAATCATGGCAGTCGTGTTGAGAACAGTGGAAGTTCATCTTGGACTTGGCCTTGGCTTGATACTGCTTGCTGAGGCACTTCAAGTGGTATGAACGAGGACAAGCTGAGCAGAGATAGATTTCGCCACCATCGAAACAGCTTTGGCAGATTTCTTGATGAGGAACAGGCGCTGCTTTTTCGCGCTTGGGTTCCGCCAGTCGGGGGTCCTTGCCTGCGAATGTTGGAACGGCTTCCCAGGCTTTGCAGTTCATGCTCTCCTTGTTGATAGCGTACCCATCGACCATCACGGTAGTGTTCTTGTCTGCCCTACGGTCTGTACGAGACAGAACGGGGGCGTCGGCGGTCTTCTTGTTGATCTCCTTCTGATACCTGACACCGTCGAGCACAGCACTCTCGACTCGCTCCATCTTTGCTAACCACTCTTTTTCTGTAGCCTCTTCGGATTCACCTTTGACGTGAGGATCAATTGGTTTATCTTTACACTTCTCGATGATCGTCTCGAGGTCCCAGGTGACCATTTCATTCACATCGATCTCCGGGTGACTCAAGGTGGTTGCACCACGACGAATCAAGCTCTTCAACTGCGAGAACCCAAGCTCAGGACCATTATCCATCGAACTTTCGTCTTGTTCAGCGCCGTTTGATCTTGACAACTCGTCGGGACCGTGTAAGTCTCTCATGGATTCAGTGATTTTTGCAGATAGATACATCTTCTTTCTGATTCGGCCCATCATCTGCTCTTCCACGGTGCCAGAACTCAATAGCTTGTACACGGTGACAGGCTTCGTCTGTCCGATACGGTGGGAGCGTGCCTCTGCCTGGAGTGTGACCTGCGGATTCCAGTCTTCGTCCAAAAAGATAACGTCGCTCGCAGCAGTAAGGTTGAGGCCCAGACCACCGGCGCGAGTAGAGATAAGCATGACCTTCTCCGCCGAAGATGGATCATTGAACAGTCTGATTTGCAAGTTGCGCAGCGCTCTCTGCGTACCACCATCGAGTCTCACATGGCGGAACGGTGCTCCATGTCCATTGCTGCCTTTCGTCAGGAGAAGATCTTCAGTGTAGTTGAGAGCTGAAGTGAAGCCCGAGAAAATAAGTATCTTCTTTTTCTGCTTTACAACAAGCTCGTCGATTAGCTTACTCAACACTATGAACTTGCCAGAAGCGTGCATGATGTGGTCTCCAAGGTTGTACGGCTCTGGCTCGGCGCCTTTGATCATGTATGGAGTAATGCAGGCTTTACGCAATTGCATGACAATGTTCATGAGCTTCTTATAAGCAGAGGTGTCTTTTTCTCCACTTGCTTCGTTCGAGATAGCCTGCTCGATGAGAGCACGGCTTTGGTTGTTGAAGTCGTTGTCGACGGCACTCTTGATATGATCGAGTTGAGCATCTTCTGCGACATCCTGGATAAGCGCGTCGTGTTCTTTCTGCTGCACATTGCCGAAGATATCATCAAGCAGTGTGCCCCCGGCTTTTGTAAGCAATCTTGTATACCAGAAGCGTTGAACTGGAGTTAGAGGAATGTAGAGCAGGACCTCGCTCTTGGTAGGCAGCCCCAAATCGACGCCAGCACTGCTTTTCATTCTGCGAATCATGACAAGCTCAAGCAGATGTCGTGCATAATCCATGAATTTCGAATCGACCTGACCACGACCGATGTTGAATGCTTCCTTGAATAGATCCGCGGTCTTCTCGGTGAAAACACTTGGATACAGCCAATGCAGCAAGGCCCACATCTCGTGAAGATCATTCTGCAAAGGAGTTCCAGTAAGCAGCAGACGATGCTCGGCTTGCAGGCCTTGCAAAGCAAGCGCGATGTTTGTCTTGTCGTTCTTGATCTTGTGTCCTTCATCGAGGATGCAATAACGCCATGGAAAGGCGCGTTTCAACCAGGCACTCTCTGACACAAACGTTTCGTAGGTGGTGACCATAATGTCAAAGACTGTTCCAGAGTTTTCGTTGGTAGGAGCAGAGATCTCACCCATCTTCGATTTGTTGCGACCAGTCGCGTTTCCGTATCTGTCGGTAGCTCCAGATGCCATCAACTTCACCTCATCGCGCTCAGAGTTCGTGCCATGGAAGCGGAGAACCTTGAGTCCTGGGGTCCATTTCCGGGCTTCATCACACCATGATCTCAGAACGCTGAGGGGGCATACGACAAGGTATGGTCGAGCAATACCGACCGGGCTGGGGTGAGTCTCTTCAAGGTGCTGAATCAGCGACAGGGTCTGTAGCGTCTTTCCGAGGCCCATCTCATCTCCAAGAATGCAAGGCATTGCGTTTTCATACATGTTGGCCAAGAAAGAGAGACCGGTGAGCTGATACGGCTTCATAGTTGCAACAACGCCAGCCGGCTGCTTGCTCATGGGGGTGAATGGCACGTATTCCTGATGCGTGCCCTCGGCTAGTAGCTTTGAGATGTAGTTGCTGGAAGGCAGCAAGGGCAAGAAGTAGTCTTTGTGGTGAACGAGGAAGGCATCGCGCTTTGCTCTTGTCGTTGTTGCGATGTCATCACGCACTCGGTTTCGCACAGTGTCGGTTTTGACCACGCGCGGAGCCTTGACTCTGGCCTTGGGTGATGCGACTTCGTCAGTGATCATGTCGGAATCCATGACACGGTTGTCGGCGATCTGTTGTCTCTTGGATTTGCGCCTGGGCGTGGTCGATTTAGGGGTCCTTGAGTTGTATTCAACTTTGGTCCGGGCAGCTCGAGGGGGCAAAGATCTGGTTGGCGTGATTGCGTTAAGCTTGATTGGACTCTTGACATCGATGTTAGATAACATGTCTTCATCATCGTCGTCGAGAATGTGGACGACTGCGGTGTCTTCATTTTCAGACTTGGTGTTGCAAGAAGACTCTGTTTGCGGCAGATCTTCTGCTCTCATATGATTCACAGGAGAGGTTTGACTCGTGGGTTGAGCAGGACTCATAGGTACCGGCAAGGGTCTTTGTCTTGGTTTGAACATCGACAGCAGTCCAGAAGCGGACAATCGCTGCCTCTTGGGTGCTGGTGACTGGTCCGCCATGGTTTGAGAAGGCGGAATAGGATCGATTTGTTATGAAAGCAAAGAGATGAGAGCAAGGCTCTGCGGTCACTTGGTTAATTGAAGCCGGCTGTATGATGTTGCCGGATGGTTCTTGATGAATGTGATGAGTCAAAGGAAAGAAGGTTAGAGTACGGCAAGCGTCAAAACAACTTTAGTGATGCTGGCAACCTTATAATCATGGTCAATCACTTATGCTTTCTTCATTCACTGCAAGGAAGGTACACAAGAAGGTGATCAAAGTCGCGTTCACTTTCCAAAGCGGAAGACGCGATTCGTTGACGCGGGAGTTTCTATCAAACGCATGGGGTTTCCTACCCGACGCACGCGAACTCTGACTCCTCTCCTGCGCAGTATGATAGCCAATGTTACTATCCATCATAATACACAATGTTTTTTTAGAAGTTCAGGGGGGTGCATGATCCTCGCTCGATTTTCGAGATGTCATCGGCCTTCGACAGCATCAAAACCCGATCATAAATGCTGCCGGGAGATGCTTACGCTGAATAAACAAACTACAGGCGCTTGATATCAACTCCCCTCACTTTCCAAACGACGCGATTCGTGAGACCGCGTCCAGCCAATGAGTGAATTGCCGATGGCTGACATTTCCAGATGCACTCGAGTCGCCGCCCTTGAAAGTGTCTCAACGTAATATTTCCTAGAATAACCATTAGACCCCCCTACCTATGCGCAGTGCTTTTATCAAATCGCTGTCCTCAATTCGCAGCATCCCGCGTACTGTCAACCGTACCCGCACATTTGCAACAACAAGCACAAGATCGTTTACCAACAATATGGAGAAACCATTCGAGCAGATGGAGGAGCAGATCCCTAAGGTCTCTGAGCCTACGAGTGCTGCCGCGCCCAAGCAGGAAGAGCAGGACTTGCCGAAATTGTCGCCGCAGGAGTTCAGGATATACAACAGAATGGCAGAGCACATGGATATGTTTGTATGTGGTCTATCTATCGACTTTCTGTTCTACCGGGCATGAACTAATGCTTTGAAGCACGAGAACTTCCGTAGGACGTGGAACCTCTTGTACGGCGCATGCGAGAGCAAGAAGCGACCAAGCGGTATGAGCATCCGTCAATTCATCGGTGTTGGCGACGATTTTTGCCATCATCTCACTATACACCACACTATCGAGGAGCGCCACATCTTCCCAATCCTTGCTCGAAAGATGCCAGCCTTCAAGAAAGAGCTCGAGTTGCTCACTCAGCACAAACAAATCCACAATGGACTCGACAAGTTTGAAGAGTACCTGGGCCAGTGTCGAAGCGGAGAGAAAGAGCTGCGCATGGAAGAGATGAAGGCCATCCTAGACACGTTCGGTAAGGTCCTTTGGCAACATCTTGACGACGAGGTGCATGAGTTGAGGGCCGAGAACATGCGCAAATACTGGACGCCAGCTGAGATGGCGAGGATACCCATTTAGAGGGGCATCATTCCGGATTATACCCATAGACTTCTTTCGTTGCTCAAGACGGCTTGCCTTGCTTTCTCGCGGCAGCGAACTTTTCGTGCCATTTTCGTTTTCCGGCAGTGGCTTTCGCAGCTGGTTTGGTGGCGCCGGTGGTGGTTTCTTCTGCGACTGCGACCATCTCGGGTGCAAATTCGATGCGCTTGCCGCCTGTCGATAGCTTGTATGAACCCTGCTCAGAAGTTAGTGGTGTCTCTTGCAATGTCCGGGCAAACCTGCCTTGAGTATATCAAGGGTAGTCTGAGCTCTCCACGCTTCGGGAAGAGCGTCCTTCCAGGCATCCAAGAAAGCCAACTTCTCCATAGTAGACTGTTCTGCATGGCTCTGATGGCGGCTCTCCAGTAAATTGTGACCCACAAACTTGACTGTAGCTTGTTGCTGGAGATTTAACGACTCTTGACCGTGCTCGGAAAGCTTCAGGAGAATAGCGTCAACTAGACTCCTCGGCCATTCATCTTCTCCGTCAAGCATCTTGTCGATCGACTCTTTCTGTATAGGAGCAGCCAGGTTGACGGCATGAGCGTATGCAATTTCCAGTAACCATTTCCACACTTTTACAAGGGCAGCAGCGGTAGGACGGAAGCTCTGACCGGCGTGCTCAAAGGCGACGAGACGCTTCCATACATCCTGGCACTCGCCGTGACTCATGGGTGTTTGCGCAAAGACGTGATGTTTTGATCGTGGGTCCGACGAGCGTATGTCTGCGTCCTGAGGTTCGGCGAAGGAGATCAAGAGGGAACGAAGAGTGGATGCGGCATGACGGGTGGGTGCAGGCAGGCATTCAAGAGCGGAGCCACATTGAGAGATGGCAGTGGTACCAGAGGCATCGAGCGAAGGAGTGGTGATATAGACGGTGTTGGAGGTGTGAACCTGGCGGATGAGATAGGTATTGTCTTGGGTGGTGAGGAAGGCTTCAGGGTCTGTCGCGTCTTTGGCTTTGAAGCTGAGGGAAGGCGCGTCGGATGTGCTGAGGTAGTCGAGTAGGTCTGGAGGGAGCTCGAGCAGGCGACATGGTTGCAGGTCAGCGGCGATGGAGAAGGGAACGCTGGCGCTTGACTGGGTCGACATGGTGCAGGCTTCAGTGGGGGACAAGTTTCGAGAGCATCATCCTTGATCGCAGCTTCCGGGCGACTCCTCTGCCCCGCAAACAAACAATCGACGGCGCCAAACTTGGACCAGGGAACGAGCTTCGAATAGCTTGTCGGCAGAGCGGGCCGAGAGATCAATATCAGAGAGCCGACCCCGACGGTTGCAACAACAAACGGTGTGACCAGTCAATTGCTGAACCCAGCCCTACTAGTATACAACAAACTCCTGCGACCCTTCTCCCTCGCGTCGCCGTCTTGTTGTTTTTTGTTTCCTGTCGCTGTCCGCACCCGCGCCCATCTCGCTCGCTCTCCCCCTCCGCCGGTTCGAAGGCTGGTCCTCGTCCGCTTTGTTTACTTTTTCCACCACCGGCCATGAGCTTATACCGCGACTCCCTACCAAGTGTCTGAGATCCTCCCAATGGTCGTTGTTACTCCGGCCATAGCCGCCCTTACCGGCGAGCTAACTCTCTTCCACACCACCGACCCACTTCTCTCCAATTCGCCCATCCTCGTCTTTTACGGTCCTGCCCCCTCCATCTCTGCTGCCACCTCGCGCATCCAGATCCACGTCTTTACTCCTGCCGGCTTCGAATCCTATCCCCGCGTCAGCATCTCGCCCAATGCTCCCTACTACGCTGCCGTCAATTCTCTCCCGCGAGAAGAACAGGGCGATGAGGTCTGCCGTGGACTAGCTTTCGGTCTGTCAAAGTACTTTGCAGAAGTCCCTAGACCATCGAGAGATGCCTGGGTCGCCCAGGCATGCCCCTCTAAGAAGGCCGCTTCTGCCTTTGCGCTCTTCAGCGACGCCCACGTTGCTATTCTGGCCACACGCATGAACAAGGTCGATAACCTTGACGAGATTATCAACGACATACAACGCTCTCTCAGTGAGCAAACTGTATCATGGCTAGATCTGGATGTTGTCTTGCCTCCTGGTTCCATCGAGCCCGTCAAGCTGGAAGATGAGGAGCCCGAGCAAGAGAATGTTGACGAAGAAGAGCTGTGTGCCCGCCGATATGGAGACTATGCTCCGTTCATCAAGTTGTTGGGCGAGCCTGCCTTTCTGCCCACCTCCAAGCTGCGCAGAGCTCCATCCAAGCCCACTGCCATTGGCCGTAGTCAGGCCTTTCTCAGAGATCAGCGAGAGGTCACGAGGAAGGAGATGAGCGAGCTTGTCGACACCGAGTCCAACTACATCAATAAGTTGACTTTGCTCGTTACCGACATTGCTTCCGACTTGCGCCAAATCGTCCACAACGATGCTATTCCCGTCTCGAATCCCATGGAGCGCACGATTAATGATCTGTTTCCTCCCTTTCTCGACAAGATGCTGGAGCTCAATTCTGCCTTTCTCGAAGCCATTCGCCAAGTTCTGGATGATACTGAGGATTCAACCATTGTGGATCTAACAGACACGACCGAAGAGACATCTCAAGATGAACCTATAGAAGACACCATCGGCCTTACAGAATTCGCTAAATGTTTGATTGAATGGTTCCCAAAATTCGCAGAGTGCTACCCTTCATACATGCAAGCGCATTCAAGGTTCCCACGTCTAATGAGAAGGTTGGCGCGTATCGGGGATGCAAGCATATTGGACAAGATCCAGTCATTTGGAGAGAAGCGTCTAAATTCTCTACTGATTGAGCCAGTTCAGCGTCTGCCTCGCTATACCTTATACATTGACAGTATCGCAAAGCAACTTCCTGTGGCGCATCCGGCACTGAAACTACTGCTCAAAGCTCGAGACATAGTTTCGGAGATTTGCTCGCAAGATGCACCTGGCGCTCAAGAAACAAACATATGGGAACGCTTGCAACGAATCGTCAAGTCTTGGCCGGAAGAAATTGAGTCAGTGGGTCGATTGATCACAATCGTGGATGTTGTTGAGATGTTTCCGCCCTTCGAGGATGGTCACAGTCGTGGAAGTTCAGGAGTGCTCCTTTTATTTACTGACTGCACTATCTTCGTCGAGAAGCGATCTCAGATGGCCATGTCCGCGCGTGCGTTATTATCAGAACTCGGAAAGCCATTACTCGAGGACCGCCGTGATTCGACCCGCCCAATCACTCCGCCATCTCTACACTTTGTAGACTCTTTCAGTTTGAAAGACACAACCGTGACAGAGTACCTTGACAATCGCGCGATTACCATCATGCCACTTTCTCCTGGCCCGGATCCTGGTATTGCTTCTGAACAACGTGTTTACTTGCTCGAAGGACCGTACTCTGGAAAGGCCTCGAAGTTCCAAGAAGAGTGGACAAAGGCTCAGGTCGAAGGTCGCTTCACCGAAGAGGAGCGAGAGAGTGGCAAGTGGGAGGTTCGCAGCGCCCAGATTGCTGGTGGAGAGCTCAATCTCTTCAACGCCATTTTCGAAGGTTGCCAACGACATCACCAGGAGAACCCATCCGAATCGGCACGTGTCCGCATAATTATCGATCCCAGCAAGCATGAACATCGCGCCGTTGTTGGCGAAAATGAGCTAGAGGCCAACGTGTCGCTGGAGAAGACAGAGAAAGGACAATGGCGCATTTCAATCGAGAGCGCCTACTCGATGGCAACACGCGACAAAGTCGATGAAGGGGAGTTTCTCTCCATTCTCATAAGGCGGCTCAGTGGTCTGTTGACGTCTCGCTTTTCGACCAAGAATTCTGCCATCACTTCCTCGTTTGTCCTCCGCAATCAACAAGTCTTGGATGACTTGCATTTGGAGTTTGAAAAGAAAGAGGCTGAAGTATCAGTCGCACCGGAGCCGACTTCGAGCCAGGAACACCATCGTCCGAAATCCCCTGTTAAGATGATCTCGAACTTCCTCTCCCAGTCTACACATGGCCGTCAGACTCCAACTCCCAGGAAACTCCCTCAACCTAATGCTTTCTCAGATGCACCGTTACTTCTTCCAGGCAGTAGAGACGGAAGCCGGCCGTCTTCGCGCGACCAGCCGTTGCAGCTATCTGTGACACCTGAGAGAAACAACATCGTGCAGAGTCCCACCAAAAGACTCGAAGATGCTCTCAATACCTACCTTCTAGCGCTCCTGGCTCGCAAAGGCAATATTGTTGGCAAAGTCGTGCAAGGAAGATCGCGTGCCAACGAGCTCTCTGTCAACGAACTTTACAACTCATTGCTTGAAGATCCAAACATGATGGTGGTAGCAGCCCAATCATCCATTGATGTTCTTTTTGCTGCTTTTGAGAAGTTCCTCAACGTCGCTTGGAAGGAAGGTGTTGGTGCGGTGATGACAGCAACCCAGTTCCAGACCATTCAGACCAAGGCCGAAAGCTTGTTCCCCGTCGATTTCGAACGGTACTTCAAGGACAGCTTCCATAACATGTCGCCTCCCAATCAACGAGCATTGAGAGGGATTGTAAAACTACTAGCCGAACTATTGGATGGTACCGGTAATGACGGCGATCGTGGTATTTTGACGGCAGCGTTTGTCGAGATATTGGTGCCTGATGGTAATCCATACGATTTCGTGTCACTGCTCGATAGATTCGTGGAGGATATCGAGTCGTTGTTTGGTGAAGTGGTGCAGCCTAGGGAGACACGTCCTACGTTAGGAGGACACGGTCGCTCACGTTCTACAAACACTGCTTCTTTGACCTCCAACACTTCGTCCTTCCGAAAGAAGTTCGGATTTGGTTCCAGTACTAGTAGACCGGAACAGGACTACAAAGTTTCGGTGTGGCGAACTTTGAGTAAGAGCACAAGACTTCCTGATCAGCCCTCGAGCTTGTCTAGAGGAACAATGCAGCGTGCGAAGACTACGGACGGCCACGGTGGTCTACCCGTCAGACCTTTCTCACAGGAGGGCCCAAGCAGGCAACCATCGCCACAACCTCCGGAGCGACCAATGTCGCATGACTCCATGTGGCACAACAACGGCCCTTCGCTTGGAAGTATCGGAGAGACACTTAGTCCGCCTAACCCTGCACCTCACCGAAAGAAGCGGCGTAGCTCGCTGTCCGACCTCAAATCTCTAGAGCTTACTCTGAACGAATCGCCATTCATCTCGCCGTCAGCAATGCGCTCCTTCGAGGATTCACCAAAGGAACCAGTAGAGAGAACCAAGTCACCTTCACCCACACTCACCAGAGCTACTGGCATTCCCATGCTTGGATCAACTCTTGGATCGCCTATTAGCGATCGACCCCGTTCACGATTACCATCCGCTTTCCGCAAGGAAAACTCGCCATTAAATCAACACCAACCTAGCCCGTCACCTTCCTCAACTAGACCTAGGAGTCTGAGCAAGCAACCTGAAGAGTTTGATGCTAGCCCTGGTCCTCTTGTGCGACGTGGCAGCAAGCAAGTCGGTGATGTATCAAATAGCCCCTACTCGATCGGTAGACGAGGTTCGAAGCACATCGATGAAGCCCTTTATCCGCTGGCTCGACGAGGCTCGAAACAGGTTGAAGATGGACACAATGTTCTCGCACGTCGTGGTTCTAAACAAGTCGATGATGGCAGTATCAGCAACTATCCAACACTTCGACGCAGCTCAAATATACCATTGCTATCGTCCAAAGTCGACCGGCCGAAGACACCGTCTACTCCAACAACAGCAAGAGCAGGACTGTCAGAACGCCCTACAGCAGGCAACGCGATGCGCATTAAGACAGGTCAAGCAGGCACGCCAGGTAAAGTGACGATAAAATCACCACCACCCAGCGGCACGCCTACCAGAAAATTGCGCATGCAATCACCCCAGAAGTTACGCGAACGTCTCCAAGACGAGCACCGTGCCCTAGATACCGCACATTCAACCCTTCAAGACGAGCTCGGCCGCATAGGCGAAGAGATAACCATGAATCGTCACAACAGCGTCCTCCGCAACCATGATTCTCCTGCTCAATCCCAAGCGCCCAGCCACGACATCCGCACCCGCCTCTCAGCACTCGAAAGCTCTCTACCGACATCTGTGGATGCCGTAGCTGCACGCGTAGCCAAAATCCACGCCGACGCACTTTCCTCCCTCGCCGTGTCCGAATCCAAAGCCAAAAAATTGGATGAGCTGTACCGTGAAGCCAATGCTGAGAATGAAGCTCTGTATGCGCGATTCAATGACGAATTGGCCAGAGTGCTCAAGGCTGTGAGAAGCGGACAAGGTGTTGATGAGTTGAAGAACAAAGTCCGCGAGTCGCAGGACGAGGCTGGAAGGTTGAGGAGGGAGAATGCGAGATTGAAGCGTGAGGTTCTTGGGTTGAGGAGTCAGTTGAAAGATTGAGGAATGTAAAATTTTACTTCACGCTTTAATCTCAATCTAGGTCATGAACGAATCGGATGACGGGTGATCGGTGGATCTGGTATTGGAAGGATCTGATGGGAGGCTACGGAGAAGGCAAGGATCAGGTACGGGAACAGAAAGGGGTCAGGATGAGGAAGGAAAGATGGATGGGTGGAGAGGAAAGGACGATTGAAAGACCTCTCTTTGAATCAAGAAAGAACGTGGTCACAGAGCGCGTTCACAACTGCCCTACCTACCAAGGGTGTTGTGTTGTTACCATTGCAGTGTATTAGCGGTGGCGTCTCTTCTTCAGGTCCTGTTTTTGTTTTGCTCTACAGCACTCCAGCATATTGTATCTTTGATTGTTCTGAAAAAGTGTGGTACATATTTGACCAATACATGTTGACTTTTGTCATCAGAACTCCCAATATCTCTTTGGCCTCTTGGGGTTGAATGCTTCTTTTGCTTCGTGCGCGGTGGTTTCACAACCATCGTCGTCACCCTCCCCGGAACAGCAATCCCACCTGAAGCAATCAGGATGGTTCTCCTTATTCTCGGCTGTATCTATCGGGCCATCCTCTACTGAATCATGATCTTGCCATGCTCGCTCATCTGGCTCTAGTTCCCCTGAATTCGAAGCACATCAGCAACGACGAGCGCCGGTCAAATCGGGTTCTGAGAGCACTTACCACTATGATGTACGCAACTGTTCTCTGCATTCTCCGTGACGTCGAACTCGGTCTTACATAATCTACACATTTCGAACCTCGGTCTCTTGTTCATTCCCACCGTGCCTTCATCGACGCCCGAGTCAATTGGTTGTACTGTTAGAACCTCCTTCTCAAATATCGCCCTCGCTTGGGGCGAAGAGTTTAGTGTTTTATAAACCACCGTCCGTAACCGATTGAATGTGAGTTTGTCAACCGCTGTCCGTAACTCTGGCTCTATCTTCGGTCGTGGGGGTTGATGTGGTATTGGTGTCAATGTAGTAATGTGAGGTGATTGTATAGTGAGAGTACGGCCTTTTGCTGCTTTTCGAGCTTTCCGGGTGGCAGCTTCACGTTCTGGTACTATTGCTTTGATGGCTGCTTTGAAGGCTTCATCGAGTGAGGTTTGGGCGGGTGGCTGTTTTGGTGTGGCCTTTCTTGGTGGTGAACTGCTTGATGGCTGGTGTGATGATTTTCGTCCTGATGCGAAGCACGATGGTTTTCGTTTTGACGTGGAGGGCGATGGAGGTCGAGTGACTGGGGTTTCGGTTTTCGTGTACGGATTGTCTCGCCCAGACTTTGGTACTGGCTCTGTTGGTTCTGTTGATAGTACCGTGTCTAGCCATGGGTTTGATCTTCCAGTGGTAGTGTGTTGGCTTCCTGTTGAAGGCGATCGAAACGCATGCTGTGCTGCAGCCATCATCTCTCAACACCTTCGCCTTGACTCACGACGTTGGAGGGATTGTACGAGTAGGGGCAAGCCATCATATACAGCAAGTAATAAACAATTAAGTGACCAAACGTGTTCCATGACTTGGAACCAGTTGCGTGATGTCAGTATCCTGTTGATCAGCGTACTCAGCTTGCTGTGTCCAGCATCTCCTTGGAGCGGTTGTCTCCTTAAACTCGAGTCTTGTAGACAGATCTAATGCATGCGTGGTGTGTCGGTCCGCAATGACGGGTAAGAGTGATCATTGCAGCAGCCTTTTGAGGTAGGATCGACACTGTACTCTGCCGTGTCAAGGGATGATGAGCAGATTTGCATCCGGCACAGATGGGGAAGTCGCAACTCTTGGATGATCAAACGCGACATTGGTTAGTTGGTGCTCTTTCCGAAAAGAACCAGCTTCGCTTAAACGCTTCGTCGGTGTGGAATAAGTTGCGATTGTGGTTGTCATCGTGTCGACGTTCGGCTTTTGCCATTCAAAGTTTCGGCTTCACACAATCAAAATCATCACAGCTTCGAGCATACTTTTGCTCAATCTCTCCAGTCTCATTTCATACGCATCCCAAGGGCCAAAATGTATTTCGAGTTTTGCTCACAAGAGCAAAAGAGAAACCGACGCCTAAGAGATTCGAACTCTTGCTCCCGAAGGAAATAGATTTCTAGTCTATCGCTATAACCACTCAGCCAAAGCGCCGAACTGTTGGGAGTCGACTGACTCCAAGCCAAGATGTTTCCGTGAACTCCATCCTCGAGAGGTACACTCAAGGCAGCGATGGTGCGGTAGAAAACGGTTAGAAACATGTTGGCTCGCAGTCAGTCGACTTACAACAGTTCGGTGCTTTGGCTAAGTGGGCGCTGCGCGGCTTCGGGTACAGGAAAGAGTACGATAGAAGACAGAATGGGTTGCTTGGGCAGACGAGAAAAGAGTGGTCTGAACATGTTGGCCATGAGTTTGAGAATCGATAATGTGGTATGTTAGAAGCAGAAGAGGTGCTGCGCTGCCTTCTGTGTGTGTGACATTGACTTTTCCGGCAATCGTGGCCTACAGCGCCTACTTCGTGGTCCTGCTGAACATGTTAAATCTGGATGTAGGACGTAGGAGGATTGATGCCAGCTCTCTAATAAGCTAAGTGGGTGTCTGCGAAGCCTCGACCGATGACGTGTATGACCCTGCTCCTCACGAAGTCTTGTTGCTAGTATGACCTTGTCGGAACTTTCGACTATTCTCTAGTTCTTTAACGACCTGCTTGGTCGGGATAGTCTCGCCTTAAGACTGTATGAGAGCAGAGACCGAAGCAGATGGGCCAGTTTAAAATCCTCGAACATGCTGCTGCCGGCGTGGCTTGCTGTTGGCCTATCTTGAGCCTATCGAACCCAAAATTCGACAACAGACAAGCATCATGTGAACGACGAACAACAATCATTGACCACACTTAAAGAGAGTAATACACAAGACCAGGACGCACGCCGCTAATCGCGGGTTCCTCCTAAAACGACAAAAATGCCGCTTCCGTCGATTGAACCGCCGTTGCTCAACAGCGCCAATCCGTGGTGCAACACACGAGAGGACCTCGAAGCCCTCTACCTATGCCCCAACACGGGTGCTGTGACGACAAGGACGAGTCTACTTCACGGCTTCCCACACGATGACTCGATACACCAGCATGCCTTCTTCTCTACGCAATCGCAAACCTCGACGACAGCACCCGACTACACCATCAGTGGGAAAGAGTACCCAGCCAGTCTCAACACATTAGGCTATTCGCCCACTCCGCTAGACACCTATCTCACCTGGATCGAGCAAATAGTCACTGCATCGCCGAATGCAAAACCCAAGCCTTTCGTCGTATCGGTTACGGGCTCGCCGCAACATGTCGCAGAATGCTATACCCGAGTCGCTGCCCTTGCTGCCCGTTTACACATACCGCTCGCAGTGGAGGTCAACCTCAGCTGTCCGAACATCGCAAACAAGCCACCACCAGCATATTCCGGTGACGCGCTGAAAGAGTATTTGGATGCATTGAAGGATATACCACGCACAGTGCCACTAGGCCTGAAGACACCCCCGTATACCTACGCCGGTCAATTCAAGACGCTGATAGATACGTTGCGTGGGGCTGAGACGCAAATCGACTTTCTTACTGCCACGAACACACTGGGCTCTTGCCTTGTGCTTGGAAACGAGGGAGCTCGTCAGTATCAACCATTGCTTCCATCAGCAGCAGGTACGGGTATTGGTGGACTTGCAGGCGAGCCTTTGCACCCACTTGCTCTCGGAAATGTCGCGACACTGCGCCAAATGCTTAATGAATATGCAGGACTGCATGACATCGACATCATTGGTGTCGGCGGCGTTAGTGATGCGGCTGGTTTCGCACGCATGCGAGCAGTAGGTGCAAAGGTCGTGGCTGTAGGCACAGCTCTAGGCAGAGAAGGGCTACCAGTATTCGCCAAGATACTGCAAGGCCCGAAGACCTCCAAGTTGTGAATATCGGTAAACGACAGTATGCATTTTCGCTAATAATGATAACATGCCCAATCCTTTTGATCCTCTATGCAATGAACGCCATTAGGTCACGATAATTCTCAGGTAGCTTAGGTGAAGACATCGGTCGCGAATCTGACGTTGCGGATGCCCTCGAACCACTCCTCAGCTTCCTTCTCAGTCTTGTCCTTGCCAAGATCCTTCGCCTTTTCCATGTAAATCTTCTGGCAAACTTGCTGTACACTGCGCTCAAGGCCACGGCTACCACAGACGTAAACTCTGCTGCCAGCATCCCAAAGCTCGAGAGCTTCCTTACGGTGCTCCCACAAGGCGTCCTGTGCATACTTTGATCCTCCGCTGGCGTCTGATTTTCTGCTGTAAGCACGAAGAATCTTGACGGCACCTGTAGCTTCCCACTTGTCAAAGTCCTCACGGTAGAGCTCATCTTCGTCGGGGCTTCTGCAGCCGATAACGAGAAGAGCAGGTGCGAGCTTACGCCCTGCTTCGACCTGAGCGGCTCTTTCCTGTACGAAACCGCGGAAAGGTGCGAGGCCCGTGCCGGCGCAGATCATGATGACGGGTGTGTTTTCGTAGTCGGTGGGCAGATGGAAAGCTTGGTTCGAGGGGCGCACGGCGACGTGCAACTTGTCTCCCGTGGCGAGCTTGGAGAGGTAGTTACTAGCTACACCGACATACTCGCCCATACCGCTCATGTGTGACTGGTGTAATACAGCGTAGGTGAGAGTAACGCGGTGAGGGCTGACAAGGCTTGATGAGGAGATTGAGTAAGATCTGGTGCGCATGGGAGGCAGACTGCTTATGAAAGCACCCAGAGGTAGTTGTACCGAAGGGAAGCGGTTGAGCAGGTCTAATAGCGAAACTCTCTTTTCGCTAATTTCCGTGCTGAAGGCATCACCAGAAAGTCGAACGAGCTCCTTCTTGGTCTCGTCATCTGTGCAGGCATCCAAAAGCAGCGTTACGTTTCTCTTGGTTGCGGGCTGGCCAAGCTCAACATAGGCACCAAACAAGTCATTGGCAGATATCGGAACATTGGTAGGCAAAATCGTGCCTACGGCAGCCTTGATGGTCAAGACACTGTCCCAGGCGAGGTTGAACCTGCGCATGACACGCTGCACGCTCTCAGCCGGATTGACTGGTAGCACATGAAGGTAGTCTCCGCTGCTGTAGGTTGCCGAAGCCGGTAGCTCGACTTCTATGTGTCTCTTCTCCGAGGCACCAGGCTTGGAAAGAAGCTTTGCATCAACAACTCTAGCCTCGTATACGTCGGCACGGAGGTGGGAGGATCGAACACTCGAGACCTCAACTGTGAGGCTTTGAGTGGCAGCTGAGTCGGTCGCACCACCATCGCCTCCGTACTTGTTCGACATTGCAGGCCAGAAGACTTCATCTTCCCACTTCTCAAACTCGCTGAACATGTCACCGTTCGCTGCATTGGCTGAGCCTCTCTCGCAGATGCGATCTCCGCCACGCGCGAGAAGAATGTTGTCGATTGCTGTTGGGATCTTGTGGAAGGTATTCTTCCAGTCGCTGTGGCCAGCTCCAAACACGGCATACTGGACCTTGGCAGACGAGTTTCCTTCAAGAGATTCGAGCCAGTGATAGAAATGAGCAGCATTGTCTGCCGGTTCACCTTCGTATGAGCATGTGACTATTGCAATTGGCTGGTCTGTTGGTAGGTTATCCTTAGCAGAGTCAAGGGTATCGATTTTGGTGACCTTGAAACCATGAGATGGAGCATCGGCTGCAAGTCCTTGAGCAAAGGCTTGGCAGGTACCGGTGTTAGATCCGTATAGAATTGTCAGGGGTCGCCCCTTACTATCACCAGCACCAGCGCTCTCTCTGGCCGCTTCACCATGCGGTCTAGATTGCTGCGTTGCGACAGGTGCTCCATTCGAAGAGAGAATTTGCTCGAGTTGAGTGGGGGTTCTGCCGTGACGAAGTTGAGCGTGCATGTAAAGGTGGTTGGGCTTAATGGTCAAGGTCGATTTGATCTGCAGATCATACTTTGCGTCGTCCAGAGTGAAGTCAAAGTATTGAAGCAGCATTGCAACCACCAGTTGAGCCTCTTGCCATGCGAAGGGACGGCCGATACAGGCGCGAGAGCCATTGCCGAAGGGCTTCCAAGCATTGGGGGGAAGTTTGTTGAAGTTTTCGTCGAGCATTCTCTCAGGCTTGAACTCGTTGGCATCTTCTCCGTAGACAGCCGGGTCACGGTGAATCTTTGGTAGGAGTGCAATGATGGGCTCTCCCTTGAATACGGTGTATTCTCCACCAATAGTGTCGACTTCGTTGTTGGGCTGAATTGAGAAGGCGGGAGCAGTAGGCTGTAGTCGTAATGTCTCACGCAGGACTGCGTTGATGTAGGGAAGCTTGCTCAGGTGCTCAACTTTGATGCTTGCGTCTCCGATCACTTGGTCGACCTCTTCTTGAGCTTTTTTGTAGGCGGATGGATTTTTCAGCAGGTAATAGAAAAGGAAGGATAGAAGACCAGACGTAGTTTCATGGCCCGCTATGAGACTGGTGACTAGGTTGTCGATGATGCTGTCGTCGCTTAGAGAGTCACCATTTCTCGGGTCCTTGCCGTGGATCATAGCATGAAGTAGGTCCTTTCGTTGCCCAGGATGTTTCTTGCGGTTTTGCACCAGCTCGAGACTCAACTCTCGCATGTACTTGATGTCTTTCCAGTACTGATATTCTTCCTTGCGATATAGGGCAGCCAAGAAGCCAGGTCTTCTGATACGTGCGCCTGACTCTGACAAAACGTTTACCATGGCATCCACGAAAGGGTGCATTTGCTCTGCGTAGAATGAATTGAATCGATAGTCCATGGAGCAAAGAGCGAGGGTGTCCAAGGTCAGTCGTGTAAAGTCGTCTGTGACGTGAATTTTGTAATCGTTTCCGTGGCGGGCCCATTTCATGACCAGTTGCGATGCTATGTCCTTCATGTCGTCGAACATGGATCGAATGTTAAGCGGTCCAAAAGCGGGGACCAGGACACGATGAGCAACCTCCCAATTGTGTTCGCCATTGTGCTGTGATGCCATCAGATCTGAATGTGTCACATCAAAACCATGGACATACTGCTGTGAAAAGGCCATCTCCAGTAAGATTTCTGACTTCTCCCAGAGCGGCAGTGACGACCTTGCCGAATCTCTTCTCGTCGCAGATTTCATTCATCAACTCAACCGAAGAGACGATTACTCGACGCTTTCCAAGTATTGAGAGGCTGTAAATAGAGCCTGAATGTTATCAGTTCTGCTGTCATTAATTGAACTTCGAGCATAGGTAATTACCATATTTGTCCGCAATGTCCATCAACGACTTGATAGGAACCTCAGGATCGATATCGTTGACATTTCCAAGAAAAGGCCAGCCAGCTGGACCAGGAATAGGTGTAGACATTTTGATAGGTAGTGATGGAACAAATTGGTCTCAGTACCTGCCTGACGTCTCTTATATCAGTATTAATTCCTTCTGACATCTATTAACCAGGCGTCGGAGCTCTCAAGCTTGGCTGCCGACACGGCCTATGGTCAGCCGACGCGCGAGCTTCCATGTGATCCAAGCTTACCTCGGCTTGAACAAATCACACGTACTTTGCGCTTCTTCGGGCAATCCTTGCGAGAACAACAGTCAGACAATCGAGAAAGAAAATAGGTCTCGCAAGGCCTACCTTTCTTACTCCATCTCTCAGGGGGCGATGCATTTTTGGTGTCGTTGCAAGAGGCGAAATTAGAGGTCCGCTTCGCCGATTGACATCCAACAAAATACGAGAGACGATCGTGCATTTCCCTTCCTCTCCCTCGTCATGCGTGTAGCTGTAGAAACACACGATTCTCAAGAAGTCATCGGCGGCCTCCACTGAGATCGTACATTTCTACAGGCCGAATGACTCTAGACCTGAGTTGCGGGTGATGGCCGAATGCGACAGATCTCAACGCACGAGTGGTCAATTGTTTCGGAAGTTATCATTAGATCATGCGTACTTGAGTACATTAACGCCTGCCCCCTCTTCAGGCAGACTCATCCATGCAGCTAGCTATATATCATTCATGCTGACATAGGTATCATCACCGGACCACTCGTCTCAGCTTGACCCACAAGGGCGACTTGTCCCAAAAAGAGAAGACTTTTTGGTTGGTCCATTTACTGCTTTCTGGCATCAACTCCAGGTCGAAATTCCAGAAAACTTCCGTCAATAACAGACGACATTCGTGATATGCAAGATTGCGGCCGATACAATTGCGAGGTCCCGTTGAGAAAGGCTGAAATGCGGCATGATTGTCGTTCTCGAAGCGTGAATCCTGCTCCAACCATCTTTCTGGTATGAAACTCTCTGCATCATAGAAGTTGGCCTCGGAGTGATACGTCGCCCATTGGCTCACAGAGACAGTGATGTCTTCGGGAATATATTCTCCACAAATTCTGGCACCACCTTTTGGAGTCTGTCGTGGCAATCCAGTCGGCACTGGGGGGTACAGTCTCATGCCTTCCTCGATACAAGCTGACAAGTATGGTAGCTGTTGCAACGCCTCGATCGTGATATCTTTGTCGGTTATAAAAGCAGAACGCAACTCCCGAGTAAGCCTCTCGGTCGTGGCTGGGTTTTGGAGGAGATGGTATGTCAATCCGCTACATTTTTTGTCAGCAAAGTACTAGACCTTTTCCTACTAGAGCACATACCTTAGCAATGTCGCCGTCGTCTCGGTCCCTGCTATCATAAACATTGCGGAGTTGCTATGCATCTCACTTAATGACATGCCTCCCTCTTGCCCAGCTTTTTTCAAAACGAAACTCCACAAGTCCGGCTTGGAAGGCGTTGTTTCCAGACGGCGGTCCACTCGATCAGCCGAATATTTGAAGTGGCTGACCTGCTTCTTGCGGATTGCATTGGTCAGGAATATGTTTAGCAGAGTCGTCATGCCAGGTATTAGCCTGACTGCACGAAGTCTTGTCATCGACTTGATTGACGCAAAGATGGTGGCAACCCATGGCGAGTACTCGGAACCCTCAAGCATGTGTAGAGACTCGGCCTAGAGGCACGGTTAGCATGTCTCTCACAAGAGAGTACAACATGGACACGAACAAAGGTGAGCTCTCCCATGATGTCAAACGTGGTGAAGTTGTAGTATGCAACCAGATCGATAGGAGCATCAGTAAAGCTTAATGCCTCCAACTTGTCTACAAGCAAGCTTGCCCATCTTTTGAAGAGAGGCTCTTCTTCTTTCAGCGCCTTGTCAGAAAATGCGTGTGATAGGACTCGTCGTTGTCGGGAATGACTGGCATCGTCTGAGCTTAGGATCGAGGTAGTTCCGTTAACAGGAATGGCATAAAGACGACGATCTTTTGCAAAGCTCCTCTTGCCGGACAACCGGTGGCCGTAAATCTCCTTCCAAGCGTTTTTACCTGACAAGCCATTTGCATACGTATCTGCGTCGATATAGCTTATCTCTGTTGGCGAAACACGCACGACTGGACCGTACTGCGTGTGCAGGCGATGTTTTGCTTGAGTATCTCGTCCTCTCCACAACATGCACACAAGTGGTAGATTGCTTGCGGCCCATAGTTTTGGTCCTGGGAATTTGGACAGGGGTCCGAACCAGACATCGTATATCGTGGTCGCAACTTGGTAGGCGAGATACTAGATGTTGTCAGCATGCATGCAGCATGAGTTGTAGAGGTGGCTCGGTACCGAGAAGATAGTAAAGGTGAGCATTCTCCAGACGAGGTCCGGCGTATGTAAGGAGAGTCGTTCGACGTCCATAGCTCGACACGTACGTAGCGGAGTAACGGATTGAGGGAGTGCAGAGGATCTACATCGCGGATTTATCTGGGAGCGAGGACAGTCTAAATATGCTACGCCAATATCTTGAGAGAGTTCGAGCAAACATCATGCCCTGTGAGGCTTGTTCCCATCCGCGATTGCGTCTCTTCTTGCCAATCAAAACCTATCTCCTGCCCTCCCAGGACAGTGGAACGTTGAAAGAGTCATGAACGAACTACTGCAGGTTTCACGGCGTACTCTCAAGACGCTTGTCGAAGTGAGGATGGTGCCAACGATAACCAGGGCAAATGTGCGGAGTTTGCTAAGCGTAACGAACATTGATGTGCCAAGCAAGGAATAGTCTTTTGATCTTCACAAACAAAGACGACGATCCGCAACTCGACTCGAATTTCCGACCGAGCAACATCCCTTAAAAGATATCAGACTCAGACGCTTACGTTGAGTGGACCCATTTGACACCAAGTTACGTGACTCGATTGCATATCCTCCATAAGTTTGCGACATCTTCGCGCAAAGAGCGGCTCGAAGAGTGGTTCTCCTGTAGGAGTAGTTGAAGTATTGGACAGACCTTTATGGCGATACGTGCGTATGAATTTACTCTCGCAGACTTAAGGCTCAGCCATTCCGGAATTCCAAGGCGCCAAGATTATCTTCTCGGTCTCGGCCTACTCAAATCTGAACGATTTGGTTGATGGTTTTACGAAAACCGATTTGATGTACTCGAGCGGCTTTTGATCAGCACGCAGGCCACGCTTCAACTGACAGAAACGTTCGAATTTTACGAGGAGCAGCGACTCAACGCTCATCGGAAGTCTGCCACGCCCAAGTCTTGGGCAACTTTGTTTTTAAACAAGGAACGGGCCTTTGACATCCGGGCAACGCTCACACGCTTGAGGCTACATCCATGAATCGTGGCAGTCTCCATCTTTATCGCAGAGAACGCCGCGCATTCTGCGCGAAGAGGAGGTGGTCCTTCACTCCGAATGCACATCCTGCAAACAACCAATTTTGGTTAAGAAACTGTGCCAACGTATGCTTCGATAGAAACATCACCTTGCTCATGGCGAAGGAGCGAGTGGAAGAGAAAGTGTGTACTCGCAGAAACGCTGCAACGCAAGAACAATCCGGGGGGTTGGTCTGCGAAGCCGTCACCTATCTGGGCCGTGCCTGCTCCACGCGCTTCTGATTTTCCTCATGGACTCGGCCGTAATTCACAGATCTTCAAGATATCCTACCGATATGAGCCTGTATGCATACAGCAACTCAACGGCCCATAGTCCATAGTCAAATTCAGCATGGCCGAGGTTCATCGTCTATAGTTGTCTGGCGAATATTGCACACGTCTTCCAGCCATCTTCGACGGCCATAAGTAAAGAAGAGGATACATGTAGGATAATCAAAGGACTTGTCTGATTTCAAGTCATTATCGTAAGGGACAAGACATCACTAGCAAAACGGCAAGGAGCCTTGAGGAGCTGCCTTCCGGCTCTTAAGACTTCATGATATCCTGACATGCACCCGAGGTACCAAACATGGCTCGAAGGTCGGAAACGACCTCTTCAGGCTGCTCATAGGCTAAGAAATGCCCACCACATTTCTTCTCGCTTTCGAAAACGACTGGTCCGAGAGTTCTTCCCCAGGTTCGGGGCACAATGGTGAGCTCCTGTGGAGAGGATCGTCAGCCTCGTGTATGGAGCATGGACCCGGTAGATAGAGCCGGGAACCCAATCGGCCGGGCGAGTATAGAATAGGCTAAGCCCAGTGAGCCTTCGGAAGAAGGTCACACAAAGGAGAAATACGAAGTAGACAGAGCCATCAAGATATATTCAATCACGCTTGGAGAATCAAGACTGGGAATGAAAGACGTACCTTTGGTGCATAGCACAGTCCAAGCTTAACTTCACCAATCCAATGCTGAACACGTTCGCGAGTTGCTTCAGCCGAAGTATGTGTGGCTTCGTAATAAATCCTCAGAGAAGCCGCAGGACCAGCTTGCGAGAACCAGTAGATCGATATCCAGGTTAAAATCTCGTCGTCTGACCATGGATAGCTATCAGTCCAGTCATGGAGTTTTTCGTATATCCAAGAAAGCAGTGCAACAGGACTGTCAGTGAGTCCATAACCAACGGTTTGAGGCTTGGTGCCTATCGCGAAGCTACAGTCAGTCCTTGTCTTCAGGATGGCAGCTCGAGTAAACTAGACATGATGCCAGTGCTAGACAGAGTCGTTTTCACTTACTCTGAATTGTCCTGTAGCCGCTCCCCTCATTGGCGAACCAGTCACTTCTTTCCCGACCCTTTTGTTCGTCTTCAGTATAAGGGGTCACCGCATGCTGAAGTGCCAGCAAAGGGCTCTCTGACCACTCTGGAGGGAACGCTCGAACCATGTTGATGTGAGAAGCCAAGCAAGACTCTGGGTAAAGTAGACCAATACTGCGAGTGATGTACATGCCCCAGTCTGACGAATCACAGCGTTAGTTTTGAATGGCAGCCGGATGATGACAATCTCATATTTTACCTCCACCTTGTGTCACTGTACCAAGGCCCGATTAGCATAATCTCAAACCCTCCAGAGAACAAGATCTTCTCACCATATCTCTTGTATCCAAGAAGCTGCATCAAGCGGTGGCATGCTTCAGCGTATTGACCAAGACCAAATCCTTTCTTCTTGATTCCTAGTCGGGACTGAGCAAGGTCGCAATGAACAAGACGCGTATCAATTGCTTACCTGCACTCCAAGCATAGTTTGGTAGAGAGGGTGCGACAACGTGGAATTTGACACCATTGGCATCTCCTGCCAATGATGATAGCATCTTGGTCACCTCGATATAGCTGCCAGGCTGCCATCACGGTATCAGTCATGAAGAGATAAAGAGCGACCATCCATAAACCTACCCAGCCATGAACGAAGAGCAACGGAACAGCATCTTGTGCGGGACTTGGCTGATGCAAAAAGTGCAATTCGGTTTCACCGAAACCATCGATGGTCACATTTGCCTTGAAGTTAGGAAGCTCGTTCAATTTGGCCTCTGCCTTTCTCCAGTCAAATGTGTTCCGCCAGTACGACGCCAGCCTCTTGACATCAGCCAGAGGGCTTCCATAAGCCCACTCCGCGTCTTCAAGCTGCGACGATGAGTATAGGTCTGAAGACTATAGCCACGTAATGCTTACCTCGTCCGGGAAGGTAGCGAGATCAAGTCTCTTCCGGAGGTCTTCGAGACGGGATTCAGGAACAGCAATTTGATAAGGAATAGGGGCCATGGTGTCACGATGAATATGTAGGACAGCAACCAGAGTTGGATTCCGTATGTACTCACAAGCCTCAACGTTGTCGCACGTCGTCACCTGCCGAGCGGGGGATGAGTTCGAGGGAGGATAAGCTTACCGATTTGAGCCGCCTTTCTGCGCCTCACCCGTCACCTCTTTCATCACTCCCATCGCCTCTCCAGAACAACACGCGCTTGGCTCGTAGAGTCATAGGGGCCTGCCGTGGCCTGTTTCGAGATGCAACTGCTTCCTGACATGAATCAATGCACTGCGATGTAGAGCCTCAATAATGCATTCGACCCATATGGAAAAGGTGTTAATGTTCATCGATCGAAAGCGTCATTCTAGCTGGATGTACCGAAGTTTAACCTCATGCTTGGACATCGTCACCGGTTTGCCGGAACATTTGTCAGATCATCTCCAAAGATTTACATGAGTTGACATGGGATTTGCCCCGAAACGGGCAAGGCATAAATCGATCAGCGTCGATCAGCATCAAATTTCAGCGTGCGAGCGTCAATCCCGTTCATGATGAAGCAGTCCTTTATGACAGCCCTGTCGTCTGCTCCTTGGAACGGCACGTCTTCACGCAACTGTGCCATACACACAAAGTCAGTGTCGTCCGTGGCAGGACAACCCAGTGACGTCTTTCTTCATGGGGAACCGAATAAGCGGCTCAGTGATAGACGGCTCTTGAACCCATCTTTGCCGCTCTCGGCGACTCTCTTCAGCTGGTATGACGATCTGAACCACAGCACGGTGTCAGGATCATCACAGGAATCGAGAAATTGCGTAGGTGCACAGCAAAAGAGTGCTGATTGCGAGCCACAGGAACTCATATTGATAGGTACATAAGGATAGCCATGTTTCCTCGTGGTGGTCTTTGCATTGCTTTTACGATTGATACCATTCTCCTGCCCCTCTTGGTCTACGGTTAGACCACTTTCTCAAGATGCAGGCCATTTCAATTGCTCTCGCTCTTCTTTCGCTTACTGGTTCTGCTCTTGCCGTCCCAGCACCTGTTGAACCTGTACCTTCACCTACAGTCACCGCAGCCCCTTCTCTCGACGACCGTGATCTGATCGGCGACCTCACAGGAGCTGTCAACGGTGTTTTGGGCGACGCTGTAGGAGATATCAACAGCGCTCTCTCCAAAGTGGGAGCTGGCCAACTTGCTGGAAACCAAGCATGGAGCACCATCTCATCGGCTTTGGCACAAGTCACAGCAACCAAGACTCAGACCAACGCTGCATCGGCTATTTCTCAGCTCTCGAGCATTCACGCCGCAAAGCCTTCGGCCAACCTGTTCGAGTTTGTTGCTGCAATTGCTGCTGAGGGTCTGACTGCAAACTCAGTCACAGATCTTCTGGGCTTCGTCGATGGCTTGGCCTCTGGACAGAACAGTATGAGCAACGTCAACATTCAGAAGCCCAAGGACACAATCTACCCTAAAAAGGGCAACGACCCTAAGTACAGCGTTACCGAGTCTTCGCTTCGTTCTGCCATCTATATTCCTCCTGCCTTCAAGATGGGAGCTGTTCAGCCTGTAATTCTCATGCCTGGAACAGGTGCAACCGGCTACTTCACATATATCGGCAACTACATCAAGCTTTTGACTGGCTCAAGCTACGCCGATCCCGTCTGGCTCAACATTCCTGGATACCTTTTGAACGATGCCCAGGTCAACGCAGAGTATGCTGCTTACGCCATCAACTACATTGCCAGCATCACTGGCAAGCCGGTATCCATCATCGGCTGGTCCCAAGGCAACATCGACCTCCAGTGGGCCTTCAAGTACTTTACTTCGACCGTGAAGAACACCAGAAATCACATTGCCATCAGTCCCGACTATGCTGGCACCGTCAACGCAAACTTGATCTGTCCCGATGGTCTTCCCTGTGACCCGTCCGTCCTGCAGCAGCAGTACAAGGGTACCAGCAACTTTATCGACAAGATGAGACTCAACAACGGCGACTCTGCATACGTGCCTACCACAACTGTCTACAGTGGACTCTTCGACGAGATCGTCGAGCCTCAACAAGGCACTGGTGCTTCGGCTTTCCTCAACGACGCCCGCAAGGTGGGTGTGACCAATAACTACCTTCAGGGTATCTGCCCCGGTCTTGCTGGCGGTTCCTTCTACACCCACGAAGGTGTTCTTTACAACCCTATCGCCTTCGGACTCGTCAAAGACGCCCTTGTCAATGGCGGTGCCGGAAAGACTTCTCGCATCGACGTCAACAGGCTGTGCAACCAGTACCTTGCCGACGGTCTCAACGTTGGCGACCTACTCATCACCGAGAATTCCATCGTAGTCGCGGCGCTAGCTCTCGTCCTTTACACACCGAAGGTCACCGTGGAGCCAGCCATCAAGGCCTACGCCACCTACTAAATCAACCAACCCTATTAACGACACCTACCTTTTGTAAATATATTTGGTCGCGAAAACTTGTACATATATCATGACCGATAAGTCCGCGCTGTAGAGCAGCTTGCGATGACGAAAGCTAATGATTCTCCTTTCTGTCTGTATATATCTCGCTATCTACTTATCGTTCCCCTTTCTCTTGATGAGCCAGACCCTTGGTGTGTGTATGTATGTGTGTTTGTTGCAAAGTGCGAAAGCCAATTCTTTTTAAAGTGCCGCAAAAGCTAATCGCCTTTCCCATGTGGTCATAATCAAAAGCTATGCTATGTAATTATGCTGTGCTGCAATCGTGGTTTGTCTCAACGTTCGGGGTGTTCGTGATGTCGTCAAGCTTATTATGTACTCGTGGGTATCGTGTTTAGAGAGGCAGCAACTCCAGAAGCCCAATGATGAGGCGGGCAACGAAGGGCTACACGAAGGGGTGAGTACAAGAGTCATCAGAACAGGCAGGATAGAAGATTGAGACGTACAGTGTGGATGTTTCTCACAGCGCTGCTTCCCAAGGTAGCGGCAGTACTGCTTCCAACGAGGACGAAGCCGCCATCTGTAGTAGCACCCGATGCGACAGTAGTAGTTACAGGAGATGTAGCGGTGGTGCTGTGTCCACTGGCAATGATGAGACCACCCCCAGAGATTGCGGTTGTCTGAGAAGAGGATGGCGATGCAGTCAGAGGCTGAGAAGCGGCGGTGGTGGTTGTGACAGCAGAGCCTCCAGAAGCAATCACACCGCCAGTGATGATGGACGAGATGGAGCCAGTACAGGCAGCGCCGCTCGGGCAGCAAGCGACATGGCCAGCCTGATCAGGAGCACAGATGGCCGAGTTGGCGCAGCAAAGACCTGGGGCCCCGATGTTTGCACAGTTCTTGTAGCCAGTTGGACACGACGTTGGGTCAACAGCCCGTTTGGCGGCTTGGTGGAATGTTTCGTTAGAGGCCGTCTGCTGCGACCAGTCGAGCACGGACAGAAACGGCGAGAAGAGTGATGCGTTGGTCAACGACACGAAGACCAGTAAGACGGTAACCAGTGACGAAATGTGAGATTGAGGCGACATGATGAACAACGACTTCTTCAAAGATAGTTCCTCCTGGTCCAAGTAGTATGTATGTCTTTTGTCCAAAGTGCACAGAACTGATCAACCTCGGGCGGTCAAGACTGTTTTGTTCTCGGCTGTTGGCAGGTCGATGCTCTGAACATGGCCCATGCGCTACACAGCTCAATCTTTCCATGAGCTTGGTATCACCTTGCACAGCACTTTCGGCAGACAAGTGTATTTTACAAAAAACCGTCGAGAGACAAGACTATAGAAGCTCAGATGGAAGCTGTGCGAAGACGCTTTTCATGAGTAGAGCACAGTGATGATCGTTGACTCGTCGGTTGACACTGTGAATGCGAAAATCAGCTACAAAAGGCAGGTACCCAGACTGATGGCTCTTTCTAATGACTGCAAGTATGAAACTCGGAAAAAACGAGATGAAGCTTTGGTGCAATCCTCTGTTGAACATTCCCAACAAGCATACATCAGCAAAGCGAGCATCAGCTATCGAATCCATCATGTTGTATCTCATATCGTTGTTCTTCACATACTTTCAGATTGTTTACTCGCAGACCGCCTGCCAATTCTTCAGCTCTACGGGCAACAACTACACAGCATGGTCGGAGAGCCACATAGCCACATGGTGCAAGGACCATGACCCTTCCTCTACATCTCAATGCGCCAGTGAGTCCGCACCGCTAGATGAACCGGAATACCATTGACACCGAGCAGCTGTTGTGTGGCCACCCTACGTTCCGTATCCCCGTCGCGTTGACTTCCATCGCAACCTATAGGAGTGGTTCCTGCAAGTCAATCCGAATATCGGCACAAGAAAGGACTGTATCGCCCGCTCATCCGCGCTCCATATCGACTCCACAACCCACAAGAACCGTCTTTCAGAAGCCGTCACCTGCGATCTATACAACTTCCACCCCCAGCGAAGGAACGAGTGCGTATGCTTCCCCATCTATAGAGACAATGTCACCCAGATCTCTACCGTCGTCCACGATATGTACAAAGTCTTCGAGACCACTTCAGTTTTCTACCCTCCGGTCCAAGTCGTCGAAAGCTGTCTACTTGCAGCTGCAACACAAGGCCCGCCTACTGTTTGCAACTCCCACAAGTCAAAATGTCCGAAATCCGTGCAAGTCGTCAGTAGGGAACCCAGAGTCCTTGGAGGCTTTCCATATTGCCCAACGCCTGGTCGGCAAGCACGACAGCATTTACCGGCCCGTACCCTTGCTGAATCGTGGAAGTATGCCATAACTTCGACATCAACATCAATCAAAAGCTCGCCCACCAAGGACTGGTCCTCCTTGCCGACTGCTGCGACTTGTGAAAGAAACGAGACAAGAGCAGAGAAGAAGCAATGCAGACAAGACATGTGCATGTGGGGGTTCCTTCAGGCCTGGATGTCTCCCGAGGTCAAGGCGGTCACTGCCCTTGACTCCAATGGTGTGTTCCTGTTCGCCACCGAGAGAACAGATTACGCCACCATGACTGGACCTCATTGGGGAACTGTTGCTAATCCTGCTTCCACCACGACGCCCTGGCCGACGACGACGTCCAAGGGCAAGAAGACAAAGACCAAGTCGACCTACGACACTTCGATGCTGAAGAGCGTCGAATCACATCTCAAGGAGATAGGTATGACCGAATTGGTGTCTTCCAAGCCAACTTCTAGACCAAAACTGGTCTGTCACGACGAATTCAGCTGTCGAGAATGGTGCAGCCTGAAAGAGGGCAAAAGTTTCTCACGAATGATGTGGCTGCTTGTGGGCGGTCTCGCGGTCACTGCAGTAGCGGGCTTGGGTATGGCCTTGAAATTATGGGGTAAACACATCGGTCTGCGCTGGCGTAAGTCTCGTGCTGAGCGCCGCAGGAAAGCAGAGAAAGACATTCAGGAATCAGAATCCGTCACAACTGATCCTGGACCTGTGCAGGGTCTGGAACTCGTACGAATCTCTCCAGCTGGCAACAGAGGTAGAGGAAGGGTGCGATTTCAGGGTGATGGAGCTGACAGCACCTTTGACATGTCTGATGGCTCAGACAATGGTCTCAGGAGAGTGAGCGACCATGAATCCCACCTCAGTTTGATGTCGACATAAGAGTCTACGAAGGTGATTGATGAGCATTCATAGGAGTCGAAAGACTTGGGTTGGTATATCACATTTTCCGCTCAGAACACAACAAATTCATAAGGCCAAATATCAGCTCAAGTGACTTTGCTCGTTTGTCTCTAATGATTGCTGTGATATATGTTCGAGTAAGGGGGGCGCAAAAGAACATCAGATCAGATTAGATGCCATGCAACCCGCCTTGGCAGCAACTTTGTCGCATCGACAAGCTCCACGTCATTGTCCCAATCTTGCACCACTTTGCGTCGCGAACAAGTAGCAAGGACAAAGTAGCTGTTCCAGCGCGATACATCGCCCGTCATGATGTCTCTCTTACTAGCGGTCTTTTTGCTGAACCTCGCCATCCACCTCATCAACACTCTTGGAGCAGCGACTCTCAACGAGCTGGTTCGAACATGACAGGCCATTTTTGAGTCTACAAGTGCTGATGAATTACAGCTCTGGGTCCTCTACAACAAGCTCCCTACACCGACGGCAAAAGATGCGCAAAACTCGGCACGACTGAAGAAGGAGGTGGTCCGCCTGAAGCGTGAGATGAACGCTGTCAGTGCACAAGACGAGTTTGCCAGATGGGCCAAACTGCGTAGAACGCACGACAAAGCTGTCGCCGAGTACGAGAAGAGCAGTATGTGGAACCCGGACTACGCGTTGATGTGTAAAGATGGCATTCTGACAGATGCGACACAGCAACCTCGGTTCAAGACACCAAAGCCAAGTTCGACAAGACGGCCAATGTTCTTCGCTGGTTGGGCACAAACGGTATGCGCTACCTGCTACAGTTCTGGTTCTCGCGTCAAGCACTTTTCTGGCTGCCGCAAGGCTGGGTTCCTGGCTACGTCGAATGGCTTCTCGCATTCCCCAGAGCACCCAAGGGCAGTATCAGCATTCAGCTTTGGGGCATCGCGTGCGCCAGCGTTATCTCCCTATCGAGCGAAGCAATCGTTGCTACCTATGTGCTGGCTACAAAGCGCCCCGAGATGAAGGCTGGCAAGCAAGAGCAGGAGCCCCAGGCATTCAAGAGCGATGGAGCAACAACCACGTCGGCAGAGGGCGAGAAGGAATTGTAAATTCAGGCAGAGAGCACACATAAGCCGTAGTTATACCCAAGAGGATTTTTGTACATGATATGTCTCTCAACATTTTGACGCAAGATCTTCAAAGCAGAGCTCAGAAACTGCAACACGAGTGAGATGATCTTGGCAGATCGTTGGGCTCAATCTAGGCGTCGATTTTGAACTCGTGACCTTGGGAAAGGTAGTGGTCGCCGAGTCTTCGAATCCGCCAGGTATATCTACGTCTTCGTCTATGTGAAGAGTTTTGCAAGATAATATTTGTCTTGTATGCGGACAGAACATGTGTGAAGCAGCGCATATCGGCGTCAATGTCTTCAAACATGGTCAATCGTGGACGCAAGTCATGCTGTCATTGCAAAAGAGAGAAGAGGAATTTCTTGTTTGAGGAAAGGTCGGAAGCGTTCACGAGGAGACGAGAAAAGAAAGTCTCGAAGCTGGCGACGGCTTAGTAAGAAATTTCGGCGGCTTACAGAGCAACGAGAGCATCATTAATTGGCAATTAACGCGCTAGCCACGCGCGACGCCAAACACGACTTTTGCAACAACACGCGCGTGCTGTTTAAGAAGTTGCTGTCTCCCTCGTCCTTCTTGCTCCCCTCCCATATCTGCATCTACACGGTCTTGACGACTGCTTCTGTTTCTGCTTCTCCTTTGATACCCCTCCTGCTTCCACTACATCTTTAGTACTTCTCATCGAGACCCTTGCATCTCGTCCACCCCTCATTGCCCCTCGAGACTCGCTGTCTCCCCCTCTCATATCCTCATCTCTTACCACCACATAAACGCGTCACAATGTTCGTGTACAAGCGCGGTAAGTCTCATCACATGGCCATCATCTCATCGAGGATGCTAATTCAGACACAGATGGACGCAAGGAGCGTGTCCAGTTCGACAAGATCACAGCCCGTGTCTCGAGGTTGTGTTACGGCCTTGACCCCGACCACGTCGATGCTGCCGCCATTACCATGAAGGTCATTGCTGGTGTCTACCAAGGTGTCAACACCATTCAATTGGATGATTTGGTAAGTTATCTCGTCGTTTCCGTCAAAATCTCTTCTCCGTACTGACCTTCCATCTCCACAGGCTGCCGAGACTGCCGCATATATGACCACCACCCACCCCGACTACGCCGTGCTCGCCGCACGTATCGCCGTGTCGAACCTCCACAAGCAGACCAAGAAGCAATTCTCTGCCGTCATCTCGGATTTGTACCACTACATCAACCCCAAGACCAGAAAGGCCGCCCCTATGATCTCCGAGGAGACATACAAGACCGTCATGGACCACGCAGAAGAGCTCAACTCGGCCATTGTCTACGACAGAGATTTCAACTACCAGTACTTCGGTTTCAAGACGTTGGAGCGTTCATACCTCCTCAGACTCGAGGGCAAGGTTGCCGAGAGACCCCAGCAGATGATCATGCGTGTTGCTGTCGGCATCCACGGCGAGGACATTGAGGCTGCCATCGAAACATACAACTTGATGTCGCTCAAGTACTTCACCCACGCCTCGCCTACTCTGTTCAGCGCCGGCACTCCCCAGCCTCAGCTCGCTTCATGCTTCCTGATCGACATGAAGGATGATTCGATTGACGGTATCTACGACACCCTCAAGACCTGCGCCATGATCTCGAAGAACGCTGGTGGTATTGGTCTCAACGCTCACTGCATTCGTGCCACTGGCTCTTACATCGCTGGTACCAACGGTACCTCGAACGGTCTTGTTCCCATGCTCCGTGTCTTCAACAACACTGCCAGATATGTTGACCAGGGTGGCAACAAGCGTCCCGGTGCCTTCGCCATCTACCTCGAGCCTTGGCACGCTGATGTCTTCGCTTTCCTCGACCTCCGCAAGAACCACGGCAAGGAGGAGGTTCGTGCTCGCGACCTCTTCTACGCCCTCTGGATCCCCGATCTCTTCATGAAGCGTGTGGAGCAAAACTCCACCTGGACTCTGATGTGCCCCAGCGAGTGCCCTGGTCTTGCCGATGTCTACGGTGATGAGTTCGAGGCCTTGTACGAGAAGTACGAGCGCGAGGGTCGTGGTCGCGACACCATCCGCGCTCAGAAGCTCTGGTACGCCATCCTCGAGGCTCAAACCGAGACTGGTAACCCTTTCATGCTCTACAAGGATGCTTGCAACCGCAAGAGCAACCAGAAGAACCTTGGTGTCATTCGCAGCTCCAACTTGTGCACCGAGATTATCGAGTACACCGCTCCCGATGAGGTTGCCGTCTGCAACTTGGCTTCTCTTGCCCTTCCCACCTTCGTCGACATGAACGAGGAGAAGTTCGATTTCAAGAAGCTCCACGAGGTTGTTCAGGTCGTCACCAAGAACTTGAACAAGATCATCGAGATCAACCACTACCCTGTCCCTGAGGCTCGCAAGAGTAACTTCCGCCACCGTCCCATCGGTCTCGGTGTTAGTGGTCTTGCCGATGCCTTCCTTGCCCTCCGCATGCCTTTCGACTCACCCGAGGCTAGACAGCTCAACATCCAGATCTTCGAGACCATCTATCACGCTGCTTTGACTGCATCTTGCGACTTGGCTGAGAAGCTCGGCCCTTACGAGACCTACCCTGGCTCCCCCGTGTCCAAGGGCGAGCTCCAGTACGATATGTGGGGCGTCACTCCCTCCGATCTCTGGGACTGGGAGGCTCTGAAGGAGAAGATCGCCAAGGATGGTGTTCGCAACTCGCTACTCGTTGCCCCCATGCCCACTGCCAGTACCTCGCAGATCATGGGCTTCAACGAATGCTTCGAGCCCTACACCTCTAACATCTACTCTCGTCGTGTCCTTGCTGGTGAATTCCAGGTTGTCAACCCCTGGTTGCTCAAGGATCTTGTCGACCGTGGTTTGTGGTCTGACAACATGAAGAACCGCATCATCGCCGACAGTGGTTCCATTCAGCGCATTCCTAACATTCCCGATGACCTGAAGGCTCTCTACAAGACCGTCTGGGAACTCAGTCAACGTCACATCGTCCAGATGGCCGCTGACCGTGGTGCCTTCATTGACCAGTCTCAATCCCTCAACATCCACATGCAGGCTCCCACCATGGGCAAGATTACCAGCATGCACTTCACTGGCTGGAAGCTTGGTCTGAAGACTGGCATGTACTACCTTCGTACCACGGCTGCCGCCGCTCCTATCCAGTTCACTGTCGATCAGGAGAAGCTCAAGGTCGTCGACACCAACGTCGCCCGCAACCCAGCTAAGAAGCGCGGAATTGCCGGCACCGGTTCTCCTGCCACCCAATCTCCCACTCCTCAGCCCATGTACCAATCGAAGCAGCTTCAAAACTCCGAGGTCGCTAACGGTGTCCCCACCCCTTCGACCACTCCCCCTCCGGAGGCTGAGGCCGCTCAAACTCCCAAGAAGGAGTTGCCTATGAGAGCACCCCCATTCACTGCTGACCTCCCTGAAGGAAGCAGTCCTAAATTGGTTGCCGCCGACAGCACTATCGGTACTCCTGACGAGGAGGTTCAGAGAACCGTCAAGCAGGATGAAGATGCTGCCGACGACAGCAAAGACCGCGAAGGTGACATCTACGCCGACGCTGTCCTTGCTTGCAGCATCGAAAACCCCGAGGCCTGCATTATGTGCAGTGGTTAGAGTGTATCTCTTGATGGGAAATTTGATTATGTATTATGAGGGTAGGAAGCGATTGTATTCTGGCGCGGGTATAGGGGACTGGTTGGAAATTGGCGTACAGGTTGAACGTCGTTTTTACAGCATTCGAGTGTAATGATAGATAGCTATTTAGAATCACAACAGATTTGATCATTCAAACTTGTGTCCACAGTGTTTCATGTAACTGGTGAGAGCTCTGGTCTACCGTTCTCGCAGTCACATTAACGACCCAGTTGTGGCTCAAGGACTGGTCACAACGCTCTTCATCCATCGCATTATACAATTGGTTATCAGATCAAGCAACGTAAAAGAGTTATGTAGCTCAATGCATGATGGTGTGTAATGTGGTTCAAGGTACAGAGTGTGAGTTCTGGAGTCACATCGTTTGGACAGAATATTTGGATTGAAGAAGCTCTACTCTTGCGAAATGAGCGAACCGCAACTGACGTGGACTGACTAAACTTATCTGATAGGGGAACTGAAACTAACACCCATCCTGGTGATTCTGTACTGCCATGAAAACACCCGAGTTCTTGGTGTAAGCATTCGAGTATCGTAGGAGAGATCTGGTCGTGAACATCAGGGTGTTCCTCCGGACAAGCCTTGGATGAGAACAGCAACTGCAACCGAGCCGAGACAGCACCCAAAAGTGGATTGGTGTGGGCGCGTAATGTCACAACCTCACAGGTCGAACATGCAGCGCAGTCAGCGATTCACAATGCACAGCATGCTTTTTTCACGTCTCATTGGCGGCGTCTCCATGTGCTGCCCAGACTCTAGAGTGTCCACGAGTCCGCTCGCGCGACGCAAGCACAATGCTAATCAGATTCACAGTGTTTGTCGGGACGACCTGGAGCCTGCTGACAGTGTAGGATCAAGGAGGTTGACATGAAATGGACTGCTCCTTGCGAGATGTCCCAGACCAGGACTGCAGAAATATCGTCTCTTACCCAGCGCCACCGAACATCGCGTTTAAAGATATGCCACCCATCGCTCAAGCGGCTGCTTGCACATGCAGGACCCAGCCAGATAATTCCCGGCTATTCGCTCGCCAGCGGGTTCGGCAACGATCTTGTCCGAGTCCAGCCAATATCGCTTTGATGGGTGTGGCACACAGAGCCTCCCGAGTCGCATGTAACCACACTATCCAAGACCCAGTCTGAGAAGGCTTTCCCCTCAAATGTGATAACCCCACTTGCATTCAGGAAGCACGGCTTGGGTTCCTGATATGGCAGTTGAGAGGTAATGATCTAGTGGACCCTTGCAGTGCTGGCTGTTATCGTTTAAGGTTACTCTCTTCCGCCTCATCGCCATCTTGTCTTATTCTCTGTGTCGACTACAGTAACTATTGGTGACTCTAGAGTCTCACATCATCATTGCATTTCCAGATTCTACGATACACGGCTTGCGTATGCTACAACAACTACGCAATCTGACTTTTGCGCAATTGTTTGCATCTTATCAACTGGAAAGCAGAATTTCAACCTCCAGAGAACCGACTCGACACCATCTGTCCATTCCCATGACTGCGACGGTTCATCGCTATCTCTGACGCGACATCCAAAGTCTATACGTCTCTGTATAGCGACTCAAAAGACGAAGAGGCGTCTATCGCCGAGCCTCTAACTTTGCTAATAATGCCGAACCTTATCCAAAGTATTTCAAGCGATGCGCTCGCTCACCTTCAGAGGGCAATCACAACTATTCAAAGCAGCGCTTCCTCAGAACTCGATAAGCGGATAAACATACCTACAAATAGCACAAGCCCACCCGGTCTCATCGAAGCGAACACACGAGACCCGTGGTCAAAATCTGGGAAATACGCTTTAGGATGGGTTTACTTCTGCGTAATATTAATGGTATTTGCATGCCTCCTGCATCTATACCACATCTGGACGGATAAGATACGTACGGCACTTTACAAAGAAGACGCTGCAGCATCAGCGATGATCGAGTCGCCTGCGACAGACTACGAATTGTCAGTGCTCAGCACAGATAGATCGACGAACAAATTCTTCCCCCGTGAGGGACCATTACCGGAAGGGCCCAAGATGCAGTCATCTTTGTCGTCTATGTGGCTGGTCAACAATGCGATAGCCTTCTTTCGATTTCTATTCTACCGGCCAATTCCAGTAATCAGATTGAGGAAAGGCTGGCGACCGATCATTTTTCCATCCATCGGAGCAGTTCTTCTTGTCTCGGTCGCCTTGGTATTTGTCGTGCTATACTGCTTTATCCCACAACCTCTGTATTGGCAAAGCATTCAATATGGCTCTCCGCCACTGGCTATTCGAGCTGGTATGATCGCGGTTGCCATGATGCCTTGGATTGTTGGACTTAGCATGAAGGCAAACCTAATCTCTTTCCTGACAGGAATCGGGCACGAACGACTTAACGTGTTGCATCGATGGCTCGCATATCTCTGCCTACTCTTGAGTCTGATTCACACCATTCCTTTCTACGTTACACCAATCTGGTCTGAAGGAGGCCTGGGTGTTTTCCAATCGGCCTTCGGTAATTCTGGGATCTATGTCTATGGATCTGGAGTTGCAGCTCTGGTACCCCTCGTATTCCTTTGCGTGCATTCTTTGCCACCTTTCCGCCGGAAGATGTACGAGCTATTCGTAGCGATGCATGTCCCAGTTTCCATCGTATTCATGGCCATGTTATTCTGGCACTGCAAGAACTTCCTAACCTCCTGGCATTACCTGTGGGCAACCACAGCGATCTGGTTCATTTCCTATGTTATCCGCCTTTTCTTCTTGAACTGGACAAACTACTTCCGACTATCATGGTTGGTAGGTGAAGAGGCAGCCGTGACATTGATGCCCGAAAACGCCATCAAAGTCACCATACCCACACAGATGAAGTGGAAAGCCGGACAGTACGTTTATCTCAGAATGCCAGGAATTTCGGTCTTCGAAAACCACCCCTTCACCATCGCATCTCTCTGGAGCGACGATTTCCCCTCTCAATATGGCGAAGAATACAGAGACATGGTCCTGGTCTTTCGTCCTTTTGGAGGCTTCACCAAGAAGGTCCTCGACTCCGCACTGGAAAACGGGCCTTGGCACACCTATCGCGCCTTCCTCGATGGTCCCTACGGTGGTATGAAACGCGCCCTCCACTCTTTCGACCACGTTGTCCTCTTCGCAGGTGGCAGCGGCATAACAGCACTAGTCTCACAGCTCCTCGACCTCATCAAACGCCTCCGCGACGGCAAAGCAGTGACAAAATCCGTTCAAGTGATCTGGGCACTCAAACGTCCGGAAACATTAGAATGGTTCAAAGAAGAATTGCGTATCTGTAGAGAATTTGCTCCGCCGGATACTGTTCAGTGTCAATTCTATATCACTGCTGCGAAACGCCAGCAACGCACTGGAGAACTGGTCTCTGCACAAACGCCCACGAGACCAATCAGCATGATGTTCCACAGTAAGGTCAACGAGGCTTTCCAAAACATCGCCAACAACAGACTCTCCACCATTTCCGCAAACACGAACAGAAACTCAGCTCTGATCATGGAAGAAGCAGCCGGTGATCCAGAAAGAGAAAAGGTGCTGAGAAGGGAAAACGAAGATCGCCCAAGACCACTGCCACAAGCCCATCTCTTACCTATGAGAAGTGCGTCCAGGAACGGCCGTGTTTCTCCTCCACCTTCAGAACTATCAACAACTCCTCGCCTCACGTTAGCGGAAAAGAGGAAGTCGCAACAAATGTCCATTCCCCTACCCGACCCAGCATCGCCAGCCTACCTCCAACAATGCACCCCACCCTCCAACCCCAACGATTTCGACTTCGGCTTCCCCTCCACCCCAACCGAGTTCCAGAAAAACCTCATGCGCTTCGCCTTTCTCCCCGCTGCGGTGAAATCAAGGAAAAGTGGTTGGAGTACAGAGTATGGAAGACCGGATATCCCATTCATGCTTAGGGAGATGAGTGCAGAGTGGACGGGCAGAAGAACCTGTGTGTTTGTGTGTGGGCCACCGGGTATGAGGGTGGATGTTAGCAATACTGTTGCTGAACTGCAGAGGACGGTGTGGAATGTACCTGGGAGGGATGAGGTGTATTTGCACGCTGAGAATTATGCGATATGAGCGGGAGAAAGATAGAACAATATGGGTGTTGGGTCTGATAGTGTGGATCTGTATATTTGTAATGTTTGATTTTCTACGTAAACGAAACTGTAAAGAGCATCCCGTCTCCATTCCTCACGCGAGGCCTCTGCTATAGCTGCCAAAAGGCAATATATTTATGAGCTACTGTGGTTGACCAGAGGGAGGAGGTAAGAGCGGCGTGCTTCGGTGATCATGTACCTAATGACAAAACCCATCTTGCCTTGTGATGGATGTTGCGATGGCCACTCTGCTCCTGAGATGCTGGGTTGAAGCTCGATTCGAATTTAACGTCTCGACTTGCATATCGTATCTGGTCCAGACTCTCCCTAAGCAGAGGGAAGAGGTACGTGAGTGAGCTCATATCTCACTTTCCCGTCTTCTCGCCTGCCAACCACTTGAAGAACCTCATCGCCACGATTGCAGACTCAGTCCTTCACTCCATTCCTCTGACAATTGTCTCTCTACATAAAGACTAACAGCGCCAAAGCAATCTCCCCAGTGCTGGTGTCTCAACTCTACAAGGACGCTTAGGCTTTGGTTGCCTTTGCTTCTGCCAAATTTCTCCATCAATCCGATGACCTTCCTGGTGACCTTCCTTCTGCTGCCAACCTGGCATTCTTCCTGTTGAGTACGGCAGCCAAATGGTATTACGCTGGTGTTTGAGCCTCAGTCATGTCAAACATTTGCACGGGAGGCAACCAATGCGCCCACCGATCTCCTAGATAGTCACGGATCCATCCATACATCCTCCGTCCAGCTGTACCTATGAGCCACGAGTTGCGTCTTCTGTGCAAGACGACTGCATAGTAAGCCAGTAACACGAGAGCTTCCGGTCGCCGTTCAGCCAGCAGATCAGTGTATTCCTTCGGTGACGTGACTAGCCATGCAAATACAATGTTGATATCGTCGCGCGGCTCCGAGGACCCATGAAGAGCGAGATCCAATCGACGAAGCGCTTCTTCGTAAATACGGAGGCTTGTCTCGCTGATGTCGGCAGTCGCCATCAAGTCGTGTAGATGCGGCACTGTAGTCTCCAAAGATTCTCTCGCGATGCGGTGCGCTTCACCTTCTCGCATCAGATGAATCATGTCGGTTGTAGATAAGACGTGCCACCAAGGTTGAATGACAGAATTGATACCACGAAGAAGGTGGATTGCTTGTAATAAGCGAGTCAGGAAGTTGCTGAAAGATTCGTCTTGTGAGATGAAGACTTCGCAGAAGGAATGCACTCCGAGCATGTGCGAGAAAATCAGCAGCGTCAAGCAATTCCTTTCGTTAATCTCTTGCACAGCTTCATTGAACCCGGCAAGTGCCTTGGATTGCAATGATGTCGCAAGATGTTGATAATACATGACTTGATCTGGACTTTGGTTGTTGTTCATCTGCAGACTCATGTGAAGTGCGGCTAGTGACAAGACTTCATGCATGAGGTATTTCTGACCAAATACACATTCTCGCAGATTTTTGAGGTAGATGTCAAGCGAAATATCCGACTTGATGAATGTACGGCTAGTTTCGCTCATGAAGTGGCTGAATAATTGCAGATGAACCATATTGACTTCTCCATCGCAGCAACCAGATCCGTGAGAAGTAGAGCTTGGAAGTGCGACTGTAGACGATCTCGACCGAGGCTCGATAGTGGGACTCGGCCGCGAGGCTGTCGTCGCAGGCGATTGGCCAGTTCCGCGTATATTGGGATCCGATAGAAATGGGCAGTCCAGGCCAGCAACAACACAGCTTGAGCATGCCGGCTGGCTTTCATCGCACTTGCCAAGTCAGAGGTTTATCCACCAAGCCTCTCACATACTATACGCGTACATACCTTTATGTGTCTTCGCTTGCATTGCGAGCAGCCGTTCCTCGATTTCTTGTGCGCACGCCTTTGTCTAGCGCGTGCTTCTGCTCGTTCTTGCTTGTCGTTTTCACTCAACGGCATGATTTGTATAGTCGTGTCAAGAGGTCAGCAAGTCAAAAAGTCGTAAGACTCTACACCAGATATACGTCGTGTTCATCATCGATGAAATCGATATCGGAAAATCTGGGACTTTTTGCATCCGGGCAGATTACCAAACGGCCCTCCGGTTTCTTGCGCGTCCGCCGTCCGGTCAAGGAACAGCCTGCACAAGGTTTGGTACAGCAGACACAGCCTCGCGACTGGGCGTGTTTCACCCTTGTGTACGCGTATTCGTATCTGAATACGATCGGATAGCGCTCTTTCCGAAAGCATAAGTCTTTATCAGGCAGTCTGACCTCTAACGTCTCTCAAAATCCCACCACGATCGAGCTCGGTAGATGAGAATATATAAAACGACACCAGATGAACCATCCGCTGAGCTGATAGTACAAGGTTGGATGGTTGGTCTTGTGCTATATCCAGGGATAGACAACCAAAAAGCGAATGCGACTAAGTCGCAAGCTGTCGGGTTCACTCCGGCCTGACAAGCAGTCATCAAACATCTCGAACATGTCAAAATCGACTTGAGGAAGGCTCGCTTTTATGCACTTGTATAGAGCAATTTCTTGCAATTCCTAATGGCAATCGACACTGCTTACTTTACGCTCATGCAACTGCTTGTACATATTATTCTAGGACAACTATCGGCACCTTAATAAGATTCAGCCGACGAGGTTATAACGGCATTTACTGCTCGAGAGCGCTTGTTTTTTCGTCGTCTGTCCACTCGACTCAAGGAATCGATTTTCGAATAATCTGGACTGTTCAAAGCTATCCGGCTGTAGAGTATGCAAGATCTATGGTAGTAACTAGCTTTTTGGCATCCCATCCCGCGTAGGTCATTGTGACGCCTTAGAGCTATCAAGCAAAGAAGGAGAAAGACAAAGAGATGGGTTCTAAGCCAACTATCCCTTAAGAGATTTTCTGTTACTTTGACTCCAGGAAGCTTCCAGCCTTATCAGCAGTTTCTGTTACTGTAAGACCATTGTCCTGTTTCCCATTATACCTTTCGGACTGCTAATGCTTTCTAGTTGTTGCAAATAACTTGATGTACGATTGTCTTCCGCTAACGTCGATAGTATCTTCCATCGCTTTTTTGCAATTGTCGCTTACTTCTGCGATGACTACTTAAGGCCCCCTTAAACCAACATTCATCCTCTGTTCTTTCCCCGTCTCATCTTATATGAATACGGTAGCTGGTCTGGCTTTCCTCTTTTCTTTACTCTTTACTTATCTCTTTTGTGTTACCGTCCTTGCGCCTCCTTAGCATCATTTCTATATCGGAGTTGGACCTCACCAGACTTCTCTCCAAGTCTCTGTTCTTCGCTGGACCTGGACCATCTTGCTGATCGAGCTATATAGCCTGGAAAGGCTCAACATGTCCTCCCAGTAAGTATGTATTTGTACTCTTCCTTACTTCGCCATCATTTTACTTCCACTACCCAATCATTCTTCCATCTACCCTTTGTTTTACACCAATCACGCTCTACGAGAAGATTCGTCAGTCTCTGTTGAGCTTGTTATCTTTCCCTCTCCCGGACCCGCCTTCTCTTGCCCCTTTGCAAGATCCGTACGCTATATAGCGATACCAATTCTCACCATGGTCAGGTAAGTCTCTACTACTCCAAGCCTCTTGTATTTGACGCTGATCACGTCCCTGTCTAGCCAGCAAGCCCAACTCTTCTCGGTCGTTGTCAGAGTTCATGAAGTTACCTCTACTACCTTCATAGTCAGTCGTCAGCGCCTGTGTCGTGTGTCAAAGTTCTTCAGCAAGGCTTTCTTTGGTTCTTTTCTCGAGTCACACACTGGCACGCTCGATTTGTACGAGGTCTCCGCTTACTACTTTGGCTTATTTCTGGAGTGGGTCACCACCGGCCTGCTTCCAGCATTGTCTCTTCAACACATGGTTCAGCTCTATATTCTTGGTGACAAATATGACGCTCCTGAATTCCGCCAATACATAACCGACAGCCTCACCAATTACTGTTTCGGCCCCAAATTCGGGGTTTCCACTTCGGAAACCATCAGTCTACTCCTCAGAAACGTCCCTTGGTCACCTCCCCTAACGTCTTTGCTGGCCAATGCCGTTGTGCGCTTCGCATACTTCAACCCCGTCAGCCTATTATGATCAGAGTTCAGTGAAATGGTCGATGAACTGCTCGAGAAGCCCTATGGTGTGTGATCCTTGTTACAACCAAAAAGAATTTGACCACACTCAAGGAGATCACTGCGAACATTTTGATTCCGAGCCCGCCGACTGGAAGCCAGAAAGGTATCATGACGAAGCCATCGCTACTCGCAAGTAGCATAGACAATCAATCAGGTACACAAGCTTCTTACAAAGAGGCATTACTCCTCATATACATATGATACAGTTCAGGAGGTAAGTCTACAGGTTCTTTCGGCTCGAAGATCAATTCACTAACTCTGATGTGCCAGCTCTCGCTCTTTCCCTGGTTTTGCCTAGTCCACTCCTCTGCCTTACCCGTTAGAGAATCTCCTGAATGTCTACCGCCATCTTCGTTCATCTGACGATCAGCACAATCTCTTTTCATCGCCCCACTGTTTCAGAAAGCGTTCAATGGTCTCGCGACCATCTTCCATACTTTGCTTTCCCAACGCCCTCAGTCCATCCTGGCTGACCCCCCATGTTGTGCCCGGGACGTCTCATCTCAAGATTGCTTCCGGACCTTGTTTGCGACTTCATCAACCATGACAAAGATCACTACGGAACAACATAACGACTCATCACGAAAGAGAGAGCTGGTCTCTTACATCGGACACCCCTTTAGCCCCTTTGCTTGGATTCATTGGTGTTTTCTCCTTGTTTCTTTTCGGCCTTTGCCATGTTCTCAGACAGAATCACGAGATAGGAGGAAAACAGGCGGGTTTGACGAACTTTGGACGTTCTCCTTACACAGCAATTGGGCGTTCCCCTTATACAGCATGGCGATGCCCATTTCCTCCCTGCGAGTTTTCTCCTCCTTACTTTAACTTTCCTTTGGTGCTCTCCATCAGTCCGCCAGTCCATTCATTGGTTCGCTCTTAATAGCACTCATACATTCTTGAGACTGTTGCATCAGTTTAAGTTCTTGTGTCTTTGTTCAAAGCGCTGGTATGTTCTCAGGGCCTGCTCTTCCAAACTCTACGTGTCTCGCTGTTTCCTGCTGTTGGAAGGGTCCTGGTCTTTGGTAACTTCCTCTCCATTATCAACGACAAAAGAGAACTTTCTCTGTGTGTCTGGTGCCTTCTCGTGGCCTGTAGTTCTTACAGCAATGTATGCCAACTCAAGCTTCTTCGTCGTTATGACGAGCACAATATGGACCACGAGCAAAGTGTTGATGCTCGGAGGGTGTTTCACCCTGGAGCGCCACCAACCGCTCGATAAACAACCTTGGCAGTGTCTCCTCCAACTGTCTTCGTTGCACAATCTCTGCACCAACCGCGAGGTATCTGTCGCGGAATAGTTTCCAGAGCTCGTGATCTTTGGTGCCAGATGCGCAAGGCTTTGGGATACAGGGGTCATTTCTTTGCGCTGAGACGGCTGCTTTTTCAACGCCTTCGATGTCCATTGAGATGGAATCACAGCAGTCAAAACCAAGTACCCATATTTGAAGATCCTGAATTTGTGGCTGTAACTTTGTCGTAGGCTCTGGTTCTGACAGACTGCGCGTGTCAGAGTTGTATGGTAGTTTGGCGATGTATGACGAAGATGATGGTGTGCAGGTATTGGTGGGCAGTTGACGGCGTGATCCTAGCACAAACTCGACATCATTGGCATCAACTTCTGCATCCCAGTGTAAGACAGCTAGAGCTTCCGCAATAGATTCGGCGTATTCGTGGATAGGGAGGCCGAGTTGTTCATGGAGTCGACCAGGAGTACGTAGTTGTTTAGCGAGAAGAATTTGGACGGGCGTCCGAAGCGCCGTCTTCCAAGGTATATCCGACCGATGCAGACGGTGTCACGGTCTTTAACACCTTGGCGAGCTTCTTCTGGACATAAGCTATCAACCAACAGATTCCTGAAAGCGGAAGAAAGTGGCGGGATCCGCTCCGAGCACATGATGTTGCAGCCGTTCGTTGACGTGTACCAGAAAGAAGCTGGTATCTGTATGTTGGTAGTCATGGCGGTGGATTTGTTTAGGTGACTGAGGATCCTATTCTGGAGGTAATATTCTTTCCATAAGCTTCTGTGCCTAGATCCATCAGCTCTTTTGATGACCCAGCTAGCGTCTGCTACGGTCCAAACACTACCGCAATGTCCCGCACCGATACGGAGCGGAGCGGATGAAACCGCAGTGCTCGTCGAATAGTTTGGAATAGCTTGATCACAATCATGGGCTGGAACGACCATGCCGCGGATATCACGGGTTTCGAAGTTGTCTGAGGTTGGTAAGGTTGGTGAGGCTGACATGGCCAATTTGCCATCTGTGGGAGCCATGTTTTTGTCAGGGTCAGAGTTAGTTATCGATATCGTTGATCCTGTTGATTCAAGTGGGAAATAATGTGTAGACCGAGGCTCGTTTGGATGATAGGACTATGTAGTGAATCGTCGTAAACAACAACTTTGATGCCGTTGTGAGTCATGAACGTCAAAGAGGTAAAAAAGAACACAAAGAGCAAGTGCGAGCAACATTGTGCTAGATTTCCCACAGGCAGTGATCGGCATGTGACCAATCAAGTCCTGGTGCGGACTTGCTAATTCAAGGACAGGGACAAGTGACTTCGTCATATAGATTTGATCTAAAGAAATTCTGGAAGTAGCTTCAAGCGATTTTATATTTGCAACATGACTTGGCCACTTTTCTAGCATCCTCTGCTTCACGAAATAGAGGGGCTCTGACAGGAAGCAATTCAACCTGTAGTTCGGGGTTGCTGAATGCATCTCCAATCTCACATCACACTTCGAATTGATCATTGCTCGACCAGCGTTGCGAGCGAACATATTCCTGCACCTCTGGTGTCGAGTTCTGCTGCTCATCATCATCATGTTTTTCAGATCTCACAACCTCGCGTGGGATCCTGATCGCCACTACCGTAATGGCAAGTCCTACTGCAGCACTAGCTGCAGCGAATAAGAAGCAGTTGCGATGACCTTGGAGCCGAGCGTCAAGATCAGGCTCATGCCCCTCTGTTCGAGCTTGGATGACCTGAGTGATGGCAAGTGAGAAGGCGATGCCAAGATTAACCGTGGTACTGTTGACTGCGCCAGCAAGCCCCTGCCATTGGAGAGGAGAGACGCTGGAGAGCACGACATTGGCAATGGTGTATGTCATGTCTATGCCTAGTGTCGTGCAGATCATGGCTGGGAATACGAAAGGCCAATAGCCCATCGAAGGATTTCCGAGAGCTAACAACAAGGGTGCTGCTACCCAGGCTATCCCCGAGATAAGCAACACGAAAGTTGGAGATGTGATGTGCAAGATACTACTTCCGACCACTGCGCAGAGGAAGCCACCGACAGCCAGAGGTGCAAACCAAGCTGCAAATTGTACACCAGTGACACCATAAGCGAGACGGAGATGATTCGTAGCGGTAAAGAGCCAGGTACCGAAGCTACCATAGAAGAAGACACAGGCTATCATCAATGGTTTGACTGACTTTGGCGTAAAGAATTTGCGAGGTAACAGTGGACAGTCTGCTAGCCTGAGCTCGATGAAGACTGCACATGCCAGACAGGCAAGACCTATGAGGAAAGGCGCCAAGATCCCTGCAGTCTGCCAGGCGTGAGGTGCATTTGCGCTGGCAGCTAATGCGTATGCCACGAGGATGAGACCGGAAGTGATGGTGAGGGCTCCCCACCAATCCATAGTCAGGTTGAGGGATGATCGTTCGGCACGGTCTGAAGGGACTGAGAGATAGGCAGCAATGAGAGCCACGAAGCCTATGATCGCGGCAATCCAGAAGTACCAGCTCCAACTGTCCGAAGGAAGTACAGCAGAGACATAAATACCAACGAAGAACCCGAGCGGTGACGAGGCTCCATATATGCCCAGGACCATGTTCCTACGAGGGCCAGTTGGGTAGATGCAGCCGAACAACGCAAAGCTGCTTGGGGTATAGGCGGCAATGGCCAAGCCTTGCATAGCTCGGCAGATGTCAAGGAGTATGAGAGAAGTGCTGAAGCCAGCAACGACACACCAGATACAGAACCATAGTACAGCAAGCATGAAGATAGGATAGCCACCGTACATGTCGGAGAGCCGAGCTGTAGAGCACAGAGTAGCACATAGTACCAATGACAGGATGGTAGCAGGCCAGAAGTCTGACGTTGTTTCGTTCGAGAAGCGGGCCAGTAATGTTGGAAGCACAACTGCGAAGCCTGAAATCATGTATTCCTGCTCTGGTCAGTACTGGTCGAGATCGTGCGAATGATGATAGACTTACTGCAAGCAACTGGGTCAGTGCCATGGAGAAACAAAAGGCTATCTCAGCTGCGGTGGACCGGAATCGTCGGCGGTGTGAGACATTGGCAGCGACCTCCTCTGATGGAGTGATCTGAGAGGAGGTAACTGAGATGGCACCCTTTTTCTCCTGATCGGCTGCTTCTTTGTACTCCAGGATGCTTTCGAGGCTTGAGAGCCGCCATGTGACAGGTCTGGTGACGAGTAGTGGTCTGGAGGATAGGTTTGACGAAGAAGGAGGGGTCTCCGGTATGCTGGTGTTAGATAAACCGTGAGTAGAGTCCATGATCTGAATCACTGGGTAATGCCACACTTGGAGGATGCGAGGGAAGAAAGAACAGGTGATACGCGATCAAATAGAAGACCTCAGTACTCTCTGTCCCAAGGTATGCAGTCCGGATTGAGACAATGGTTAGTCCCGGAGACCTTGCGTGGACGTTGCTTTCAGACACAGCTAGAACAAACAGCCTTTTATAACAAGGTACCTATATGCTCACCTGCCGCAACTTGCAACAGCCGCATGGCACTTGAGACACCACCACGACATCATAGCTATACGCCCATGATCTCGCAGCTGTATCTGTGTTTGCACAACCACACCATGTCTGCAAACACTTGTTGATTGTGAAATTCGACGTCAACAGAGGAAGTCAATGACAATTCCTTTTGATCCTTGATCTGTTTAGGGTATATGTGCATATAACTGTCCGCAAGCTGCACCAATGGCATAGCTTGGCGATCAATAGGGCTGCACAGCTTGTTCGATCTGTTTGCTGTTCAGCCAGCCACCTGCATGACATGCTCAGAGTGTCCTGGTAGCCGGTACAGCCATGTTTCGCTTTCAATCTACTGCAATGCTTTATAACATCATCTCTTATGTTGTGAAAGAAGATATGGTGCCGATCAAGCCGGTCAAAGGCATCGGGCCACCACAAGAGATGTGTCGCTGGCAACAGAAAAGAATGTTGAAGGTCGGAGGGAGGCTGAGAGCTGTGCGAAAAGAGAAAACGCGGAGATGATCAGCCCCGCGGGCCCTTGCCGCAACCCTATTTCGACAAACATCTCCTTTTACTAAACCAGGACGACACCGACCACGTGGTATCGGTACGTACAAGCATCTTCCAAGCTGAGACTCAGCTCGACAATTCGCACCTATTTTAGACGGTGGGGTTCCGTCCACTACAAACACACTTGTCACCATCCATGGACGTCTTCCAGAAGTGTTTGAGCATTGCCAAGGACCAGTGGCATACCAGATGGATATGTCCACTGCTGCTGCTGGCTGATGCAGGACTTACAGCATTGATCGTGTGGAAAGTCCCATGTATGAAATCCCAGTAGCAAACACTCGAATGTCAAATCTGATGCTATGAAAATAGATACCGAAATCGATTGGACAGCGTATGTGGAACAAGTCACACAATATCTTGCTGGAGAACGCGACTACACCAAGATCCAAGGAGGTACCGGTCCTCTGGTCTATCCCGCGGCCCATGTCTACATCTACCAAGTGCTATATCGGTTCACCGACCAAGGCACCAATATCCCGTTTGCACAGATCATCTTTGGTGTCCTCTACCTCATGACGCTTGCTGTGGTCATGGCATGCTACCGCAACGCAAAGGTTCGTCTTACTGCTGTCAAGCTTTGAGTGTAATTACTGATGGCTGACAGATACCACCCTATGTGTTTCCGATGCTCATCTTGTCCAAGCGTATGCACTCGATCTTCACGCTAAGGCTGTTCAATGACTGCTTTGCCGTCTTCTTCTTCTTTTTGGCCATCTATTGCTACCAGAAGCGATGGTGGATCATGGGGTCAGCCATCTACTCAATTGGGTTGGGGGTGAAGATGAGTCTGTTACTTGCATTGCCTGCAGTCGGGACTGTGCTTCTGCAAGCAATCGGTACAATTGATGCGATCGGTCATGCATCGTTGATTGTGTTGATACAGGTACGTTCCCATTGTAGCAATCCGCGGCTTCTCACTGACCAAGCTTAGGTTTTACTCTCATTGCCCTTCACACTGCACAATCCGCAGGGCTACCTCTCACGGGCATTTGAGTTTACAAGGCAATTCTTCTTCAAGTGGACAGTAAATTGGCGGTTTGTGGGAGAGGAGACATTCCTCTCCAAGCAATTTGCATTAACATTGCTTGCTGCTCACGTCTCTCTGCTTGTTCTCTTCGCTACGACTCGATGGCTAAAGCCTTCGAAACAGTCCCTTCCCGCGATAATCGGATCAATCTTCAATCCTCCGTCAGAGGCAAAGCAAGCAGAGATATCGGCGAGGGTGACACCCAGGTTTATCTTGACGACAATACTTTCGGCCAATGCGATTGGCATGCTGTGCGCAAGATCGCTCCACTACCAGTTCTACTCTTGGATTGTATGGGCGACTCCTGCTCTTCTCTGGCGCGCGGGCTACCATCCTATCCTGCAATATGCCCTGTGGGGTGCGCAAGAGTATGCGTGGAACGTCTTTCCCAGCACCAACTTCAGCTCGATGGTTGTGGTGCAAGTGCTTGCTGCTACGGTGGCTGGCGTATGGTATGGAACGAGAAAAGAGACGACGGATGCTCCGGTGAAGAAGCACCAGCATGTAGAGTAGCGTCGTAAAAAGTTTCGGCGGTCAACAGGGCGAGTCGATCATTCATCCTCAGAGTCTGAGGGAGGCATCTTGCCGACGTTGGACTCTTCCTCGTCCGAGTCGTCTTCATCGACGTAGGAAATTCTCTGGACGAACTCCTTAGGCCTGTACATATGTCAGTAACTGTACAGTACCAATGTATATCGAGGATGCGCACCAGTATTTCTGCTTGCGCCATTCCTTCTCGTTCCTGACAACGTTGATGATCTCTCCGTCCAACTTGTTCTCACGCTCATTCGCAGCGCCTGTATCAACCAGGACAAAGCCGCCTCTCTTGATCCAGATGGTGGAGCGGAAACGCGCAGGCAGCTCGACCAGCAGAACCTTGGTGTCGGGCAACTCGACTCGGTAGAGGTTGTTCCCAGCAGCTTGTTGTACGCGAGCGACGAACTGAGTCTCTGTGAGGGTTTGGGGAGGTGTCATAGTCTCCTCGGCCGTAGCCTGGAGATTGCGTCTGGGCTTAGGCATGCTTGCGATTTGTTGTTTGCTATTGACTTGCGTTGGTTGTTGCGTGGAGAAATATTTTGTCTGGACCGAGGCCGGTCACTTTGATGGTCGCTCGGTTCTCGCTTGCAAAAGTCTTGGGACCACCTGCCTTAGCACTTGACATGCAACCGCCGCCTTCCATCTCTTCTCTCCGCCTTCCAATATCATCTCCATGATGCAACGTTGTATGAAGGAACATCTCTTGTTAGGAAAAACGATTGGATCGTCTTCGCAATGTCTCTTGCTTGGTCTGGACGAATTAAAGCTTCTAGCACGTCCGATAGAATCCACGCAAGGCAGATAATCGATACCGCATCGTACCCTGAAATGCTATTGATTCTTACTTAAAGACTTGTGCTAGACCTCTTGGTTCCTCCAATTATCCAATAACCTAGCGGGTACGCCGTCATGAACTTACGTCGGATCATCCTAGAACGATCATTTACCAATACCAAGGGCTCTAACATGAGAACCTGCTCAATATTCGCTCCTGATCCTGGACTCGCTCGCTGATTCGACACTGCTTGGGTACATGGCCTGTCTTCCACGCTCGATTAGGAACATTAGGCAACAAGCCAATTTTCATAAACACATGGCATTGCTGCCGACTGCCGGCCCAGAGTATTTCATCATTCTGTACTTCCATATTGACCACCCTGGTCCCATCCCAACCGCTCTCCGTCCGCCCAAAAGCAAGGCTTCGATTCCCTATCAACTTGAGAATCCCTCGAAGTACGGGCTTCATCAACTTGAATCTCCTTCGAAGTACAGGCTTCTGGCTTTCCGCCTTTATCACTCGACCTTGGAGCATGGCATACGGCACTCGATCGAGAGCGGCTGCAAAGTTTTCACCTGATACTACAGACCAGGATCAGGTAACCACTCTAGTCAACAATCATTTCATCACACTCTTTGCTGACCTGTACCAGTGCGGCGAGATGAAAAGAGTATTCGACACAGACTCCGACTCGTACGACAGCTTTTCACCGAAACACTGCTTTCGGTTTCTTGATCTGCCTCTCGAACTGAGAATTGAGGTGTACAAGTATGCGTTCACGGATCGCTCTGATGATCTGCCATCCACGATTCTTTTCACAACAAAGCCGACCCCTCTGAAGTCTACTAGTCTACTGGCGACTTTTTTGTCCTCGCAGGAAAGACTTGATCTTAGTCTCCTATTTACATGTCTCCAAATACAACAGGAAGCAAGCGCAGTTCTCTACGGTCAGAACTGTCTCCTTCTTCAGACTCCGATCCACTTAAACAACTTCCTCCTACGTATCGGAGAAAATCGTCGTTTCATCCGCAAGATCCGCTTCAACATAGCTTCACGCCTTCCATATGAGATGTTAGAAGTTGAGCGAAACGCTCAACTTTTGTCCGAAGCCAGACTCAAACGCTACTCAGTAGAAATTGGCTACCAGGGCTCCAGCTTCCTCAAGACTGCGGAGGAGATCTTCGCATCTCTGACGCCCATGCTCAAAGTGCTCCATACACAAACCAGAGCGGGAGACGATGCTCTCGATGTTGTGGAGATCCTTCAGAGAGATTTGTGCCCTCGGTTTGTATCCACGGACCCCAATAAGTGGTCAACTTGTCCCAAAATCTTTGATGGTCCTTGCGAACGTTGTCTTACCAAGGAAATTGCTTATCATCAATTGATGAAGACCATCAAAGAAAAGTGGACTGGATTGAAGGCTACGCTGGAAGAAAGTTGATCTTGCTTGTTAACCAACCATGTAGAACAAGTCTATCATGTGCATTTATCAAATTCTGCCACTTTCAAATACAGAAGCATGTTCAGTAAAAGTGCTTCGAGTAGCCAATCTCTGTGGACGAATGAGCTGGAGTGAAAATGATCGTGCAGCTCTACAGGTTGAAAGTTTCAGTCTTCAGTGATGAGAGCGAAAGTGACAGGCGACTAGCTTGGCCGAACGTGCCTGCCTTCTTCGCAACTTCCAGTTCGAAAACACGCACGCGCGCAGATCGTTCGTTTCTCAATCAATTGCGTCCTTCACCTCACTCCATCCGAACTTCACTCCATCGACATATCGATCTGTCAACTCACTTCTCACACAATCGGCGGCTATACTTCTTCTGCGAACTTCGCATCGGCTCGATCGCTGCTTCATCGACTTCCACCTTCTCGTCTATACTCAAACACACCAAACAGCAAACCTACCTACACCACTACCATGCCTCCCGATCTTGGCTCGAGCGCCACTACGGCCACTCAGCGCGTGAGTTATGAATGCGTATTTGCGCAAACAAATCAATGATGCTGATGCTCTCTAGCAAGGCGCCAACTCTGAAGAAACGCCAACGCCATCCCGCTTCCTTGACCTTCCTACCGAGATCAGGCTGATGATCTTGAAGTACGCTCTTACCGATGGTACCCAAGCATCTACAGTCGAACTCATCAGAGGACGTCGATCTCGTATCACCAGTACATATCTTGACGCCGATCCATTCCACAGCTTCAGTACAAAGCCCAGCGTCCAAATACTTCTAACCAACCGCCAAATCAATGCTGAAGGAACACCTATTCTCTACTCGAAGAACACATTCTCGACATGCCCCTCAGCTCTTGAAAGGTTCACCAAGGCTGTCGGTGCAGCTAACAGGCAATACATCCGTTCTATCCACATCAATGGTGCCACCATGGAACTCTATTTCACAAGCAAATGGCTCAGAAGCTTGAAGGAATACATTGGATTGAAGCGCCTTCGCCTCAACATGCTATCAAGGGTGTACTATTTGAAACAGCGTGCTATCCGGTCTGATTACAGGCCACCTGGTATGTCTGTTCTTCTGACACTGATCCCTGTGATCAAAATGCTCTGTGAGAGAGAAGGCTCGGATGAAGCAGCCCGCAAGATCATCGAAGTTCTGCCCTACGAAACAAGTTGCCATCATAATTCGTACCTCTGGACTGCGAACCCTTGCATCGATTGCTGTAACGATGCAAGATTCTTTGAGGAATACAAGGTCGTGGAGGATGACTTCTGGAGCGATATCCCAAAGAGATACGCAGAGGCCAAAGAATCGGCCAGAAGAGAAAAGTGGAAGGCTAAGAGATTCGGAGAGTTCATTTAGCAAGGAAAAACAAGCAGTGAAAGCATGATCAGCCAGGCACATACAAGCAGGAAGGGTATATCAGGATTCTTTGCAAACGTCTTCTTCTTCTCTCAATAACGTAATATATCAATGCTCTCAGGGGGCCATTCTCCTGATCTCAATTCAATTGTGCAATTTGACAGCAATAATCAACACCTACACTGAACATGAGATACCACACCAGGGTCCTCTGCCTCCCTTCCAGGGGCTCACAGCCCTACGACAGGTCTCACACTCTCTCCTTCCCCACGCACCGGGGTCAAAAACACTGTCAAAATGCACGAGTGTTTTCGAAGAGTAGTGTGTTGCCAAAGAGATCTTGTTCATGTGTGGAATCAGGGGACTCCTCTCGATGAACGACGCCTCATCCACAAATATATCTCTGCATTTTGATAATTAGGAAATCACACATGCATGTATGTGCTGGAGAGCGCAATACCCCATTTTCAAAAGACGCAAAGAAGCACAAGAGCGGATAGGGGTATTATGAGATCATATAATTCATGCTATAAAAGCAATAGGACTAGCAACCTTTCTTCCATGCCTCATAATTCTCGACATTTGACAATCAAGGGGTCCACTGATTCCTCATGACACACGTTTCTAATCGTACTCGTCATATGAGTAAGACTGCCTCTGTGTCAAACACCACTCTTCACTCGCCAATCCATTCTTCTTCCTCATCTCCAAGCCCTTTTGATCTTTACAGTGATCGCAGGCGTAGTTGCAAGGGACTTCAGTGTTGTCGCCAAAGTAAGTGGCTATCATTTTATGTCTGCATTTGTCGGTTGCTTCGCAGTATTTGGTCAAGAAGAGAAGAGAGTTGGCTCGACCGTTGCTGTCGGGATGTGTGCTGTGGTTGTTGTATTCGGGGTTGTTGCGGCCCCTGGTGGATTCGGTGCGCATTTTTTGCTCTTGGGCTCGAGCGAGCATGTTGGCGCTACGATCGCGGTCTTCGCGTGAGTAGTAGACGATACAGACGGAAGCTTTGCCGTCTCTGCCTGCACGTCCGGCTTCTTGGTAGTAGCCTTCGAATGACTTTGCAATCTGCCAGTGAACGACGAAACGGACGTTTTCTTTGTCGATACCCATTCCGAAGGCCGTGGTTGCGACTATGACATCGTAGCCTTCTCGATTGGCGACCCATCCGGAGAGATGGTCGTCTTTCTGTTCGTTGCTGAGGCCGGCGTGGTAGGGCTTTGCGCCGATGCCGTCTGAGGTTAGTCTTTCGGCAAGGATTTCGCAGTCCCGGCGGTATAGGGTGTAGATGATGCCCGGCACGTTCGTGGGTCGTTCTTTCTTGGCTGCCAGTTCAGCTGCTCTTTCCGGACTTTTGCGTCGATTATGTGCTGCTTTGATCCAGGCAAGGAAGTCGTCGTAGTGGTCTTCTTCATCTGACTTGTACCGCACTTCGTAGTGCAGGTTTGGTCGGCTGGTGGTCATGGTGAAGTGCTTCAACTTACGCTTGTCGAGTTGTAGCGTCGCGATGATATCGTCTCGCACTCGCTGTGTGGCCGTCGCAGTACAGCATATCATCGGTACATCTGGGAACTCCTTTCTGAAGAAGTTAAGCTCTTTGAAGCTGGGCCGGAAGTCGTGGCCCCATTCTGATATACAATGCGCCTCATCGATGGCGATCCGGGCAAGCTCTTTCTGCGCATGGACTATGCGTAAGACATTGCGGAAGTGGTCCATGGCGCAGAACTCTGGGGTGACATATAGAAGTCTGGTCATAGGGTGGCCGGTCTTGAGATCGGCCATAATGCCATCACGGGTGGTCTTAGAGACAGTGCTATTGATAGTAGCCACCGCAATGTTTGCCGCGCGCAGAGCTGCAACCTGGTTGTTCTGATATCGTGTTAGAGATTGGGGCAGTCAGATAAATTCAGCCAGCAGACTCACCATAAGTGCGAGAAGTGGTGAGACGACGATTGTGACTGGAACATGTTAGATGTGTATTCGATTCCATCCGATCTTGACTCTAACTCACTTCCAAGATCAATACATGCTGGCAATTGGAAGCACAAACTTTTGCCAAATGAGGTGGCGGCTTGGAGAAAAACATCATTGCCCGCTAGAGCAGCTTCAATAACTTCTCGCTGTACAGGTCTGTATAAAACTTTTGGTTAGCACACTTCGCAATAGACATGAAGAAATTGCTCGACTCGCCTGAACGATGGTTTCCCAAAGACCTGACGTAGTGTGAACTCGAGATCCGGTTTGCTACGCGACCTTTGGATGGGCATTTTGTTCGATTGATGTTGAGCAATTTGGCCGGGAATGGTTTGAGAGGCGAGTGATGGTCTTGAGGCTTCAACCAGATGGCAAAACAGGCAACACCGGATGATCAGTCAACCGCAACATCCTCACCAAGATGGTGTTTCAGAAGTTTTGACGCGTCACAGGACTTTTCAAGTCATCAGGAAAATTGAACACTCAAAAAAGAAGGTACAATGCGCAAGATTGAAGAAATGATGAAGAGAGAGCAGCCTGCGGTTCGCGACTGCGCACGGACATCTTTGTCTATACCAGTTTGATCATGGGAATATCGGGTCAAATGCCAACATTGTATCAAAAGCAGATTGAAAATTGCCTGCATGCACAAGTTCGCGAAGTTGATTGAACGAATGAGCTCCTCACAGCTTCCCTGTATCTCACAGAAAAATCTCTTTATCCTTAAAATTCGTTTGTACATGAAGGTTTACATTTATTGTTACAATCCTCGCGGAGGCCTTCTTTCAACCAAGCGCATATTCCAATCCTGTATTCACAGCCTCTTCGTCATGTTCGTCCGGCTTCCAGACTTCTTTGATCTCTTGCCAGACCTTTCTGGTATTCTCTGGGCCCGTGACCTTGTGGTAGGCATTCAGAGTGGCTTTGACCATAGAGATGCTAATGTAGCAGCCCCTGTCTTCTTCTGACCTCCATTCGGTGTGTTTCTGCTCAGCCTCCCGGTCCCTCTCGACAAATTGGCAGAAGACATCCCAGAAGCTGTCCAATTTCTTCTTGTTCCAAGAGGAGTAGCGGATGCCTCCGTGGATGCTGAAACCGCGAATGATCTGATAGAAAACAGATCCGTGAATGTGAATAGCGTTTTGTTGCATCTCGTCAAGCAGCTCACTGATGCGGTCGATATTGCCAGATTCGTGAGCATGGTACTTGATCAACAAGCGATAGGTGTGCAAGTTGGGTTTTATCGGAGTCACGTTCTGCACAACGCTGCGTCTCTCCGGTATCTCACGCAGACTTTTGCCCGCTCGATTCAGAACTCTCCCAAGTTTGCGCTGAGCTCTCCACCCTTCGATCTTTGCAGCACTGGTGTTCTCTAAGCCCAGTATCTTCATCTTCTCAAAGATGTACTCGGCGGCGGAAGCCTCACCAGCGTTGATCAAGCTGGCAATGACACAATTGAGGACAAGTGTGTCGACAATCTCTCCAGAATCGACAAAGTCCTGGTATGCTTTCCTAACAGCAGCACCGTCTCGTTTCATGCCATGACAATATATCTGGTTGGTGCGAAAATAGCGGCTGGGCTCGATATTCCGTTGCATCATTTCCTTGACCACCATATCGGCGAGAGCAAATTTGCCGGCTTTTGTGGCGACATCAAACAAGATGCTGAATGTAGCAGCACTACTTGCAATACCGGCCTCTTTCTCCATACGCAACCAGATCTGGGTGGCAGTGTCGACCTGCACATCGCCAACTTTGCGAAGATAGCGACTAGCAAAGCTCATGGCGCTGTTCCATTCGAACCTCGTCATGGGAATATCTGCAGCGAACAAGTCGTCGACAACTGAGAGGTATCGCTGCATGGTATGCTCGTCTTTGTATTCGACGACACTCAAGCGATGCATCAGTAGTCGGATTTGATCGTTTTCGAGGTACTGCGGGCGCGGTTGTGGTATGGCTCTGTAAGCATTGTATAGAAGAGTGTTCGGTACGTCCCTGTCCTCGATAGTAAGACTAAACTGGTCAATGGCTTGCTTGTCTAACAAAGAATTGGCGACAAGTGGATTTCGGTCTGGTATTGTGGCCGAAGAGAAGACGTTAATTTCCGGTGGAGAGCGTTGATCGGTATTCAAATTCGGAGGAGGATCTTCCTGATAGCCAGCAAAGTCATATTGATCGACTATGGAGCGTAGCTGTTCGCGCGGGATTTGGATAGGTGTGGGCTCGGAGGAGTCTTCTGGTGTGAGAGCAATGGCTTCAGATTGGGGAGGCTTATTTCTCGACGACTGAGTGGTAAAGCGTTGCGGGCGGGATGTGGAAGTCGTGTTAGGGGTAGGGCGGTTGTGGTATGATATAGGGCGAGCATGTTTCCGGCACAAGCTCGCGCGAGCAAGAGCGTCGAGAAAAAGGGACTCGGCAGACTCGGGGGTCAGAGGGTGTGGCGCGGGTCGTCTAGAGAGGATGTGGAGGTCTCGTCGATGGCGATGACGGTCGTGGTCGAAGGAATTGGCGGACAGACAGTGGTTGCGGCGTGGACACAGGGCTGTCATAATTGAGGCAGTTGTCGTCTGTGTCTGCAGAGAGATTCCGCTCTGGTTGCGGGAAAAGGAGCCAAAGAGGGACATGAAGCGGCGAGCATTGTGTCAGACGAACAATCGACATTCCCCAGGCATTTCACTCAGTACATCACGCCGTGTGGTGGCCGCTGTCCTGGAGCTGCTTCTCCAAAAAGTCCGACTTTCTGGATTACGGACCGCCCATCCAACGCGCGCTGATTGGCTGCTCAGTCCACCTCCGCCGACGCCAAGCCACATCTCTCCCGCTCCGCTCTCGAATCTCGAATTATTGACGAGAAGCGCCTTGGGCGTTTCTTTATTCGGGCAGCCAGACACGACAGTCGCCATGGGTCGATACAACTTTGCGCCTCAGCGCGTGCACCAGGCTGCTACACGTCTCCTCCAAGTCCGCAGTGCCGCGCGCGGCCCCTCGCAGCCTCCTCCGCCATGGTACACCGTCATTGGCAACCTACCGCCGTCAGAACGTCTCGTGCGTCCGCCATTGCAACCCGCCCGTCGCAAGGGTAGAAAGGCCAGCAAGCTCTTCCAGCCTGTCAACCTCAAGTACGAAGAGGATCAACTCAGACTCGACTTCTTTGGCGACCACCCGTGGGAATTGGCGAGGCCCAGACAAATCGTCGAAGATGACGGCAAGGACTACCAGAAGTTCGACTGGAGCCAGCTGGACCAGTCGACCAAGCAGATTGACGGAGAGAGGTGCATACACCTGCCCACATACTTTACCAGTACTGTCATGCTGACTCTACAACAGCGTTGTCCAAAGACAAGCATGGCTCATGGGCCTTGTCCGTCATGAAATCGATTACCTTGCAACCCCAAACATGCGCGAATATTACAAGTTGCACAAAGACGAGGAAGTAATCAAGGAACTCCAAGAACTTCACCTTCTCTTCAAAAACGACTACGCTGTTGATTTACAAATCAATGAGACAAATGAGGCGGACCACCCGGACCCGAACGCACATTGGCCCATCAGTGTCTACTTGACATACCACCCTCAATATCCCCACCAAATCAAGGACGGCCAAAAGCACTTGCACCAATTCCTTGCCAAACAAGGTCTCGATCTTTCGACCATCAACAAGCGCTCCTTCAGTGCTTCATTCCCACACTCGGACGCTGTCGCTCAGACACTACGAAACTCCGATCTTGCTGCCATCGGCAAGCAATACAACATCGATATTACCCTCGAGCCCGAAGTCACCGTCAAGCCCTTCGCCGAAGAACCTTTCGATGTCCAACCTTTCTCTTTCTCCTTCTACCGCAACGCCACCAAGAACATTCCCGCTCTTCTCAACCACCTCGCAACCCTTCTCGACGTCAAGACCTCCAACATCCTCAGCCCTCCTCTCCCCACAACGGAGCCTGATACTTACCCAGCATACACAAAGCTAGGAGCTTACGACAAGGCCCGTAAGGAGTTCTACGAGGTCCGCCACCAACAGGACATCGAGCGCCGTGTCGCCCGCGAGGAAGCCCTCTGGACTGGTGCTGAGTTCGGTCCATCACCCTTGGACATTGGTATGCAACTCGAGGACCAGAAGTACGAGGAATGGCGCGATTGGGCCACCAAAGAGATTACCGCAATCAGACAACTCTCTGGCTCATCCGGTAGTGCTCTCGACCAAGATGCTCTATTGGATCCGCAGGCAGATGATATCAACGCTGCTCTGGATGAAGTCGAGCCGAGTGTGCCCGGCAGCAAGAGAGGACAAACCGCTCAAGGAGGTGCTTTGGTCCACCCCTGAGTCTAGCTGTAAATCTAAAAGGGAGTTTTCATGTAGCTATATTTTCTTCTTCGAGACACCACAAACTGTATCATCAATCTTACGACTATTTCTACATGTTACCGAATATCCATGTCTGGCTTCTTCGGGACGACGAATATGACGCTTGTTGCAAGAACTGGTTTTTAGGTTGTTTCACTTTGAACTTCCAGATCAGAACACAAACGCCCTTTGTTTGAGCAACAGACTTCTACCGTATCTACCAACCAAATGCGATAACCTCCAACACCATCTCAATTAGCCCAATTGGCTACCCTACTACCAGAGCTCATTCATTCGATCCTTCCCTTCTCCTACCCTTTTTCGCTAACCCTTCTTACCCCAGAGGTCATCTAGGAAGATCCAGATGCCGACACAACGACATTTCAGCAATAAGTTGAATTGTCAGACCCAGAGGTTGCCAACAAAGCATCCCCTACCGCAAACCATGTACTGGGAGTTTACTAACGATCGTTCTTGCAAAAACAAGCGTTCTTTACTTATCCTTTCCAGTTCATGTTTCTAGGAGGTTCAGCGGAGAGGGATTGAAGTGACCTCGCCAACACGAGCATTTCGCCTTCTGTCACTGGGCTTTCTACCTCGCTCGCGTCGTATGCGTTTGAGAGATAAAGTGTCGTAAGTTTGCTCTTCCTGATGGAGAGCTCTGGTGGTGCTTTTTTCTTTTACCATTGATTTGCTGGTCGAGTTTATTGTGTACCCGGATGCCGGACGGCAGAGTCATTTTTGACAGTCGGACGATGGTATAGCAGAACCGAGATCTTTGCAGTTAACGACAAACATGGATCTGGTTTCCAAAAGCTACTATAGATCATACATACACTGCTAGCCAAGTGCACTAATCGCGTTTAAGATACGATGCCCTTTTGTCCCATCCACAAAGACGACCATGGTACAACGTCACCCAATATGATTGTGTCGAGCACTAGACCAAAGACTACGGTAAGTATACATGACGGAGGCATGTCGAGCGGAGTAGGGTTTTCAAGTGGTAGGTTTCGTCACCTTCCGGCACACAGATCTTAAAAACGCAGAAGATGAAGATGCTTTGGTCAAAAAGAAAAGAGACAATCCAATTTCCATGTCAAAAATAGCTACACTGAAGAGAAGGTGGATGATGATGGTGCGAGCGAGCGAGTGAGAAAAAAACATGCATGACATAGACGTACAGATGAATCAAAAAGTGCTCTGCTTTGCATGCGAGAAACCATCCTCTTTGTGTCCAGTGTCGATTGACGACCAACCAAAAAGGGGTGTGAAATATGGGAACAAAAACGACAAAAAAAAGAACAATCAACTCCTTGCACTCCTGCCGGCCCAACGCCTGTCCTAACCCTTGACCCTGACTTGATCTTAACTAGCTCTAGCTCTCCTCGTCATTGCGAGATTGAGAGCTCCTTCTTCTTCTTCCACCAGTATGCTCAACCAAAAGACAGTGGAGGAGGTCTCCTATTGGCGGATAGGCACAGCCTCGCTCTCGGATGAAGGAGAAAGACCGGATGAAGAGGCAGCCTGTGCACGCTTCTCCATTGCACTCTTCACCTCGCCATCCTGGTCGTCGACGCTCATGCCTCTCTGCAAGATACTGCCCTCCTTGACGGGGCTGCCGGAAACGTAGGATTGGTGGCTCTGGGTGGGCTGCAGGTTGAGGCCAGGGTTGCCGTTGGGGTTTCCGGGGGTCTGGGTGTTGGGTGATGACGAGAGGTGGGGGATGGTGTCTGGTGACGGGTGTTCGACGCCGATGCTGGTGACGCCCACGTCGCCTGCCTTGCCGGCCTTGCTGAGGGCGTAGTCGCCGCTGTCAAAGTATTTGCGCTCTTGGCCCTATTGTTTGCGCGCGATGTGTCAGATTGGTGGAGTGGACGATGATGGGG
>JGI24891J29808_1000034_pt1 | contig 179625 bp, 187 predicted proteins | sample FreactcultuFSWF8_FD_29808 | JGI IMG/M metagenome (IMG submission 29808) | reverse complement strand
TTTTTTTTTTTTTTTTTTTTTTTTTTTTTTTTATGTGTGTGGGTGTGTGATTTGTGATATGTGATATGTGGTAACTTGTGATGATTGCATCGAGACGATATAGCTGACCTCTTAAGCTGATATTCAATTGGCTACAGCTTTTTCAACATCGTGTTAGTTGCTTCATGATGGCGGCTTTGTATACTCTTCTCTCGGTCGTCGCTTCTTGGATAGAAAATCTTGGAAAGGGGATTTACGTTGTAATCATAGGTTGTCCTTTTTTTTTCTGCACTTCCCTCGAACGTGATTCGAGATTGCTATTATGCCCGAAAGGATCTTTACGTCATCTCGAAGCTAAAGTTATCTTAGACAAAGGAACAGTATAAATGGCCCAGAGGCTTTCTCCACTCTACCCTATCCAGTCCGTTTGCGCACGTCTTTGACATATTTTACCTTGTTTTCGTGCTACTACCTCATAATATATAGGACATTGTGGTGATGAGTCTACGAAGTTGGTCGAAGTTCAGAAGGTACAGCGATTCCAGCGAAACGAATTTTGATGTTCACTTGTGAGTCGGATCTCACATGTTTTGCAGCCGGTGCTTCTGGAGACATTGTTTCCAAGAGGAAAGAGCGATGATTGCGAATTTCTTCTCAGTCGAGTCATGCCCAGAAACTCTTCCACACAGCAAGAAGATCAGCCCGATCGCAACTCATGTCAAGCCTCACTACTGTAGCGCTCACTTAGCTCGAACGTTCACATATGAAGAACCGACCACTCAGAGTATGTATTCTACCATCAGCCGTGCAGAACCGCTATCAGCACAGTATTCCAATTTTGATTGGGAACAGAATCAGATCTACCGCTACCTACCGTCTGTCTCGGCAGATCATCTCAACTCCAAACCAGCAGTCGTAGAGGCAGAGACAAGCAGCAAAGTAACTTACACAGGTTTCTCCACCTGCTGCAGAACTTACATTCCCAGCCATTGAATCTGCACATCTTGTGCAATGCGTCATGAAACCAGGCTCGCCTACTTGAGATAGCAGGATAGACTCAGGAATCATTGACCTGACTCCTGCACTTCCCTTGCCTGGGCGAAGTACCGGAACCGGAGCTGCTGAGGCGGCCTTCCGAAGTATCGAGTAGAACCACCAGTTTCGTGTTTCATAATTGCTGGTCAAAGGTGTTTGTTTGTCAGGACTTTGTAGCTGTCTGGAATCAAAACAAATCACCAAATCCTTCACTTCCAGACCAAGGGGTCATAACAAATCAAATTCCGCTCCAACTTCAAGAAGACAGGAGGCTTAGCCCAATTGGGAACCAATGACTGCCTTCTATTAACCTCTCCAAATCCGAGCATAAATAGAATCCAGAGGTTGTGAGTTCGACTCACAGCCTTGGTTGGTCGCGTTGACAATTTGGTCGAAAGACAATTTGGTCGAAAAGATGTTTCCCAAGAGATTGGTTTTTTTTTTTTGCTCTTTTGTTTGGTAGCAGAAGTGATGGTCACTTGTCGCTTTTTGTCCCGCGAGAAGGGGATACTGGCAGAGCATAAATATACGCCTGCCGTTGACGTTGATATCTTTCAGACAGCTGAGAAGGTGTGATCGAAATGTCATTTTCCGTAAGAAAACACGTCTCATTGCAGATCTCCTGTTGACGAGTGGACGAACAGGCATCCCATGTACGAGCCTCGAAAAGAAGATTGGTAATGTGGTCGTCATGCTGCTTGTGTGGGTTGTTTTACCCGACGTACACATATACGCAAGCGATATCTTCGTGGCTATCGACTTCAAGAGTCATCGAACACGGCCAACTAAAGAGGTCTGTTGCTGTCTGCCGAAAGATTAAATGCGTTGGGGCTACCAGAAGAATTACCAGCAATTGAATCCTCTAGAATCGATCAAAGCATTCCTGCTAATCAGGCTATTACATCTTTTTGTTCTAGCTGGAGAGATTCGTCCTGTTTTGTGCGTAGTAGTGGCTGGTTGATGAGATGTTATGTGTTGCACTTTATCATCCAAAGTTGCCATTTTTGTTTCCTTATACGATTCCGCTTTGCTGATTCAATGAATGACCAACGAAGAGCATCAGGGAAAAAGGGTCAGGTAATTACCAAGAGTGCATAATAGTAATACTGGCATTCGATGCTTACATGGCTTCACTCAGAGAACTGTTAGGCCAGGAGTTGCTCTTAAACTAACACCCCTCATGACTTTGTGAGAGGGAAAACGTGCTTCATATTTCCACACCACTACAAAATTAACAGCATGCACAGCGAGGACAAGTGAAGTATAGGTCATAAAAATTTCGAATTTCAAGATGGCGTTCATCCAACAAATGGAACAAACAAAAGAAGTAAAACCACATCTCTCTCCCACACAAACCACAAACTACCAAGGCTTACCACTTCACCTTCACCCCAATCATCCACCTTCACATATCACTCGATAGCTCAACCTATTTATTTGGAGTTGAAGACACCAGCGATACACTTGGTGAGAATAGCCTGATCGGTGTACGAACCAGCACTGCCGGTAGGAACCTCGGAAAGGACGTAGTTGGAAGCGAACATGCCGGCAGACCAGCCGGTCCAACCGAGGTAGACGTCAGAGTTGGTCATGAGGTAGTTGAGCATGGTGCAAACGTTGGTCAAGCAAGACTGGTCGTTGGAGCCACCGGCCTCGGTCAAGATGGCTTGACGGCCGTTGGCGCGGAGCCAGGTGGCGAGGGTGGTGAATCCGGCGACGTTATCGGTTGTGCAAGCGCTGTTGGTGCCAGAGCCGTCGGAGTCGGAGTACTGGTGAACATCGAAGACGAGGTTGGTCTTGCTGCCGTCCAAGTTGGTGATCTTGTTGAGAGCAGCAGCAGAGCCGTTGTCGACAAACTGGGCAGCGTGGGTCCAGTCATTGCCGGGCAGCAGAATCAAGTTCTGGGTGGCTCCGGCCTTGCGGATGGCGGTGACAGCAGCCTGGACGGTGGTGGCCCAGGTGTTGATGTCCTGGAGATCATGGGGCTCGTTCATGATACCGAAAGCCACCTTGGGCTTAGAAGCGTACTTGGTGGCCAATTGCGACCAGACGGAGGCGAATTGGGCGTTGGTGGGGCCGCCGCTGCTGCCGACGATGGCACCGTTCCAGCGGGCGTAGTTGTGGAGGTCGATGATACACAGCTCAGCGCCGGAGTTCAGGCAGTAGGTAACTTGGGCGTCGTACTTCGAAAAGAACGAGCTGTCGAGGTTGCCGCCGAGGGTATTGCCAACGAGGTATTGCCAGCCGACGGGGAGACGGAAGGCATTGAGCTTATCATCCTTGACGAAGTGGTTCATCTGGGACTGACCAGTGGTGCCGGGGTCTTGGTAAGTACCCGAGCCGCCGTTGGTATCAATACCGAAGTCGAAGCCAGCGATGTTGACACCGGCGTACTTCACCTTGCCCTTTGAAGAAGCGACCGAGCTGGTGGCAGCCTTGCTGGTGGTCGAGGCACGGCTGGCGGCAGTGGTGACGGGGGCCTTGCTTGCAGCGGCGGTAGTGGTAGCCTTGATGGAGGTCGCGGCCTTGGTGGTGGTAGGCTTGACAGAAGTAACGACCTTGGTGGTCTGGGGAGCAGAGCTGCCAGCACCGGGAACACACTGGGAGTACCAGTCATTCTGGGCGGCGCAGTGGTAGCCAGAGACACAGGCAGTGGCACCAGTCCATCCTTGGCCACCCTGAGAGGAGTTAGTATTCAGGTAATGGAACAATGCAAGAAGTCTGCACATACACATTGGCCGTATGCGGGAGCAGAAGCGGCTGCGGCAGTACCAGCTGCGGCAGCGACAACGAAAGTGGAGTACTTCATCTTGATATAAAAGAGAAAAGAGCGCGAAAAGAATGGCACGCTAGTGGGGTGAAAGAAGGGGAGGAAGAAGAATGAACGGAAGACAAGAAACTGTCAAGAGTGCTTGTTGGAAGAGAAGAGAGTAGTAGGATAGCCTCAAGGCTTTATATCCCAATGCTTACACTGCCGGAGTGGATGTCACGGCTGGAGATGGCGACTACAAACCTGATTAAGCATGGGTCGACTGTCTGAAATATATTGACGAAGCAACGCTAAGATCTGGAGAGGGGCGATGGAAGGGTACGGTCCTGCAACACAGGCTAAAGCCCTAGAAGCCTAAACGTTGATAAAGACGAGACAAGCATTTTGACGTTAGCTTGAACCTGGTCGTGGATCGGGATGAGCATCGCATATCGCGTGGGAAAATTGAAACACATGGATGGTGCAATATGTCTCAGTCCAGGTGATTACAAGATGGGGTTCATCGTGCACATTTGACGCGAGCTGTGATTGAATGGGAAGGATCGCAAGGTAGCAGACGTCGAATGCGGGTTAGAGCATAAACACCATGGCAAAGGCGTGTCCGAAATGACATGAAGCAGGGGAGGACGGATCCACCGGTGTTGTTCGAGATGGGTTCTTTGTATCCGTAAGCGAGCAGCGGGAGTGGCGCAACTTTATATGGAGCCTGAAACAGAAGCACAGCAGGTCTTGGCTTTCTAGACTTTGGGTTTTGGTATATGAAACTCGCACGTACTCACCCTTATGACTTCAAGCCCACATTATGCCTATTCGATTCGGTATTTGTTGGCCAAAACGTCAGCTGTTCGATCTCGCGTGCAAGTAGAATTGTTGACGCAAGGGTTTTTGCTCCTCATGCGAAAGGACGGAACAGAAGCAAGAAGCAGGAGAATGTAAAACGGTCGACGGGCCGGCACGCCGCCAGTGCTAGAAATCTTAGTAAAGTGTTCTCGCCTGAGGGTTCCTCTGATTGTTCATCATCACTCGAGGCGAGATCGAATCTGAAAGGTCGTGTTATGGTTCTCGGTGAATTTTCTCTTTTCTTCAACACAGCCGAAAATCAAGATGAAATTTGTTTCGGGACAGTGACAAGGATGGTGATGATGGCGAGCAAAGGAGGAGTTTTGGTTCGTTTTCCCGACCGAGATAAAAATACAGCTATATACACAGGTGATGTTTGTACATTCAATTTCGCATAGCTTACGAGTCACGCATTTGAGTCTCGTATCTCTTGCCCCTGAAGGCCCAAACACCCCAGTTTCCAGCGCTGACGTCCTGAGGGTCGAGGTCGTTGAGATCCCAGCGTAGACTGCGGAAACGGTTCTCGCCTGGCTCGAGCAGGATATCCATCTCGTCGCCGACGGTATCGCGTACCCAGTCAATATCACGCTTCATGTCGTAGTCAGTGTAGCCGGTGGCAATAATGGGCACTTTAGTGTCCAATAGTGGACGGATAGTGTCTTGCCATTCATGAGAGCTTGCGGGGTGGCCTAGACCGGGGTGGAAGAGAACAAAGGCGTCGAAGTATGGATCATATGGGTAAAAGGCCTGGGCGTTGTGCAAGGTGTGGAAGTACTCGACGTAAGTGGTGACCTTAAGCTGGTGGCTAATGCGGTCTTCAACAATAGCGCCAAAGGGATTCTGAGGAGTGCGGGGAGGAAGAGGATATTCATCGTCTCGGTTAGCCATGCTTTCTGGACCGATGAAGATCAGGTGGAAGGTTGAGCGGGGGAACAGCCAAGCTAGTTGCTGCCATACCTCGCGTGGCAGCGACGACTCGGCGCGAGCGCCAATACAGAAGAGGCGAACGGGAGGAGCGGTGGGACGAAGGCCCTTGATTCCGTCGCCAGCACCCGAGCGAGGAGGGTGCAATGTATATTGGAGGGCAGTGAAACTCTTGAGACCCTCGGGTGTGAGGCGGTTGCGCACGTTGTAGGGACTCAATTCGTGGAGGATACTGCCGACCGTGGCAGGGTATGTGAGGAGACGAGTAGCCTGGCGGAGACTGCGCTCGTCGTTGATGGCGTTGAACTCGCGCGAGTACAACATGGTGTCCCAGTTGGTCAAGTTGACCTGAGCCTCATCGATCTGCGGGCCGGGGTATTCGAACTCGGGGAAGAAGCGGCCAGAGACGAGGTCGTGGTCATCCTCGTTGATCTCGCGCAGGGTATCGCAGATGGCCAAGTGGGCCTCGTAGTCGTCGGCCAAGTGCTCTTCACAGCATGCTACGGGAACACCACAGTCGGGGCATTCGTAGCGGACATGTGCTGGAGGCATAGTGCCTGTCTTTCGGACCTCAATGTCATCGGGACTAGTAGGCTGACGGGTTGCTGAGTGGTCCGGATGCGGGCAGTATGCATTTTGCTTGATGAAGGCGGCGCGCTTGCGGATAACAGGTGACGGCGAGTCGCTGAACGAGTGGAACAGGTTTCCGGGTTGGAGAAGTTCACGGCTGCGGTCGCCGGCGACGTCTTCGGGACTGTGTTGGATTGCAGGTGATTCACGAGATAATTGAGCGATCTGAGGTTTGGGGGCAGATGTCGACAGGCGCCTTCTGCTTCTTGAGATTCTCTTTGACGACGACAAGGCCGGTTGTGCCGATGTGGATACTGAGAAGAGACGGGTTGACGGTCTTAACCGCGGCAGAGCGATACGCGCAAGGCATTGCCTGCATGCTGAAGTTGACGACAAGGAAGCCATTTTTCAGAGGATGTTCTCACAAAAGTGCTTCTGTTCGTTCCTGTTCCCTTCAACTTTCCAGCCGCTCAATGATGCAGCGATTCAAACGCGGGAGGCCCGAGCTCTCTTTCCATGTCTTGGCCCGGCGCCGATGCTGTGAGCGCGAGTCGACTTTTCTACAACCATTTATTATCATCTCGCAACTAGACTCCATTGTAGCTTGAACGCATCTTGGAAAAGCGCCTGATCTCTGCGCTTCTGCTTTCGCTCGCTCCTCGACTCCGGGTCGTCTCCGCCCATCCTCTTCCGGCCTCATTCTCTCGGCGCAAATCCCAGAAGCAGCTCGCGCGCCTCTCCACGACCTTGACGATTCGACGACTATATACTATACCCTCCTTAGACCGAACGAGCGCCCTCGAGGGTCGCTCCCCACCCATCGCCCATCATGTCTATCACCTCCAACATGTCCATGTACTCGCTCACCCTGCAACCTGCTGGAGTCATCACCCATGCCATTGTCGGCAATTTTGTCGCAAGCAGGCCGAAAGAGCAGCAAGTCATCCTGGCTCAGGGTGAAAGACTGAGTCTGTTGACCATTGACAAGGACACCGACCAAATCCGCACAATCCTCACACACAACGCCTTTGGCATCCTGCGCAACCTGTCGTCCTGCAGAGTCCCCGGTACTCCTCGCGACCTGATCATCGTATCCTCCGACTCTGGCCGTGTCTCCCTCCTCCAGTACGATGACGAGAAGAACCGCTTCGAACGCGTCCATCTCGAGACTTTCGGCAAGTCAGGCATCCGTCGTACCATCCCTGGCCAATACCTCGCCTCAGACCCCCGCGGTAGATGCTGCATGTTTGCCTCTGTCGAAAAGAACAAGGTCGTGTATATCCTCAATCGCAATTCGGAGCAACAAGTCACCATCTCCTCCCCTCAAGAAGTCAACCGTCCTCAGACTTTGACCTTCGACATCTGCCCTGTCGACACAAACTTCCAGAACCCCGTCTTTGCCGCACTCGAAGTCGACTACACAGACAGCGACCAGGACCCGACAAACGAATCATACGACATCCGTGAGAAGCTGCTCGTCTACTACCGTGTTGACCTCGGCCTGAACCACGTTGTCCGCGAATGGGCCGATGCTGTCGACTACTCAGCCAACAAGCTGTTCCCTGTGCCTGGTGGTCTCGATGGCCCCAGCGGTGTCGTTGTCTGCTCTCAAGGAAAGATCACATACCGTCATCCTATGCAGGAGGCTCACACTCTGGTCATTCCTCGTCGCAAGGGTGGTCTTGAGAACCCCGACCGCGAGAGATGCATTGTCGCTGGTGTCGTGCATCGTTTCAAGGCTGGCTTCTTCCATCTCCTACAGACTGAGGATGGTGACTTGTTCAAGCTTACCATGGATCTTGTTGAGGATGATCAAGGTCGTAAGACTGGTGAGGTTGCCAGCATTGAGCTTCGTTACTTTGACACATTCCCCATCGCCTCGACCATGTGCATCTTGAAGTCCGGTTACCTCTTCGTAGCAGCAGAGAATGGCGACAGCCACTTCTACCGCTTCCTCAACCTCGGAATGAACATCGACCCTCTTACCGACAGCACCTCTCAAAAAATCTCATACTTCTTCCCTCACGACTACGACAACGTAGATCAATCCGCCACTGTTCCTAGCATGCACCCTCAGCGAAAAACTGTGGTACAAGACATCACTGGTGGCGATGATTGGAAGATCTACACAACTGCCGGAACTGGTACTCGCAGCTCCTTCAAGGTTGTCAGCCATGGTTTGAGCGTCAGCGAGCAGACTCGTGCCGAACTGCCTGACCAACCTAACAATCTCTGGGTAGTGTCAGATGATCGTTTCTCGGAAGCGGACAAGTACATTGTATTGGGTTTTCGCGATGCCACTCTCTTCCTGGAAGTCGGTGAGAACACTCACGAAGTCTCTGACCACGGACTTCACAAGGAGGTTACAACAATTCACATGGGCCTCATGGGTGACACTGGTATCTTGCAAGTCTGGGATAGAGGTTTCCGCTTCTACACTGGACCTGATAGCCCACAAGAAGACTGGAAATGCCCTCCGCATCGCACAATTATCAAAGCTTCAAACAACCACCAGCAGCTTTGTCTAGCACTAAGCTCTGGTGAGCTTCTATACTTCGAGGTCTCACAAGACGGCCGAAGGATTCAGGAGTACGAGCAAGGTGCCGACGTCTTGACTGTTTCGGGTGTTGTCCAAGCCATGAGCATGGGCGATGTTCCTGAAGGTCGCGTCAGATCTCCCTTCCTCGTCGTTGGATGCGACGACTCGACCATTCGCGTCTACTCCCTTGATCCCGGTGGTGAGATGCTCAAATCACAATCCATCCAATCCCTCACATCGCCTCCTCGCTCGATCGAGATTTTGCCCATGGAAGACTCGACCGGTATGACCACCTTTGTCCACGTTGGTCTCTTCTCCGGCCTGTACCTCCGTGCTGTCTTGGATGATGTTACTGGTGAACTCGGCGATGTACGATCACGTTTCCTCGGCGCCGACGAGGCCAAGCTCTACCCAGTCGCTGTCAATGACAGCCCCGCTGTGCTGGCCTGTGGTGCCAAAACCTTCCTCTCATACCCACATCCTGAGACCAAGGAGCTATTGCTCACCCCTCTCGACTACCACTCATTCAACTGCGCTAGTATGCTGAGATCTAGAGTTGCCGGTCGCAAGGGCCAAACATCTGTCAGACAGTCAATTGTCGCATTACGTGGCGCAGAAATCTTTGTGTTCAGCATCGGAGATACCTCAAACAACATCCTCACAAAATCCATCCCTCTCAAACACACCCCTCGCGATTTCTGCAGACACCCGGAATATCGCTACTTCTCCGTCATCCAATCAGATCAGAATGTCCTCAGCAAGCAGGCCAGAGAGACGCTACTTGCTGATCCGACAAGATCAGAAGAGGACAAGAAACAGATGGGCCCGAGCGACCAATTTGGCTGGCCACGAGGACCTGGATGGGCTTCATGCATTCAAGTCGTCGACCCGATAGCTGAAGATGAAAAGGAAGGCGTCGCATACACGGTTGACCTTGACTCAAATGAGGCTGCTTTGTGCTGTGATATGGTACCATTTGAGAACCAAGACGGCGAAGTATTCTTGCTTGTTGGTACCGGCAAGAACATTCCTTCTGGTGCACCAACACCGAGCTCGCCCAAATCGACTGGCTCGGTACACGTATACCGAGTGCTAGATCCTGGCAACGAGCTTGAACTTATCCACAAGACCGACTTCGACAAGCCGATTCGTGCGCTTATGCCCTTCCAAGGCCGTCTAGCGCTCGGTGTTGGCAACGAAGTCTTCATTTACGATCTCGGTATGAAGGCCCTACTGCGTAAGGCTCGTTGCCGTGTACCTGGTACACAGATCATTGGCATGAAGACACAAGGATCGCGTATCGTCGTTGGTGATGTGCAAGAATCCGTTTCTTACGTCGTCTACAACCACAAGGACAACAAGCTCACACCATTCGCTGATGATGTTATTGCTCGTTGGACTACTTGCTTCACAATGCTCGACTATGATACTGTAGCTGGTGGTGACAAGTTTGGTAATGTTTGGGCTGTGCGTTGTCCAAAGTCTGCCTCCGACGAAGCAGACGAACCTGGCGCAGCATCATTCCTCGCCAACGAGAAGGCATATCTCGGCGGCACACCTCACCGTCTCGCATTGCAGTTCCATGACTTCGTCCAAGATATTCCCATGTCGATGCAGAAGACAACGCTCGTCCCCGGTGGCCAAGAAGTGATCTTCTGGGCTGGTCTGCAAGGCACACTCGGTGTCTTCGTTCCTTTCATGGACAGAGAAGACGTCGACTTCTTTGGCAGCTTGGAGCAACACTTGCGCACTGAAGACCCACCGATCTGCGGACGCGACCACCTCATGTACAGAAGTTACTACATTCCTGTCAAGGGCTGTATCGACGGTGATCTCTGTGAAAGATTCTTCCTGCTGAGCAGAGACAAGAAGGAGAGAATCGCTGGTGACCTGGATCGCACAGTCAGAGAGGTTGAGAAGAAGATTGGTGAGATGAGAACGAGAGTTGCATTTTAAGCGAGACCTACCATAGATAGGATGTATCATGTGTACGAAAAGTATATTACGTGTTAAACTTGACCTCTGCCCTGTCGTGATGAGAGCGCCGTCGGAATCGGAATGCCCGTTGCGTCATGTCTTGTAGACAGGGTGGTCCCCTATACAAGCATCAAGAGCATGTTTTTGCTCGTCGCGACTCGCACACCATGCTTTTTGACATCTACTCATTACATGCATGATCTTGAGATAGTTGGTCCTTTGCCTGATGCAACAAATGACTGGTGACATAGGTATACGATGAGTCATGTTGAAAATTGATATTCCAGACTGTGAGTTTTGGAAGACCTCCACAAAAGCAACAAATATCATTAGACAATCTAATTCGAATGCCAATATTCCTTCGCGAGCACCCAGAAGCTCATGTAAGCTCTGTGTACAGATGCACATATAGTTATGATATTTATCTCATACCCTTATCGAGTAGCTGAAATAGCAAGTATCCTGTCACATCGAATACTGCCGCCGGCAATTCGACGAGGGTGGCACCTCATGTATGTAAGCCGAGCTTGGCGTCTCGTTGACCCGGCAACATCGTCTGCAGTTGCCAAAATTTGTCCTTTTCCGATCTCGAATTGCGACCAGACACATCTGCAGCATCAATCCCCCACAAGATGCTGGACAGACTCCCCAATGAGATCCTTCATCTGGTCTGTAGGGAACTCGCAACCACACCAGACCTTATCCATGCTATAAAAGCTCAAGAAAGCAAACGGCATCTGGATCAATGGAACGCGCTTGCCCGGCTATGCAAAGTCTCGCGACAGATGAGACATGTCGCCGAACCACTTCTCTACCAAAACTACGCAAAACCCGACTCCGCATCAAATCCTGTTGCCCACTACTCTTTTCGAAAGTATCTCACAACAGTGCTCAAACGACCAGAACTTCTACAATACGTTCGCTCCTTCTACATCGGCTCCTGGAGACAATATGCCGATGACATGTCACAATTTGCTGCGGAGAGCAGGTTCGCTGCTTGCACTGCCCGCGTCTGCGACACGCATTTTTCTCCCGAGTTGCATGGGCTATTCGACAGATATGCGAAGACAGCAATTCTTGGTGAGGCATGGAAGGAAGCTCTTGATGCTGGTGAAGAGGTTGCGGAGATTGCGCTCCTCATGAGCTTGACACCAAATCTGGAGCGCATTGAATTTTCCATGCCCTGGCTGGATCTCCAAAGTGACACCGCCCCTCAATATTTCTGGCCGAATTTACTTGTGGAGTCTGAAGAATGGAATCCGTCCAGTCACTTCCACCGGCTAGAGGCTGTGACGGCGCACAAAAGAAACATGGAGCCAGGCTTCAACTGGGATGTCGTGGCTGGATATGAGATTGATTCGCTCCTACCTTTCATCGGGCTTCCCAAGCTACGTATCTTCTGGGTAGAAGATGATGACACTGGTCTGTACCCGACTCGTTTGGAAAGGTATCCGCTCAACAACCAGGAGTCACATTTGTCGGATCTTGTTTTGATTCCGTCAAGCATCCATCCAGCCAAGCTCCTGCAGATTCTCAAGCGCTGTACCAAGCTCGAAGCATTTTATGCAGATTTCCGAGAAGAACAAGACAACTTCGTCCCAAACTTCTCGTGGGACACTATCGCTCAGGCATTGAGCGGAAGTCAAAGTACTCTCAAAGAACTTGACCTAAGCTGTGATTTGCGGTCCCAGTTAGCTACCGAAGCGGACACAGAGGCAGAATTCACCTGCATTTCTATAGGATCACTTCGCAAGTTCACCTCGCTCGAGACGCTCCATGTTCTGCAGACAACTTTACTAGGCTTCGAAAACATGGCGGATGAACTAGAATTGGCAGTACCTGCCCTGCCATTCGATGAGATGTTGCCAAGCAGTCTACGAAGTCTCAAGATTGACATGTGTACTTTGACAATTGTGCCTTATCTTGAAAGACTTCTGGTCAAGGTCGAGGAAAAGTTCCCAGATTTTGGAGAGCTACAGCTAAGCAAGATTGACTACAGAGAATTAGATGTGGAAGGATACCCGTTAGATCAGCGCGAGACTTTGATCGAGGGTATGAAAGTCCGGCTCGAACGTCTAAAGGAGGGGTTTATTCAGGCAGGTATCAAGTGGATTCAGTGAGCTTGCCATTTGGATATGCTGCATCTTCTTGAGACAAAAACACAAGCTCTGAAGCAGAATTTGACAACGACTCATGTAACTTCCACGTGATATGCACAACTGTCGATCACAGCGGGGCAATCTTTCTGGACAACTTTCACTTCATGTGAGGTTGGACGACTCTCATACGGCATATCATTGCCGTCTCATCTAACCGATTTCTACAGTGGTTGTTCAAGCGAGATGAGTGACATCAACAACAAAGATGTCGTTGTCCGCCCTGCAAAGGACCTCGAGGAAGCAACCCAGCTGTGGTGGCCGTTGATGACATCTTTGGGATGGGTGAGTTAGTTCATGCCATTGTGGCGCGGAGGGAAAAAACAAACATTCTGACTGTCAGGAATCTCTAGAATCGTTCATATCATGATCTCGAATCCTACATCTCAGCATCACAATCTCGAGGTTTGCTTGTTGCGGTACCTCACGGCTCTGACGAACCTGTGGGGCATTGCGCGGCCACAATCTATGACAATTCCACTGGTTGGGTGTCACTGTTTGGTATAAAAAGTCGCTTCCCACGCTCTGATACGTGCTAACAAGCTGCAGTTGTGCAACACACAAGCCAAGGAAAAGGCCATGGCAGAGCTTTGTTCGATGCAGTATTGCAAGAGTTCAAAGACAACAACACTTCAATCATCGGACTGGACGCAGTAGTCGAACAAAAGGCTACATACGAACGTCGAGGTTTTGTTGAGTCTCCGCTCGGCAAACTTCGCTGTATGTCTTGGGACATTCCAACCAATATTGATCATATCGCATCACATGACCCGGACACGAGCTTGCAACTAGTTGACATCAAGGACGTCCCACACCACCTTCTGGCAAAAAGTGATCTCGATCATACTGGCTTTGAACGCAAACATCTCTGGAGTGAAAAGTTTTTCAGTAGATCCGACCTGTTCGGGTTTGCTCTGGTCAATGGAAACAACGTGAGCGGAACTGAAGACATCTGTGCTTGGACTATCGCGCGTCAGGTTCCTCAAGGATTCCGCTTAGGTCCCGTGTATGCGGTGGACCAAACAGCTGCACGCACGATCATACAGAGCGCGATGGAGCACGCGATACGAAGGATTGAAAGTCCCTCAACCAACTCGGCAATGTCACATCCAAGAGTAGCAAATCCGGGTTCCCATACTGTAACGGCGGAGATCTGGGATGGCAATCCTCATGCTGTGAAACTTTTCGAAATGCTGGGGTGGAGCACTGTCGGTGTGGATTACCATCGTATGTGGCTCGATGGAAAGTCCACACCGCAACAGGCCGAAGGTGGGTTAGCATACTCTGGCATGTACGCCATATTCGACGCCGCCATCGGTTGATGGGGTATATCGCAGGCGATATGGGGTACTCAACCTGCGACCGTGGACGTTTTCTCGTACCTTGCTCAAGACTCAGGTCCACGTTGTGCAGAAAACAGCTCGCTCCAGCGCACAAGAATGTAAGAATAGAATCAATACAAACAGGAATAGTTGTATCAAGATGGCTCAACAAGACGATCCTGCTCGATCACTACCTCGCATGCAGCAAGAAGAGCCTTAGAGAGAGCGTCATTGTCTTACTCAACTGCTCGCGATAGGATGAACATCTCCGTCGCGAGCAACGGGGACGGCGGAGCACAATCCTACGCCCGTACAAGTAAACAGTAGTGTTGGTTCCTGCAGCGGGACAAGAGGCGAAGAGTTTGGACGATGGGAGCAGGAGCCAATAGTTTCAGGATCTGCAGGTGCGTTCCTGCCGCGATGACGCATCATCATATCGATCGACATGTGATTTTGCTCGTTCCTTATGTACTGTACGAGGGATCGGAGGATGGAGACACAGGTCAAGAAGCAATAAACTAACGTTTCTCGCCAAGCTTTATGGCATGGCTGGGTTGACAGGGCGGGATTCGGGAGATCTGCCAGACTTTGCTGCAGGGCCTGCGTGCTTCTCTCGACATCACCTCGTGCTCTGAATTTCACCCAATTCTCCATCATATGCTTTTCGCATATACACATCATGAACGCCTCTTTCGCCTTGCGTTTCTGTTGTCCGTTGCGACAGTTCTACCCGCCATCTTGCGGCGCAGCATATCTGTGTGATGGCAGTTGATAGGCTTACGCATGTCTTGCCCGTCTCAATCTGAAAGTCGCAACGTTCGCAGAGAAATTTATCGATTTGGCAACGGTCTCCATCTTTAGCATCCAGGTCACAACGGTAAGTCAACTGTTTCCAAGGGCTACCACCTTTTTCTCGAGAGGTTGGTAAAAACAGCGAACCTTCTTTATCGGTGCAACTTCCATCAGCGAGCTGTATATAACCAGGCTTCAGCATCCAGTTCAAGCCACCTTCTTTCTCATCACCATCGCTTTCGCTATTAACCCACTTTCGTTCAGGGGGACTCTTGTGTTTGTATAATTAATATCCGGACTAACAACAACATTCGACAACAATAATAATGCCTTCCTTCATCTCCGCAGCCGTCGCTGCCCTGTCGCTTTCGAGCCTCGCCTCTGCCAATGTGGCATACCGCCGCCAGGAGCAAGGCTTCAACAGCTCTAGCAGCGCTTCCAGCCAGCTGTCTACCCGCGTCCCTGTGCCAATTGGTACCGGAAGCTCCAGCATCATCGGCACTAGCTCCGCTGTGAGCAGCTCCGTTGCTGGTGGTGTCAACCCTGGTTCAAACAGCACCGCTACTGCCACTGGTGGTTCTTCTGCTACCCGCACTGGCTCCAACCCTTCGGCCACCGCCTCCGGTTCTACCCCCGACTCTTTGACCATCAACGGAGTCACCTTCTCTCTCGAGGTCAACATCACCTACTCTGGTGTTGAGATCGACCTTGCCATCCAGCTCACCAAGAGAGCCGATGAGACCCTTCCTCAGTGCCTTACCACTTGTGCCGCAAACACCGAGTGTGTTGGCACCGCCTTCAACAACAACACCGAGACTTGCACCTTCTTCAGCTCCATTGATGCCGCCTCAAGACGTGCTGCCCCCGGCGTCACCTTCGCCACTGTCACTGGCCGTGCCAACAACTCCACTTCTTCCGCTGCTGGAAACGGTACCTCCTCCACCAGAGGTCCTACTTTCCCTACCTCCACTCGTACCAACAACGGTACTTCCGTGACCGCCACCCCCAACAACCCTGGCACCAACGGCACCTTCCCTAACGCCGAGTCGCTCATCTGCCCTACCTACGATGATGAGGTCCTTCTCAACACCGATGGTAGCCAGTACCTCATCCGCTGCGGTCTTAACATTGACGGCACCGTCATTTCTGTCCGCAAGGCTCGCATGATCAGACGCCAGGCCACTTTCGGCAACGACTGGATCGTTGACTGCATTGACACCTGCTCTGCTCTTGGTAACTGCGTCGGTACCTCGTACAACTCTGTCCAGGGTACTTGCACTTTCTACAGCTCTGTTGACGGTCTCGTTGCCGATGCCAACACCGATTCTGCTATCCTCGTCAACGAGGCTGGCGATGTTCCCTCCGCTACTCCCGTTGTTTCTACCGTAACTTCCACTGCCAACGGTGTTCTTACTACCATCACAACCACCCCTATGACCACCTCGACCGTCTACTCCACCACTACCCGTACCATCCAGTCTTGCGCTCCCGGTGTTCCTTGCGCTGGAGCTCAGACCGTTACCGAAGTGGTTGTGGCCTACACCACAGTCTGCCCCGTCTCTGCTGTTCCTACTGGTGTCGCTACCGGCGGCGCTGGTGCCACCATCACCAAGGTCTGCACTGCATGCGCATACCAGCCTACTGTGGTCACCGTCTACCAGTGCCCCACCGCTCCTGGTGCTCCCGGCGCTGGCAAGCCTACCGCTGTCGCCACCAAGACCATCTCCGTCCCCGTCCTTAACGGCCCGACTGGCGCCTTGATGACCTCCACTGTCTACCAGACCCAGGAGCACGTCACCACCACCTGTGGCGCCAACGGATGCGGCAAGGCTACCGTTACCGCCGTGGTCAGCCTCTACACCACTGTCTGCCCCGTCAGCTCTGGAGCTTCTACTCCCGCTGCCAGCAACCCTGGATCTTCGGCACCTGCTCCTTCATCATCTGAGGCTGTCTACGTTCCCGGCACTACCAAGCCCGCCACCACCGAGACTCACCCCGCCTCGACTGTTCCCGGAACCACCAACGAGGCTACCACCGTCCAGCCCTCCACCAAGGCTGCTACCACCGAGACCAAGCCCGCCACCACCGTCAAGGCTTCTTCTTCCATCGTCCAGTACAACCCCTCGAGCACCACCTCCGGTGTTGTTCAGTACACCGGTGCTGCCGTCAAGAACGGCATGGGCTTCGCCGCCGTCGTCGCCGGTGTTGCTGCCCTCGTCCTCTAAATTTGAGGGTTTTCAATCCACGATGCCTTTGATGCGTCTGGCACACATCACTCTCCTTAACGCCAACCCAAACCCAAATGTTCGACTATTCTCGGCGCCTTCTCAAAAAAGAGCTGGCTGCTTCCGGCTCCCGAGCCTCTTGTAATAACCCATTTATCACTTATTTCTTTTGTCGTCATATGTAAACTATACTTGGGAGGATAGCTGGATAGCATGGGCTATAATACCCCCCTTTTGTTCTCACTTTTAGATAGTCATATCGAGATCTGCTGTTATCTCGGATTAGAAATTTATAAAGAACATTTTCTGATACTCTGATTTTCCATTTCTCTCACTCAATCTTGACCGGAAGTATGTTATTCATGCGACACCCTCATTCAGCCAATTCAAGGATGCGTCTGGTGGGTGCCTGCAGGTGTCACAACAGAAAAGCTATGTCCGGCGAAGTACTGTCACTAGGAAGTTACAGCTACTACAATTCAGCCAAACGTGAGGCCGCTGAGTATATTACGAAGGAGAACTTCATGCAGTGGATCAGATTCCGTGATGGAGATCAGGAGCCGGAGGAGCAGAGAGCTCATCAAACAGAGTTGTTGTCTCAGCAGCTTGAGAGACAGGGCTGGGGAACTTTCCATGTCTCTTCTAGAATGGGTTGATATGCATGATCATCTAGATGAGGGATGTAGTATTCAAGTGATCGCAATCGAGAAGTGAGAAACTATAGACAATTCGCTACTGAGTCTTCACCATAACATCTCAATCCAGAATCAACCAGAGCACTTCTGATTTTGAACCGAGAGTTGCATGTGGTGGTGAGACAAACAGTTCCAACACCTCAAATTCATGAGCTACCCTGAGCCCACTTTCTGGTGACGCAAGAACAACTTCATCAACTGTGAAAAGGCAGTCGCGATGTGCGAAACGCTACGATACAACTTCTTCGACGCGGCTTGGACTTCTGACTTCGTTTATCTTCGCATTCTTCACTATCCATCATCATCCTTCAGCACAAGATTTCTATCTCGATATGAGTGATAGTATCAGCCGCCCTATCGTCTTCGGAAACGCAGATGCCGTACCCTGCTCTGGTTGTAAGACTGTATGGCCTTTGGTAGGATACGGCCTCCACAACTTCTTCTGCAAGGCAATGAGCAAAGCCGGAAAGCGGCCTACGAAGTCTCATCACCTTGTGCTTTACTTCCCTCCCGGCCAAGGTCAGCTCCGATTCATCTGGGTCAATGATTCCGATTCGACTTTGGTGGTGGCATCACGACTGTCCCGTTGTCAGTGCATTTTTGCTTCGCACTCTGACAGAACACTCCCGTCGATCTACGGAGAGGACGATACAGCGATTGGCGTGTTCTGGTACGAGGAACCCGATCAAGTGGTTGATCCCACTCAGGCAATCTATTACAACAACGGATCCATATTCAGCCTTCATCACTCGAAAGGTCCCATGATAGTGTTCGCGCAGGATATCCAGGACGGTGTAGTGAACGTGGTTGACTTCGACATGCAACGAGTAATCGTCCATCTGGAGTTCTTGAAGCCCTACCTGAAACGCGAAAGGACCATTGAAAGCGAAGGCCTCAACTGGGCAGACATGGTAGATGGAGTCGTGTTATTATGTCAGGGCGAACATAAGCACGCAGGCACACCGTTCGTGTCGGTAAAAATTCACAAAAACCACGCTGTCCACAGAAAAGGGATTGCATCACCCCTGATGAGCTGCTCGAGGATGAAATTTCGCTGCATGAAGATACCAACACCGGCCATGGATGACGAATACATGCTCAACATCCCTGCGGCCATGTTGAACTTAACTCGCGACCTGGAAGCACCGGATATGGTAGACCCACAATGGACCGGGAAAGTCGGTAACGTCATTCTCGCATTACCAAAACTGGACGTCTCGGCGATGATGTCTATATACATCTACAGTATGATAGACTTGGCACAAAGCTACATGTTCAATTACAAGATCCTCGAGCCTTTCGAGCTATCCGAGTTCAGCAGCATCGAGCAAGCCCGCTTGAGCCAGATACCGAAAAGGAAAAGGGTCGCGCGAGAAAAGATGCTCGAGCGTATATCAATCAAGAACTTCGAGAAGTGTCATGCGAGATATGCAAATATGGACTCGAGCGAGAAAGGCGGAGTTCTACGTCAGATCAGCTCCGGAGAGGTGTTCAAGCACATGCAGCACAGGGGGGAGGATATAAATGGACCTACCAATCCAGCCTTGCTTGGTATCGGTTGGCCTTTTGAGACTTGAAACAAGTGAGCGGCATTCGCTCTGACGGTCGCCCGGTCAAGCATTCGTTGATGTATACATTCTTTCTTGACAAATTACAATCAAGTTTGTCTTTTGCCAACCGCCCGAATGCACGATGTCTTTAGATTTGATGTGATTATTCAAAGAGACCAAGAAGAAGCGGGGCTCTCAATTGACTAACATCTGATCATTGAAAGCATCATGCCTTTCTCAGGCCTTGTAGGGGCAACGGAGTTTGGTACGGCTACATCTCCGTGAGTTTGTGAGTGTGCGTTGTTGTTTCTTGTGATTGCAGCTCGATCACATTACAATTCGAGGAGGTGAATGTTCATCTTCTCTAATTTTCCTATTTTACTATGAGTTTGGTGGTAGCGTCTTGTTCTGCCAATTTCTTGGCCATGCGCTCTGCTTCGAGCTTGAAGCGGAGTTGACACCACTGCGTATACAAGTTAGTGATCTGATGGACAGTAAAGGAGGACGATCGACACACATCACCACAGCTGATTGGCTCATATTTGGGCGGATTGTCCTCGCTAGTGCAGGTGGGAATGACACCTTCCACGCAATTAAAGTTCAGCCCTTCTCACGAGTCAGCAATGCCCACATAGATTGATATCGCAAGCGCACCCACCGAAGAAAAATGGCATAGACACCCTCTCAACTTTTGCCCGATTGTAAACCCTGTGCACCGTACTCTTGAAGAAATCATTCGACAATCTCATCATGAAATCTCCAATATTGACTACGAAAGTGCCTGGTTTAGGAGTAGCCTTGATCCACTGTCCGTCTTTCGTCAACACTTGGAGGCCTCCCACTTCATCCTGCCAGAGTAAAGTGAAGAGTTGGAGGTCAGTGTGGGAACCTAATCCTACTGCGTTGGAAGCGGTCTCCTCGGCTGTGGTGATGGGGTAGTAATTCATCACTCCATCAGCACCGGGAAACGTCGTGCGCGTGTCAAAGTAATCTTCAGGTAAATCTAGACTCAATGCGAAGACTTTTACAAGCTGGCGAGCTAGCTGCAAGCATGATTTCCAGTAATTCAGGACGTCGGATTTGAAATTGGGGAGGTGGGAAGTTCCTTGCCAGACGAATTCTTCACCGCGGATCCAGGGTTGCACTTCTGCTGGGAGGGAAGACAGGGGTTGGGGGTGATCGGGATCGTTTTCGGGTTGGTAGCGCCAGCTGAAACTTTCTTTCACGTCGACGGATTCGGTGCGGGAGATGTTTGTGCTGCGAGGGGCTTTCCAGCCGTTGTAATACTTTGACTTGTCTTGGGAGACTTGCTCTTTGGCTTCGGTGTTTTGCTTGAAGAAGCTGTGGAGTTGTCAGTATGTGCTTGATGTCGTGATAAAGACTGACGAACGTCAGGAGTTGCGATTTCGCTTTAGCGATGACTTCTTCATCGATGCCGTGATTTTTGACGTAGAAGAATCCCATGTTTGTGCCTGCATTGCGGAGTGCTTTTGCAATCTCTTTGCGACTTTCAAGCCCGCTGGAAAGACCGGCGAGATCGATGATGGGCACTTCCTCTTCGGTCGCATCACGAGGCTCGGTATTCAAGACGTCGCGGTAGACAGGACCATAGGCAGTGTGGAGCTCAAGTTTGTGGCTCGTGGGAGCTTCGATCACTGTGGTAGAAGACATTGTGGGTTGCTTCAAGAGGAAATCGTCTTTGAGGTCTGGCTGTATTCAAGTCTTGTATATGTGCTACTTGCCCCGTCGCGCAATTTGAGCTTGCTATTGGTTCATCGGAGACCGGCGACTTGCTACTTTTGGCCTATCAGTAAGATCATAGAGGTCAGAGGATTCAATACTGGTTATCATGCCAAGTCAGAATTGGTCAGAGAGGTGTTCACGGAAGTTAAAGAGCGGAGATGAGGGCGGAGAGCGAATGGGGAAGGAACGCGTCACATCGCAAGGCCAAAAGTCGTGGCCGAGGCACAACAGCCAGGTCCAACGGCACTTCCTCAGCATCACTCTCTCTCACCATCACTATTGTTCGAGGATATCTGACATTGCATTCCATCATGGTCGTCTCTCACGGCCATGAGACACTCGAACTGTGCAACAATAAGACAGATAAGCACTGCCCTGCCCTGCCCGTTCTTGCCCGCCTGTTATCTCCCGCCAAGTGTCGAGGCGGTTGTCAAGTCGCTTCATGTGCTTGGCCGCGCGGGAACCCTGAATGAGAGTGACAACCTTCAAGCAAGTTGAAGCAGCTCTGAGCCCCTGTAAGTAGAAATTATCAGAATGTAAGTCTGAAGAAAACACGCCTGGTCAAAACTTCTCCACGCCGAGATCTTGCATTGTCGGTCAGATAGTGCATACCATCTACATATATCTACAATGACCCCAGGATGTACTACCGATCGACCATGCCTATCTGCAACCATGCTGTGCCAAACTCTCGGCATCACATCTTCATCCGGTTTGAGCGATAGGCGTTGTGTCTCGAATGTGCGCTCTTTCCGGTTCAAAGATAAAGAAGCGAGGGCTGATTGCCGATATTCATGATCGAATGTCTATTAATTGATCAGTGTTGCCCGTGCAGGATTGTTGTTATTCACGGCAAGAGTTCCTTTTAGTCTTCTACAATTCTCAGGATGTCGGGACTGGTCAACAGAATTCGCAATGGCATTCCGAAGCCTCATCTACATGCAGCAGGTACAGAAGAGGTCAAAGGACAGGATATGTGGCTCGACAACGATGATATCAGGTGTGCTTCTCGATAGGCCTTTGATCAAGACTTCCACTAAACAATTTACAGACCACTGAAGCTCGCCGATCGAACATGGAACGCAAAAGCATACCTTACTTTTTGGTTTAGTGCAGTAGCCACCGTTTCAAACTGGTATGCAGCATCTTCTGCTCAAGCTCTTGGTCTGAGCATGTGGGAATCTGTCGCGACTGCACTGGGAGGACAAATATTGATCGCCATCGTCATTGTGTTCAATGGCCGTGCTGGAGCAAAATATCACATCGGTTTCCCGGTGTTGAACAGAGCCGCCTTCGGAGTCTTTGGAGCATGGTGGCCAACCTTCAATCGTGCCGTAATGGCCATTGTGTGGAACGGAGTCAATGGAGTGAGTGTGATAACGATGCCTCGTTTGTACAATCGTTAATGTCTGTACAGGTTCAAGGTGGCCAGTGTATTTACGTGATGATTCACGCCCTAACACCCAAAATTGCAAACCTCAAGAACATCATGGGCGAAGGATCAGCAATCAACTCGGGAGAATTTATCGGATGCATCATCTTCTGGCTCGTCACCTGCACCTTCCTTGTCATTCCTGTTCCTAAGATGAAAGGGCTCATCTACGCCAAGCTCATAGTTTTTGTCATCTCAGCAGTCGCCATGTGTGCATGGACCCTGACAAAAGCTGGTGGCGTCGGAGCAATTGCCCATCAAAAGGGTACAGCTACAGGTTCGGAGAGGACATGGCTTCTCGTCCGCTTCTTCTTCCTAGGTGCCGCAAATTGCGCTACTTTCGCATCCAACGCAGCAGATTTCCAGCGTTACGCTCGTCGACCCAACGATGTCATTCTGGGCAACCTTGCTGGCTTCCCTCTGAGCAACTTCATCGTTTGCATCATCGGCAATCTCGTTGCGTCGTCCTCGCAGGTGATCTACGGAGAAGTAATCTGGAATCCTCTCACCTTCCTCGATATGCTTCAGACGACCGAATATAGCTCTGCCAACCGCGCAGGCTGTTTCTTCATCGCAGCTTGCTTCGCATACTCTGCAATTTTCTCCTCCATTTTCGAAAACTCTTTGCCCGCTGGCAATGATATCGCCGCTCTCTTCCCGAAGTACCTCACCGTACGCAAAGGTTTTTTCATCTGCGCCGTCATCTCGTTCGTCATCAACCCCTGGTACCTCCTCGGCAGCGCCGGCATCTTCATCTCCTTCCTCGCCTCCTACCAAATCTTCCTTTCTGCCATCACAGGCGTGCTGCTATGCCACTACTACATCATTTCCCGCGGCTATCTCAAGATCGACGACCTTTACACCAGCGACAAGAACGGCGTTTACCACTATTTCCACGGCTGGAACTGGAGAGCCTATGTCGCATACGTCGTCGGCATCATCCCAAACTTCTACGGCTTCCTCAACAACATGGGTGTTTCTGCGCCCACGGGCGTCACCAAAGCTTATTATTTCGCCTATGAGATCGGGTTGATTTTGAGTTTCGGTGTTTATTGGGGTTGTTGCTATTTCTATCCTCCGCAGCTGGTCATGCCTTTGAACGAGTGGCATGAACCTAAGGACTATGTCAGGCCTGAGGAGAGGGCGGAAGTGCTCGAGGGTATGCCTGCGGAGACTTGGGGGGACAACATCGATGGTGTTTCAAAGGTGGTCCAGGAAGATGTCAAGGAGCTTATGTAGTTGTCAACTTGTAGACTTCCGTACTTTGCGTTCTAATATTTAATTTTTCTCATCATGTCTTTACGCTCGATCGGTCTTCGTGCATCTGTATTAGCTTGGACAGAGCAACTATGCCAATATATAAGAGCGTCAAAGTTCATACCCTCTCTTGGCTAGTCTTCAGGTCGCTCCTTTTGAGACACGAAAGATAAGGGTCGTCTGATTCCTGGTACTCCATGGCTTGATATTATGATACAAGTGTGAGCATGAAGCTGCCTCGAACCAAGATGGCGGAAAGCTTTGTAAAGAAGAAATTCCCAATCGAGACAAAACAGAAGACAAACAGCCATACTTCGAATGTAGAAAAAAAGTGGGTATTCGATACAGGTGAAAAAAAAAAAAATCTTCTAATTCACAAATAGCCATCACGACCAATCTTCCCAACCTTTCCCTCTGCACCATCTATGCAACAGAAGCGACCACAGGAACAGCTCTGGGTTTCCTGGCGAACAAGCCGACCACGGCGTCAAACATCTCGCTGATGGGCATGAGTGCGATGTTCTCCCTATCGAATACTTGGGCAAGTTGTTCAGGTCTGACGACAGGTTTATCTGCTTCCTCGTCGTTTTCGAGGAGGAGGACTTCTGCTTGTTCGTCAGACATTTCTGCGTCGAGGTCTGCTTGTGCGTCTGATGTGGCGGTGGTGGGGGTGGCGATGACAGAGGAAGCGATGGAGGGGAGAGTGGAGCCGCCAGAGCGCTTGCCACGACGTGTGCGAATGCCTGCGATGGAAGGGGCAGCGGCGCGAGGGCTGAGTGTGAAGACCTCGGCTGCGGTGGTGAGGACCTTGTAACCACGTCTGCCCTTGACAGCCAATACAGCAGAAGCAGGATAAGGCAACGACTGGTTGAACTGAGGGGCCGAGCTTGTAGTGCTGAAGATCTGAACCCTTGAAACACCACCCTTTGACTTTACCGATACGGCAAAAGTCTTATCCTCGGGGTTTGTGGTGAGCAGAGAGGTTCCGAAGCGAGCAAGGCGGTCGAGGTTGATGCAGTAGAGTTGGGATTCATCTACGATATCCCAGACAGCGATGGTTTGGTCGGCGAGGACAATGAGATGGCGATCGAGGAACGCAAGAGCACGGACGGTGCCGGTGAAGAAACCTGCGCGGGCTTGCTCGGTGGCGCCATCGGCTGTGTTGATAAAGTGGACGGTTGGTGTTTCCGTGGCGTGCTCGAAGGCTTGTGATACGGCTATTGTGGAGCCGTCCTCTGAATATGCGAGTGCGGCGCCCTTAGGCGGAGGAAGCAGACGCGGTTGATCGGGCACTTCGGTAAGCTCGACACTGCGGTCCAGAGGGATCGAGTGACGGCATGACCAGTCGACGAGACCTTCTGCCTTGGTACCGCGAACGACAATGCCGTTGCGCAGACGAGTCTTGGGCTTCCAGATGCGGACGCAGCTGTCTTCGCCCACACTTGCGAAACCAACATCGACGGGATCTGATACAAGATTCAAGATACGACCAGGTTGAGCGTCGTCGTTCGATTGGTGAGGGCTGTCAATTCTTGTCTCCAAGGCCCAGAGGTTACGTTCTGAGTCCCAGCGCCAGATCTTGAGATAGACCTCGCGGCGGAAGAGGCGTTGTTCGTCATTTGAAGACTTGTCAGAGGCCAAGTGCTCAACATCGGGGTAAGGAGGAGACCAGTGCTCAGCTGTGGCGAGCCATTGTCCGTCATGGCTGACTTGCATATGAGTAACATCAGGAACCTTGATGCGGTTGCCTTCAGGGCCCTTGTTATAGTCAGTGACCATGTTGCGAGTCAATGCCTGGCGAGAGATGTGGCGGTCGTTTGCAATATCATAAGTCTGAAGGAAAGGTCGAGGGGCGGCGGAAGAAGTGTGCTGGGAGGTCTCATTCGTTGAAGAGGGCACGGAAAGCAGAAGTTGATCTGGGGACAAGGGGTTCAGGGTAGCTGCAGCCGGACGCAAGAAGCTCTTCTCCTCAGCGATGGCGGCGTTAGTGTTCTTGTCAATGCACGATTGAGCCTGGAGTCCAGCGAAGTTTGCGGTGGGCTTGAGCTCAGTAGTGGAAAGGACCATGACCGAATTATCTGCGAGTTGAAGAGCATATGATGCGCCATTGGGAGAAACGGTCAGACGCTCAATCTCGGCAGTCAAATGAGGAAGGAACTGCTTCTTGCCGGTAGTCAATTGCCAAAGCACAAGAACAGTCTCCCTGCCACCAGAAATAAGATAAGTTCCGTCCTTTGACCATTTCAGAGTGGCAACTGCCTCGCGGTGCCAATGAAGGGTGCGAGGAGTCAATGACTCGGTGGACTTGTCTGAAGGGTAGACATTCTCGTAGAGGAAGATTTCACCAGAAACATTTCCTACAGCGACTGTAACGTTCTCACTCTTTGCCTTCTTCTTGGATTCACTCGACTCAATTCTGCATTCAAGACTTGTTACGCCAGCAGAAACTGTGATTTCGACAAAATCGTAACGAGGAGAATCTGCGGAGGCGATGCGCTTGCCAACTACCAATTTCGTAGAAGTGGCAGCAACAACGAAATCGCCTTCAATGCGGAGATGGCTCAGAGCGTCCTTTGATGTGTAGATAGTGCGGTCTCCAGTGATAATGTTCCAGTCTCCGGACTTTTGGCAAATGGCATACAAGGCGTCCTGTGAGGCGTCTCCTGATGCTACAACAGCCAGGGCAGAAATAGAACCCTCAAACTTGATATCATCATTTACAGGAGTTCCAGTAATCCAGTTCCAGCGCTGAACACGGCCAGTGGACGAAGCGATGTATAGGTCCTCCTCATCGGCGACAGAAACAGCAAAAGCGGTGGCTGAGTGGTCGGGTCCGGGCAGCTTTCTCTCGACCAGCGATGTAGCAATTGACAAAACCTCGACTTCTCGGCCGTTGGAGGCAAAAATACAGCTGCGACTGGTTAGAACAAGTTGTGCAGGTATAGTCGCGGTTCAGCATACCTCTCATCTTGAGCGAAAATGGGGTCGTGCAGAACAAATCTTCCGCCCAAAGGTTTTGACAGCGACCAGGGTGATCTTCCCTCAACCTTTGCTTGCGGCTTCTCGACGACCTGAGCGTCATCGATAGCAACGCGGTCGACGGCCTTTCTTCTGCTTCGCCTCGACGACTTCTTCGCTTGACCAGGAGTGGTGGCTACTTGGAGCGCATTGTTGTTGGAATCGCCGGCAACTTGTGGCAGAGTGACAGTCGGTGTGCTGATTTGATCCTTCACTTGGGTCTTTGGTGTGGTCTTCGGTGTTTGGGTCTTGACGGGCTTGGGAGTGCTTGTCGCAGTGTCGGCATGCAGGTGGTCGCTCTTCTGGCGCTTGGGCAAGGCAGTCGCAGGAGCCTTGTCACGCTGAGAGCGCTTTCTCTTCAATTGTGTGTCGGACATGATGTTCGGTAGAAAATGATGGACCTTCTCGAAGATTGAAAAAAAGTTCGGCCTGTCAAAGCTGGAGTGAGGGTCGCCCAAAAAAGTGGCCGAGAGCGCTAGAGTCTTGGCGCATCGCAAAATGCTCTGCCAAAGTCGGCCCTCTATTGTTCCCTCGACCATCATCGTCGCCTACCTCGATCATCGCAACATATCACTCCTTTTCCCACTCAACAAGGCGCATTCAATCAAACACACGCAAACACAGACAAGATGATCATCCCCATCCGCTGTTTCTCCTGCGGCAAGGTCAGTCCTTGATCGCCCAACTCGACCAATCTTTCGCATGCGCTGACAAAATTGCAAAGGTCGTCGCTGACCTCTGGGAACGCTACATGATCCTCCTCGACGATGGCATGGCTGACGGGTGAGTTTGCGCTCCTCACAACCCTCCCACTCCTTCTCTGACAAGTCTCGCAGTGACGCCATGGACAAGCTCGGCTTGACACGCTACTGCTGTCGCCGTATGCTCATGACCCACGTCGACCTCATCGAGAAGCTGCTCCGGTATGCTGTCGCGACAACCGCCTTCGCTTTCATTCTCACTAACACACCAATCAGTTACAACCCCAACGAGCGCGACATCATCAGACAGCGCGTCTAAACCTCTCTCCACAAAACACAATACCTTTTGCATACAACAACCTGGCGTTATTCGGTTTCAATTCAGCATGGAGTTCTGGGCGGCGGGACTTTTCGAGAAAAGAAGGGATTGAACTTGGTCGAGAAAGTCAAACAATTCGAGGAATGCATGGAAGAAGTCATGAAAGAGAAAGAGAACAGCCCAAGGATAAAGGCGCGTCTCGAAAGAATCACACTCAAACCCACAACAACACCAAAAATGATACCCGTGATTCTGCCTTTGGAGTCTTCTGGTCTTTTTTGCAACACCATTCTACTTCCTTCTTTGTGAATTGTAGACTGCACGATGCGATGTAGGAACCACAACAAGCCGAAACTCACCGCATCACGATTTGAGTGAGAGGTGGTATATATGTTGGACCAGGTAGGTCTCGTAAAGCCAGAGAAGCTAGGATGACTCGTCGAACTCTCTTTCACCTGTGCCAGTCAAGCACCACAGCTTGAGCCCCTCGAGGCAAACCGATCAAAAAGCCTTTCGTCGGGGATTATTTCACACACAATGACCCTTCTGACGCAAAAGGACAATAAACTCCACCCAACACAATAGTCAAGTCCTTCAATCTCTAAAAGCAGACATCCGGTCCAGCACATGTCGAGAAGAAACTCTGTCTGCACCTCTCAGTATCAGTCAAGTTTGCCTGATCAACGCTGACATTGTCCATCTAGACCGATTGACGCGGTTTCTAACCATGCTGGCTTACTCTGATAGTCATCCCTGCATTCAATCTCTAAGCACGGTGTTCTCAGTCTCTGATCAGCAGCCCGGTGATGCGAGGTAAACAGCACTTCTCCAATTGGCTTGCCATTTTTCCTCTACCTTGCCTCTACTCCAACCCTTGCCAGGCACTCGAAGAATGATGGTTCTAGAATGCACGATTGGTTTCGACGACTTGAAAGGGTAACTTATCGTACATCTACCCAGATGAATTATCACGTACGAGCTACTCAACAAATTGAAACAATGAGACCAAGAACCAAGGAAACTCCCACGAAATCACAGAAGTAGCGAACAGAGAATTGACATAACTGCTGCTAGGTCTTTGCTATGATGAGAAGACTATCGACACGACCTCCACAATCACATTGTTCATGATAACCAAGCTGGACCGAGGACAAGTGCGATATGCTAGGAGATAGCTTTGATGACTTACGGACGTAATCAGCTAAAAATGCAATATCCCAAACAAGCAAGCACAAAAAAGACCATCCAAAGACCGTTACTCAAGAATCAAGAGATGGAAAACGGGGGGGAGATGCACCAATCTCACATCCGCAAAGCGAAAACTTATAACCGACAGCCGCTGCACGATTGCAGAAATGGTGTCAAGTCATGTCCAGCGTTGGATGGAACAAAATGCATTCGTGTTGATGATTATAAACTTCGCGGTGGGGCATGCAAAAAAAAGTGCAAGAGAGGAAACAAAAAAAAAGCAGAACCAAAATGCCGCTATCAGAAACAGAAACAGAACCATGACGAGATGCGCGCTATCAATGCCGCTTTCCAAAAGAAACGCAAAGAGGGAAAAACAACGGAAAGGAAAATGCCCGAAAGTCGTTCGCATATCGTACATGTTTGACTCGTGAACGCCGTTGCATGTGTGGAAACCCATATCGGAAAAGCGCAGTGTGATGAAGTGTAATGTGCGGAATGCAGTGTGAGAAGTACGGTATGAGAAGTGCAACAAACAGAAACAAAACAGTCTCCGGGACTCGGATGGAAGGTAATGTCTGAAGAAGTGAAGTTGTAGGGCGGGTTGGGATGGGAATGGACGAAGTGGACGAGACAAAGTAGCAGATCAACAGCATCGTCCCTTTCTGACATTGGTGTTGTCCTCGCTCTCGCCAGCTTCTGAGGTATAGCTGACTGCGCCGGGTGTGTTGGGAAAACCGAGCCAGCTACGTCTTTTGTCGCCGTGGCCGACACGAAAGCTGCCAGTGCCGCCATTGGGGAGGTCAAAGTAGCTCTGACCGCCATCAGCAAATGGAGTGCGGCCCATGGTGGCCTCGATGGTGCGCTGCTGATCAAGTTTGCGCTGGTGTTGGTCGACGAGCTTGCGTGTGATGACACGGAACATCTCTTCGATGCCCTCGCCATCCTTTGCGCTGATTTCATGGCAGCAGTCCCAGATATGCTCTTGCCCCCAGAAGCCACTGCTTCGATTGCTGTGAGGTGAAGCCATAGCGGCAAGGTTACCATTGCTGGCAGGGGGTGAGCTGTGTAGAGCACTTGGAGGACGACCATTTGAGGAAGCGACCTGATCTGGGTAGAGCTGCTCTGCAACATAGCCGATACAGCGCTCGAAGGGGACCTCGCGCTTCGACGGGTCTTCGGCGACAACATCGCTCTTTGTACCTACGACGTGCAGGATCAAGTCCTCAGCATCGCCCCAGCCTGTTTTGTCGCGCAACTCGCGCAGCCACACGCCCATCTCTTCGAAACTCTTCTTGCTTGTGATATCATAGCAAAGCACGGCGGCATGTGCACCGCGGTAGTATAGCTTGCTGATGCTGCGGAAGCGTTCTTGGCCGGCGGTATCCCAGATCTGAAGTCGAATGTCTGTATCGGTTTCAGGGTCATGCACACGTGTAGTAAGGAATGAGGCTCCAACGGTCGAGGGAGTGCTGGGAGGGAGGAAGGTCTGATGGACGAAACGGTGGACCAGCGAAGTTTTGCCCACGTTTTGAGAACCGAGGACGACCAGCTTGGCCTCCAAGGAGGTTGAAGGTGCTGACATGACTCGTCAGATTAGGAAAATGTATAACAAGAATAAAGACAGCCGATAGGGAATGCGCTTGTGTTCGCTAGGTGGATTTGCGACAGTGTCAGATTGCGCCGGTGACAGCGCGACAAGCAAGATCGTTTGTGGCCCTGCTAGATGCTGTCACTGCGCGTGCAAAGATGTTGTTCCGGGTGATTAGTAGTGGAGCCCTAGATACAGCGGCCGAGCCCCAGCAGAATTTGACAAGCGGCCATCGCCCAAGTGGCGCCTGTAGAAGCGAAAAGGAGAGGAAGGAAAAAGATTCCTAGGTATGCCAGAGAAAAGGGTCTGGCTCAGGGTTTCTACGAGGGACTGAAGTTGTTGATGTTGTTGACCGAGTTTAGGTTGCTGCCGCTTCTTTCCGACTTCCGCCCAACGTCCAAGCTTGACACCTGCCGTACCACACACCTCCTTGCAATCTCTCGCGCCTCGACATCTTCTTGTGCACTCCTAACATCCTATCACCATCAAGCGGAACTGTCACCGAAATTGATGTTGTACAAGTGCGATAGAGGACGAATGAGCATTGGAACATGACCCATTGCTACCCCCGAGCATTCGCGCCCGCGCCGTGAAACTTGATTCTCACCATCACAAAACGTCTTTATTTATGTGCTGCATGTCAGCCGGTAGGCCACTAAACGCTTACGGCTCTAGATCATCATAGCTTTAGGCACAGCTCGCCGCGAACCCTTTTGTCACCTGTCAATGTCCGACACGTCCGACTGTTACCACCCTTCATAAACAAATCCAATAACCCGAGAACGCGAGTGTCTTGGCTAGAGGCAGAACTCCGAAAGCACAAAGAGCAGATCTTCCAAACACTACTTTGCCCCTCGATTCGTTCCGAGACGACGCAAGAAGTGCACAGCAGCATTGCTCTAGAAATGAAGTCTTCGGTCTCGGATCCAGTCAGCTGTGGGGACATCAAAACGGCGTCATCACATATTGACCTATCAAGTGTCTTATAGTTCACCGTTGAGTACACCCTATCAGTCTGATCTCTAACTGGGAGCCTCATGGGGTCACAACAGCCACGCTATACCGATCGAACGTCGGAGGTCTACGGGTCCTCTCCTTGAACTTGAATTTAACTCCCTACCCACCTTCCTGGTTTCCAGAACATGCATCGAACCCCAAGTGTTATCTTTGGCCAACAGCCCAGAAACAGATCACTCTCAATCCAGCAACAGAACCGGAAGGATCATTGACATGTCTTTGGTTGATGACGCCCTAGGATCCTTCAACCGTTGATACTCTTTCACGTTTGCCCCGCTCTTGACCTCTAGGCATGTTCGACTGTCGGTTGCTATGTCGATGCGATCCGTTCTGGGGCAGCCTCGGTTCTAAAATACCCATGGGCGAGCTATAGACAGTCCAGTAGTAGCTATGCCGTTATACTGTCTCAACAGCTCCAACACGCACTCTCCGATTCGTTGAAACCCACTATCAAGTTCGCCCCCAATTGTTTCTAGTACAGGTTTCTTACTAGTCAACATGTCTTCGTGAGATCGTTGTCTCCATCATCTTGCCTACTAATCTTTTTTCGTATACCACAGCTCGTAACTGACTATCCATCTTTTGACAGCATAGATATTGCACGAACAAAATGCGCTTACAAGGTGCAGCTTTGTCGAGCAGCATCATTCTCTCGTCTTTGACTGGTGTCACTGCTCGGGACATCGCTCCGTCCGATTCGCAGGACGCTTCCCAGCAACTCTCTGTTCGCCGTCACTCGAAAGTCGAGACATCTGGCACCAGGAAGGATTCAGCATTTGGAGATGCTCTGAAGAGACCCACGCCTAGCTTGGACACCCCGGCGGTGCTCCCACGCCCCACGAACAATTATGTACCCAATAAGCGAGCAAAGAGACATCATGCAGCCTGGTCTTCGGACTCGGCCACAAGTATGGATGCTGAGAAGCTTGCACCTACGCAAGCCGACCGCCTACCTTCCTCGGATCACAAAACTGGATCTACTACCATGAGAACAATGCTGGTACGGCGGAAGGCATCTTCCAGTACTACATCGAAGAAGCTCAGCAGTACCGCGCGACTATCGAGTAGTGGGAAGATAGTGAAGTCTTCTAGTAAGACTACAAGCTCGTCGAAGAAAGCTGGTTCCGTGATTAGAGGCGCCCCAATTTTGAAGCCATCGACATCATCGACCAAATCAATGACAAGCTCAACCAAGAAAGCTGTTTCTGTGGTTAGAGGCGCTCCAATCTCAAAACTATCATCATCCACACCAACGACGTCCGCGAAGAAGACTAGTTCGACAATCAGGGTTTCTAGTTCAACGCGCGTCACCTCCATAGTCAAGGTTGTTCAAACCACAAGCATGCTATCAAATTCGTTGAAGAGTCTTTCAAGTGCCTCTCGTGTGGCTACTGTCACCAGAGGTGCGAAGCTCACCACCTCGTCCAGTTCGACAAAGAGATCGTCTAGCTCATCGAAAAGGCTCTCCATTTCTTCAAAATCGGCGTCCGGCTCTACTTCTAGAGCCTCGCAATCTTCTACTGGGCGAACACTGGATCTGAGCTCAATCAAAGCGCCTGTTCATACGTCTTTAGTCCCAACAAAGGGCAATGCACCGAGTCTATCGGTCAAAGCTACGACCTCAACCATGTCATTATCACATGCGACGATTGTCTCCGAGAGCAAGTCATCTTCGAGCAAAACGTCTTCGAAACAGATTTCTTCGGCCTCGGGCGCTATTCGTGGTTCTGTCTCGAAGACTACATCGAGTGCCGTGCATACATCTTCTAGCACAGCTCATACTTCATCTATCGTGGCTCAAGCGTTGTCTACTACAACGCATGTATCTTCTGGTACAACACGTATACCCTCTACCACAGGACATGTATCCTCTAGCATATTACATGGGTCTTCTGATACGTCAAAGTCGTCCGTGATGGCTTCATCGGCCATCGCGGCGTCATCGCAGACTGCGAGTACCACAACTTCGCGGAAGTGTCGAGGCTTCTTATCCTGTCCACCTGAAACCACTAGTCTGGTATCCGTTTCTTCTGTACCAAGTTCTTCTGCGCACTTGTCGTCATCCTCAGATACAGGTCAGGCACCTGTCTCCACCCAGATCCCAGCCTCGACGGGTTCCGTGAGTGTTTCGGCATCACAAATGTCTGATCAATCAACGTTAGTCGCCAGTGGCAATATAGCAGTCCCGTCTCCTGAACTGATCGACACGAGGAGGGGACATTTACCAACAAAGTTGACTGCCTTACCCGTTGCAACAAGTCCAGTCTCTTCCGCCACTATTCATGTGATCTCGAGCTCGTCAGTAGATCAGTCCACCTCTACTATATTCCAAGGGTCATCGTCAAGCGTCGGCTCCAGTGATATTGCTACACCTTCGGCAAGAATACCATCAGAAACACGTTCGTCCTCTACAGAGGGCACGACAACTTACGTTCAGCGGCCTGAGCCTGATACCACCCTCAGTAGCTTCGTGCAGTCCAGCCAGGCGCTCCCTACAAGTGTGGTTCCTACATGGGTAATAGGATCTGGCCAACCTGATGAGGTATCTGGGTCAATCGGGTCTTCTCAAACCGCACAGAGCTCTACAGCAACATCTACTACAGCCACGATTGTCGCCACAAGTCAGTCTGGAAGTGCGACAATCAGCGCATCTGTGGCCTTCGATTCATCATTCCATACGTCTTCCAGCTTTAGAGGACAGGCATATAGCTCTGGATCAGATGTACATTTCTCAGCAACAAGGTCTTCTTCCAGCCCGAACTCCATCTACACCATGAGCAGTCCGGTTTCGTCTTTATCTCTGGTGCCATCTACTCCGAGCAGCAGTGGTATGTCGCCTGATTCAACTACCACACAGATCACATCTTCCAGTGTGACGCGTGCTCAAAGCTTCTCTTCGACACCTAACCAGTCTTTGAGTGGCGAAGATCTTGCAGCTGCAAGCGTCGCAATCAGCACGCTCATCTCGCTCGGGTACACGGTTACGACATCCTCGACTACACGATCAGATTCAATGATCAGTCTCTCGTTCCCCACAGGCGCTAGTTTCACACCTGGTTCTGCTATACTTGGCGCATCTGGTACTGTAAAGCCAGCATCTTTTACTAGCGTCTCTCTTTCCAACTCGAAAGCCAGTGATCCCTTGTACCTGTCATCGGGTCTTGCTGGGCCCACGTCATCGTCCTCTTCGACCAATTCAGCTAATCCAGTGGCATTTTCCACGACCTTGGAGACGACAGATCGTACTCGTGCAAGCTCCTCGAGCTCGGTGTTGGCCTCTTTCGCGACGTTTTCATTCTCGGAGAGCAGTAGTTCTGCGGATGTCATATCCGACTTTGGTTCATCTACCGGACTTCCCAGTTTCAGAACTACTCGAAGCCCTAGTATCTCGATCACTGTCCCTAATGTCCAGTCTACGGCTTCTTCTTCGTTGCTGAACCCCGGCAGTGTCAGTATTGAGATTCCCGCGACCTCCACAGATGCTATACCCAGCTCGCTTTTGACTGCACTGGAAAGCGCATCGCATACGATAGATTCTGTTATATTTAGCAGTGATCCTTTTGTGAATGCTTTCGGCTCTTCGTCTTTTGGCGCCGGTTTCCCTAGCCCATCGTTGTTGTCTCCTACGACTCTGCCTTCTATGACCGATATGGTTGCTAGCGAATACTTCCCAGTCATGCCAACGCCATCAACTACTGCTTCTTCCACTTACTCCTCCAGCATCGATACACTTCAGCCTATCACCACTCAAGCAAGCAGCATGGAACAGCCAGTGAACTCCATAGTCTCCAATGATAACACACAAATCGATGTGAATACTAGCTCGGGATTGGGCTCTTCCTCAGAACTTGGTTCTGCAACGGATGTACTAGAGAGTGCAACGTCCACTACCGTTTCTGAAAATAGTACTACCACTTTACCTACTTCGAGCAATGTTGAAAGCTTTTCACGTCAAGTTGATGACAGTGGAAGCCTCACCACTTCGACAAACTATCCAACCGCAGCAGCCGAAACCTCTTCTGACGTTTTGGGCATCATCAGCTCCACCTCGCAACCTGTAGAGGACGCTGCGTCGACTTCAACCAATACACCGGCTCCCACAAACCAGGTCTCAGAACCTCAGACAACTTCGAATACATTGAATGGCACAAGAGACGCAAGTTTGATTACCGTCGAGGCTACTTCGAGCATCAGCCTCAATGTGAATGGAAATAGTGGCGTTGTCAAGACTAACGATGACTCCCCGACTTTCTCCACAGTACTTCCAGTACTTCAGGAAACCACCATCGCGGCTGTAGAACCATCTTCGGATCTGTTATTGTCTTCTGTCAATGTTGCGTCTGCAGCAGTTGAAACAGAAACCTTCTCAAGCTCTTTCGAAGCTACCTCTGTGAGACCTCAGCCCACGTCGACCGAGATTGTTGCAACCGAGACCGCTTCCAATAGTATTGGTCCTGCTACGGACTCCATCCCTGGTGTCACGCATGTTTCGAGCCTTGACCTACCGTCAGTCACGCCCGAGAGTACAGCACCGGAGAGCTTCGATGTTCCGACTCCGGTACACGTTACAACCTCAAGTACCATTCCGTCCGAGACCTCGCTAGAAGCTGGAGCGACTGCAGATGTCGGTGACATTGGTGCTGACATTGATGAAACGTCTTCTGGCGTGGAACTACCTGCGGCCACTTCGAGTTCGTTCTCTGCGGAGCTCCCGTCTACCGATGGACCAAGCACAACGCGGGATATCGTTACAACCAGCACTTCAGATGCGGAGGCTTCTGAATGGTTGTCCGCCTCTTACACAATCTCTGACTCAGAGGTCGAACAAACCAGCTCTAGTTTGGCGCCTTCGATGTCATCTGATATGCCTACAGCTTCTATCAACGACGAACTTCCGCCGACTTTGGCGGTCTCAGATGAGACTAGTACTATTACCACTGTTCTCAACGTCATCAGTGAATCTCCTTCAGCCACCGATGTTGCAATTCCGGAAACACTCAGTGGACTCGATCAGTCGACCGCGACCTCCACATCATATTCTTCTGATGAGACGGGCCCGGATACATCTTCTGTCGCTTTGCCCGCAGTAACCTCGCTGCAAAGTGCGATAACAACTCCGGTCGGGACCTCTGCAGAAACTACTGCTATCCCCGTAGTATCTGAGAGCGTGGCACCAACTATTGTCGCTCCCATATCGGCGATTCCTCTCAGGACTGAAGATGTACCGACATCCGTCTTGGAAGCTATCACGAGCGATGCTTCCGTGGCTTTTACATCTCACCTCGAGGTCACGTCTACTCAAATCCTCCCTACTGATCTTTCCATGTTTTATACCACTGAGGATCCATTCTCTGCCTCAAGAGATGTTGGACCGACCACTCTACCAATCAGTTTGCATCTTAGCGTAGAGAGCGAAGAGTCGGCGACGAGCACTACCGTTTCAGTGACCGAGTCTTTGCCGACCCTAGCGGTAAGTACTGATGGAGTCTCGAACGTAACGTCGCCCAGCGCCGGGTATGTGCCAGAGACAGGTGAATCCCAGGTTGCACCCTCGACTTCCGTCGATGTCAATCAACAGGTCCCCAGTGTCGGCTTAACTCCTACTGAGCCCCTTGTTACGACATTGCCGCTGTCTAGCTCTGGCGTTGAGGTATCAGCTTCGGTCTCTCTGGATTCACCAGATACGCCAACAGTCACATCTTCAGGCACCATTCCCGTTGTTATCATTACTTCCGACATGCAGATCAGCGATGATGTGACTACTGTGCCCTTCACGAGCCAGAGTATTGATATCGCATCTGTACCCAGTGCCCTTGCTGAGGCTTCGCAAACCACGGAAAATCCTGCCCAGATTACATCTTCACCGGTTACCTCTGGACTTGACCTCCCAACTGAATCGGACTCGGACGATGAGAATGATTTGCCCTCATCGACTAGCATAGACCGTCCCACTCAAACTGATGCGGTAGTGACGTCCGCATTAATGTCTAGCGAGCCTGAGACTTCTAGCTTAGATGGAGATGTCACACAGTCGATCGGCCTCCCACAGCAAACACCTGTGTCGACCACTGCTGTCTCTACTCCGGAAACCTCGTTTGACACTGCCGTCTCTATGACGGTACTGCCGACTACGACGGAGATAATCGCGGACGCTACTAGCGATATCGTTATTGCAACAAGCTCCGATGCTGCTCAGATCGGCACGTCAGCCAGTGATGCATCGAGTAACCCTACAATCGCTTGGATCACGACTTTGCCTGATTCAATGACCAGCCAGCTTGAAGCCATTCCTAATGGTATCAATGTGGCCGCAACAACTCTGAGCTCTGATACCCAAAGAGCGCCACAATTGACATCAGTCGAACCTGCTGTGCAGACTTCAGAGTCTATAATCAGTTCCAGTGCATCGGATGAAGCCTCTTCGGTATCTACTTCATTCGCCGTGTCTGCTTCGCACATAGCGAATATCGAAGGACCCTCGACCTCTGAAGGCAACTCAATCCTGGCGACTGTTGTGGAGTCTGGTATAGAGGCTACAGTAACCTCGGGACCTTCGGCGCTCACGGACCTTGGTAGCTCGATTGTGATTGCGCCTAGTACATCCGAAGAGACGGTCGTGAGCTCGACTCCAATTCCATCGACCGTTACTGTGCCGAGCGAAGATACGCTTTCAGTCACGCCAACTCTTCTTACCGAGATGCCCACTCCTACCACGTCAACTAACGTGCTTGAGAGTGCTTCCACGGAGGAAGCAAGCGTTGCTTCTAGTTATCAGAGTGTTGACAGTCTATCAGCACTTTCTAGCGTCGGGGATCAGGTGATAACGAGTCTCCCTGATTCGCCATCACCTGCCATTGCATCATCTACCGCCGTGGACGTTGTGACTGATGCTATGGATCAAGAGCCTACCACTTTAGCTAGCTCCGTCAGCACAGATATCGCTGCCACCTCTGTCACATTGGACGTGTCTTCGAGCGAGCCTATGGTGATGAGCACATCATCTCTTGATTTGCCTAGCATTACTATCTCAAGTAAACTCGAACTGACAACGACTTCGGCTGTTGACTTCATACCTGATAACACTGAGCTCCCCAGCTCAGTTCCCAGTACAGCGTTACTATCCGTCTCTGATTTGGCTCCGACAACATCTGAAGCAGCCGAGTCACCCATTTCAACTGCTTCCTTCGTCAGCTTGGATGACGCATCAAGCCTCACAACATCACTTCTGGCCCCAGCTACATCTCTACCCCAGGCGTCTGAGGCATTCCAGACGCCCAGCGTTTCATTGCTCATGCCCAACGAGCCGACTACAAGTTCGGTTGATGACACTCTTGCGCCCTCGATTGTGACGGCTGCTACAGAGTTTATATCTGCCATCACGCCAGCCTCTACGGCCAGTATATCAATCAATCTGGGCGTCGCTTCCGACATCGATGATACAACCTTTGCGGAGACAATTCCGCTTTCTACTGTGGACGTCAACGAGAGTCTGCCTACGACGATCACCGCTGTCGACCAACCAACATCTGTGGCCATTCCAGAACTCCCAGACCAGTTCACTTCTGGTTCCGATTCACTGGTCACAAGTTCCGCCAGCTTTTCAGTTGATCCTGCAACTGCCACAGTCGACTCGCGATTGCCTGCTGTGACTTCATCCTTCGATGCTGATGGTAGCGCCACGCAGGATGTCGATGATCCTAGCACGCCGGAGACATCACTCATCAGCCCCACAGGTGCCTTGACGGCTTCAACGCTCCTCTCGGATTCTGGGTTCGGCTCTTCGACTTTGGTCTCCGGCGATGCAATGTCGACAGCCTCGATATTGATACCAACAACGACAAATGATGATCGAAGTCTTTCGATGAAGCCCACGAGCGTCACATTCAATACCACCGATATTGGCATTGCCAACGAGTCTATCTTAGCTTCGACGGCAGACATCGATATACCTTCTTCTACTGAAATCGTTGATGATATTCCAACCAGCGTTACAGATAGTGTCAGTGTCATGACTTCCGCTATGGAATCGCCAAGCTCAATGACTTTCTCGGTCGAGACTTCCCTCATCATCTCCATCGTACCTTCTTCCGAAGGGTTTGACGATCAGCCGAGTGCAACTTTCGCTGTGACGGAAGCACCTGCCTCCCCAAGCTCATTCGAGGCTTCGGCCACGGCCGTCGAGACTGCTGCCTCCCAAACTGAAATTATCAGCTCAGCAACTGATGGAGAAAGCTCTATTACCAGCGACATTGTCGATCAAGCAACCTCCGCCATTGCACCTTCATCCGCAGAGAATCTTACGTCAGACTTACCGAATGCATCTGCAACTTCTGTTGATGATTCTGTAATTCCTTCTCCAACCAACACCGAAGACCTAACTCTGGCCACTTCCATCGTGGAGACTGACGTACCTGGATCAGTGGTTCAGACTGAGGTCTTTGCTTCTACTACTGCGACTGATGTCGATCTGCCTTCAGTGACCAGCTCTGTTGCCGCCGGCGAATCTTCCGTTGTTACCAATATCCTGGCTCAACCTACTGATCTACCGCTCGCCACTTCCAATTCGGATACTCTTTCGGGGATCTCTACTTCGTCGGAAGCGTCTATTACAGCGACCATTGATTCTACCTCCGCTATACCTCTTGCGACAGATCTACCAACTACCACTGACCTTTCGTCCACTGCTGACCTGCTGTCTATGACTGATCTGCCATCAACGGCTAACCAATCATCTATCACTGACCTTAAATCCGCCACGGGTCTGCCTTCCATCTCTGATTCGCAGCCTGGTACTGATCTGCCTTACAACACTGATGTACCGTCTACCGTTGGTCTACCTTCCGCTACTGGTCTGTCATCTACTATCGATACAGAATCTGTCTTGACCACTGAATCACTGCTGTCAACAGCATTAGCAGCTGAGCCGACCGAGACAATTAATGCCAGTATTGGGCAAGGGTATGTTGATGCCACTACGTCCGCAGTGCAGGATGGGTTCTCTACTGCCGTACAGTCTATGGCCACTATCTCTACCTTCGAGTCCGATTCTCCTACCTCCGCCAGCGATTCGGCCCAGATCACTGATATACCCAGCGTTGTTGTCAGCTCAGATATCTCGTACGAACCTTCTACCTCGTTTCAGGTAGACATCGAAGCGACTACCGATTTTTCCACATCTCCTTCACCAACCAGTCTGCCTTTAAGCATCCTCCCTCAGTCGCCTTCGTCGGTGATAACAGAGTCTGAGTCTTCTGAGACTACAATCTCTAGCATTGGACTTGGATCAGTCGACACTAGCTCCACAATGCAAGAAGAATCCACTGTGGTACTACCCGAGATATCTAGTACTCTCTCTGAGTCTGATTCTTCGATCCCTACTGTTGATCCGGTTCAGATCAGTACCGACCTACCAATCATACCTTTTAGCTCAGTCATCCCATCTGTGCCCGCTTTATCGACCGCCGACGTTAGTGAAGCAACTACCGACAGTGCTACACTCCCAGTCGCGACCACCCTTGCGTCAAGTACTCTCTCAGAATTGCCCCCGTCGGTGACAACGGCATCGGACTTGGATGAGAGCGAGACCGCTAGTGTCGAAACGAGCTCTGGCGTTCTGAATGACACTCCCACCCTCATCCAGTACATATCCACCAATCCCGTGACAGAGACTGGATCTGTTATCTTATCCGATACGTTGTCTTCGGCCACTGATCTGCCAATCGTCACATTCAGCTCCAGTATCCAGCCCGAAGCTTCGGTATCGGCCGATATTGACGGTGAGAGCACTCAGATCTCGACTGTCTCGTTCACAGATCTGCCGACTGTCTCGACAGTAGAGTTACTCTCCTCCAAGACAGCTACCAGCTCCTTTGAGACGATCGTTCCCAGTGTTGGACTTGGCTACGTCTCGTCTTCAGAGCTTCAAACGACTTCAGAGCCCACCATAAGTCAAGAGATTCCCTCAACTACCCTCACAGACTTGGACTTAAGTTCGGCTACTGCTACGATTGCCACCTCAGCCGATACCGTTTCTGCTGTCTCTACGGACGCTGATTCGATCCCGGAAGCTACTATGTCTGCCATTTCGTCGGAGCTCGCAGCGAGTGAGACACTTCCAATAAGCAATCCCGGTGAGGTCAGCCTAGCTCCGACCATCTTCGAGGCCCCGACAAGTTCGTCAATGATTTTGTCTATCGCTTCATCGATGCCATCCCCGGTCAGCGCATCCTCGGAAATTATGACAATTCCGGAGCAGGTATCCTCTTCCATGGCCGCCATACTCAGCTCTGAGGTTATCCCCTCCGCGACGTCAGTGATTCACATCAGTTCGTCAGCTGTAGCCATAATCTCCGAGATCAACACGTCTGTTACGCCCTCCGAGCCTATCACAAGCCCAACACCTGTCGACACAGGCTCTACAGGTCTCACCAGCGAGCTTGTCTTAGTCTCATCGCCTCACCCGTCTATTGCTAGTTCGATAGCCTCATCTTTACCAGATCTTGCCGCAACGTCTTCACAAAGCATGACTACCACTAGCCCAAGCTCTAATCTAGACACCATGTTGCCTATGCAGACATCTCTTGTAGGAGTTTCTCCTAGTGCTTCGGTTAGCTTGTCAACTACAGTTCAGCTCGCTTCTAGCGTTTCGCAGGTCACCCCTAGCGCTCCAGTCTCGACTTCGATCTTGGACAATGTTCAGACTGCGCTTACCAGTGCGGTTGTGTCATCCTCGGTTTCTCCTGAATTGACCAAAGAGCTGATTTCAAGCACTACCCAAATCTCATCTGCAAGTTCTCCAGTGACAGATTCTAAGGGTGCCTCTTCTACTACTAGCTCCACGTCAGGATACGCAATCAACATCGGCGTCGGCAGTCTCAGCGTTGGCTTGATCCAGACTCCAGGTGGAAGCAGTCTTTCAAGTGTCGATGCCGGTCACACCACTCCAAGCACTGGTATCGCATCAGTATCGATCACCACGGCTCACGCACCTTCCCTCCTCAACAGCGTATCAAGCTCTGGATCTTCTCTAAGCGTACCAGTTGTTGTTCCATCTCTTTCCCAGATCTCGACATCGCCTTCTGGCAGCTCGTCTCCATTCACATCCAGCACAGCTGTTGCGTCCACACCTGTCAATGCTGAGAGTTCTTCTGCTACTATAGACTCTGTCGCTTTGAGTAGCCCTTCGACTTCGGTTACTCCAACGCTTGATTCAGTCTCGCTGCTTACCAGCACACCACAAGTAGCATCTAGCTCTTCTACCACAGCCAGCAGCTCGGTCAATACCAGTGAATACTTGGTGAATATTGGCGTTGGAAGCACTAGTGTCGCCGCTGTACAAACTGCTGGTGGAAGCAGCTTGATCAGTGCCGGATCAAGCACCTCTGCCGGGGTGGAGACGTCTGCTGGTATAATCTCGTCAGCTATGAGTGCTCCTAGCTCTGTTATCAGCAGTTCTGCTGTCGTCAGCCCCATCCTAAGCATTTCGAGCGCGACCTCGTCAGGATACACACAATCGGCTGTTCAGACGTCTAGTATTGCCTCTTCTTCTGTCGCCTCAACGAGTAACTTGCCGACAACGTCTGGCCAGCCAATTCAATCAGTCGTCAGTTCAATTCTACCAGTGGTCTCAAGCGTCAGTCTGGCTAGCAGTGCGTCCCAGATGACATCTAGTCTCATCGTCGTGACTAGCAGTTCAATTGCCACGACTAGCCGTGCGTCAGACACCTCTATCAGCAGTACTGGTCCTGTGATTGACCCGTCAATCTCTGTAACCAATGCTGCTGGGTCCGTAATTGGCATCCTGCCTACGGTCACAACTCCATCAGCAATTTCGGTTTCTCCGAGCAGTCCTACTAGTGCAGTGTTAACTAGCGTACCGTCCAGTGTAGGATCATCAATCAGCTCAACATCCGGCACGACTCTGTTGAGTAGCCCATCAGTCAATACAGCATTGGCAAGCAGCTCTTCCATTGCAACTTCCTTGAGCAGCTCGCCTTTCAGTCTAGCACCTTTTAGCAGCTCTTCGTTCAGCAGCAGCGTCTCATCATCCACTACCTCATTGATCAGCACCAGCTCTCTGTTCGGCTCCACATCCAGTTCAGTATTGCCGACTCCAAATGTTGCATCCAGTACTAGCTTGAGTGTCGTTCCAACAGTTCTTGTGCCAGCGTCCTCAGCCAGTAGTGTTTCAACCTCTTTCAGCCAGCCCAGCTTCTCAGGAGTATCGAGCTCCAGTGCACCCCAACTAGCATCGACTTCTTCCACTTCAGTCTCGGTCTCGAGCTCGATCACAACTACTGGATATGCAGTCAACATTGGTGTTGGTAGTACCAGCGTGGCTCTCATCCAGACAGCCGGCGGTGGCAATCTCGTCAACGTCGGTGCCGGTTCGGTCGCCAGTACACAGATTTCTGCCAATGCGGCTAACCCTGCGACTACTATTGTCGGATCAGTTGTCGGTAGTTCGGGTGTTGGCACTACTGTCGTTGTTTCCACATCACAGATCTCATCAGTCACCTCCAACGCTGCATCTACTTCAACCTCCTTGGCGCAGACACAAACTAGTCCTTCTAGTCAAACTGCTTCGTCCTCGATCCTGGCTTCTGCTCCGAGTACAGCAGCTGCGACAATCATCGTCTCGAGCTCTCAGGCTGGTATCACGCCCTTGTCTGTTCCTACTGTTGGGCTAGCCAACGGAGTCACAAGCCCGCTTGCTGCGTCTCAAAGCACCTCGTCCAGCTCCCTGACTGTGGTTTCTCCCACGACTTCCGCAGCACAAGCAATCAGTTCATCGAGCCAAGCTGGGTTACCTTCTGCCTTGGCTTCTAGCTTGGTCGCGGTATCTTCGAACACTGTAGCTTCGCCTAGTGGCTCTTCGACCTCGCAAAACATTGCCGTGCCCTCTACTTCTAGCACCGGACTCGTCAATGTGCTTACAAGCGCACTGTTGGCATCCTCTACAAGCGCTAGTTCTCCGGTAGCATCCCAGGCTCCAGTGGTCAGTCCATCAAGCCAGATTATCTCGCCGCCTACTTCGAGCACTACACTCTCGAGTAGTTCAGCCGCGGTTACTAGCTCATCGGTCGCTTCTGCGACAGCATCTACACCGAGCACAGCGCTTGTCAATGCAGTCACGACCATTGCGGTGGTACCTCAAAGCACCTCTGCTACCGGAAGCACAACTCCTGCGGCATCGATCTCTATCCAGCCGAAGAGCAGTTCGTCATCGGCTCTAAGCTCCGCTCTCTCATCCCCGAGCTCTGCAGTGGTAGCCAGCAGTTCTTCTAGCGTGCCGATCGTGGTCAGCACTCCATCCAGCACACTGGCCGTGATCACTAGTGCATCTACCATGCCAGTCGTTGTTAGCATTCCGTCCAGTGTGCCAGTCTCGGTCAGCAGTCCTTCTAGCACTCCAGTCTCGGTCAGCAGTTCGTCCAGCACGTCGGTAGTTGCAACACCTTTGTCAACCATTACGAGCACAGTGGTCGTTAGTACCACACAGGCATCTCCAAGCAGTAGTGTTGTTTCGAGTACGAGTGCAGTGGCACCAACATCCACTCAATCCAAGACCACCTCATCTAGCCAGGTCGCAACACCTTCTACCTCGGCCTCCGTACCCTCGAGCACTGCAGTCGTACCCAGCAGTTCGTCAATTGCTCCTGTTGTCATTACATCTGCAAGTACTTCAGCAACCAAATCCGTATCCACAAGCGCCAGTACGACGACATATGCGGCTTCGGTTGATTGCGGAGGCAATGGTGCTGTGCTTGGTCTTGGAGGTCTCAATGTAATCGGCGGTAATAAATGTACGACGTATCTGTTGGCCATAACCAAGAGAGATGGACCTACGACTATGGAGACGGTTTACAAGCCTGTGGCTTCATCTGTTGGTTAGGAGGGGAGAGATGTGGGATGTTTTCTGTTTTCTGTTTCTATCTTCTGTCTCTTTTTCATTTGTCATAGCTAGGAGTTTCGGTGTCAATTTACATTTTATTACATGACGAAATATACATTGATTGAATGTCGGAGTTTGGAATTTTTGTACAGTATATCTTGGATGTCGATGTTATTGCCGTGATGATCGAGTTGCTTCTCTGCGAAGGTGTGCGGCACAGAAGAAAGTCCGATAGGTGGAGGTGGTACGTGGTTTGAAAGTATGGTACCCATGAGACGGCTTATTATATCAAAGGGGAAAGTTTGTAGTAGGAATTTATTGGTTGTTCGATGTTGTTACAGTGTCTCTTCCCTCCCAGCCAGGGCAAGATTCATAATTGCCTGACTATCTTTGTCATGATTCGCATATGCTTGATCCTCCTTCCAGATACCAAATTCGTGTGTAAGTTCATCCCGTCCCAGCGGACCCTGTTGTATCGAAAATGTCGTGATTGTCGTTGGGAGTCGGCAGCCTAATAAGGCACGGTCAAAGCGGCCTGAATGTAGGTTTGCGTACATCCCTCATCAGTACCCTTCCACTCAATCTGTATAATCGTCAGCATGCAATTCCAACACACATCAACACTCGCAAACACAAAAAAACTTACCACCCTCTGACCCAACTCCTCGACGCAAATCGTCCACCCGTCACTCGACCCATTGACACCCAACAAATACCCACGTTCAAGACTCAGATCGCCCTTTCCCTCAAACTGCGCTCGGAATTCAAGCTCAGAACCCGTGTGAACGTCACTGCTGTTGAAGATATAGTTGCCAATGCCATGGGGGCCTTGTCCGGGCGTGTGCAAGACTCCGTTTGAAATGGTGAATTGGGGGACGGAGCCATAGCCGGGGGCGATCAGACGTAACAGATAGTTGGGTTGGTAGTAGGGGTCGAAGAGGGTGGTTAGGGAGACATTTGGAAGCAAGGAAGAGTTGGAGGTGTAGGTTGGCGTGGTGGTTGTTAGGAGGTAGAAGGGTTGTGTGGTGTTGATTGTTGGAGCGCGATCGATGATGGGAGAAGCGGTTGCGAGGGCGATTAAAGCGGCGAAAATGGTGGTGGAGAAATGCATTGTGATGTTCTGTCGTCGAAATGTTTCCTTGGGATGGTTTGAATTGGATGTGGTTTGGAGGTAATTTGTGGTTTGTAAAGCAAGAAGTCAAGAGTTGAGACGAGGAAGGAAGGAATGAATCATATACTTATGCAGCCTACCTACCCACCCAACCTTACAAACATCAACATACCCTGCCTTCTCAACCAAAGATCAACATGACGAACGCGGTTGCATTTTCCGTAGTCATTCTCTGCAGCCTCCTGTTCTGAAACGCTCCTAAACACGAAGACGCGTGCGTTTGTGTGTGAACCCTGTGCTTTTGCTGCTGCATCATCCCGCATCACTCGTCACTTTCTCAAAAATAGATGCAGATGTGTGGTACAAACTTGACATACGATACCTCAACCACATCACATAATATTTCTCAACAGCCTGCTTCTGGAATGTGATATGTTTTGCAACAGTGACAGTTTCTTCCCAAAAGATGAATCTTGTATTGTCTCAGATGCTCTGGGAAGCGGAAAAAGAGGGGTCGAAAAAAAGTGCGGACGGGGGAGATCTGCATCGCACTGCGGGAACTGGCTGCCGTGTCTATACTAGGAACGGGAAATGATCTACTCGTAGCATGTAACCCCTTGGCTTGCTGGAATCAGAGAATAGTTATACTCATAGTCATGATGGTGTTTGTCAAACATGTGCACTGGGCTATATAACACAAGACAAAGTCGCGTAGATCAGATCAGATAAGAGTTCAAGCGGTGTGTGACGTATTATAGGAAAACAAAGAATAATGGCTTGAGTTTTTTTCTATCTGTACAACCTCATTATTAGGCAAAGAAGAAGAGAACTAATCGTTCTACATGAAGTCAATGCCGACACCGAACTGGACACCCTTTCTGCCTTCCTCGCCCTTGCGGAGGACCAATGGCAGAGAGAAGTTCAACTCGAATCGTGCGACGGGGTGAGCGTAGACGAGACCGACACCAGCCGCACAGCTAGGGAGGCCGTTGGAGAGTTCTTGGAAAGTGTTCTTGACGCTTTGTTGGACGTTGTTGCCGCCCTTTTCACCACTTGCGACGTCTTGGAGAGCCAATAGACGACCGCCGTTGATGAAGGTTTGGAATCGTAGAGGGGTGTCCTTGCCCATGCCAGGTACGGGGAAGAGCAGGCTTGCACCACCAGCGGCGTAGATGTCACCACCGACGGCGTCTTGTCCGTCTCTGGGGCCAAGTCCAGCCAGGCGGAAACCACGAACGTCAGTAGGGCCACCGAGTTGAAAACGGTCGTTGATGCGAGATGCGGCAGGCTTATCGGCACCGGCCTGAGTCAAAGGGTAAAGAAGACCACCACGAAGACCAGCAGTGAATGAGATACCGCTGTCAGCAACACCAGGAACAGGGACGGGAAGAGCCAATTGTGACTCGGCAGAGTACTTTGCGAAAGCAACATCTCCAGCAAGAGGACCAAAGCCGGCAAGTTCACCGATAGACTTGAAAAGGAAACCTCTCGAGGGAAGCATAGGAGCATCACGGGTGTCGTTGATGAAAGTGTGTGTGATGCTGGACTTGAAGCTGTCACCAGCGTCGGCGCGAACTGTAGGCGAAGCGTTCTCAGAGAGGCCAGTAACTTGTCTCCAAATACCAGAGTAACCCAACTCGTGCTTGCTGCCCCATGAGCTCAACCACTTCAGCTTTGTGCTTCCACCCTTGATGAGCTCTTCATGGCTTGCCCAGCTCTTGAGGGTCGAGCTGGCAAGACCACCAATCTCGAAGCGGATATCGGGGCTGCTGAGGACGGGAGTGTCGAAGTAGGCCGAGTATGCGGAACGAGTGCGCGTACCGAGCGAAGCGTGGGCATTCAAGGACTCGGCACCACCGAAGATGTTGCGCAGGACGACATCGAGGAAAGCAGAGCCCTCGGACGAGCCAGCCTCAGTTCCGGTCTTGATGGTGTAGCGCGAGCGTTCGGGAGCGTGAATGAAGACGGAAAGATCGGTAGGAGTGGAAGAAGCATCCGTCTGGTCGGGCTGGTCGATGTAGGTCGAGACGGGAGCCTTGAAGATACCGAAGCGGTTGAGTTTGTCGACGGCGCCGCCAACCTCGCGCAAAGCTTCCTGGAGAGTGTAGGGACCTTCCTGGTTGTGGGAGAGGACAGGGTTGAAGATGCGCTCGAGGAAGCCCCGACGCGTGTGCTCGGCTTGCAGAACCTGGATGGACGAGATGGTGACAGGCTTGGTCGAGTTGAGGCCGATCAACTCGGATTGGCGCTGCTGTGCTTTGGCATATTGCTGAGCCAGGCGGTCGTCCAGCTCTTGCTGTCTCTTGGGGTCGGCCTTGTCTTGGAGCAATGCGAAGAGCTGCGCGTTGGAATGTTAGTCCTTTGCGCATATGTCCGATAGCGCACATCAACTCACCTCGCTGCCCGAGGATTTGTTCGCCATTGGAGCCGCAACAATTTCACACCGTCGTCGTCGCAAACTTGACTATCAATCGCAAAGGCGAGACCGGGGAAGGGAATCGCTATGCAACGTAACGTGGAGCTTATCCGACGCATGCCAAGCACGTGCTCTCTGATACCATCTTGTCTGCTATCGGCCTGTCACGATGCACAAAACCCAGTCTAATAAGCTGCTCAACATGAATCCGATCTTGAACTACTTCTCACCTGATTCCTTGAGTTATGAGTGCTGCTACATCCAGATGTGCTTCAAACGCGCGCTGTCTAAATCCAGGATGGCGTTCTAGATGGATTCCCGGAAGTCGGGATGCATTGGGGCTGACGTATCGCTGCCTTTGAATCAACTAGGAACCACCTACTCATCTTATCGTGTCTACGTACTTCCTCCACTCTTGTTTCTTCTTATTTATACCCTTTTTCCCAAACTTTCGTACAACGCAATCAACCTCACGTCTCTGTATTCGCAAATCAACATCATCACACAACCCACATCATGGCCACACGAGCAGCCCATAAGCGTCTCACAAAGGAGTACAAAAACATCACGGAGAACCCCCCGCCGTACATCACCGCCCACCCCTCCGAATCAAACATCCTAGAATGGCACTACATCCTCGAAGGCCCCAAGGATACTCCCTACGCCGGCGGTCAATACTGGGGCACCTTGGTGTTTCCCCCCGACTACCCCTTCGCCCCACCCGCCATCCGCATGCACACCCCCAGCGGTCGCTTCCAACCCTCCACACGCCTCTGCCTCAGCATCTCCGACTTCCACCCCAAGAGTTTCAATCCCGCTTGGGAAGTCAGTACTATCCTGCTGGGCCTGCAGAGTTTCATGACCAGCGAGGAAATGACCACTGGCTCCTTGTCTGCCTCAGCCGCCGAGCGCATCGTCTTTGCGACTCGCTCGAAATGGTGGAACAGTACGGGCGGTGGCTCTTCCAACCGCACCATTCCCGCAGTCTCGACGCAACCTAGCAGCAACACCCGCGGTTTCGGCGCAATCAGAGCTGGCGACGGCGGTGTAAAGTTCAAGGAAGAATGGCCAGAGCTGGACGAGGAGAACTGGAAGTGGATGGAAGAACACAAGATCGATCCTCGGACTGGCAAGGCTGTTGTGGTGCCTCCTCCTGCCGCGAACACTGCTTGTTCGCCAGAGACCAATGCGCTGAGGAAGAGACCTGTGGGCAGTCATCCTGGTTTGGGCGCTGTGGTTGAAGGAGGCCATGTTGCCCGCGATGCTGGGCAGAGTTGGTTGAGGAGGAACAGGATGTATGTTGCTCTGGGCCTCATCTTTGGCTACGTTGTGCTTGCACGTGCTCTGGGCGAGCCTGCTTCTTGAGCGTATACACCTTCTTCATGAAGCATTACTACATGTGTCTTTAGCCTGGGCGTTGGGGAATTGAAATAGAACAGAGAGGTCTGCATGGAAATGGAGTTTCGGGTCGTTAGGGACATGGGAGAAATTACTACTCGGGCTTTCTTTTTGGATCAACGCATCGTATATACCACACTCGATTGTAAATTTTGTCACCATGAACGAACAACAGCTGGGACCCATGGCGCCAACCAGCTCTGCTTTCTTTCTCCAAACTGTCATATAATCACATCTCGTATCTTTTATCACTGCTCTTTCCCCGCCACATATGCAAATTTGATACCCTGCGAAATCCCCTCATTGTCCCCTTCGTTTCGAAACCTTCAAATCAACTTTTAGGATATCCCTCTCATAATCCCTCGCGACCTTCGAGCCCCTTCCAGCTTTCTGCTCTACGACTCTCCTTGCAGATCTAGCTAGCCGTCGTGAGCCTTGTGAAGCAATATACGCTTGAACACGTTCGAGTGTTGGGGGTAGCCATTCCGAACCATCAGACATACAAATCATATTTCTGTGACTTCGCGTACGGTGTCTGTGGGCCCTTTGCGGTGGCGTAGGGATGGGTGTGGAAAGTGTTGGAGGCAGGGAGGAAAGACTACTTGGTGGCGAGGAGAGTGTTGATGAGGAGGCTAACGAGGTAAAGTCGGTCAAGGTTGATATTGAAGAGGCGTATTCGGAGAACTCGGTCAGTGCGGACATAGAAGACGCTGGCGACATCGAGGCGCTGAAAGCGTTTGAGATTTCGTCGAGGTCGGTCAGGGTGTATAGAGAAGTAAGTAATGGCGGAAAAGATGATGTGCAAGCGTGGTTATCACCAGAGAAGGCTGTCAGAGTAGACGTTGGAGAAGCACAAGATGAGTTATTGGCACCGTCGTCTTGTGAGACTCGATCCGCAGGGGACGATGGGATTGAAGTGGGTGTTTGAAGTTGAAACTCAAGATCTTCTGTAAACTCCGTCAAAGTCGACATAGTAGATCCTGGTGTCGAGGGTGCATCAAAGTCGCAGAGTGACTCGAATCTCGATGGGCGAAGTTGCTCGCAAACAAGACCAGGTACAGCTCTCTCAAGATCACTGATGTATATCTCTAACTATCGTCAGCAATCAAGCGTCTATACGATGTGCATTGGGTCCAAATACTCACTCCAGAAAACACCACAGCGCGAGCAATTCGACAAGCCACACGGTGACCTATCTTTCCCCGTCCCAGTCCGTTTGAACACAACCACTGAATGACCCTTACGGCGACTATGAACCTTCCTGGCTCTTATGCTGCATGCCGAGCTCTGCCTGTCTGCATCACGTTCGCGCTTCGGGAGTGATTCGAGGAGTTTGCGGACGCTCATTTTCCTGCCGACAATCTCATTGTTTGGAGCGGAGGTAATCATCCGGCGGAGTATCTTTGGAATACATGTTGAGGTCTTCTGAGCGTCCGAATGTGGTAGTTGAGCTCGTGGTGATGGTTTTGGCATGGTGGAGGTGAGGAATGTCCGCATTCGGAAATTTTGGTGGACAAAGAATACTTCTTCAAATATCACCGTGTGACTTCTGTTAGGTATGGACGCAGTGTTGCAGAGATATATTGACACTAGTAGGTTGAGAATATCGTAATGGAGGTGTTGAAGAGTGATGGCCACAGAGATATGGGGTTCAGGGGCCGTCAAAGCCACCTTCCACATGCACAACTATGGCCAAACACCAAGCATACCAGGATTGTGCTGGTTCCTTTGTTCATGAGAGTTGAAGAAAGAGATGCCATGTGTTACTTTATATACCAGATTGAGAATTGCAACAAAGAAGAACAAGTGCAATCACAAGCTTCAACCACACATCCCATGCGAAACAATTGTCCGTCAGCAAACTTGAACACCCATCGTCCAGCGCCTCCATGAAAACATGTACACAGATATCGTGAGCCGTCATAAGACTCTAGAATCCCACTTTTGGGCCTTCCGGAGCAACTTCCTTCAAGCCGGTTGACTACCGAGGATGTTCGAGGGGAGGAAGTGGTTTGGATTTGGAGGAATTGCAAGCCCTTTCAGCGAGCTCGGCTCTGCATCTAACCTGCCAGCTTTCTACTAAGTCTGATGTTGAATGAACTATACGCACTGCGCTGTCATATTCTAATCGATCATCTTGCGTCTTCTCGAGTTGGTAGAGGAGAGGTAATCTAGCCTTGTAAGTATTGCGGTATGGTCATCTCGAATCAATTTGTATATCTTGTCAAAGTCTGCAGGGGTACAGAGCTACCCATCGATTAGATATGTGAAAGCAATGTGCACTGGTCTTTTCTGACTGCAAAGAGAACATCAAGACAGAGAGGGAGCCGGAGAACACTCGAGACACAGTAGGCTGCGATTGGGAAGACATAGGAATCGCGAGATTACTATACAGAGGCATGGAGACGTGATGGATACTGGGTTTGATTCCATCGGTGATGGAAAGTGCATTGCTCAAAACTTATGAAGCCCCTGAACGCCAACGCTGATGTCTTTTGAATGTATGTGTAGTCGTTATACGTTAGTTGTCATTGCTTGTCGTGTTCTTTCGTGTAAAGCCTTGATAGGAAGTCAGCCAGAGAATCATTAGGGGCGATAGAGAGACAGATGCTTACTGTGAACCAGAGTGGAAACCGTGCAAGGCCAAAAAGAAGCTCAATTGATAAGCGTCTGCCGCCCAAAACGCTGAAACTGTCGTGTAGAGTCACCCACAGTGTCGATGTAGTGCCTCTATGCTCTCTGATCTCAATGCATCATTCTGCAGATATCTTCGAGCTTTGCTTGGAGAAGCACTTTACATGGCAGGGTTGACAGGAGCCAGCATCTGGAGCCAGAGGAGTCTCCAGAAGATGGGGGCGGGAGGAGGGTAAGGGTCAGGGGTGGGAGGGCGAGGAACAGGCTCAGGCTTGGGGCCAACAGCACCGTCAACAGGCTCAGGAGTGGTAAGCTCGGGAACAGGTTCAGGCTTGGGGGTGAAAGCGAGGCTCCAGGCGATGGGGGAGGACAGGAACCAAAAGGTGGGAGCAACGAAGGGGCGAGAGTGACCAGTAACCTTGTTGTCGTTGGTAACCTCGTCGTGGTTGGTAGTGCCCTTGGCGACGGGGGAGGCAGAGATCATGGCCTTAGTCTTGTTGGGAGTGCCACCGTTGTTTCCGTTGTTCTTGACAGGAGCCTTGATGTGGAGATCAGACTCGACAATAGTGATTGAAGTGGTGAACATGGCTGGGAAGGAAGGTAAGCCTTTATACAGACGCGTTGAGTGATTGTGTAAATACTTCTGGTTGTGTTCGGTTTGATTGCGCGTGTGATGAGTGTCTGATGGAAGGGCTGCAGCATGTATGATGCTTTGTGCAAGGAGTGATAGAGAAGGTGGATGATCTATCAGTAGAGGCGAAAGATCATATGTTTCTGCGCGTGTCGTGGTTTGGAGAAGAGAGGAGACGAAGAAGTGTGCGCAAACATAACAGTCAATGTGTTAGAGCGAACCTCGAAGACTAGTCCGGATTGGGTAAGCGAACGAGATGGTCGTCGCGCGGGTTTGTCCAATGTTACGTTCCAGCTCTCTCAGAGCGACAGCGACACGTCGGCGTCGTTGCTGCCATGCCTCACCAACTCAAGACTAGCCGCTCGAGGCTGGAAGCATACAGAATCTTTGACGACCAGAATCTAGCACCACCAGCGTTGAAATCTTCTTAGCAACGAACCGATTTGTCTATACGGATGTAGATAGAACTCTATATCTCAGAACTCAACCTATGTAACTTTGACATCTATATGTCAAGCCGTTCAACTTGAGCAACTATCGTGCACAGGGTCACGAGCGAGAGAGAGGACTACGCAGAGAATTGAATTGGACATCGAGAGATCAATATGCACATTATTCACTTGAAGAGTTGAAGGTTGGAGAAATTGTTCATATCTTATCATAACGTTCATAATGATATATCAGACTGACTAACTGCCCAGCAGTGTATCAGGATAATGAACTCGGGGAGTTCTTGTTCTCATAACAGAAAATCTTGCCAAACCTTGCGAAAGTTGTTCAAGCCATTCGGGTTGTCTTCTTCGCCCTCATCTCGGCCATCTTTCTGGCAGTCTTGTAGCACTTCTTGTATTGGTAGTGCATGATGACAGCAGGCTTGACGACCTTGTGTGTATTGGGACTCAACATACCATGCTTATCCTTGGATTTGAACAATTTACGAGCCTGACGACCAAGATCGCCTCTTTTGTAGTCACCAGGTATGTCAGTGTCATTTTCGGTGTCGGTGGCATGGTGAAACGTTGAAGGAGAACTGGTGGGATCCTTCAACTCCGTAGCCATGAGCATAGCAAGTTTGAGAGCAGCTTTTCTTTGTCTCTTGAAAAGGTTCAACTGTCTTCTGCTCAAGCCTTGCGGTGTCGGCGGATACGAAGTGAAGCCATCTGACTCTGTGACGTTGGCAGTAGGGGAGGAAGGTAAGCCGGGAGTCGACGGAACATTCGGAGTGGAAAGAACACTTGGATTAGAGTGAAGATCAGGCGAGCCAGCGCCGATGGGAGAGTAAGTGCTGTAGTCAGTCATCGTCACCGGGACTTGGTTCGTCAATCTGCTGACTTTGAAGCAAGTTGGGAGAATCGTCACCTTATAAACAAGACCGAGTGAGACAAAGAATAATATCTTTGTGGTAAGAGACAATCACACAATGGAATTCGAGATGAGACACTGAGCTTCAAAGACATTGTGAAAGAACAGTCAACAGACGAAGACTACAATGCGGTCAGTCCTTCTCGCGTCGAAATTGGTTGTGAACATCCTTTGACTAACGTTACTTCCCTCGGAGCTCAATGAACTCGCGGCTTGGCTTTCTTTCACCAACGTCGATCGCGACTGCCATGAAGCTCTTGAGTCTTTGATTACTTGCTTGGCATTCCATGCTGGTCAAGATTCAAGAACATTCAGAGTATCATTGTATCATCAACCAAATCAACAGATCAATTATTGAGTGCATCTTTAGAAGCCATGTCCGATCCAGAGTCGAACAAATCTCACACGGCTCGCACTGACAGTGTGTCACAATCGGATCTCGTTCGCGTTGTACTAGCCAGAGCCAACAAAGCGAGACTTGCTGATGCAGGACTCGATGCCGATATACCAACCATCGCCGGCGTCCCCGGCATCAATGAAATTATCAACACCGCTGACACTCCTCGACAAGATGACTTGCTTCTCCAACAGCCTGTCAAAAGCAACCCTCCGATACAAGATTATGAGATTCCTACTCCACAACAAGAGTCCGAAAGCTTGCAAACTTTTGCTGGGATAGCTGCCGCTCTGCCTCCTGCTTTTCAACCGCGGGCTGGTGAGATCCCACAGATGCCTCTGGAAGACGCGTGGGCCCTTGGTCTACATACTGTCCAGCATAACTTGCAAGTCAATAGCCCATGGCCTTACCAGATGCCGATCGTTCTCGTCCCTGTTAATCTGACCCAACGCCTCACCCATCTGACCCAACGCCTACGAGAAGTCATCGCCGAAATTCCCACTCAAGATCAACAGCGCTTCATCGCCCTATCTCGCACTGACCAGGAGGCTCAGCTTGAAAAGCTGATCCGCCTGAGACATGGGCGTCTTGAGAAATGGCAGATACTTCAAGCACAGCCCCGACCTCGACCTCGCGAAGCGTTCCACCCGCGATATCGCCTTGCCTTGGACCGACTCTCGCCTGAGTTGCAGGATACAGTCATGCACGTCGTCCCGAAAACGCAACAGTTCCTCCTCCACTTCAATGGCGAGTAGCAGCAGCAATTGATGGGAAAATGTACGACCGAGTTGAAGAACCTACGCAGGACCATCATGCATTTACACCCCTTGTTCCATCAGTTCCTGGAGCCGCACACGACCGAGTACATGCAATTGTTCTTGAGTTTCGGCTCTGAAGATCAAGTTGATATACTTACATGGAGCGGACTACCCACCGGTATTGATATGCCTGTATTCGCAAACGAAGATAATGCAGAAAAATTGGCTATGCACAAGCGCGGGTATATCAACTTGAGTCTTTGGGCGAAATCCGGTTCTCGGACCAAATGGCTTCACAACCGAGGATATCACAATGCTATGTCTTGATATTCCTAGATAACCGCACGGTCATTCTGAAGAAGTCTTGGACTTCTGCTAACAGGTCATTCTTTTCATGATTTTTCTCAGACTGAATGTTGACTCTCATTCTCGTTCTTTCTCCCATTTTGCACGTTCTTGCAACCCAATCTATGCTGCGAAACGAACTTGTTCTCGTATCTTGCGACCTGCAACCATTCAAGTAAGAAACAAATCATCGACAGTTAATCGTGCAATGATCCACCAACGAACGTGGCAAGGGAGAAGCAGGGTCATCTGTCCAGTAAACACGTTTTTGAGCAGGGTCACACTCACGAGATCAGATAAGATGCGGAGATCCTCCACAAAACCTCACACTCCCCTGTAATGAACAGTGTCACTTACACAGCTGTGTACATGCACGATGATTCTCGAAACAAGAACGATTATGAAAACCGTCGGATAGTCACTTCGCATGGAGTATATGGTCCTACTCAGGATCAACGAGCATTTTGGTGGGCGCGGTATTGTCTTGTGTCACTGCAGTCGGAGAAGTGGAATGACGGGGTGAGCAAATCGGCAGGCTGTGACTTCCTCCCAGCGTGTACGAAAGGATTGGTCTTCGCCGGTAAGCTGTGTGTTTCCGCGGACGACTGTACTGATTTTGAGGTCGTTGTGGATTTCTACAGCTCGGAGGACTCTGTCTGTGATGGTAGGAGATGGCTCATATGTACGGTGATAATCGGCGCCTCTTCTGCGGACAGCTTCACCTGACTTTGAAAACATTGCGTATCCCTACGGTCCAGACGACCCCGTTCATAATCACGGGAGATAGCTGACAGCGACAACACAAATCCGGCGCCTCTTCTCCAAACGGCTTTGACAACATCGCGGATCTCTACAGCGTGGATGCTGCCATGTAAGATTTGGGAGATGGCCGAGAGTATATACACAGGGAAGCTTTGAGTCACGAGTCTCAACACGGAAGTCGCAGACACCACTTTCTTGGAAGCAGAATGGCAGTTGCAACTCCGCTTCTAAAATTCCTCACAACCGCCTTTCAAGTTCTGAGCAGAGTTGAAACATGAGCTTCTTGTCACCTATGCTTGAAAACATTCACGAGAATCAATACTCGTCGCATTCTTTCTTTCGAAATAAACAGCAGATCGTCTGATAGGGTTCAATTATACATCGCTATCCACTGACGATCGCACCGAGTCGTCGTTCCTCAAGTACCGGTACCCTCAGCTACCAACGTCGCCGCCAAGCTCTGGCCAACAGCATAAAGGACCACAAAGAGATGATCAAACCGTCCCCATGTGGCTGACCATTCCCTCGAAAGACTCGAAATTCAACTCTCAATGGTTCTTTGATAACCCCTTGGCATACCGACGCTTCCGTACAACCTCTTTGATGCCTCTTCGACGTTTTGGTCTAGCTCGTCCAAATTGCATCGTACGTACTGGGGAACAAAGACTTCAAAACAGAATTGACTATTCTCAATGCGGCCCACGAAGTTGTTTTATGCAAAAGGCAGCGCCCGGTTGGCCTTGAACTTGATAGAAGTTCTTACACACAACCATCAATTTTGACCTGGGTTATCGCAAAATCAGTCGCCACAATGACAATCACACGCAACAGACCTCTCGAGGACGAACTCGCTGAAGGTCTCGATATAGAAGAGGTGTTGAGTATGAGCAGAGAGACACAAAGTGATCTTCTTGAAGCTCGCAGAGAAGCAAGATTGGACGCGAACCGACGTTCGGCCGAACAGGAATATGCAAGACGTGCTGCTCTACGAAGAGCTGGGCAGAGTCTACGTACTGGAGCAGCCCGCGGCAACGGTCAGTACGATGACTACATGGAGATCGACGGTGATTCTCCTCCACCTCGGCCCCCTCAGCAACCCCAGCAATACCAGCAACCATGGCCTCCCGTAGTACAAGCGCCACAGAATGTCGAAGTTGCAGATCAGAACCTCAATGTCAGTGAGCAAAGACGACAGCGTTTGCGTCGGATCCTTCAAGACGCGAATACTCAGCTCACACACCCATTCGACGTTCTTGTTCCACGCATAGCTCACCTCTCTGGACCCAATCAAAGAATGTTGGTGCAACAGAGCGCTGATGTACAAGACTTTGTTCTTTCCTTCCAGAGCCCTCGAATACAGGGGACAGTGCTCACAATGCTAAGAGAAGAGATGGATCAATTAACTGCACACGCGAGACAACTTTTACAAACGCATCATCTTTCGCATCCGCATTTATGCATCTTCAATCAGCTACCGTTCTTCATCATGCATCGACTTGCTCATGGCGATAGAGCGAGCTTACCATTATGGATCGCAAATTCAGAGCAATTGTGTGTGCGTCTGCTTGTACAGCGCGAGACAGCATGGCGCGAGGAGAGACAAAGGTATCATGACCTTCAGCGGGACATCTGGCAAGAGTTGGAGCGCCAACAAGGAGAACAACAGCAGCCTGAACAGCAGTCACAACAGCCCGAGCAGCAAGAACAGCATCAGCAGAACCAGCAGGTCAATCGGGAGCAGGAATGGGAACGTGAAGAATGGCACCGAGCGAATAGGGAGCGATATCATCAACTGCAGTTCGAAAGTTATTATAACCAAGAGGGTGAACAAGCTGGGATCCAAGCTGAACAGCGGGCTCAAGCTGAAAGACAGGCTCGAGCTGAACAACAAGCTCGGGCTGAACAGCAAGCTCAAGCAGAACGACAGTATCAGGCTGAACAGCAAGCTCGGGCTGAACAGCAAGCTCAAGCAGAACGACAAGCTCAGGCTGAGCACCAAGCTCGAGCTCAGGCCCAGGCTCGGGCTCTACAAGATCATTTCCAGCAAGCTCAGGCTCAACATGATGCTCGCACTCGGGCGTATCTAAACAATTTCGACCCTAACCGCGACCCCTCGCCCCGTCACCTCATCCAAGCACGTATGAACCATCTCTCATTCGAGCAACAACGCAGCATCACACTCGTCCCCGCCAACATCCAAGAACATATCCTTCGTGCCGTTCCCAATGTTCAACGAAACATGATTGAAGCCATCCAGACCCAACAAGCTGCTCTTATGCAACGCATGTCTCATTTACCTCGGGCTGCCCAGACCTACCTCTCAAATAATGTGATTCACTATCAACATTATGTCCTTCGTCAGCCGCCTGCTGATCAGCTTCCGGAGCTCTGGCGGCGTGTCAACATCGAACGCGATTCGCAAGTGGCTGCTGAAGATGTCACACGTCCCTGGACTCAACCTCGTCCGCCAGGTTCATGAACCACTGGAGGTGCTGGTGGGAGATGACTCATTTCTAACCCGACGGCAATCTCATAGAGCGGACATAATTTGCTGCCCACTATCGCACGGCGTCTTACCTCTTGCTGATATTCTGTTTTTTGCACTCATTGCGATTTCTCCAGAGGCTAAAATCTTGGTTTTGTCCAGATATGTCATTCATTTCCTTCTCTTGTTCTCATCTCACACCATTACATCACACCATATAAGATATTGTTTTGTTCCAATGCGTTTTTCTCTAATCTCATTTCATACTACTACTTTTACTTCTTCGTTTTCTTTGCCGACGTCTTCCTTATTTACTGGCTTCTTAGGTTTCTTTCTATACCATGTTGACATTTTGCAATTCTCTTCTTCTCTATCGCTCTTGATATACTTCCTTTCACATGGCTATTTCGGTTTTCTCAGACCATCGCGGGAATATGTTTAATGTGTAAGAGTTGGTACACGAGTCATCAAGTAAGAGTAAAGCTGCGTAGTACTTGTATATTCTTTGCGAAAGATGATTGTGAGAAGATATTTTGTGAAAGTAGTCCCGGAAGGGTCGGGAAGGGGTATTCGATTTATTACCTATATACTTGCTTTGATTATAGAGAGCTTTGTTTGACCATGTGGAATCACCAGGGTTAGATTTCGTGTGTGAGTGAAAGCGGTGGAGTGGGGGTATGGATAGGAAGGGAAAAGGAAGAAGAGTCCCAGAGTCCTAGCGAAAAGTGGAGGAAGAGGAGGTCTGGTTTGGGTTTTATCTGACAATGATTTGATCATCTGCTATACATTTGTTATTCTTGATTAATGTTGACAATGAAGGACCAAGGTGACCATGGCCGGCCTCCTTTCCCACACATCTCGTTTCATTGACACCTTGATTGATTTAGATATCCTCGACATCCTCATGACTGACAAACCAAACACCAGTCTCAGTGTTATTAGTAGCATTAGTCTGAACAACTTGCCCAAGCTTAAGAGCACCACTCTCAACAAGGCCACCAGCAACAGGACGTTGCAACTTATTAGCTCCACTCTTGACAGTAAAGTTGGCGAGTGAGATCTCATTAGGGTTTCTGTTGATGATGGTAGGCAGGCCGAAGTAATTCGCTGTGACCTCGTCGTAGTTGATGTGGAGTTCGAAGTAACCGCGGTAGTAGATGTCTTGCCATTGCAGTTCTTCGTTGGCGTGGACCAACCAGTTTGAGGCGTTGTTTGCTGCGGTGAGGGTGATGTTTTGACCGTAGGGGCAGGGCGACGATACAGCGGAGCCGGCGAACTCGACACCGATGCTGTTGTTGCCGGAGGTGGAGTTGTAGTTTGCGTGGTCCAGCCAGACGAGATCGGAAACCCATGACGCGTGAGAGTCTCCGGACATGACAATATTGTTTCCAATGCCATTATTGTAGAGATGAGAGAGTGTGCGGTTCCTGTTACTCACGTAGCCATCCCACGCCCGCACGCGATACAGTCAGCAGAGTTCTATAGAGAGATTGGGATGTGGTACTTGTCCAACAAGTCAGCTCACAAATTGGGTCCGACATTAATGAGACGACGTCTTGGAACCGTCTCATCAATGCTAGTCAATTGTGCAAGACCGGCTCGCTGCGTACCTTCAGCTAACTCACATCGTAGTCCAAAGGATTGGTGTTGCCATAGGCGGCGGATTCGTTGACGCGAGAGAAAACTGGGTAATATTTTAGCAGAATTCCGAAAATTCGAGGAAGTCACCCACCAGTCTGAGAGCCGATGATACGCCAAGCAGCACCACGGTTTGCCGACTGAGTCAACTGGTTGTAGAACCAGTTCTCCTGTCTGCTGCCCATCATACTTCTCCCAGCATCGTTGCTGATGTCATGAACATAGTCGGTGTTCCAGTACAAATCAGTGATGGAACGATCGTATTGGCGAGTATCAAGCATGACCAAGTCGAACAGACTGCCGATGCTGAAGCTTCTCCAAATACGGAGGTTGTCATCCATCTCAACTTGACGGATGGGCATCCATTCAAAGTATGCTCTGACTGCGTTCATCTTTCTCTGGTCAACCGAGACACCACCATCACTGACGAAGGAGGCTTCGGTGTTGTTGAGCTCAGAAGCACCATCGCGGTATGTGTTGTCTGAAACCTCATGATCGTCCCAAACAGGGATCCAAGGGTAGGCTTGGTGGGAAGCGAGGAGATCGAGATCGGTGCGGTAGGTAGCGAGGCGCTCGCGGTAGTCGTAAAGGGTGGTGATAACGCGTTCGGGCTTGGGGATACGGTTGATGCTGTAGCCATAGCCATAATCACCATCGCCGGCGTACTCGTAAATGTAATCACCGAGATGAATGACGTAGTCTACAGAGTCCTTTCGCACAGGGTTTCCGTAGGCATTGAAGAAGCCGAAGGCTGGGATCTGTTAGTCTTGGATAGAGTAAGAGATGGGATTGGCGTACGGAAGTTGCTGCAAGAGTAGACAGCAAGTCCAACCTCAGCAGTATAGTCGTTGGCATCAGGGGCGGTCTTGGTGCGACCAAGGGGACTGGTCTTGTTGGAGCCGCAGACGTTGAATTGGTAATAGTAGCGAGTGAAGGCAGTCAGGTTCTTGGCCTCGACCTGGACGCACAAGAATTAGCCCACGACTCAAGCTTTGAAATACTGTTCTCCTTACCTTGACGGTGTAGTCGACATCGGAGGAAGTGTAAACAGTACCGCTGCTCTCAACATGTGTGAAGTTTGAGGACTTGGAAACCTTGAACTGAACACAGACAGGAGCAGTACTGGCAGTCAAGTTGGCACCGTGGCTGTACAGCGGCACGTAACCAGAGACGGTCGAGTTGTCGTTAACACTATCAAACATGGGAGCAACACGAGTCCACAAGATGACCGAGTCAGAGTACGGGTCACCAGAAGCAACGCCATGGGTAAAGTTCAGCTGCGAAGCAGTGTATTGAGTACCAGGCACATTACGCTTGTTGACCTTTTGAAGAGAGATACCGAGACCAGGATGATGATCAGAAGGACTGCGGTAGTTCAAATTCTGGGTCCAGCTCGCAAGAGCGAGGGACGAAAAGGAAAGCAAAGAGATGGCAGAACGCATTGTGCTTGCAGTGGAAAGCCAATTGAATAGCTCCTACCTTTTCTTAAATCTACAACGGGGATCTAGCTTGTCTTTGTACCTTCCGGAGGTCGGGTAGAGGTGTGGAATCGATCAAGGATTGCTCAGTGACATTGTGTTCATGTCGGGACCCGCAACCATGTCAAATATGCCACTGACGATGTCAGATAGATGCCGAAACCAATGAGAGATGGTTGATTTGACATGCTCTATACTGTAGCGAGCCGGCCTGCCTGTTTCGACAAGGCTGCGGGACAAGATAGAGAGATGCTGTGGAAAAGGCGGAAGGGACGACTGTGTTGCCAGGGTACAACGTGCTTGTTTGGCCCGCGTCATTGGCCGAACGCTCGTCTTGGCATGGCAAGCTTTCCATATCGAAGCTTGAGCAAAGACAAAATAATAGCGGGGCTGGAAACGACAAGAGGGATTATTAATGGCTTGTTGTCCGGCAAGTGAGCTCCAACTCCGGCTATCATGAGCCATGTAGCTGAAGGAGTTCACCGAGTTCAAGAAATCGCCAGTGGGCGAAGATCTGCGCCGAGCTATCGAAAGACGATTCTCTGTTCTGGAAAAGCTCTTGCAGTTCTCCAGCTATGCATGTTTTGAGAACTTCAGCAATTTAGAGAAAATGTACTTGCGGAAGGTCCTGCCAAACATTTGGTATAATAGCATTTCTCTCGCAAGTCGGGTATCTTAACCATCAAAAAGCCATAGCGCCAGTATCCTGATCCCAACGCATCAATGCACCATGCTCCAGTCGTAACTCGTGTCTCGCTTGTACAAGCTATTCCTCCATTTTGTCCGAAGCTTGATTCTGTGCAGCCATAGCAGCGACAATACCCTCCAAAGCTCTCGTCTCGTCTCCGCCCATGCGTCTTCCCAAGGACTCGGTGTCTGGTGTTACTGAAGCATCCACACCAGTTCTGTCCAGAGCGCGACGAGTCTGACTTTCGATGTATGCGTGTCTTGCTTCGGTAGACTGGTCGACAGTAGCTGCCATGTTCTTGACGGGCAGTGTCACAAGGTGTGTGCGCAAGGCAGCGACAATGTCTCGGAGGGCTGGAATTTGGGAGTAAACGAAACTCGTGTTTTGCGCAAGCGAATTGGCGTGTCTTTCTGAACCGACGCCCAGAGCTGATGCTGACGGAGCGTTTGTGAGGAAAGAGAAGGACGAGTTTTGCGTTTGTTGCGTCGTGTCTTGGTCGGGCTTGAGAGAAGATTGCGCAGCTGGCGCAGCTGACATGAGCGGTCGTAGTTGGGCGAGCAAGGCTTCGTTTTGAGCAGCCTCTGCTTTCAAGGCCGATTGTAGTTTCTCCGTCTCTTGTACTTTGCGTCGCAGGCGATTGACTGATTCTGGTGTGGGCGCGTTGCCGTCTGCACTTGGTGGCTGTATGTTCTGCACTGTGTCAGCTGCGTTCAAACAACTCAGAAGAGAAGGCGCACCTTGTAGTGATCCAGGACTATCCAGTTCTCTAGGCCTTCATCCTCCTTTGCGTTGGAGACGGTCAAGAGATTGCGCAACGTGTAGATTTCGAGCTTGTCAAAGTTCTTATCAATGGTCGAGTTCAACAAACTCTCCAGCTTGACAATGCCAGCCTCAATCTCGATCCTTGCAGCAGCTTCTGCCGCGTCTTCTCCATTGTTGTCCTCGGCTCCGTCTTGTTGCGCAGGCGCGTTTGCAGGGAAGCCTAGCTGCTCTTTCGGTACATTAAGAAGCGCCGTCTCGATTTCGCTGACTGCTTGATAGACAAGCTCGTTGACCGTGTTGATGATGTCGTCGAGGAGCGTCTGTTGATTGTCAGTATTCAGGGCAAGCGGGAATTGAGAGCTCACACTTACCAAGGGTGTATATCGGAAGTGCTCAGTCAGCAGCGCATTCTTGATCTGATCACTAGTCGCCATCTTCTTTCATCGACCTTTGTCTTGTTGTGGAAGGAACGTCGCCGGCGCATTCGTCCACGGCGAGTAAACAATCGACGCTTCACCGGGAAACGCCGACTTGCTGTCACTTCCTAATTGGGACTAGTCTTCTGTCACCGTCCATCACCAACCCTCTCTTCACCCTTAGTTCAACTTCTCCAACAGGTGCTTCACCTGTATCTCTTCGACTACCTTCCACTTATCCCAAGATCAACCTGCTCTTGCTTCCTGTCTCCACCTCCCTCCACAACCTCTTCCTTCCATATCCATCTTCCTTTCTCATCACAACAAGTTCATCAACCGACCTTGTTATTCATCCCAGATCAACCATTCATCATGGCCGATCATCACAGTCACCAGACGTCCTCACTGAAGCGTAAGAGATCTCCACCTGACCATGCTCCGACATCACGCTTCAAGCAAGAAGATGATGAACCTGTCGAGCAAATCAACAGATCTTATGACCAAAACGGCTCTTCTCTCGTCTCATCGCTTACTGAGCACGATCGCTATGCTTCCATTACAGATCGCATCATCGATCACCTCGGTATTGTCGATATTCTTGCTCTGACGCGCACCTCCAAGTCACTGTCAAACTTGTACAATAATTCACTGCCTCGCCATTGGGACATCGACCAGCGCCTCTCACGCTTCGTTACTGATCCTACCAAGTTTCGCCGCATTCTAGGAAGGAATAATGGTCTGATCGTCGGCAGTCTCCCTCTACAATTCTTTTCTCGCCTGCAGTGGGATGATTCAAGTCTCGATATCCTCGTTGAAAAAGGTGAAGCAGCCACGGCCATGAAGGCGCACATAAGAAGCCAAGGGTACCGTGAGCCCAACATCATTGACTACGATATGGGTCATTCTGGAATTCACTTCAAGGTATCAAACATCACCTATATGTGGATAGCAAGCAGCTGTACTGACCGACACAGCGGACACCTTGGACCAAGGCAGGAGATTCCAAGTCTACCATCAACCTCATCACCAGCCCGGAAATTTCAATTCGTGACTTTTTGTTGGGCCCGTGTTCAACAACAACCGCAAATGCCTGCTTCGTCACATGGAACAAGGCATACTGTTTGTTTCCTAGACGTACCTTCCTACAAGGCGAAGTTAACATGGCGTTCGACGTGGGTCCTCTTCGTCTGAATGATCTTAATGCTATGCTCGAGAGATACAAGGAAAGAGGCTGGTGTGTCGGGGACAGACCGATGGAGAAGGAAACCGATACGCTCCAAAACTTTGACAACGCCATCTCCAGTCTCGACGGTGCCCGCAGGATCGGTGATGTCAAGACGTGGTCTATTCCTCTCGACTGTGCCGGCTTCAAAATTGTCCCAGAAGTCGTCAGCAAGTCCAGGTCTTTCTACGAGACCAACACCTTTCAAGTTGTTACCCACAGGGAGCATGGCAAGGAGCTCTCCTACAAAATCCACACTGAAGCATTCGAATGCTGTACTCTACGCTACCGGTACACTTTCGACTTCATGGAGCACCCGCGTGATGACTTCCACTGTTATCTTCGTTACAAGCTCTGCCGCCGCGCCGCTCTTCAAATCAAACATCATCAAGACAACAACACCTTTACACTGGGCATCGAGGAGACAAGCGCAAGTCTCGAGGTAATGTCCAAGGCGAGAGAGGACGACATTGGCGAGTCCGTCTACGTGTGTCCACTGCTCGAGGCACGCGGAAACAAAGTGTTCAAAAGACCAGATGGCTGGAAGTACGCTGATGACGATATTCGTGTGATCTATGATGAATGGATCAAGTATAGTTACGACCCCCAAAAGGTCAAGGTCGAGATCAAGGAGGAGAAGGAGGATTGAACACTTATGCAGAAAAGGAATCACGAACATGAAAGACCGATGACCAAACACACAAGGTCAACGAAAAGGCTCAGAATGCCATGACCAACGAAACACGAATGTCTGCATTGCTCTTCTAGCTTGACGAATCAAATAGCTCATACCCACCAATGATAACAATTAACCATGATTCATCTTCGTACCCATTGATAGATCTATCTTAATGCACAAGCACTCTTATCACCATAAATCACGTTTTTTTCAATAATCATCAATCAACTTACCAATAACGAAGATGGCAAGGATGGCATCACCGGAGCAAGCACTACACAAATAACAGCAAAAGTATCTTGCAAGCAACACTCTTTGCCTTCATGAACCCTATGGATAATTTTTAACCATTTTGCTGCAAAATAAAAATACAAAAGCGGCGAGCGACAGTGCTGCTTGAACGGTGTAAATACTCATATCAAAAACTTGCCTCTTCCAAAGAGTCATCCTGTGACCATAAGGGGCAAAAAAAAGAAGAAGAGAGAGATAAGTAAGTTTACATGTGCCTGGTAGATCTTGAAATCATGTTGATAATCAAGCACTCTCACTGACAATATAGGTAGGCGTGTAAGAGTTCTTGTGATGCGATAGTTTCAAAAGAGAACTGGAATGTCGCAAGATTAGAGGAGATTGCAGAGTACAGTGTGAGTTTCATTGAATTTGTTATTGGCAAGCATAGATCAAGCTATTTTGTTCACTTTGATAAAGCAATTATGTTTTACTCTGTTGTGTCGTTTGTTTTCGCTAGCGTTTTGATCCTTGCTTTGCCGTTGTTTTTATGGCATGTTTGGATGTCATGTTTTCTCTGCTTCTTCTTCTTGTCCTTCCTGTGCATCACTCGTGTCTCTACTGTCTTGTTTTCGTCTTCAAGGTGATCCATTCCTGAGCATATAATTATTTGATCACTGAACTACCGGTTGCTGGTTACGTTTGTCGGTGAGTGCGTCTGCCGTTGAAGGCATTCGTAGTTGAGCGTGTTCGTGCTTGACCGTGATTGTCGTCGAGTACGATTGTTTCTGGGTGTGGTCGTGCCTGAGCATGTCTCTGGTCCATGATCGTGATGTCCCTTGTTCACGCCCTCATTCAGTGCTTGCTGATTCCAATACTCGAAGCTCAAGATCCATCCATCCTCGCCTTCTCAAGTCTCCTCCAATCCTCATAGATCTCTGCAACCTGATCATCCGCAAACTGCCACCCCTCGGGCGGCTGGAAGATCTGAGCATAGCATTGAGCCAAAGTCTCACACTCATCCTGACTGCCCGATTCGCTGCAATTATACCCACCGCCGCGATATGGCTCTTCGCATGGTACAAAGGTGCCTTGCTGCAAATGGTGTTTCAGCTGCGGGCGGGCGAGCTTCTGGAGTTGAGAACGTAGGTAGTGTACGAAACCCTTCTCCTTGGTGTTGCATTCGTCTGGGGAGTCGAATATGTAACAGTGCTGGAGCATACAGCAGCGGAAAACGGTGCAGGTGAGCGAGAAGGATGTACGAACGGAGTATAGTGGAACCCATGCTGGTAGAAGATTTGGGTCTAGAGTTTTGTCTTTGACTGTGACCCTGAAAGTGCAGGTCTCCAAGTAAGGCGCTGTGTCTTTTCTGCCGTTGCTGCGTTTGTTGTTGTGTTCTGGCTCATCTGTGCAATCGAGTGAAATTTTCCACGTTTTGGCGTTGCCGATCCTTCGGGTACCCTCGAGGTCTCTGCGCACATCCTTGCATGTCACTTCCTCGGTGTCGTGTGGTGCGTTGGCGGCGAAGTCTAGGCCTCTTTGACAGTACCGAGATACTATATCCTCGACGGCGTATGCGAGTTCGTCTGTGAACTGCACTTTTCCATCGATGAAGGTGTATTTGGGAAAGAGGTGATAGGCCGCGTCGCCAGAGATGAAACAGGTACCCATGGTGGAAAAGAAGACGGAATCCATACAGTACCACAAAGGCAGATTGGCTGCAGAAAGAAGCTTCACGGTTCTTTTGCGATTACTGGCTTGATGGGTCCAGACTTCTGCCTGATCCGGTGTTAGCTTGGATCAATTCATGGAGCGGTGATTTGTTACTGTCTGGTAGTAGTCGCCGTCATCGAAGCAAACATCCTTCTCATCCTTTTGATAGCCCTCCAGACGGAGATAATCACCCAGAGCGTTGAGTTCGAAAGAATTGCCCTCATCAAGACGGGTGACCAAAATGTCTAAGCTCGAATCTTCCCAGTGCAGGCGAGAGAACAGTTGAAGAGGAAGGCTGCCGACAACCAAGGCATCGAGCTTTTTGAGAAGTGCTCGAAGGGTTTTTGGTTCCTCGACAAAAGACGCTAAACGTTTGTCAACATTCCAATGCGTGGGTATACAGTTGACGTAGAGTTTAGAGAGAGCCTTGCAAACTCGGCTGAGGATAATGATCTCAGGGGCTTCCAGATAGCCGAGAAGGAGATCGGACACTGGTGCGTAGCGGTTAGGTTGAGCGAGGAGGGTGACGAATGTACTGCGACAGGGCTCAACGGATGGAACAGGCGAACGCGACGGTGATCTCTTGCGCTTGACCGGAGTGCGCTGCAGCTGTTGCTTGAAGTCCATCATTTACGATCGATCAAGTGTGGCGACAGGTAGAGTCGGACGATGTGGGACTGAAGAGGTGAAGTACAAAGCGCAACCAAAGTAAGGGTCGAGTTTCGATGGTCGTCAGTCGCGGTTCGATGAGGTAGTTCAATAGTCCCTTCCCATGTGCGAGAGCATGTCACCTTCACTTCAGCCTCCAGCTCCCGCGTCCATACCTGGTCATTTAGGCATATAGAAATGCATGGATCATGTTACGTTGAAGATGGCATTTATTACCAGCTTGACGTCGATGACTCCTCCGCGGAACGATGATGTGTTATCAAAAATACGGTGCATCTGTGCAACTGCAAGATTGACAAACTCCAGCACGATGAGAGGGAAAGAGCTCTGAATTGATGAACTAGTCCCAATTGGGAGATGTGTATGCAGATCGCTCTCGATGCTATTACTGATGCACTGCATCGGAAGAGGAAGTTGCCAGATGAGATAGATGCAGCAAAAAGTTTCCCCTGATATGCTTGCTAACTGTTTTTCTGTACTTTTTTCTTTGGCCTGCGAAAATATTTCCAGCAATGCAATAGATGCTCCTACGATTTCGGAATTGCCTCTTGTAGTAGAGCGACATCACCTCTGGTCTTCTCCGATCCTTTCTCTCTCTCTCCGATCTTCATCCTGGACTTGTGTGTCTAGTTCTGCACGCGCTTGACACCAGCTCTGACATCCTCAGGCAAGTCCTTCTCCTCAACGATACCCAAAGCCAGAGCGTCGCCCCAGAAGAACATGGCGCGGTCTCTAGCATAAGCCAGGTAATCAAACTCTTCTTCTGCTTGTTCGTCATCTTCTTCGTTGGGATCGGGTCTCTTGTCGTGGATATCCTCTTGCATGGCTTTGCCTTCAGCGTCCAGAGGGTCCGAGAATGCTTGATCGTTGTCGCCAGTAGGAGTCATCTCATCAGGAGTTTCGGAGAGAGGGATAGCAGAGGCAGGAGTGTCGGATGGAAGACCGGGGACCTTGGCTTGGACGATACCCCAAGCTACCCACTGAGTCGAGTTTGCAAGGCGCCACATGCGTGTTTCTCTCAGCAAAGAGGCGACTTGCTCATCCTCTTGAGCCTGGTACTCGGCATCCGCCTTAGCGGTAGTAGCAGCAGATTCAGGAGGGCCTCTAGCATCAAGCATGAAGTTTGAGATACTGGATGTGGGGCCTGCGGGACGTTTCTGCTTCTCTTGAGGATCCTTGTCGGCGGGACCGAGGTTGGGAGTAGGAGCGTTGAATTGGGGACGATGGCGAACATAGGCGCGAACAAATCTATCTTGTTCTTCGGGTGTAGGGTAGAAGGAGGTGTTGCATAGCCAGGGTGCTTTTTCATCGTGGTAGTTGTAGCACCACTCGGTAAAGTGGTTTGCGAATTCAAGCCCGGGAGTGTTTGCGTTGGCGTACTCAAAGTCAATGACAATAAGCTGTTTGTGTGTGTTTGCGGGTAGGAGCAGAGGTGAGGTGCCAGAGGGGAGAAGGCGGAGAATGTTGCCGTATTGAGTCTGTGGATGTTAGTGATTGAGGATGAAGAGAGGGGAGTGAGAGAGTAGACTTACATCGTTGTGGGCAAAGACGTAGCGAGAGCGCAGTTGGCCGGGCTCGGTGTATTGTGCCTCCAACCATTCGCGGTACTTTTGCACCGTCTTCTTGAAGACAGCCCATTCAGTACCACAGACAAAGCCGCGAGATTGCCAGCCATCCGTGCCAGTTGGCTTCTTGGTCTGTTGCTCCTTCAAGACTTCGCCATCAAGCCACATGGTTACAGTCTCGACACGCTGGAACCACTTATCCCAGTTTTGCCAAACGAAAGCACCTTCATCGCGCTCACGTTCGAGCAAGTCAATACCTTCGTGCAGTTCGCGCATACGCTTGGCAATCTGCTTGGACGTGTCCGGGTTACGCAGATCTTGAGGATCAAGTGCCTTTGCGTGGAAGTACTCTTCGAATCGGCCATTGCTGAACGTACCCAGCAAGCGAGGTCCTATACGCTTGCGAGCCAGACGGCGGAGGATTTGCAGCTCGGATTCGCGGTCAATCAGATGCTCAACTTGAGGACCGTAGATACGTAGGAGGAGCTTGGCTGGTTGGGGACGTTGCATGGGCTGTTTTCCATCGGCGCTTGTGGGACGGGCAGGAAGAGTGTTTGGTGGTGAAACAACGTAGACGGCATTGGTGAGAGCGCCACTGAGACGCTCAACGGTGCACTCGTTACTCATGTCCATGGGTACACGGCGCCAGCCCTTGATACGAAGGGTATGAGTGAGACGAACAATCTCATACTTGAACGATGACCAAGCTTGACGAGTACCAAGTCCGAGACTCTCGGTCGACTCTGCTGGGTCTGCGGCGCCTCCAGCACTGGCCAAAGTCTTGGTGTTATCAAGCCAGGCTTCGGCCGAGGGGACCAAGGCATCGCCGTCGAAGAATTCAGTATCAGATGAATGTCCGGCATTGGACGAAGATTTGTGCAGGTTCTTGACTGATGGGCGCTTTCGGATGCTGGGGTGCAGAAGTGACGATCTACGAGGCTTTTCGAAGTGGACGCTTTCCTTCAAGATTTGCTCAAGTCGGCTCAGATCAACACTTTCGCCAGAGCTGCGACGGCGAGAACGATGAGCCATGTCAGCACCCTCATGAGAATGGACCTCTTCATGGGATTGAGAATCGGCAGTCTTGCGCGTCTTGCGCGCATCACGTTTCTTTCTCTCCTCACGGAGCCATGCAGTTATCTGACCGACAAGTCCGCCGCTGAACAGATGATGCTCTTCATCTTTCTCACCTTCAGATTGTTCAAGGCTTGGCAATGAAGTGACGGATGCGTTATGCGCACGTCTTCCTGACAGTCGCTTGGAGTTGGGACCCTTTGCCTTGAAAGCACGAGGACCGCTGGGAACTCTATCAAGCTCGAGATCATCGACATCCTTGTCCTTTCCAAGCATCATTGGAGAGATTGTCTCTGCATAGGGATCAATGGAAACGGCTGACTTATGATAAGCATTTTGAGATGACGAGTACGGATGGGGGAAGTGAGATCAGAAATGCTAGCGACCGAAACACAGTCGAACACAGGTTCTGTCTGCACTTGAAGATGTTGGAGCTGGGAGGAAATACGCACACTTAGGGCCTTCTCTGGGTGATGGCGCTGGTCGGATGTTTAGCAGCGTCGACGGTGACACAGCTTGGCCATCTTGCGCAGTTTGAGCATTGTCGTCGTTCTTCAGAATACCCTGCAGCTTGGGCGAGTCGCGATGAGACATGGTGTATCTCCTGGCAGCTGTCCGACAGAGTCAAGATAACCGCAAAAGTGCCGTTGAGGTATGTGTGACGAAGTGCCAGGTTTCAAGATGAACGGTTTCCGTGCACAAAGCTGTTTCTGCAGGCTTGGCGCAATCGCTCTCCTTCTTTGACGTGTCGCGGAAAAGGTGTTTGTTATAGGTGTTGACGAAAGAAGGTGAAAGTCAGGTTCAGAATCCAGAGGACACGATTCCAGGAAATTGCGCTGTTATCACGACCGGCGTGACTTTTTTTGTGGATGCTCGAACAAACAGGATTATTGTCGCGGATGGCTTGCATAATTGCTGCATAAAGTGGCCCACGTGCTGCTATCTTTTCTTGGCGGCGGATTCGGTTTCTGCTCCGTGGATGACGACGGTGACATCCTCCTTCAACGTCCAACAGACATGTACGCAGGTCTTGTCTCGAAAATGGGCTCATCCTGAAGAACAGCACGAACTTGTTTGGACACATGGGTTAGATTCTGTAGGTTGAGTTTGAATAAGATATATTTACTCCACATAAGGTATCGCCTTCCGGTTAGTCACCGATAGGCGGCAGCACAAAACTCATCTTCAGCGAATTCCTCTTTCTCACAGGTGCATCACCAGACTGACAAGCTTGTTCTCTTCCAACTTGACGACGACAGCTCGAGCCGGTATGTCAACACAATCGCCCGACCTCATGCATGAGGCACCTCCACACGTCATGAGCTGCGAGATGTTCGAGCAAGAGTTGCGACAGGCTCGTATCCTGTTGAAGGACTGTCCCTTCGACTACGAGTATCCAAGAGCGATGCTCAAAGTATCTCTGCACCTACCAGCCCCAGCCGTTCTTCCGAAATGGGTGGAGAATTATCCCTTGAGGCTCAAATGGGACCAGCACAATGGCGTGCCAGGAAGCAATCATGAGATGAGTATCGTCACAGCACATCGTGCATATCCGAATAGGAATATCGCAGTACTCACCTTCACATTGCCTATGGCGGTCTGGGAACATCTACAGCACTCAGAGACATCTCAGAACATCAGCTTAATTAGCTTGGTCGCCGAACCTGATGGTGTGTGGGACTCCCAGCTGACTCATTTACTTGTGAGAGCAGCAAGAAGAGTCAATGAAGGATCAATCCTAGGAAGCCAGCTTGAGGAAGATCTCGAAAGAGCTCGACGTGCTAGAGCCGATGGTCTGGAAACCTTGGTCCCTAGGAACTTTCCGATGCCCCTCGTCATGTTCAGCGTCCGTCTACGGACAGACAAGTACCGTGAAGTCAAATATATCCCGAATGCCTGCGACGTCGACATGCAAGCATGGTTGAACAGAGACACCACATTCAGCTGGGCCGGGCTGGAACCGAAATGCCAAGGAATACATCTGAAGTTTATCAGCGAAACTCCCTGCGACGGCGGATCCGAAGTCACCTACGCAATAACGAAACGCTACTGGCCATATCTCGAAGCCACATCTGAAGTCTACCGCTTCGTGCGATATCTGAATAAACGCGAATACAGAGAATTGTCTCCCAACTGTTTCTTGAGCCCCTCACCTCCCCCAGAACCTCAATCAGCCGAGCAACAAGAAACACAAACAAGTGTGCTGAGTAGAAAACGCGCAAGAAAAAGATGAGCAGGAAGGCCGAGAAGCAGGCGAAGAGACCGACTAGGACATAGTCAGACCTGGACGCTAAAAGATCAGACATCATAAAAGACAATACCAAGGAAGGTCGCATAGAATCTCGAAAAATAGAGTCGTGTGATTTGTCCAGATACCCCTCCTTTCGGTCCTTGGATCGCACATCTTCCAAACTTCGCTTTTCGCCAACACACTCAACCGTCTTCAGGCAGTGTAGAAATCTCCCTGAATATATCTCTTTCCTGAACATGAGAGACGAAGCGGAAAGCCAAGATCTCCGTATTCAGACATGTCCATATCCTGCTCGGGATCGAAAAGAGCAGCACAATAGTAGAGGAAGAAGCATAGTGTGCCGCAATGATCTCGATATCTAGAGTCGAATCCGAGGAAAGATCCTTTAGCCACGAAATCCAATCTTGATGGTTCATCTCGCCATCATGTTCAAGACAAACCGAGAGAACAACCCTCTGGACCTCTGAGAGTATAGCTTTCGATTCCTCTTGTCGATCGCACCTCCTCAGAACCACGCTTCGGTGTTGTTTGGAATTGATCAGATGGATAGGTAACGCTCTAGCTTTTCCCCTAGATATGTCGCTCGCTGCTTCTTCAAGTATCTCAGCATAAAGATCCGCGGCACTGATACTTGCACATTCAGCCCGACGCAATACACCATTGATCGCTTCTGTCAAGCCATATGTAGAAGTATCCTTGGCGTTGTTGTCGTTATCCCACACTCCTGCAGCAAGCAATTCTGCTTCTGCATGATTACTTCCTTGGACGAAAAGACAAGGACAGTCGAGCAAAACCAACACTTCCCCACCCTCATAGCAATCCAGCATATTGCTATTTCTGGTCCAGTTGAACGTCGGTTCAATCAGCTTGTTATCGTCATCCACCGCACCACCGAGGAAAAGTTGAGGTGTAGAGATCCATGCGTCCAAAGGTCCAACAACACTATACCCCGTGAAGAGAATTATACTCAGATTGCCAGGTTTATCATGAGATGTGATAAACTTTCGAACTCTATTGATGAGATCCTGTACGCCGCATCCATTAGCTCTTTTTCCAAAAACTACACTTTCTTCACAAAGTTGTAGCAGCGCGAAAAACAAAACAAAAAAAGATAAAGTAACTTACAGGTGTCATTCGCCACCCTTTCCCTTCATCAACCTCGTAAATATCAGTTACAAACCCGTATCCCTCGTTAAAAATCTCCAATAATTCCTTTTCCGCATTTTTCTTTCCCGTCGAACAAGATGAAAAGTGGATGGCCAAAACATTGGTTTGGTTAAAATTGCCGTCTTTGGGCGATACCAGTTTCTCGCTTGCTTGATGGAGTGTTTTTTCGAATGTATCGCGAGTGAGAGAAGATAATTTTGCTCTGTTGGTGAAGGATATAAGGGGCTTGGAAGACATGTTCTTGATCTGTTTTCCTCTTTTTCTTTCTTGTGGTGGGGTTTTGGAAGGGGAAGGGAAGAGAAAAGCAAAAGGCGATGATTGGTGGTGGAAGAAGTAGAGGATGGATGGAAAGCATGAAAGAGGGATTTTTCAGTTGACTCATGGCTAAAACTTCAGTATTCTCGAAATGCGAGCATAAGAGGTCAATGATGAAGCGGACAACAAGAGCGACAGGTGTGCGCATACTTACTAGAAACTTGCACGCACAAAGAGTGATCAAGACATGAGGGATAGTATTTTGACCGATGTAGTCGAAATTCAGCTGTAGATCTGTTGATCTCCTACCTAAGTACAGTACCCCGAAAGCCGAGATATCTCATATATCCTCAATCGTACTCATCCTTGCTCGCTCCATTGCACCAAGACACGGAAAGACATGACGACGCCGATGATTGTGCGATCTAGCTACTAGGTACAATGATTAGTATAGATAGTAGAGAAGAAATGGATGAGAGGAAAATCATTCGTGCATCCATCATATAGTCATTCAACCATCATATCAATCAAACAATTGTCACTAAGCCCTAACCTCCAAACATCTCCTCGTTGCCATACACTTCCAGCCACAATCAAATCCTAATCCCTAACCCCTTCCTTCCATCCGTCAAACGCCTGAACAAACCCTTCGCAGGCTTGACCTTAGCAACAACAGACTTTCCTACATCATCATTGCTTGTTCTTCCAAGCAACCCAGCATCCAAAACAGCCCAACACCTCACCCCTAACCCCACAAAAAACTCCCTAACTTCCTCCCTCCTCCCCTCCCCCAACATCCTTATCACCTCCTCCCTCTTCCCCCTCCACCCCTCCCCCTCCCCTCCAAAACTCTTCCTAAGCACCTCCACCCTCTCCCCAATCCCTCCACCACCAGAAACCAGCTCTTCAACACAAATGGTGCAAATGAAGCAAGTATCTAAATCCCTGCAATTCCTGATAAAACCTTGAGCTTTCAATCTAGCCATCTCGAATCCGATGATTTCGATTGCGCAGTTCTTTTTGCACAATTCGAATTTCGGGGTTAGGATTAAATGGCCACAGAGGAGGCGATGGGTTAGAGCGCCTGAAGTGCAGGATGGGGAGATGTGGGTTTTTGAAATGTAGGGGTGGAGGGTTGAGGGCGAAGGTGGCGGAGGGCGGGTAGGACTGAGATGGCGTGGGTGGGCGAAGGGACGGCATGGGTTGGTGGGAGGGTGGGTGAAGATGTCTTTGTTGAAAAACGGAGAGAGGGAGTCGTGTTCTGAGAGCGAGATGGCAGATTCGGGACGTGTTTTGTAGGTTGGCGTGTGTGGAGGCAGCGAGCTCGGTGTCGGAGTCGGTGGACGAGCGTGAGTTTGAGCAGTGAGTTTGAGAGTACGAAAACGTGGGATTGATGTCCTGATGGATGAAGTTCTGGAGACGACTGGTGAGCAAGGAATCGACATGGAGGCGACACGCCTAGCCGGGTCGGATGGTGTGGGTGGCGAATAGTCAACATGCAGAAATTCAACTTGATGCAGCAGAGGCGACGGTGTCTTGGGCGTGCTCGAAGAACGTCTACTTCCATTCGATGGTGTAGGCGGTGTGAGTTCAACATTGGGTATTCTTACTCTGTTTCCATTTATCTTTCTCGCCGAAGCTGGCTTGACGGGTACGGGAATCTGGGTAGGAGAGTGAGAACTGCACGCCTTCCCGGGAGGTCTCTGCCAATCTGGCCTTAGTGGTGAAGGCTTTCGTGCCGCGTCCGGAGGGGACAACGATGGAGAGCGACATTGCGGTGCACTTGCTCGACGCGACACAGTACTCAAAGTCGAAGCAGGCGATGGATTTGATGAACGTCTGGGTGTCGGCGCCGGTGTTTTTAGCTTGTCAGGCGGAGTGAGTTTGCTCTTGTCATCGTTGAGAGGCTTCATGATTGCGACTTCCTGATGTGTTTGTTGACGGAGATCGTTATTGTTGATCGAAGTGAAGCGATTTTGCCCTTTTAATTGTTTGGCTTCGTGACGAGGGAGCATGAAGATAAGAAGTAAGACGTACCCATGTCTCGTCACATGTTTTACATGTTGTTGCATCCCTTTGTGTGTTGTTCATGATAGACCCAGAAGTCTCATGTCGAGGGAAGAGGTCAGTTGTCTCACACGACCACGCGAAGCACATGTCATTTTGCGAGCGGGGAGAAGGTGGAAAATAGAAATTCGGTTTGAACATAACTGAAACATAAGATTACTCATCTCAGACACACGTGTCTTTTCATCATGACCCATCAATGCACTTAAGCATCCTTGTGGCCCTCCTTGGGAGAGTCCTTGGAGAAGACCTTGCTGGACAGATCCAGGACGGGAAGAGGGCAAGGAATGCCAACAGCTGCACAAGCAGTCAAGATGGCGAGGTACCACCCCGAGATCAGACCCAACCAGCCGAATCCACCTCCAATCTTCAACAGTGTGCTGACGTGCTCGAGGTCGGCAGCAGTCTTGATGTGAGGAACGGCAAAGTCGGCGGCCGCGATGAAAGAGAACATCATGACCAGTCCGAAGAAGGTGGCGACAAAGAAGGCGTTGACGCGGAAAGTTGCGACGAGGAAGACGAACGAAACGAGAACCATGGTGACGTTGTGGAATCCTTGTGATGAGTTCCATTCGGCTCCCAAGGCACCGTTGGTGCCAAAGGCCGAGAGCTGGTTGTGGATAGGATCCTGAGTGTAGGCAAGACTGCCCCAGTGGCAGCCGTAGATGATGAAGACAGCCATAGGGAATGCTGCAGTGTGTGTTAGTATGACTTGAATGCTGAAGATGATGGAGAAGACATACTGTTTCCAAGAATGAACTCTGCGATACCAGCAAGGTTCATAGCAATGGCACCCAGGAAGTAGTAGTCACCGTTCAGACCGATGAGACTGGTTGGCGCCACAGCACCTCGCAGACCGCAGAGGGTGAAGATGGTGGATGTGTAGGGGATTAAGAAACCAAGCAGACCCAGGAGTGTTGGGTTGGCTAGAACCGTGTTAGAAGACTCGAGCCATGATTCGAACTGTCATCAACATACCAAATCTCTTTGACAGATCACCACGTCTAGGACCGTCAGGCTGGAAGAACAATCTCTCGTATTGCTCAGGGGTGAGTGCAACAGTCATCTGGCGAGTCAATGGCGAGCCATTGCCGCTGTTGGCATACTCGTTGGTCATGGTATGTTCGATCTTTTCAGTGGACATGGCTGCGAAGAAATACTAGTGGTCGTGTGGATTGAAAAAGGCGGTATGATTGGTCGAAAGAAGGGATTGACAAGAAGGAACAAGAAATCTTGAGGACTTAGTAATGGAACACAAGGAGGATCGATCAACCTACTTATACATGTCCCAACTCCCTCTTCCTGGTAGTCGATAGTTTCCCCAACCGCCACCCCAGACATCAAGAACCCAATCCCCGGATCATCCGCCATCCCCCACATGGGGGATCTCCACTTAAAATTACCCCGGAGGACAGGCGCTAGCAGCAACACTGGCGTATAAACGGGACGACAACCGTCAAACACGGCTTGCAGGATGCATCAGGGGTGACTTGTGCTGTATGTACGTGGGTACGAAACCGAAGCCTGGACTCGATCTGCACGTCAATGACAGACGTTTGCATATCGGACTCATACATCGGCATGCAGAAGCAGTGAGCAGCATGTTTGACAGCTCGGTCTCGGTATAGCATCTGTCGTTAAGGTGCTTCAGTTAATGCAAGACCCGATTGACTGTCCCCTCTTGCATTCGACGGCGACACCGGATCATACCAACATCCGCGGCCGACATCATGGTGCTACCACTAGCTTCCAAGTCAAGCGGCTCGCGCGTAAACAAAAGAGGCAGGTGTTGCATCAGTCGTTAGTCAAGATGCCGAGGCTTGTAGAAGGGCGGAAGAGGTTAACCGAGGATAGGGTAAGGTATCCCCGCGTCCACATTCTGGACCGTTTCGTCTTGGTCACTCTTGAAATGTCTTGTTTCCGACGCCTCTGAAAGTGTGTTTTGTGAACATGACAAGAAAAGACGAACGCGTGGTTTGGCTGAAAGACTGGGCGTCGCATCATGTGAGGAGTAGTCTTCGGATTTGAGAAATCCATGCGTTGACTTTTGCTCAAAGCCCGCGGACATTGCCAAAGCCGATGAACATCGAATGTCACCCATGGCTGGATGTTGGAATGCTTTGCAAACGCCCATAAAGCCCTCGGAAAGCTTGGGGAGGCTTGACTGGTGTTGTGGCTGTTGAGGAACACCTGAAAAGGTAGACATGTATCTTTTTTGAATTCCAATTGTTTACGTATCGCCGAAGCCAGGTTGTTCCCATTTCGTCCCTGGACCTCCTTGTCCGGCAGCGGCTACTTTTGCTCCTGCTATGGCGGCGTTGCCGGCGGCAACCGTATGGGCTAGATGTGGAGTGTCGCTACCTCCGCCCATCCAGAACAACATGATGAAGACCAACAGATGCAAGCCTACAACCCAGATGGCAAAGAGATTTCTGCTTGTCCTCGTTGCCAGAACCAGTCTCGACGCCTGAAGTACTGCTCTTTCTGGTAATGACAGTCGTTGGAAGGCACGACTGCTTTCTTTGCTTCTGAAAGCAGCGAATGGAGAGATTGAGCTCTCATATGCTGACTTGTAGCGAGCATCAGTACCTGGATTACTGCGATCGATAGTGATGGTGCTCGGATTTGTGTTCGAGTAACCAGAAGTCGCACCACCCTTTGTGTTGTAGCTATTGACATATCGGCTCTTCTCGTACAGGCTCAGATTGTCCTTTTGCAAGCTTGCAATCTCGGAGCGCAAGGAAGACACCAGTGTGTACTGGTCTTGGAGATTCGTCTCCAACTCACGAATCTTTGTCTTGAAGCGATCGCGTTGAGCAGTGACCATTGGCAGGATGCCAGCATTAGGAGCTTCCGGACGAAGTGAGTCCAGACCCCTTGGGGATGAAATGCCAGTATCGAAGCCAGAGATGATGGAAGAGGTGGGCGAGGTGTTGCCTCCTCGGCGCATCGAGGCAGCGTAAGAGGACTTTGGGTAGCGCGAGGTGTATGTGCCTGCCACTGACATGGCCGAGGGGTCAAAGGCATTGCTGGCCTCATTCTGGGCTTGCAACAAATCCTCCTCGAGCGTCTGTGTGAGATTGCGCGATTTCTCCAGCTCCATGTTTGTGCCCGAGAGTTCTTCTTGCAACGACTCGAGACGGGACTGGAGATCGTTGTGCGATACTCGGAGAATGGTGAGCTCGTTGGAGAGCTTCTTGTTTCGGGCGAGGAGCAACTTTTCCAAAGACTCGCCCTTCTCGGCACCAACAGTTGTGTCTGCCTCATGATCTGAATCGTCGGCGTCGCCTGTCGCAAACTCGATTGACTATGTCTGTTAGTACTGACTTGTACGTTGTGATTGAGAAATGAGCATACCTTGAGCATATCCAACTCTTGCTTGACCTCGTCATAGTCGCTGCACTTGTCCAGCTTGCGCTTGAGGCTTTCACGATCCTGTTTCAGAGAGTCCAGCTCCCGCTCCAATGATCTGATGCTTGAGTCCCATTTGCTCTTCTCCGAGTCCTTTTCGTAGCGCTGAGAATCGAGCTTGCGGAGGAGTTGAGAATTTTCGGAGCGTAGACGGAGGAAGGATGGGTCATCTTCGACCGAGACAGCAGTCTGAGACGAGCTTTGGTTTGCGGTGGACTGAGCGAGGTCAAGGCGGAGTTGTTCGTTGCGTCCTTGCAGCTCTGAGAGTCTCAGGTTTGCCTTTTCCAGCTCTTGGTTGACGAGATCCAGCTCTTGTTGCGATGCGCCGAGAGTGTTGGAACTGTCGTCCTCTGCTTTGTCCATGCGCTGCGAGACCTCATAGCTGGCCTTGAGCTCCTTCAATAGACGATCTTGGTTCTCAACCTTCCCTTCCAAGCTCTTCTCACGGGCATCCCAGTTGTCCTGCTTCTCTTTCAAGACGGCATTCCATGAAGCCTCGATCTCCTTGATCTTGGTGTCTTGACTTGACTGTGAGGATTGTCTCGACGAACGCTCCTGTTCAAGTTGTGATTCGGCTTCTTCGAGTTGCGACGTCAAGTTTGCGACGGTTGCTTGCAATTGCTTGTTCTCAGACTCTAGTTTCGGGACGACTTCTTGAGCCGTGACGAACGAGTCTATCGAGGCTTCGAGCAGGGGATACGGATCGGGGGCTTCAGACAGCGGCGAGTAGATTTGGAGGAAGGCTGACTGAGTCGACTTTGACTGGTTGGAGATCAGGTCGATGAAGGATTGGTAAGACTTGAGCAGGGCCTTGATCTCGCCCAGTTTAGCGGCATCTTCGAGTTTGCGAAAGTCTTTGGTCTTTTGGGCCAGCTCCTTGCGCTGTACGAGTGTGTCGCGTTGGTGGGTGACAAGGTCTGAGGCGGCCGTGTCGAGAGTGGATATGAGGGAGCTGAGGTCGACATCTATGATGCATCAGTAGACGATACAAGACTCTGGTCAAGGAAGAAAGATGAACGCACTCCGCCATGAAGCTATGGCTTGCTGGAACTTGTTCCCCTTGTCCTGGTCATTGGTAGCGCCACCAGCGACCTGCGGCTCGACTGCTTCGGTTGCCATGTTCGTATGTCCTCAACGCATACAAGGCACCCGACAAGTCTGCAAGGAAGGAAGTCAAAGCTTATTGCATAGCAATTATGTTTGGAGTCTTCGTCGAGTCGCCAGGTGTTACGTGGAGACGCGTCTTGGCGTTTTGGCATGTGAGAGTGACGCCGCTCCTTCCGCGACCACCTTAGTTTCTAAAGGCAATATGTTGTTCTAAGGGCAATCGCGCCATGAAGAAGCATGGAAGCCGCAGCTAATGATGGCGCTTATGTATTGCGCGACTTGATGCGCAATGCCCCACTCTCGCCCGACGGAGAAGACGAACACAATGTCTACATAACCTGCGTGGATGCCTGGGGTGAGTCGCGACTTCCTGTTCGAGTGCCATTCCTGACTTCCTGCCAGACGGCAATCTGTATATCGGCACATCCGCTGGAGAGATACTGCATTTCGTCTCGATCCCATCTCCCGACTCGGACCAACCGACCTACATCCTCGCTTCCCGTCTACAGCCCGAACACTCGAACAAACATAATGACGCATTACCCGTTGTTGAACAGATATTATTGTTACCTTCTGTTGGGAAAGCATGTGTCTTGTGCCATGGTACTCTGACCTTCTATACACTCCCCGAGCTCAGTCCGGCTTTTGGAGGAAAGATCAAGCAGAGCGATTGTACATGGGTTGGTGGCCTTGATCGCGATCTGGATGGCCAAGAGCTGGACCCGTCCGATGGCTGTATCATTGTCATTTGCTTGAGGCAGAAGTTGCGTGTCATTCGTATCATGGAGCAGGGCTCTCCTCGCAAGATCAGGGACATTGACCTGGGCAACTGTCTGGACATACAACGGAGAGCCGATCTAGCCTGCGTCGCTGATGGCTCCTCTTATGCTTTGCTTGATATTGTCAACCAGCGCAAGATCGACCTCTTTCCCATTTCTTCTTCACCCGACCTGCCATCAGGTCGCTCAAGTCCAGATGTTGCTCCTCCTCCGATTCAACGGCCGGCATCAAGGAGCGTTTCCGCTACTAGTCCAATCCGTAGGCCTGATCTGCGTAATCAAGACAGGATTGCCAGCGTGGGAGGTGCTCCACAAACTCCAGGCCGTCAGACTCCTGACCGTCTGCATCCCAACGACACGCCTTCGCCGTGGCCTCATCGTGCAGCTTCTCGTCAAGCTCTTTCTCCCAGTCCTACAAGACCTCTCGCGAGCCCGTCGCTGGACACCGATGGCAAAGTACTACCTCCTACGCCTCAATTCGAACAACCTCCGCCTCCTCCACCACGAGCCACCGCTTCATTGAAGCCCCACATCTCAACTCCCACACCGAACGAATTCCTCCTCACTACCGGAACCTCTCCAGATGATCCTGCTGTAGGCATGTTTGTCAACTTAGACGGTGATGTCGTGAGAGGCACTATTCAATTCGAGAGCTATCCCGAGTCAATCGTAGTTGATGGTCAAGCGTCTGATCCTTCGTTGCCATCTATGCCTGGAGACATGTCTCAAGAGGGTTATGTCTTGGCTGTTGTACGTCGTGAGAAGAACGGTATCGTCGAAAAGCTTGTCGAGTACCAACGCTGGGACGTTGACCCGTCCGACAACCAATACCACAAAGATTATGTCAATCTTCCCGACCCCGATACATCGAAGACTCACATGGCTTTGCGAGAGGCTACCACCGCCACAAATCTGAGTTTACCCTCGGTAGGCAAAGCCCTTAGCTTGAGGCGCCTATACCTCCACCAGCCCAGTACGGAAGAGACTGAATCTGATGTCAAGCGCAACAACGACGAAGATAAACTAATTGACCGCTTCTCAAATGTACAAAGCAAGGTCTTGCTTTTCTCAAGTGATGCTATCTGGTGGATGGTCAGAAATCCACTGGTCGTCCAGCTTGAAGCTCGATTGAGTGCTGCTGTCAATACCTCGGCCAACTCTTTCACTGTCCAGCGAACTCAAGTACAAGCTGTCATCAATTCAATACGCGGCAGAGAAGCCACGAATGAGTTTGAATTTCTTGGCTTCAATTACATCCGTCAACAAGCCTCTTTGCTGCTGTTGATTGACCTCATTCTCAAGACGAATGAAGGGGTCATTGCTTTCGAGCATGACAAACGATCAACTCATGACGCTCTTGTCGAGGGTGAGATTGATCCTAGAATTATCTTGTCCATCATCCCTGTCTTGTCGAATGAGGTGATTGAAGGCACACAAGGTCTCTGGATCCCAGGAGGTCTAAAAGATGCTGTTGTTAAATTCAAAGCACAATATCATGCGGATTCCATCAACCAAGACCCTCAAGGACCTTATGGAGATAACTTACTCCAGGTCATCAAGCACTACCTGTTCTCGTGGCGGAGGAAAAAGGGCTTTGGCAGTATCGCAGATGAGAAACAGGTTTTCCATACAGTGGATGCTGCATTACTATCTCTACTCTTGATGCTTGATAGCAACACTTTCCCTGGTCCAGCAGCTGCAGGATCCCTTCGCGCTGAACTTAACGATGTCGTTGACCAGGGCGTCGAATGCTTTGATCGTGCAGTCGAATTGCTTGAACAACACAAACGTCTCTACGTGCTCAGCAGACTCTACCAAAGCCGCAGAATGGTCGGTCAAGTCCTGTCAACCTGGCGACGTATCCTCGAATCCTCCGAAGATGTTGGAGGCGAGCTGATTGACGGCGAACTTGACGTACGCAGATATGTTACAAGGATTAAAGATGTCGAGCTTGTCAAGGATTACGGTACCTGGCTCGCCAACCGCAATCCTTCTCTCGGAGTCCAGATCTTCGCAGACGAGAATGCCAGAGTCAAATTCACGCCTACCGAAGCTGTTGAACTGCTCAAAGAGCGTGCACCTGCTGCTGTCAAAGATTACCTCGAGCACCTCGTCTTTGGTAAAAACCAAAACCAATACGCCAATGACCTCATCTACTTCTACCTCGATACAGTCACCGAAGCAATCGATACGGAGTCCACCTCGGCAAAGGATATCCTCCTCACATCCTACCACACATATCGTGCTCTCCTCCCGCCGAAACCTACATACAGTCAATTCATCCTCGACAACAGCCTCCCAGACACATGGTGGCAGAATCGTCTGCGACTGCTCCAACTCATCGGCGGTTCTTCAGTATACGATGTAGAAGCTCTAAGCAACAGACTAGACCTCTACTCCTCGGTCCTCGTCCCCGAAATGATTGTCCTCGCCGCTCGCAGAGATGAACATCAAAAAGCACTCAAGTTGCTCGTACACGGCTTAGCGGACTTCGACACCGCTGTCCGTTATTGCCTTCTCGGCGGCAGCAGCATCTTCCACCCAGCCTCTGCTTCTTCCACCCCTATCGCGACACCATCGAAAGAAGAGCAGGAAGTGTTGTTCTCGCATCTGCTTCACTGCTATCTCAATCTAGATGATAAGGAGCAGCGATTAGAACGTGTAGCAGAGCTACTTGAACGCTTCGGAAGTTGGTTCGATGTCGCTGAAGTCTTGCCTCTGTTATCTCAATCATGGCCACTTGACCACTTCGGCGCATTCATCGCGAGCGCGATGGGCAGACTGGTCTCGGAAAGAAACGAGACTGTCATTGTCAGAGCATTGGCTGGATCGCAGAATTTGAGATATGCTGTTGACGTGGTGGAGAAGATAGAGAAGGAAGGAGCAACATGGGAAAGTGTCAAAAAAGACAGCGGCGTTGCGTAGATGCAATTGATCAAATCGTAAAGATTCCAACATGCCCCAATCTTGCAAAGAAATGCCCCCGAATGAACCTTAGCATCAACTCCGACATCGTGACGTCTAATGTAATGATTGTGCATGTCTTCTTTCAAAGAGCGGCTAAACTTAAATCGTAATCTCCCCAATCCCACAAACAAGTAGAACAGGCAGGTTTCTTGTCCAAAAAGTCAGCCGATCAACCTCACCAGAGTAAGACACCCTTCACAGTCTTTCCTGACTCGATATCTTCGAAGGCGCGCTCATAATCGTCGACTCTGTAGCAAGTCGTGATCTTTTCCACAGGAAATCTCCCACGTCTATACTGATCAATGAGGAATGGAGCCATCTATGCGAAAGGTTAGATTCGGTGACAGAAGACGCAAAAGAACAATATCTTACCTCGTGCGGATCAGATTCACCTTGATGACAACCAACATATTCCTTCCCCATGACGAAAAGTTTGTGCACATCTATGCTGACTCGAGTGCCGGGTCTGTTGGATCCTACCGAGCAAGCCCTACCTCTGGTTCCGAGGGAATCTACCATTGTCTCGATGATCTCGGGCACACCTGAGCAATCGAGTGCCTTGTTGAGTCCAGTGGTCCCGCAGATGGTTTTGATCTTCTCCATCACGTCGCCCTCGGAGCTGTTGATCACAGCTGTAGCTCCGAGCTCTTTTGCTAGTTCGAGGCGTGAAGGATGGATGTCGATTGCGATGATCTCTTTCGCTTGACGGATTTTGCAAGCCATGATGGCGCTCAGGCCGAGGGACCCTACGCCGAAGACTGCGACGGTATTCTCCGCTTGTACATTGAGCGTGTTGAAGATGGCTCCGGTTCCGGTTTGCAAACCACAACCTAGAGATGCAAACAGATCTAAGGGTGTATCGTTGGGCACTTTGACCAGACTGGCTTTGTTCACGACGGCGAAATTCGAAAAGGAACTCTGGCCGAAGAAATTGCTGAATAGGGATTGTCCGTCCGGAAGTGACAGAGCACTGGACCCATCTGACCTCTTACCGCCGAAGTTGAGCGGAAGTATTTTGGAGCAGTAAGCTCGGTGTCCAGAAGTGCATTGATCGCAGCTTCCGCACGTGGAGTAGCTGAGAAGGACTTTATCCTTAGGCTTGACGGCTGTGATACTTTTTCCTACTTCCAGAACAGTTCCCGCGCCTGAAAGCAAGTCAACATCTCAAATGGCCATCATCTCGGCGTTAGATCCGCACCTTCATGTCCAAAGACGGCGGGTGCGCTGACTGGACGGTGGCCAGCCGCGCAGTGCAAATCGGTGCGACAGATTCCTGAGGCAAAGATCTCGACCAGAGCCTCATCATCTCTTATATCATCGAGATGAACGGTTTCCAATTTAAAAGGCTCTCCGAGCCTTCTAATCACCAGTGCTCGAGCTGTTCGAGGCATAATCGCAGGAAAGTGGCGGGTTCGATGGTGGTGGATTGAAGCGAAAGTTGCGAGGTCAGAGTTGGGATTTTCGTTGTATATGGATCAACAAACGCATAACGCATGTCATCGTAACCTTCGATGTAAAGCATGCTCATTCGCAACGCTTAATCTTTTGCATACTGATGCTGTGAACGAAGAGGGGATGCGGTCTGGGTGATACTTTTGCGTCATGACCCCACTAAATCCTAAGTCCGCGAACCATTTCCGGCAGTTGCGCGGCTGGTCGGGTCTTTGGACGTAGATCTTGATTGACGTAACATGTGAGCTTCAGCGATATAACAGACCTTATATCACTAGTTTTGACCAGCTCCTTCCCGGTTCCAAATCAGTATTGCGCTACTTTGGGATCTTGCTTTCGGACCAGTTGTGATCTGTCGCCTTCATCAGCTAAAATCACCTTCTCCTGCCATAAGCCAACTTCATTTACCTATCAGCATGCCTCTGAAACAAGACGACCAAGGTCGTCAGGTCGTCCCAATTGTGGTTGATAACAACGAGGAGCCAATCAACAGCGACCGCGTCTTTCCAGTCACCAATGCCGCCTCCGGGGAAGTCGTTCACTACTACGCGGGTGCAGATGTAGCTACTTGCGATCGAGCTTGCGAAGCCGCGTGGAAGGCCTTTCAGGACTGGAGAAAGTCCCCCGTGGCCCGACGTCGTGATCTTCTACTCAGAGTCGCACAGCTCTACGAGGAACGCCTCGATGACCTTGTTCAAGCTCAAATGAAGGAGACGTCCTGTCAGGAATCCTGGGCCAAGTTCAACGTTCTGGCATCGACCAACTACATCAAGGAATTTGCAGCGTGTGTGAGCAGCGTTAAGGGTGTCATACCGCCGACTGATAAGCCGGATACCATGACATTTGTCTTCAGAGAACCCATTGGACCTTTTCTGATCATTCCTCCTTGGAACGCCGCTGTGGTTTTGTCTACTCGTGCTATCAGTGCTGCAATTGTCTCTGGTTGTACAGCAGTCCTCAAGGCATCTGAGCTATCGCCTTTGACCCATTCCATCATTGCAGACATCTTCCGGAAAGCAGGCTGTCCACCAGGAGTCCTCAACACTGTACAAGCCTCGCGAGAAGATGCCGCTGCTGTGACAGAGAGCATGATCGCCAATGACCACATTCGCAAGATTGAGTTCATTGGAAGTGCAGCAGTCGGCCGTATCATCGGCGCAACAGCAGCGAAACACCTCAAACCTACACTCCTCGAACTGGGGGGAAAGTGCCCAGCGATCGTGCTAGATGACGCAAATTTGGAGCAAGCCGCTTCCCTATGCGCCAAAGGTGCTCTCGCACATCATGGACAGATCTGTTTCAGCACCGAACGCATCATCGTGCAGCGCAGTATAGCGGACAAATTCAACGACCTTCTCATCGAGCAGTTCAAAAGCACACCCGGCGGAATGGCAGTCTCGAAATCCATTGCACAAAACGCCATTGATATTCTCAAGGACGCGAAAGACAAAGGAGCAAAGTTCCTTTACGGAGATGGTGGAGATGACGGAAAGTGTTCCATCCACCCCACAATCGTGCTCGTGGACCCAAAGACATCATCGGAGCACCTTCGCATCGTTGACGAAGAAACATTCGGCCCCAGCGTCAGTGTCTACATCGTAGAGGACGACAAGCAAGCTATCCAACTTGCCAATCGTAGTGCCTACGGTCTCAATGCCGCCATTCACACACAAAACTTGGAGCGTGCCATCAAGATGGGTAGAGAATTGGAGTATGGCCAGGTACATACCAATTGCTCCACCGTATATATCAGTCGTAAGTTCTTGTCCCATTGTACAGAATGACCGTGGCTGACAGCGTGACTTACAGCTACTGCGCCACAAGGAGGTATGAAAGGCAGTGGTTGGGGTCGACAGAATGCTTCGTGGGGTCTTGATGAGTATTACTCTACCAAGCAGATAAGTTGGCATGGTAAGGACAGTGGTAATTAGGCAATGATCCGCCGTCTTCAGCCTCTACAAACGAGAAAGTCATGTTTCGCAATGTCACTTGGAGCGTGGAGTCAAGTCAAACACACCATTCGTCTTGTGTCGGTAGACTGGCATCAGTGCGGTGAACATGAGTGAAATCTGGGTGATGATCATCATTTGACAATGATAAACATTCAACTATGATAATAAGTTTGACCTGAACTAATATCCAGGATAACCCGTCGGAACAGTATGATGCATGAGTAGAACAAATTAGAAGTTTAGAAGCCGAACATATCTTTGCCCTCCTCGTAGCCCTGGCAGATGTTAGCACAGATTCTCATTACTGAATGGGAAACAAATTCCGCTTACCCAATTTCTCAAGGCAGGCATCGCTGCCTTCTGGATCATAGCAGGAGGTCCACACAAAAATACCGCATTCTTCTTCCCACTCTCCTTCTCAGGCGCATATCCAAACTGCTTGATCTTGTCTTCATCAACATGCCCTTTCTCACCCTTCCAGTCGTCTGAAGGATGACTGAGTATATGGCAAATCTCAAACTTATCCTCATGCTCTTGGGCAAATTTATCAAGATCCTCGCGCAACAAGATTGATTTCTCATCTTTGTTCGCATCGATGACTTTGATCTTTGTCTTGTCACTCGCAGTAGCCAGAACTCTTGCAATGAGTTGATATCCAGGAGTGATACCCGAACCACCGAGGATCAAAGTGATGTTTTCAAATCGCTCTTCTTGGTCGAAGATTTGGAACTTGCCGTCGCCGATGTATTTGATGTCGCCGGTGGGGCCGCGGATCTCGACTTCTTCGCCTTCTTCCATGCAGTCTAGGATGTTGGAGAGGGCGCCGCCGGGTTGTTGGTCGGTGGGGAAGTAGGTCTTGATGACGAGGTCGAAGGTGCCGTCTTCGGTGTCTGCGCCGATGATGGGTTGGGTGGGTGTGTAGGAGCGCACGAGCATTTTGTCCGCCATGTGGAAGCCGATTTGGAGATGTTGACAAGTCCCGAGGCCGAGCTTTTTGGTCTTGTCGCCTAGGCTGAAGGTGTAGCAGCGGGTGTCTTCGGATAGCTTCTTCTTTTTGAGTAGAGTTACGGGGTACCATCTGATCGATTGTGTCAGTCATGAGGTGGCTTTGGAAGGCGCAACAGTTCACTCACTGCTGCATCGAGAGAACAAAGTCGGTCTTTTTGTTGGAAGCTTCCGCTTTGGCTTTCGCGGCATCTTCTGCTTCCTTTTTCATGTGTGCTTTGGCCTTGTCGGTCACGGTTCCGAGAATGCACTCTGCGAGATCTGTCAGTGACGATCACACACGTTCACTTTCGACTCATTACTGACCTGCGAGCTTCTTGTATGCATAACCATCATGAATGGACTCGAAACTCTCCGACGTCTCTTGACTGAGTTTACCAGCATGATTCGTGATGGTAGCTTTACCACCCGGATGCCAGTCCAGCACTGAAGTGGCGTCATATACGTTACCGTCAACCACGATCCAGCAGTCATCTTCCTTGTCGTGCTTTTCGATTTCCTCTCTGGTGAATTGTTTCTGAGGTGTGCTTGAACTTTGCTTTGCGCTGGCGATTTTCTCGTCGGCACTTGGCTGCACCCAACCTCCAGTACTGGTTCCCGGCTCTACGGGATGGCGGAAGAGAACTTCTAAGGCGTTGTTGTCGCCTTGAGCAATCTCGGGCTTTACCTTGTACCAACCGTTGTTCATCATGCCCATGACGTTCCACGAACCGACCTATAGAGAGTACATCAATTAGTTCATTCAAACCGATCAACAATGTGGATCCAATTACCTCGGGCTGAGTATTCTTGAAGACATTGAAGCATCGCACAGTGATACTCGGAGCTCGGAGAAGATGACCAAGCTCAACATCGATGTACCAGTGTATCCACGTCCAATACTTGTGGCCATGTCTGACAGGCGCTTCCGGAAACTGTCTGATACAGTACAGCCACGTCTCGCCGTTGTCAAGGCTGACTTCCACTCTCTGTACTTCGTGACCACCGCCATCGTAAGCATACCCTGCAATACGATATGCGTGGCCTTTCTTGACGTCGGAGAGCTCAATGCGCTCGCCATGAGCCGGCTTGGCGATGACCGAGTTAAGGTTCTGCTCATTGCATGCTGTATCTGGGTGACGGAAGAGCGTCTCGGCAAAATCTCCATCTTTCTCTGTAACGAAGGAGGGCTGTAGATAGTATGTCAGCACGAAACGAATGAACGCCGATCACAAGCATTCATCTTACCAAAACTCGGTTGTCCCAGATGTGATAATGACTGTCGTTTTCCTTCTCGCTGATCCAAATCTTGCTCAACCATTTGACTTGTCTGCCACCGACATATCCAGGAATGATGACTCGCAGAGGATACCCATGATCAGGAGGCAACTTGACATCATTCATCTCATAAGCAAGCAGAACATCATTAACAGGATCCATAGCATATTCGTAAGGGATGCAAGTCTCATAAGTGCCCTCAGAAGGCTGATCAGCCCCTGCAAAATTGACCCATCTCCGTTTCCCAGAGCCATTGGTGGGGTAGTCGACTCCAGCGGCTCGCAGGACATCGGCTAGAAGAGCACCTTTCCAGAATGCATTGCTGATGGCTCCGGCGCCCCAGTTGAAGCCTTTGGAGCGTTTGACCATGTTGAGCTCTTTACGTCTGTTGCCGTCGCAAGCCAGAGCGACTGCAATATTGATGCTTCCAAATTTCGAGGCAATGTCGTCCATGGTGAATGTGCATTTTCCGTTCTCAATGTCCAGCTTATGAGTCTCCCATAGTAGGTGCGGTACCTAGATTTTCGAATATGATTAACATGAGTATGAGTATCATGACGAACATATGTAAGGTCATGGAGATGAATGGTGTAATTTTCAAAGTCTTCAATCAACTTACCGGACCGTGGTTTCTCACATAATGAAGACGATTTGGAGTAATCAAGCCAGTCTCAAACAAATCTGCCAGTGGATACTCGCAGTTTAAAGGGTGCTTGCCAGTCAGACGAATCATGTTCGAGTTTCGAGGGATCCAATTGTCCGGACTCGCACGGTCGGCGTCGTCGATAACGTCGGTGGGCTTAAGATCTGCCCAGGGAGATCTCATTTTGCCATCGTTTTGCTTGATGCTCTCGACGATGGTCTTCTCCTGCTGCAGACTTCTCAACAGAGCAATCTCCTGGACGCTGTACTTTTCTCGGAGTTTCTCGTACTCTGATTTTGGCTTTTTGTCTCCTTTGGTATCTGCTTGTTCATCTTTTTGAGACGCCTGTTGTGAATCTCTCTTGTTCTTCTCGTCTGACTTGTTTTCTTTTTGGTCAGAATCGTCGGGCTGATCTTGCCCGCCACTTGAAGCATATGCGTCATTGTGTCTCCGGCGGTTGAGATCACCGTCTTTCCATTCGTGTTCTTGCTCTTGCTTCTCTTCTTGCTCTTTTTCCTCTTTTTCCTCCTTCTCCTTCTCTTCTTTTTGCTTCTGACGCTTCAGGTTAGCAGGCCATGGTTGTTGGTTCTTGATGAAGTCCTCGGATTCGTTGAGCCGGTAGCGCCAGCCATTGGGATGTGCTTGAGGTTTTTCTAGGTAGTAGTCCTGTTACATGGTGTTTAGTATGCATAATCTTCTGATATATATTCACACCACGAGAGTACACACTTCTTGCTTTTCTTTGGCTTCGCGAAAATTGATCAACTGATGCGTCTGCAACTCGTGCTTGAGCTCATTGGACTCCTCCTGAGCTTCCTTGAGGAAAGATTCCTGGCTATCCTCGCTGTCTGAATCATCGCCGCTGTGCACAAGTCCAGGAACGCGATCATGACGATCTCGGTAGCCGATATGGTGCCTGGCAGTACTCCAGTCAGGCTCATTCTCAATCTCTTCCTTGGAAGAGCCCGGATGATCTCTAACATAGGTGCGGTAAGGTACTGGAGGCATTGTGACAATTGAGTGGGGGAGAGACAAACGGGAAGCTGGGAGACTTGACTTATGTAAGACCGGACAACACTCAAATTAGATTTGGAATAACATCACAGAGCGGGACCACCGAAGGTTCGGAGTGAACGTAACCAAGCTCTTGTGTGGCAGAGCCGCGGAGGAGCGGGGAGCGGGGACGGGAGCTGACGTCAAAAACGGTCAGTCTTGGTATGGTCTTAGATCCAACGAACAACGGTAGAGTAGAGCCTCCAAATAGCGTGAACTTTGTACCTGTGTAGAGCTGTCGGATCATAAAAAGAAGACGCAAAGAACGATTCTGACGATGCGACGTTGTGCAGTTGTCTGTGAGATTGATATGCTGGCTTATATAATAAAAGAATTTAAGGTCGCCTATGCTTAATACAAGTCAATCCACTGCATTGTCCTATCTCGGAAGAACAACCAATATTGGTCAAGCGAACACGATCTACTCACCAAAGCTCAAATATTGGCAGATTTGCGACCTCAGCCTCTCCGACGAAGACTTGTACGACTCATCGGTACTCGGCCATTGTAGCAATGTAGGGCCTCTATAGACGCGACGCTCAAGGTCTTTTTCGAGGTTCAAAGTCATGTCCTAAAGTTCTTTGATCGAGTTGGTCGACGTAAGCTTAAGCTCGGGCTTGAGCGATGGCCCGCAGTACTCGTCCAGTTGCACCTTGTCCAGTGGACCATAGAGCAGATAGCCCTTCCATGCGCCATTGTTCCACTGGCCATCAAAATCAACAGGCATGCACGTGGAGTCAGGTAATGTGTCGAGGTCCAGTTTCTGAATCGAGTGATAGAGGGATTCTTCAATACGTCCAAGCTGAGAAGATGTCGCACAGGGATCGCTGGAAGATCCAACTGCATAGTATTTATAGGCGAAATTTCCAAAGGCTCCTGTTGATACTGCGCATTCTTCTCTGCCCCATTGGGCAGTAATCGATGCTACAATCCAGGCAATAATTGACTTCATGTTTGGAAGGCTTTTCGAGAAGGATTCTTTCTGGAATATGTAAGCGCCCGGTACCAATGATTGGGAAGCTCCTCGGACTGTACTAGTTCAGTATGCTGGTCTGTTATCGAGATGTCGCAGTCAGCTTGATTTGTATAGAAGATTTAAAGAAGTACAGTAGAGCTTTGGGATCAGGGTTCTCCGCGACTTAAGAAGTATTTTACTCGACCGAGTACGAGGTCAAGATGTGGATACGTCTGATTCGAACATGCTGCATCGTTTGGGTCCGTGTCAAGGGAGACAGATGATCTAAAAGTGCTGTTGGTCGGTGACTCGGTCAAAAGCTGAGGACAGCAAGAGCTCCGAGAGACCACTGGTAACCCGAGTTGACTGGAGAGGCCTCGTCGCAATGAAGTATGCTGCAAACGCTCTTCATGCTGCTCATATGGATCAACCTCTCAGGGTGTCTCATGAGTGTAGTGTCCTGGTCTGAATCGAAGAAGACTGGGGCCAAGGGACAGGGCTTCGGTGAAGGATTGTTTCTAGCCTGCCAAGCCGGATGTTAGTGTGCGCCTGCTAAATCTCATGACGGGCATGGCAATAACACACAAAGATGACTTGCGAGTCTCCTCAGCATAAGGTACACACTATCTGTACGGCATTGCAACATAAATTGATGTCTCATATCTTGTTCTAGATTTTGCAAGATATGTTGACTAAAAACTGACCGACACGATCCCTGTGCATTGATTGTCTTGTGTTGATTGAGGCATATTTCTACACGTGCACCATTTCCACGTCCAGACTTAGTTACATCGCATCTGATAACGTTTAATATTATCCGAGATGTATGATAAATCAGGAACACCCTACGACAACAGCTTAACACCTCTCATGGTTGCCCAGATCGTCGTGAGTTCAAGATCAGGGACACTCACACAGCCAGATAGACAGATCTTATCACGTGTTATATCATCCGGTGTCGCGTCATTCCCGCGCCACTCAATCGATCTTTCCACTCGATAGCTTCACTCACCTTCGCAGCGCTCATTGTGCGACTTGACAGTCTTGCGAGCTGCAGTACCAGTGCCGCGTTGCAGCATCGCCCGAAGAGCGCTTTGGAGCCCCCAGTAGAGCTTTGGAGGTCCTCTCATATGCACATGGGATGGTCGAGGTGATGAGTTCATTACCACTTATCAGGGAGGAATGATGATGGGACAATGGGTGAACTGGAGTGTTACTCATATGCCTAGGAGATGAGGCTGAAAATCCCTAGAGCATCCCAAGCTTGGACGCTTCTGCCATCACTGCCTCCCTGATGGTACCCTCAATACCAACCTGCACAGGTTCCCAGTCAAGCAATTCTCTCGCTCTGCTTCCTCTGCTCCTTGAATTAGTGAAAAAATACGCATATACCGGTCCACCCTGCTCCACGGCATCTGTCTTGTTCAGATACTTGACTTCCTCACTCTGGATCAATCCTGCTTCATGGGCTTCGTGAACGACTTGACGCACGATATCTGCCCAATCGCTTTCACCCGCTTCGACAAAGTAGTATGCGTCCTTGCCCCAGAGTGCGGTGCTGGAGGCCGCGTTGGTGGTAGCAGCGATTTCCATGAGTGAGAGGGTCAGGCGGGATAGATCTTCCACATGCACGTTTCCCCAAACCCACTCCCCTTCGGGCGCAATCCCAGCACCCCTCTTCAGCACATCCGCGGCTATAAAAGGGACAGCCAGACTTGATCTCTTGACCAGCCCTCTTCCTGTGCCGTAGATTACTGCAGGACATACGATGGCGGTTTTGATGCGCTCTGGCTCTGCGGTTGCAAGGTCAAGGACTATTTCATCTACGTTCCTGTGATCTGCTGCTGAGGGGAAGGAGGTTATGTCGTCGATGTCGGTGATGTCGTTATAGATCTTGCCGTGGCGTGGTTGGGAGGGTCCTGCGTCGTGGGTCAGGAGACCGGTGCCGGAGGTGTGGATGTAGTGAATTGATTTATCGGTAGAAAATTTGCGCAAGGCATGGCTGATAGATTGCACAGATGAAACATCATCGGCAGAATTTGCAGCGTCTGTACAATCAGCGGTTGCATTTCCGAATAAACAGTGAGAAAGACTCACGATATATCAAGTCCGCTTTCACTACCTCTTCTGCAATGACATCGGCACTGTTGTTATCACCGAGCGCAATCTTGACTCTAGGGTATTCAGCCGCGATGATGGCTGCTTTATCTTGATCGCGGACAAGAACAGTAATCTCATACTCGGGGTGAGTCTTGTTGAGCAAGTACAAAAGGTCGCCACCAATGTAGCCTGTGGCTCCAAGCCTAGAAATATAGTGAGTCGCAATTCTTAGACACTGTATAGTAGTCTACGCACAGGAAGATTTTCATGATGAATGGTTGCTCCTACGAGTTATGTCTATCTCGTTACAAGAGGGAAAATTGAGAGATGGTCCTTTGGTCTAATTGTGCATGTTTCAGCGCGAAATCAAGACGATCTTTATGACAAGCTTGCTGATTAGCAATCAGTCAGTCTGTATTACAAATCCTACGAGTAGCTGTTCTGCAAGGGTGATGGTAATCCTCATTATGCGTCCAACAAAGTCGTGGCCAGGGATCGTTTCACAATGTTAACATTCTTGTTCGATGTAGTCGAAAGAGCTCGGTTGCCCAGATTCACCTCTGTTTCTATAGAGTACTGCGCCACGCGTTAGAGCTTCTCTTCATCGCGTAAAGGACGCTTAAGCGTAGGACACCAGATTCACTCGCGACGCATTGAAGAAACATCAACTGAAAATACCGAGCTGGAAGTAGGATGGTAGTTCTTGTGTCTCAGCCATGTTTTCATGATGCTCCAACACCTGGTCGAGTTGACAAAGAATACGTGACCGGACCGCCAAGAGTCGCCGAGGTTATTTGCGGCAAAACAGCGGCAGAAATTGCGGGTGCGGTGATGGCGTGACTTCCTGGACCTCTTGTAAAAACACAAACCAACCTACATGCCATACACGCATCAGCAGATTCTAGCTCTACAGAGCGGCAAGCGGAGGCTCTCTATTCGTCGGCATGCGAGACAATGAGGCTGAAGCATGTGGGGAACGTCCTGCAAGCCATGATCCTGATTTCTGCAGGTGGAAATAGCCTGACTTATTGCGGCTGAGGACTGCAGATGAGTATCAGACATGCGTGATAAGGCGAGCGCTCCCACGCAAATATGAGCTCTCCTTGAGTTGACATCCATCCAATCTCAATCGTTCAAGCTACGCCTATGCCAAATGTTCTTATGGCCAAGAGCATGACGCACATGACGCACCCAGGGCTCTATACTGTAGGCTGGGTCTGTGCTATTGCCACGGAGTATGTCGCAGCACGTCAATTTCTGGACGAGGTACATGATCGGTCCAATTGCTGTGTTGCCGCAAACGATGGTACTCAATACACTCTCGGCAAGATGGCTGGCCACAACGTTGTGATCGCAGTGTTGCCAAATGGGGAATACGGACTGTCCAGTGCTACAAGCGTTGCCAAAGATATGCTGAACAGCTTTCCAAACGTCAGAGTTGGCTTGATGGTTGGTGTTGGTGGTGGTGCGCCGACTATAAAGCATGATATCCGACTTGGTGATGTAGTGGTTAGCAGTCCAGTAGACGGCAAAGGTGGTGTTTACCAGTATGACTACGGCAAGTCTCTCCAAGGCCAACGTTTCACGCACACTGGATTCCTCAACCAGCCGCCGGCGGTGCTGCGATCCGCTGTCAATGGTGTTGTGACCTTGTACGAGGAAGACGGACATCAGATCGATGAGCGTATCCAGGCCGTCCTCGACAAGAGACCGAGATTGAGAAAGAAGTACGGTCGCCCATGTCCGGAAACCGATCGTCTTTACGAAGCAAACAACGCGCATCCAATCAATGATCAAAACGACTGCGGAGAACAGTGCGGAAGCGGCGTTGTTCAGCGTTGCAAAGCAGAGGACCGCGAGGACAATCCGACCATCCACTACGGAACCATTGCTTCCGCTAATCAGCTCATGAAAGATGCAACGACAAGAGATGCTCTTGCAAAGGAACAAGGCATACTATGCTTCGAGATGGAGGCCGCGGGTCTAATGAATCACTTTCCATGTCTCGTGGTACGCGGCATCTGCGACTACTCAGACTCACACAAGAACAAGAGATGGCAAGGATATGCAGCGATGACCGCAGCTGCATTTGCCAAAGATGTTCTCGTACGCATGGCGCCAAATGAAGTAGGGATGGAGAAAAGGATTGTGGACGTATTGGCCTCTAGTAAGTCAAATGTTCTGGATACATCTTGGCTCCATGCTAATCATCATGCAGTGGAGCAGAACATGACTCGGGAGTTGGACAGAACAAACGCCTCCGTCGCTGAAGTGAAACTGGATGTCAGGCACCAACAACTTCACAACTGGCTGTCGCCTCCCGACCCCTCGACGAACTTCAATGAAGCCATATTGCATCGGCACAAAGGAACTGGGAGATGGTTTGTAGAAGGCGATTTGTTCCAATTCTTCAAAGAGAGTCGCGTGCCTTATCTCTGGTTAAGTGGATTGGCCGGCTGTGGCAAGACCGTTCTCAGTGCATCTATAATCGAGGATTTACAGCAAAGTAGATTGTCTCGGTCCACCACACTCTACTTTTACTTCGATTTCAACGACGTGCGTAAGCAGACTCTGGATGGTCTGCTTCGCTCACTTGTCTGGCAGCTTTCCAGCTCTAGTAGTAATCATGCCAGTCTTGAGATACCGTACAACCACAACAAACTTCAGCCTTCGATCCTGAAGCTAAAAGAGCTTCTCGAGACAATGTTGTTTGCGTCATCTGGACATGTGATCATTGTCCTTGATGCACTAGACGAGTGTACCGAAAGGTCAGAGCTATTACCATGGCTCAGCCAGATTGCTGGAAGATGCACCAGCAATGTTCAGATCATCATCACGAGTCGCAAAGAATATGACATCCGAGTGGCTTTGGAAAAGTGGATGACGACTGATTCCATGTTATCAATTCCACATTCTCAGGTGGATGATGATATACGCACATACGTACGCGCGAGGATTATTTCCGACGAAGGATTAAAGCGCTGGGAAAACAAGCCCAGGGTACAAGACAAAATCGAAAAGCATCTGATGGGTAAGGCGCAAGGAATGTAAGTTTGCTCAGCTGCGACTTGGTGGGAGTACTTGCACTAAGTATCATAACAGGTTTCGATGGGCAAAATGTCAGCTTGATGCACTTGCAAACTGCATCAGCCTACGACAGCTCAACAACGCTCTCTTGACGTTACCGATGACCTTACACGAGACATACGATCGAATACTGGATCGAATTCCTACCATGTATCTGCAAGACACGATCAGACTACTACAGGTGTTGACGTGGTCAGAGAGACCGCTCCTCATCGAAGAGGTCGTGGACTTGCTTGCTGTGGACCTAGATAGCCCGGTCGGGTTTGACATGGAGAATCGATTGCCAAATCCACATGAGATGGTCCAACTTTGCTCAGGGTTGGTGACATTGGGGCCACAGAGTCTAGATCCTGAAGACGATAACGTAGAAGGCGATTTCTTCACTCTTTTCGAGGCAAGTGGATTCAGAGAGGAGATCCATTTGGCTCACTTCTCCGTGAAAGAGTACCTTATCTCCGACAACGTGCGGAACGCCAACTACCAAGCTCGGCTGATTCAACCGATAGCCGCGGCGTCCATTGCAAGCGTGTTGTTGACTTATCTACTTTGTCTCGAGAAGGAAATTGCCCAAGACAAACTCGCATCGGCATACCCCTTGGCTTTTTATGCGGCGAAATATTGGATGCACTTTGGACGTGTCGCTGATTCCGAAGATACACGGTTACACATCCTGATTGACAAACTTCTTCTGGAGCCTGGTAGGCGTTCTCGATGGCTGAGTGTCTATGATCCGGATACTCCTGGGTCGAGATTCGAAAGAACTTCTTTGCCTACGCCAGAGCCGCTTTATCATGCTTCGCTCTGTGGGTTAGAGCAAGTTTCAATTCGACTATTGGAAGGCGGCGCAGATGTCAATACCGTCGGTGGCAGATACGATAACGCCCTACAAGCTGCCGCAGCTGGCAATCATGAGAACATTACAAAGCTCTTGATCAGCTGGGGTGCCGACGTCAACGCCTACAACTTAGTAAGCACTCTTCAAATTGCCTCCAGGAATATCTGCGGGAACATAGTGAGACTACTCTTGGCCAATGGCGCTCATGTGAATGCTCATAGTGGAATGTATGGCAATGCTCTCCAAGACGCTTGCGCTGAAAGCAATGCAGACACAGTGCAGATCCTGCTCGAGCACGGTGCGGATGTCAATGCTCAAGGTGGAAGATATGGCAGTGCGCTCCAGGCTGCTTGCGCAAAGGGCAAACCAGAGATGGTGCGTATGCTATTAAATCGCGGCGCAGATGTCAATGTTCGAGGAGGCCATTATGGCAGCGTCCTTCGAGCCGCGTGCTTCAGGGACGATGCAGAGATTGTGCGAGTCCTGCTTGACAGCGGTACGATTCACGAAGTCCGGGATCACGCAGAGATTGTGCGTATTCTACTCGACAGCGTCAAATGTGTGAAAGTCAAAGCCCATCGCTATAGTAATGTTCTGGAGGCAGCTATGGCAGAGGGTAACAATGAGGCCGTGCGAAAATTGCTAGGACTCACACCTAAATTTGTCGTGGAATGGCTTTCGATTCTAGCGTCTCCCCAAAGTCGCAAAGCCAGGCTTGAACTACAGACGCCTTTTCTCACAGCCGAGGACGTGGCAATTGTGGATCCAAAAAAGTCGATGACTCTGTTGCACTACGCAGTACAGCTCGGATCCGAGGCCGCTGCCAGACGCTGTCTCGAGCTCGGTGCGAATATCTGTATCAGAGACAGAGATGGAGGTACCCCACTACACCTTGCCGCTGGAGGTGGTCATCTCGGCGTGGTGAAGTTGCTCCTGCAAGCTGGATCTGACAAGAATGCTCTCGATTCCTGGAACAGGACACCATTAGAACGCGCCCAGGGTCAAGGACGCCGAGGACAAACAGAGAAACATCGATGTCGTCCGGAAACCGCCACGTTCCTTCAATCTGCCAACAGCGAACTTCCCGCACTATTTACCGACCAGCCTTGAGACTCTGCATCACAGAACGATCTCCTCGTCTGTTAATGACCAAGTTGGATCACGAAGTCGTACCTTTGTCTTCAGCCTGTACATTTCTCGGAGATCCGGCTTCCGCGACAATATCGAAGCCCAAATGGAAAACAATTGAGATCAAAGCAAACAAGATTTTCAGCTTCCTCGAGCCGCTTTCTCAACACAAAGTTTGTTTTACCTTAGGTGAAAGAACAACATAGAGGGAGGTAAAAATGTTGGATTTTTCCACGAGGCTTTTGTGGCGCCGAGGGGTGGATATAAGAGTATATGTGTTAACTTGCAGCCGTTGCTAATAGGAGCGGCGAGGGTGGAGTGTGTTGTTATAGGTAGAGATAATGGTTAGGACGGGGAGGAATAGGGTAAAGGGACAAGAGGCAAAAGTTAGGTTTTTACCCTCGTTAGTGCCGATACTCTAAATCTAAGAAGTCAATTTAGAAGGGTAGGGAGGGAGGTTGCGAAGAAGAGTAGTGAATGATAGGAGTAGTAGGTGAGTATTAAGCGCAGAACACAGACACGATTAAATGAGTAAATCCTGCTTCATTTTTCCTACGAAAATCTTCTTACTAATGTTTATTAGAGCTATAAGCAGTGTAAAGACATGTTTAGACTCTATGTTAAGTATTTTAAACTAACAAGATGCTACGACTAAGTCGATGTAGCGATAAATCTAGTATAAATTAAGCGGAGTGCTTATAGGTAACCCCTATTAACAGTCGTCTACTAGTTACGGTCACATGCTAGGAAGGCCCGTATGCATATAGCTAATAGAGTGTTTAGCAAGCACTCATCTGCTTAGAATTGTGCTAGTAAGCTAAGCGATCACTGCTTTACTTGCTTTACACCCCGATCTACCCGCTAATAATGATCTTCTAAGAGAGATATAGAATAGTGCCTATAATCTATTATACTACGTTGTTTAGATGTCTTACGTCTCCGTTTCGGGCTCTAAATAGCGTGTCGATGTGCTATTATAACTTATAGGGCTTTAGGAGTGTCGGAGTCTGCTTCTGCATATAAAGCAAGATAAGCTTTAGCGTCGATGACTTCCTAGTCATTTACGACTCCTTAGGTAGATAGGGTCTAATGGGCGAACGGTCTAGTAAGGGTTACGTTGTTCGTATTACCGTAAGTTTGTTATAGTTTTGTATTTTCTTAATTGTCCGATGCTAACACGGGAGATCGAGAAACGCCTTCTTCTTCGCTCTACTACCGATCGAAAGCCCCCTAAGGCTCGTACTCTATCTCTTCGTTATGCTTAGCATAGTTGCAATCTTAAAGTGCGTCCGTAGTGCTAACGTCTATAAAGGTCTACTGTTAGGATGATCTAGTATACACATCTATAACGGAAGTTTATAAGGTAACGCTGTCTAAATATCTATATATATGTCGGTCCCGTAGTCGGTAACAATAGATGCCTATAGCGAGTCTAAAATGCGTCGTAATAGCATCTGTTAGCTTCGTAGGATTTAGGCCTAATAGGAAGCCAAATCTAATGTAGTATGCTAAATGACAATTCTTCGTGCCTTTTTATAAACATAGTAGGACCTCGACGAGGGGCCGGGGATGCCTAGTAATGCGCTCGACGTACTCTACGGCCTCGATAATGGCACGAGTATTAAGGGCATCCCTATATTTTCTTAGTATGCGAGCGTTAGCGGCCGTAATGCGGTTACGCTGTTTTATTGTAAGAAGCATGTCCTCGAAGTGACTTATGTAGCGCCACTCCTTAGAGGTAGTGGTAACCCTTATATAGAGGCTATAATGCGGTTGCGCTACTTTATAGTAGGGAAGACATTCTCGAAGTCGCAAATATAGCGCTAAGTAGGTAATGTTCCTACTTCCTAAGCTTCGGTCTTTGCTCAATCTTCCAAGCGATAGTGGACGTAGGCGCTAGCGATAAGTACCAAAGACTTTTAAGGCAAGAGCTTTTCCGATTTCACGAGGAGCAGCTGTGGTAGTAGGTCACTCGGCCTCGTCTACCAAGTGGTTAGGAAATGTCATACCTTACGTGGTACCTCGGCGAATCAAAGCATCACCTCGACGAAGTTGCTGCTAGCGTTGGGTGCGGCGCTCAGTCTGGGTCATATGAAGGCGACCAATGATGTTACCGTGATCTATGAGACTTTGAGTGTGGAATGTTGGGAGCAGTCCCGTTGTTGTATGTTGTGGACTCGACTGCCTCATGCTCCTGGTCGTTTAGATTGATGCTTGTATCTCTCTGAATCCCCCAAGCCGAGAAGGATGATCCAATGTAGAAGCCTCACACGGAAAAATTGTCCGAGTAAGGCAACACCACCTTATTAACGAGTCTATGTGCCTCCACTCAACGTCCAACACCTCGCCCGTATCCTTGATTACATTCCGTTCAGATCTGGAAGCGGGTGAGGGGGCGCAGTGAGGTGCTCAATCTCAAGCCAAAGCCCTGTCCGAGGGCGGCTACACCACGGTTGTAGTTCTCGGCGCGGAGAGTAGTCTATGTATATGAAGCTTAGTCTGGTATGCTTGCAGTGCTGCATGATACTACTTAGAATGGAGTCGGCAACAAGAGTGTCAATCTTGGCTCTGCGACACGACTGCAGGTTGTTGTACTCTAGGACCTCAGCGGCATCATCGGAGTGAACTGCCTCGCTGACTCTCAGAGGGGTCAGACGCTGCTCGACTGGATATATAGCAGAGAGCGACAATGTCAATGAACTCGGAAAGATCACTTGAGATGAGTCGAATTTGTGGAGCGTACTGGCTCGTAGACCGTCCAGACTTTCTCGTTCCTTGCAAAGGGCCAATGGTCTTGTGCAATCTTGTCACAAGCCGGTCTCCATCCAAAAATTCGATCTGCTGGCTCCTTGATACCGGCGGCCATCTCGAAATGGTTGCAGCTCGACATGCTTGTCCATAGCTCCGGAATGCGTGGTAGTGAATGTCTGCGCTAAACACAACCGTCTCTTACGAGGGGGTTCAACAAGCGCCTGGGACAGGTCTTGAAGTAGTCATTGTCCTTACCAATCAAGAGAAAATGTTGCATGAGATGTTCTTCCTCAGCGCTATCATCGTCGCTAGTCAGGCTTATACGTTGTCTCTGACAACAGTAGACCCCAAGAAACGGTATTGTGCATTTCCAAGCGCCGTCGCAGATGATCGGCCTCGCTTTGACTTTGAGCAGTAAGGTTGGCCTTTTTATGAGGAAAAGCCCGAATCTACTGCGGTGCCTGGTAGAAGTCTGGAGGTCGTTGTTGTTCCATATAAGACAGGGCATTGTAGCAACAAGAAGTTTGCCTTGACCATCGATTCTGTCATTAAGCGTCAAGGCCTTCAGGCTGACAGAGGAAGAGACGACAGGCAACAGTCGCATAGACGAATGGCGCTGGGACTTGACGTACATCACCTCGCTCTCTAGAAGTGCCCTAACGTTCTCGGGTGTAGCAAGGGTTAGGTTAGGGTTATTGCCGCTGTCTTTGAACTCGAATAGGATCTTAGCGTTCTCCATTGCCAGGAGTTGCAACATCAGACGATCCTAATCCATCTGCATGCCTGCTCTGGCGGCGACCTATGGGATGTATTTTTGCCACGCCTTTGCCTAGAGACATTAATCGAAAGAGTGATCGAGAGTGAGAACATAGAACTCGTAGGCGTGCTTCTAGCCGATACGATAAACTCTTCCTATGTTGTGCCTTTTGATGTGTGTTTAGTAAGGGTGCCTTGCCAGGCTAAGAGCGACAAATTGGACCACACAAGCACAAAATGAAGAGAACGAATATGTGTCAGTGAAGGGGAAGGAGCGCAAAGTATTCATTGTTCGCTCCTACTCGTATAGTTCGATTTTGCTTGTGGCGTTTGCTGCTGTCTCGCGTCGTTCACTTTACATCCGGTGCATTGAATCAATGTGTTGAATCCGTTGGGGATATCGATGGATATGGCGGTATAATAGAATAGATTCTCAAGAACTGTTTAGAGACGCGCATGCTAAGCTTCGACATTGGTCAGAGCCTTTCGCGAGATCGTCGGCATCTAGCTTCCCAATCCCCAGGCATTAAAACGGTTTGTTGACCATCCGGGCGTGGTCTCAAGCTCATGCATCGGAGAAACTCGTCAGCGGTTAAGATTTCTACTTCGGCCTGAACTTGAGACGAGGAAATCCAAGGACTATCAAGACTTGGGATGGATCGGCATACGGCTTGAGGGTAATGTAAGGCGCTCTGCCAATTGGACTCGTGATTGAGAAACTCGTCGACTGCGCGGAGTGTTCTTGAATTGTGGGACACGGTCGGTATACTTTTAGCACATGCTTTCAAGCAGCCAGCACGGCATGCTATGACTGATCCGTGATGATGGCGACAACCATTATGCAGACCACGGCCCTGCTTCACCACTCGCCTGATATCTTCGACGTGAACTGGGATGTTGTTCTCGTCTCTGACGTGATACTCCAGACAACCTGTTCAATGTCGGCCCTGGTAATCTAAGCAGGCTTGATGTCGACAAGCCGAATGTCCTTTGCTAGCCATAGCCATCATGTGTACGTGCCAGATCTCGCTTGCTTTAAGCTGGGTACCGGTCTTGGAATCGCCGTCCTAGCTAGTAGAATCAGTGAGGTCGACGTTCGGCGGCTAGTCAAGCTGTTGGGCGATTTGCTCAAGGTCATCGAGGCGCGAGAAGCCTATGCGAATGCTGGCGACAACGCACTCCACTTTCTAAGCTTGGTGTCATACGGCGTCGCTCTGCTTGGCGAGGTCCTTGTCCTTCAAACTGCGGTGGGCCCAAGTCCCCACGGTTGTGAGGTAAACGACACTCGCGGTCGTGGGATCGGTCGAATCCAGGTCGTCAATGTGCGCGATCAAATCCTCGATACTGCTGTCCAGCGTTCTGGAAGCCTCTCCAGTGCGGGCAGTCGAAGTCGTGGCGAAGAAATAGTGTACCTTCAGATCCGCGGTGAATGCAATAGCAAAGCAAGTAGATAGAGGAACAAAAGAAGAGAAGCAAGTAAAGAAGGATGATGGGATCATAGAATCACCCTCTATTGCTTGTTGTAACTGCCTGAGTCTCCTCTTGGACCTTGTCTTAGCTGTTAAATCAATGTTACTGACCAAAAGTTGGCTTTGCCATTTGGAAGCCAGGGAATCTGTCATCATCCTCTCCTTCGACCCAACCTTTGTCCTCCATTCTTACTAGCTCATCAATCCAAAGATGTAGTCTAGCTTCCAAGGAAGCAGGGCGCCCGATGGGGCGACAACCAGAATGGGCTTGAAGGACTTCTCGCGGTGAAACGGTCATTTTCTTGCTCGCCATCGGCTGTGCTTGTCTAGCGCCTTAGAGGCAGACATCTGGACGAGTGTTGCGTTTAGGCTACTCTGGTCGGTTGCGTTGCGTTTATGTGACGCCACCAGTGTTATATATAGTTCAAACATTCGACTCAATGAGCCTGAGTGCTCTAAGGGCACGATAAACCAGATTGCAGGGTCTTTGGATTGGCCAGGATAGTGAGCTCAGAGTCTGACTTGATTTGACACGGATTGCTCAGCTGCAGGGTGGAATGTCAGCTTTCGGGGAGTCGACCGCCCGGGCTTTGCACCTGTAGAGGTTGAGCTGATCATTGATCATGGATTTGTTTGTGTCTGGTACGTGAGGAGGAACCACGTCACAGTCGCATGTCGCTCCATCTCCTGCGTCCACGCAGAGCCCACCACTCATTGAGTGGCGTCCACGGTCATACTCCACGAACTTTGTTACTCTCGCTTGCTGTGCTGCCCTTCTGAGGACAATGTTGACCACACTTGACTGCGGTGTGGCGAATGCAGTCTTGAATGGGTTATCTTGCAAAGCCGGTGATGCGGATACTGGCTCTGACTCCGATTCGATGGTCGAGTCTGATCCGGTTGAGCTCTGGATAGTCAAGGTAAGCACTGGAACCACACGTGAAAAGTTGTGAAGTTTATCAGCGTGAAGTACTCTCTTCTTCTCGACGAGTGGGTTGTCATCTCGGAGTCTAAAGTGGGCTGGATGCTCAGGGCTGACTTCTATAGAGTGTGAACCATGCTTATTTCCATCATTGACGAAATGAGGCCAAGACTGTCGACTTTGGTGCATCACCATCTTGCGCAACATAAAGGCAAGCAGTGCCCAGGTTATATATAAATTCAATGCGCCGAGCAGGACGGGTCTGACGAATCGACATCGCTAGATGAGCTGCACTGCTCACCTCCATGCAAGGAATCTCGATCCGCGGTCATTGACTTCTTGCGGTCGCGGCACATGTACTCGTAAACAAGGAAGCGTATATCGCTTGGAGTGTCATTGAAACCGACTTGCGGATGAGCCATGACTTTAGAAGTGTGCGTGCTGAAGCAGTGGCAGAGGTATCGGCGACGAAAATGAGGTGTACTTTTCGAATACTCTGATGATATTGTTCGTTGCGTTCATGGAATATCTTTTGCAGATGTGCAAGAGTGGCCAGGATCGACGCAAGATCAGGGGGAACTGTCAAATCTGCCATATTTTCCATCTCACTTTCCCAATACTCTGATGGAATGGTTTGTAACATCAATGGAATATTCCTTGGAGTTTAAAGCAGGAAAGAGCATTGCTGACCAAAAATATTAGCGTCAGGGCTGATTTCTAGTCGACTTTGATCTGATGTCGGTATAGCTTGGCGAGGGAACCACGGCTCTAGGGTCAAGCGGTAAAGCAGTTCTTCTGTCATGATGGCAATCTGCAGCTTCGAGACAACAGCGTTTCAGGCAGGGCAAAGGAAGCTTCTTACGGCGTCATGCGGGCCAGACTTATATATAAGATCGGGGAGGAAGGTGTCCAGGAAGATGTGAGGTACAATCGAGGAACAATTGGCAACGTGAAGTTGGGTGACGTTGTGACACTGGGATAGAATGTTTTGCAGAGTATGGACAGTCATGAGGACTTCGCCGTGAATGTCGATCCGTTGGAGTGTGTCGCGAGCGCTGACAAGAGCTGTGGTGGCAACGAAGGCTTGATGTCCAGTGGATGTGTTGTGGAGGGAAGGTTCGCGAGCTGAGACGAACGCGGTAACGATATCCCCGGTTCCGGGTCACAAGAATATTTCCTTCATTACGGGTTTCAACATCTCCACTGCGTCAGTGACGTTCCACAGGTGTTCCAACACGCTAGGAGCGTCCTCTTTTGGCACTCGGACCGCAAGATGAGAGTGTGAATGCAATTTTACAACCACGAAGCTAGATATCCAGTTGACATGAGTACATGTGATCCTCTTGTTTGGGTGTGCGTGTGCGTCGAGGGCGTTCTTTGCTGGCCAGACTGCGTAGTAGATGGTCTGCTTCATGGTAAGGGCATGCACACTATGGTAATAGACCCATCGAGCTTCAGTCTCTAGGTAATCAGTCCAGTCATTCAGTGACTGGAAAATCAAGCGAGCAGTCGTAAGGAGGGCACGTGACATAGGCACAAACTTTGCCCTTACTGATGCAAGAATGACATGGCTAGCTGTAATCACATGAGAGCTTTTTGACTCAGCAGTGAACGCAAACGATATGCTTGTTCCTCATCTTCTGTAGCTCAGCATTCGATGGTCCGACATGGTCGTACATGATTGACCTGATGTGGATGGTTGGATTGGAGATGTGAAACGCCAGTCAATCGAGGATGGAGCGCAGTCTTCTAGCATCTAATGGCGTTGCAGTGAGGCCGAGCAGCCAGTGTGGCAAACGCAAGATCCTTTGGCGGTCTCGTGGATTTCCATATATAGCGTGGATTGAACAATCGTCAAATGTGTCTGGAGTGGATGGTAAGTACACTGCTCGGTCCGAGTCGATTGATTTGGTTGAAGTTGGTTGCGTTAAGTCCAACCAAAGTGGGTTCGGAAGCGGGCATGATTCGGCATAATGGCAATGTCTGCGAGCTTTGTCGGCATGTATCTTACGATACGAAATGCGTCTTTGCGGAGAATGAAGATGCATGGTTCAGTCCGATGCTGGCAAGATGTTATGCGTACCGTGGCCATCGTCGTACACAACTAGAGTTGTCTCCGATCTCGACTGGAATGAGATCATAGGGACTCGCGGAAGGATTGACAGTTTCAGCAGAACCTCTGCGCTGAAGAGAAACCCTCTTCGCTGTGCTGAGCATGCCTGAGAGGGAAGGCATACGGCTATGGCCCTTGTTCTTGGAATTCTTCAAACCATTCATGGATGCGCTACGCTGATGCAAGCTTTGAGAAATTCCTCTAAGGTCCGCATCTCGAATTGTCTTGTGCAGCTTCCTGGGAGTGGGCTTCGGCGGCGCGGCAGCGATCGAGAAGAGCTTAAGTTTGTCCGCGAACCAGGAATGTTTCCTCTTTATGGGCGCATAGTGCTGCTTTATGCGAGCTTATGTTCACGGTTTGCTTCCTCGAGCGTGGGAACTCTTAGCCCGTCGACTTTGTAGTAGGCATAGAGCAGATAGTGCTCCGTGAAGTGCTTCTGCTCCTCGGTCATGGCGTCCTCGGATGGAATGATGTACTCACTGCTGTAGAATCAAAGCTAGGAATGGCAACACGCGTATGCGTTGACTGTAGATGGTGTACTTCTTCCAAGGTAAATCGGCGATGAATGTGACTTTGCACGACGAAAGCATTCCAATGACACGTCCATGAGTGCGTAGAATGACCAATCGAAGTCTACTTCACCGCTAGCACTTCTCACTGTGGTATGCCTCCAGAATCTCCGATAGGAGCGAGAGGTCCTCTGCACCTGATGGTAAATGTGGGGACCCAAGTGTTCGATACGTCCTCGAATGACAGCTTGTGTAAAAGGAGGAAAGTCGGCGAGTGATGGTGCCCACCAGTCGTGGCGTTGTCGGAGTCAATACTCTCGCCTTCCGAATGGGATTGTCGGCAGCATCACACGCGAACAAACATTAGTAGGACGTGCGTGCGAGGGTTTGTTGCGACATATGTCCAGCTTCAAAAAAGTGCCGCACAAAGCCCGCGGATATATATAACAGCAGCACCCTTTTGAAAATGTCCCTTTCAACCAGATTAGGCTTTGGAGTTGATTTGTCTTCGGACTCAGCTACGAGGGATGACTGAGTTGGTGTCACCTTGGTCTGATGCTGAATAGTCCCTGGTGCAAAGTGGGGGTTTGAGTGCCATATGTCCAAATTGATTTCATAATCATTCAGGAACCAGTAGGCCGTGTCGACAATGATACAGCAATGGTCAAAGCAGTCTAGGTCGTCCCTGGTGTTGGTAAAGCCAGTTGCTTGTAGAGATAGCGGAGTTGCTGTTCTCCGCGCATGATAGTCTCAATCTCGTGTCTGGCTGCAGTAAGAGTAGCGCTACCAGTGAGGATAGGAATAAGCTTGGCCTTGGTTTTTGCAGCAATCACCTGATCAAAGGTGTTGCGAGCAAGGACAATGGAAATCTTAGCTTTTCTCCTCTTGGCCGATACAGCAGATTCGTGACTCGGCCTGGAAGAGGGCGGCAGTGATGTCAGGATAATCCACAATGACCATGCCTGAAGCAACCTGAAAGTTGAATGCCTGTCCTGCCACACGGATGCTGCTCACCGAAACCCTTGTCGAGTTCTCGGCTGCGCGCACTCCTGGGGTTTCCGCGACACCTCACAAACATTATCGACGTCATTCTGAAGCTTCTGATAGTTTTCCATGATCTTCCCAGCCCATAAGACAGTATCGACCCTAAGAAATCTGGTTCCTGACGCACTTCTCATTTCAGCCGCTCCTACGGAAGCATCTTCGTACGTGCAGAGCGACTTGATAGAGATAATGGACCTTGAGGCCAATACTGCACATTTCCTAGCTGTCCTGCCTTTTCAGCAGTGGTCCTGAAGCTTGGAGGTAGGCACGAAGATAGAGGCCAAGACATTGACGGGTCTTCTGCTTAGAGAAGATTGATCGCGAGGGAATCGGGTGAGACCGGACAGAGCCGATACCTTTCTCTTGGGGACGTCATTGCCAATCGCGGAAGCGGAGTCGGAATCATCCGAAACACTGTACGGTTCAGGCACAGGGGTGTTGTTGCGGATAGCATCGCTCACAGCAGCGTAATAGTCGGCAGGTATCATGTATATAGATGTAGTAAATGTAAGGTGGCGCACCGAAGCGGCACGAACGTTGATGCGGGAGTCGACAAGGGAAGAGGCGAGCAATCTTCCGTCACACGTGGGGGTGTGCCAGTGCCACAGGTATCGCACCGCTTGCTTGTACCATAGATGGCAGACCTGCGCGACGCTATATAATTCTTTGTCGTTCAGGTGTGAGCACACCATCGACGTGGGTTCGGGGATCCGGCCAAACTTCTCGAGGAGTGGGCACGAGTTTAGAGCGAGCACATCACGCTAATGCCACAGGAGCTGACGAACCTCTTCTTGTTCACATAAGTTATCGCCGCGTTACGCAATAGTTGGATATGCTCTTCGGGTGCTCTGGCGATCGGGAAAGAGATCTCAAGCGCTTTCTTGGAACGATTGGAGCCACCCATGAGAACCTCGACTGGGTTCCATCTTGGCGAAGATCGCTGGCTTGGTTTCGGTAAGGGCATCATAGTTATCGAGCTCAGCGATGGTGCTATGGATGTATGGTCCCACAAACATAGACAGGAGACCCTTTGCAAGGCGCATGCGACTGTCTTGTTTTTCGAACTCTTCAAGATCCAGAAGATATTCCTGGATAGACAGCTTGTAGTCCTCAATGGCCTCTAATAGCCGTCGGAAGAGATGGGGGTCGTTATGGCCACTCCATCCTTGCTGTCTTCGGGGGTGTCGATGCCAGAGGCAGCGACCTTGGATTTGCTGCGAGTATTGCGAAAGGACAGAGTCACAGGCTATAGCTTGCTAGGGCGATCGGGACGAAGCAGCACGTCTTCCGCACCTAAGGTGAGGGACCAGAGATTTCAGGTCTGGGCGACGACCCGAGCTTCGGTTTGGTTTGCACCGCTGCCCGCGAGAGATACTCATATATAGTGTACCCAGATCGACAAAAGCAGATTGTGAGGATGCGACGACCCGCGAGCTCTCAACGAAGACCTGATGGGGGAAACGGGATCTGGTGAAGACATGGGTGAGGAAGGGCACCCGGCGTAGCAGCTCGAAGAAAGATCGAAGATCACTACGCACTACCTCAGCACCTTCGTGTAGGAGGCGAGGGAGCTGGTAGGATCAAGCCAAGGCAGTGACAAAATTGTCCCTTCGAAACCGGAACACACTCCCAAATAGCCTTGTCAAGCACCCTACTGGCAGTGTTCAAGTTTTCCATGAACATGCCGACGTTCTTCTCGAGAGCGAGGCGAGCGGCTAGTCCGCTGGCAGTTCTGTTGTTGTCTTGGACGGCGCTGTTCATGGACGTGAAGTTGAATGGAAAGAGTATCTCTCGTGCTTTGCCAAACTAAGCGGAGTGGTAGATTATGCCGCCGTTCCTACACCCTTGTGTATGAAGACTTGGGTGAGCAGCTTATCAGGTGCTGAAGCAGGGACAAACTTGTTAGCCTTGCCGTGGCGAGTATCATGACGAGCTCCAGCCTGGGTTTCAACGAGTGCCTCCAGGTTTGCGAATACGTCAAAGATCTCCAGCAACATATGAGTTGTTCGAGTACTTTTCTTGCACTAGGCCGTGCGACTGCCAGTGTTTTCCTCGAAACACTTAAGCAAGTGGTCATCAGTCTTTGGCGGATAATGCGATCTTCAAGAGCCCAGAGTCTGGTCAATCTGTGCCAGACTATATAGTGTACCTTGCGCCTTCCTTAGTAGTCGAGAGATTGATGGACATGGGGTGCTTGAGTGGTCACAGGGACATGTTGTATACGCCTGTATATCGGAAGAATTGAGGAAAGAGACAAACTCGAAGGAGAGAGACGATGCAAAGGTCAAGCTTGCACAACACATTCGCTAGTCTTTCCAGCGTCGACCGGGAAGGGGAGGCTGCAGACAACGTTTGTCGTTCTTGAGAATGGTGTTTCTGTCTGCTGCTTCAGCAAGGTTCGCTAGGACAAGATTCAAACAACGCTTCCGCACTGCTGGTCGGCCCATGTGGATTTTGACTGTCTTTGCAGACGGCACCAGCTACTAACAGGAGGAACGACTTTGCTGTCCCTAATGGGCTGGTAGAATTCGTAGCTGGCAGTAATGCTGGAGAACTTGGAGCCAGAGGTAGAGATAGTCAGAGGTTATCCAGTCCCAAGGTCAGGCTAGCTCGACTCCAACTACTTCCTGCGTCGTGGTAGTCTGCTAGGACGAACAGACTTGATGGGAAGTCTAGAGGACCAAGTGTCCAGGCTTTCGCATGCGAAGAGCTTGTACTTGTCGCATTCGTCGTCGCCTAGATGCGTACCAAATCGTGCGCAGAGATGCTACTCTAACTCATGGTTGTCTGAGAAAAGTCGCTTTTGACACATACCCTGCGCTTAGATCTCGAAGTGGATCTTCATTGTCTCTGGAAGACGCAATAGTCGGGTGAGTGCTTATGCCCTGAGAGGACCACCTTAACCTGCACCAAACTTGCCAGGAGAGCCTGCAGAGGCATGCCTGTGTTGGTCTTGAAAGGTCCTCAATCCGTAGCATTCTTGTCGTGCAATGCTGCATGATCTTGGAGTGAGTGGCAACATGGGATTTGTACTCGAATCCATCCAGGACTACGGCTGTAGAAGTCCCAACTTTCGGGCTTTCGGAACTCGGTTGGAGCTATGCTCTTGCTGGCGAGCTTTTGGATCTGATATATAACGAACATCTCGTGAGTTCCGCTTGTAACGGCTCGCTGTCTGTCCTCATTAGGGGATGACGGGGCTAGGCCACGTTTTGTGGACCGGAGTATATAACATTGCAGGGGTGGTGGCAATAAACCTCGTGGTCAGAGACCTGAATTTCCTGGGTCTGGTTGTAGTTTGTCTGCGGATCAGATACTTGGTCCGGTGCCTAAGTCTGGTGTTCTAGGGGGGTTGGACCGCTTGAAATGCACGAACCAAGCACCAGAGCTCTCGGAGATACAGCTCGAAGGGGACTCTACTTTCGAAACATGATGGTTCCAGCAGGTGTTGGATGCACTCGCAATAGTGGTCCAGACGCAGCGGGTCCAAGATGGCGGGTGTTGCGTTGTTGCTTGCCTCGAAGTGGAACCCACCCACAAGAACCCCGTCGACTGTGCTACATTTGTACCATACGTCCAGATGTATGTAGCAACGGCTCAAGTTTCCGATGAAGAGGGAGTCGTGTGCGAAGGTCCAGCGATAGTGCTGGAAGCAGACACAAATCCGAGGATCTCTCAATGGGTTCTCTGATCGATCGGGGTCAGGGTAAAGCATTTTGAGCATCTCCATCAATCTCTCGCTGCAGACATGAGAACTCGCGTGGTCTCGTGGGCGCAGAAGAAGTCTGTAGCAAGCTTCAAGAAGTGACAGAAACATCAAACGAAGATCTCAACGAGGGTTGCTGATTCTCTGATGGACGCATCGCATGGGTGCGGGCTTCCACCCAGAATTGCCCACGAAAGGCTGCAGCAGAGTTGCTGGGAGCGATGTCTCTAGTGCTCTAGTGTGATGTGATGCTCTCCGGGTATCTGGACCACAGATAGTTGTAGCAAAAGGTTATTTAGGCTCGGCAGGATCATCAACAGAGAAAGGTTTGTCGCTCAAACATGACCACTTGTGATTGCCAAACGCCCCTCCGCATTGCCTGGGACGATGGTTTTCGAAGTCGGGCCAGTTCCTTGGCCGTATCAACAAGGGCAAAGTACAAAGAATCATTCGTGAGACTCGATAGCCTTTCGAAAACGGTTGAATCTGTCCCGCCAGATGCCGGCGTCCCTTTGCAAACACGTAAGTGTTTGCGGATCGGAACGTGATCTGCGCCCAGAAGCGTTCTAAGATTTCCGTTCTAACAAGCTTGCAAACTCTCGTAATGCCAAGCTGCTTGGGTTTAAAGTTTCCCATCTGGTAGTCATTCTGGCGGTGTAAGGTGGTGCGTCTGCGTAAATGTCGACGCTCATCTATTGTGATGATCCAGGTGTTGGCGGCCTCGTCGACAGATCCAGTGGAAAGTACGTAGCCGTAAATTTCGACAAACTTTGGCCGCCCCAAGGTGACATTACTGAACTCCTTCTATATGCTTCTGTCTCTCGATTGTGTAGGACATTCTCTGGATGGCAACACTGCATCGGTAGGACCTTCTATAGCACAAAAGCATCCGGGTTGATCATCCAGGAAGTCCAAGAACCAGGTCTTTTGTTCAGCAGTCTCAATTCTCTGATGAAGTTCCTGCGTGGAACAGTTGCTCGTACCCCTCGAGCTCTTCCTGTTCTAATTGCCGGACAGAGAGGTTGAACTGAGTTTCAGCGATCCAAGAGATGAAGGGTGCTCGAGATGGACGCCGTATATAATTTGTTGGCAGAGACCGCTTCCGAGTGTGCCTATGCTGCAAAGCAGCATACACCTTCCGCTGTCGTTGATATAGGTTTTTGCCAGACGATATCGTCTTCTTCAACAGCAGGGATCATGCGTTGACCATAGGGATGGCGTTCTCGCCGAACACACCTTCACGACGGCACTGGTGCGCAAGCAACAAGGTCTTGAGCAGGCGTTGGTAGCCTTGCCGCGGGCCATGAGGGCCTTCTCTACATCAACAGTGTCAGAACGGTGCCAAAACAAGGGCGGAACCAACGCGAACCGTGCTTGTGACCGACGGGCAGGGCGCAGAAGGCGAACCAGATCTTGTTGGCCTCGCCAAAAGAGAGCTTCAAGGACTCAGCTAGGGGGATGCAATGACCCTGCTGAGTGGCGCAAGCCTTGCAACGGATGGCAGGGAAGATGTTGGCGGACTAGGAGATCCCTCATGACGGTGTCAGACCTCTTAGCGATCGTAAAATGCTGCTTGTGAACAATGATCATCACTGACACTGATCGGCGACAACTTGCCGTAGTCGGCGAAGTTTCGAAAAGAGCGATCGAGAACTGTCGGATATTTTGCAGTCATTCTCGACGGGTCGGGGACCTCTTGAGTTCTGCGAACAGCGCGCTCGCTAGACCGATAATGGCGGTGTCGTCGAGAATTTGAACATCTCCGAGGGCGAAGGTCATCATGGTTCATCTGGCGAGTGCTGTTGAATCGCTAATTTGAGGTTCTCATCCTTGTCTCTGCTGGACTTGCCAAGGTGGCCGGCTACGTATGCATATCTGCATGTCGCGGCGAGGTCATATTATATAGATTCGTTGGCTGACTTATATCGACCATAGTCCAAATCGTGTGTGTGAGGGCGGGTGCTCTGCTTATTGGAGGCTGTTGGTGTCCTGTGTCATGTGTTGTCCGTACAGCAGCGACTAGAATTACGTCTTTCGCCTCTCTCTCCCACGCCGTGTAGAGTGATGTAGCCCCCGGTCAAATTGCACAACGATTTGCTCTCATGAGCCTCCGGCCACTCAAAGCACATGGTAGTAGTCGTTGCCCCCTGTATCTAGATTTGGTGGGTATTTTGTCCATCGGTATGCGTCTTCCAGTGCTGGTTCCACCCATTTGAGTAGTCACGGTACCACCACCTGCATGTTGCGGGGATTCTAAAAGCCACTCCTAGTTTGTTTCGGGGACGGTCAAACCTGCCAGAACACTAACAAGCATAGGTCGGAGCAACTGTGATGTAGCTTTGCAGTATATATCGACGACAGTGAAGTGACGCGAGGCCTGTCGCCCGGTACTGTTCTTCGAAAGAATTGAACAGTCAAAATCTCCATTCAACGCAGCGAAAGTAAGAGTGCGTAGTCGATAGCGTCAGGGAGCGTGACAGTCAGTTTCGTAAGTGCCTGAACAGCAGCGATCTTGCGGTTTCGTCCACGACAACACTTCAGTGAGGGCCTCGGAGATGAGACTATATAGATCCTTTGACTTGGAGTTTGAGACGATAAAAGTGAGGTGTGGCGGTAAAGTATGGTGTGAAGTCGACATCTACCGGATATCATCTGTTGTCTGAACATAGTCCCGAACAAAGATGATGTCTGTGATCACTCCAGCAGTATTTCGATCATCCTCATATCTATGCTGATAGATTGCGGTCCTGAACAGAGAGAGATGGAGACCAATGCAGAGCTGTGCAATGTCGACTTTGCATAATCATTGGTGCTCCATGCGGCTCAAAGCTGCTCTTGAATTCCTTGGATGCCTCCAAGATTGTCAAGTGCGGTATCAGTGGTGTCAAATCAGCTGCGATGGATCGATGCAGCAACGGAGAGTACGAGACTGGTGTTAGGCTGTTAGCTGAGAGGTGCACCACTTGGGCGGGCAGCAGAGACCCCTTGGACCAGTGCAACCCTTCCAGTTACCCATGGCCAATATAGATAGCTTTCGCAAATGACGCGGCGGTGTGTCCAAGAGATCTATGCCAATGGGGGCCGTGTGTAATGTTAGTTGGAGTGCGATGTATGAGAGAAGGATGACTGATATTGGTGATGAAGTCGTCATGAGGGATTTTGGGCAAGCCCAAGACACTGCGCTGCGTCTGTCATTCAACAGGTCGCACTCGAGCATGCCCTGTCTCTTGATGAGTGGTACGGGAATATTGGTCAGCGGACGACCAAACAACCTGTCGGTGTATTTCCACTGAGTCATGTTATCAGCGAGAAGGGAGGCCATGAGGGTCTCGTTTTCCTTGTTCGAATATTCCGCGAGCATCTGCTTGGAATCCTTGAACGATAGACCAGAGATGGTATGATCTTCGGTATAGTCTCTGCTGTTTTTTCAACGATTGCGCAACTCGAGTGCGCAATCACTGACGTGGAAGCCAATCTGTAATGTTTCGGGCCCTTGAAAGTGGCAGCCTCTTGGCGTTTGTGTTGAGTTTGACTCACCGCTAGGGCGCGATGCCGTATTTGCCTCGGGCACCGTCTTCTTCCGGATGTGACGCGACCGAATGTGCGACAGAGGGAGTGAAAGATCCCTGTTTCGGTCTTGTTGGCGACGAAATTAGTCACGTCGATCTCCATTATAGCCAAGACGGCCATGTGCAATGGGCGAGAACTTGGCCTGCAGAGTGGCCGCCTCGTCAATTTGGTAAGGTGTTTTTCCGCTCCAAACAAAGAGCTTCACCTTGTCTTTGCGACGCTTAATGAGGTCCTCGATGAACATCTTGAAGGACGCCCAATCGGTGGTGGCGCGAGAGGACAGAACAGCGGAGCATGGAATGGTGCCATGCTCAACCCAATACTTGGTATCACGAAGGGTATCATGGTATATGTGAGCCAACTCTCTGGCGTTCAGACTAGCTTGGAAGGTCTCGGGAGTCTGCACGATCCGTAGGTCAGTACCAGGCGCAAAAGACAACGGGTCAGAGGCAATCTCAGACTTACTCGCTAAATGACAGCCTCAACTTTTGATAGCTCCTTGAGGCCTGTGGCCCGCAATCAGATACAGGGGATGAGCTCAAATCCTCAGTGAGCTCATTTTCTGAATCTCTATTGCTTCTGCTCTTGCTCTGGCATGATCATGACTGTTTACTTGGTTTGGACTGTTCGTTACAACACTCAGGGAGCAGCGGTATGTCATCTTTTCCGCCTCGTTTGGGATCAAACTTGCTTAGAGGCGATATATAGATGGAATCGTAGCCTTCGCGGCTTTGTCCGATTGTTCGAATGCTTGGAGAGCCCATTCTCAGCAACAGGTCCAAAGAACTTGCTGGAACTTGATATATAGAGTATGTCTGGTAGGTTCAGATTTTAGTTTTTCCCAAGACTGTATCAGAAGCTAGATCATTCAATAGATCACCAGAATGGACTTTATGTTTGAGTCCGCTTCTAGGTTCAGTTGCTCCTTTCTGAAGTTCAGGGATACAGGGTTCCACTAGTTTGGCTTGCGACCGCAGATGGAAGTGGTGTCTGCTTTCAACAAGTTGGAAAATAGCATTCTTGTCGAAGTCCAAGCGTGGTGTTTGAAATTCCTGTCTGTGCATCCGACGACCTGACAAAGGGTCTCAAGTGATATCCTTGATGACGCTGAACTTGGTGTTTCTCATGCACTCTTTGCAGCTACATCTGAATGCAGCAACTTTCATGAGTGTTTCTCTCATGGTATTGCTTTTGGTAGCAGGCATGGATGCTTGATGTCATTCTTAAGGAGATATGATCAAAACCCTTGATTCAGGAGCTTGCTTGAAAAGTCTTCTGTTCTGTGCGGCGTCTGGAGCAGTAGGAATGGACCATGCGTTGCGTTCGTCTTGTGCCCGCTTGGTATTTCACTGCCGCATAACTGCACCCGTTGTGTGCCAGGCTCATCACTCCGACTTACGGGTCTTGAGTTGGTTTCCCCATCCCATACAAGTTGGTTTGTTGTCCTTGCACAAGTTGGCAGGGGTGTCTCCGCCGGGCGTGGCGGCAAACGTAGGTCTGGTTGAGAGACACGATGAAGACTGCGGTTTGTCTTTTCTTAAGCGCACCGCTATATCTGGAGAAATCAATCAGCGATATATCGCAGTCGAGTGAGGCGAAAGTTATCCGAGATTCGGAGCAACGATTGGGCACCAGACATACACAGTCTTCCGGTTGCCATATTACCGGTACACCGGTGCGTCTCTTTGCCGGGTCGAAGATAAGAAGCTTGTGAGCGACGAGCCAGACAGCAGCGTAAGACGCTACATGGGCTTGATCGACTAGCATCTGGTACATACTGTAACGATATCCAGCGCTTGATACAAGGTGGCCGGGCGGTTGTCACCGTTCATGTCATCTCGACAGGAAGCACTCATCTCCCTCGAGTCGGTGTAGAGTTGCATGGTGTGTGTGACAACACGGACAGCGTGACAAACACTGACTATATAACTGCGAATATTCGAGAGCTCCAGATTCGATGATCCCGCTCATGGTGGCCAGGGTGTGGAACAAGAGATCCAGAGCAATCTTTACCCACGCAAGCAATTCAATGCGAATTTGAGAGTAGGCCTACACGTGCGTCTGGCTTCTTCTGGTATCCGCTATCCTCATGAGTAGAAGGTCATTGTTATATACGAGTGGCCTGGCAGAGGATACTTGTGCTGAACATAATGATGAGGGCGTTCGTCGGCTTCGTCAACTCAAGACACCGAAACTGTCAACAGATCCTGGTGCTTGGTACTGTTACCTGTCAAACATGCTGACATAGGGGACGAGGCGACGTGGGCGGAAGAGATGGCGGTAGTGATGCAATCTGCTTAACAGCTTTCGTTGTTGTTATGATTGGCGTTAGCGACCTTGAAGGTGTTATTGTAATGGAGATGTTCAAGCTGGCCATGAAAACGTCTCGAGAGCGGACAGCCCAGCGTCCGGCAGAAGTTGTAAAACATGTCCACGCAGGACGTCCAGAATACCACGCCTGATAAGCCCAACGACTGTTGTGGAAACCAATGACGAGTCATCCCCAAGCTTCAAGCAGTTCCCATAATGCTTCTGCAGTCCAGTCGTGAGATGTATGGAAAAGTCGCCATGAGTGGATCGTGCCAATTCTCATCCCAAGGGCTCTTCGCTATCGGCTAGAACCCCTGCATAGCTGCAGTACAACGGCGATATGGTATATAATGGCTGACCTCGTCCACCACAAGTCTGGCGGGGCTCATGGAGTAAGCATCGCTGCGAATCATGGGCTTCGCATATTGCGTCACGAGTTCCGAACACTCGCAATGTGACAGCCAGAAACTTAGCCAGTTTCTCCATTTGTGCTGCTTCACGAATGCAAATTTCGACGGATGTAAGATCTAGTGACATGGCTCCGGAAGCAATGTGGTTAAGACTGCGGTTCTTCATAGCAGACTCGAGCTTCTCTTCCTGAGTACGCGGCTCGATCTTGTTAAGTCTTGTACGCTCTTCGTTCTCTTTTCCGGTGAGCTTGGCCTGGAGACTGAAGACTGTGATACGCAGTTCCAGGATCTTGATATCCTTTGCTCGTTCTGATCGCAAAGTCTCTGTCGGAAGATCTCTGATATGGCGAGCAATGTTGACTTGTGTGAAGCGGGCATTTAGGCCTTGAACTGATAGCGATCGACTTTGTCGACGCGCAGTGCGAGTTGATCCATCTCGGTAGCTCCGTTGATCATTTGAGGATGGTATAAGATCTGATCGTTCGTACTGACCATCTGGAATGTTTCAGGCCCTGATAGTGATGACGGAACATCAGAGGGGATGGCGTATTTGCAATCTGGACCTGATAGAGATCTCCATTCGACTGCTATATCTCAACGCAGGTAGTAGGGCTTCCAGACTTGGACGTGTTTCGGAGTGGGCAAGTCCAACAGCATGTGTAGGAAGTCGCCCTAGAGAGTCTCGCCATCACTGAATATTTCGTTCACTTCTCCGCGAGGTACCGGTGAGAGACCATCTCATACAGGAGATAGTATAAGTGTTTGCCGGATGAGGTGGCTTCATCTTTCGAGGGGAAATTGGCGTTAAACTTCGACGCGGAAGCCTCTTTACCACAAGAATGTGGGTATGGTCGAGAAGTGGCTGCTGAACATATCTACATGGGTGGATGTAGGTGACATGATCGTCTCTTGCAACTAGCCAGAGCATCCATGCTGGGACTGGTTTTTGAGAGCAAGTAAGATGACAAGTGGCACGCTTGACAGCAGCGGGAGATGCACCGCTACGCTGTTCAAGAAGCTGGCAATGGGCACCGAATTCTGTATATATATGGATAACATCTCGCCACAACAAGTCTGGAGTGTGGCCTAACCCGACTGCGGCCGTCCATCTCGACATGGATGCTTAGTGGCTAGAGGCTGGGGAAGAGCTGGTTGATAAGGGTGGCGCCGCTTCGGGCAGCATGCTCGGCACGAGGCCAAGCTTCGGTAGCGAGGGTGGACCGATATACAGAGGGAGGCGATTAAGTATTGCTGTTCTCATCTAGCGCCGAACACCCAGACCACGCAGCTTGGTGGTATGCTTGCCGCCCGTAGCATGCTTTTTAGCAGCAGCATTTTTGCTGCTACGGAAACGAAGAGGAATAAACATTTGGCATGACCTCTGAGCTTAGGATGTGAAGGTCGTTGGCTTTGGGTAGGCAGAGAATAGAGGAGGGAGTGAGCGCTGTGGTGCTGAGACGCAGCAGGAGAGTACCACTCTTGCTCATTCCAATTGATTGAGTAGAAACGAATGGACCAGTCTTCAGAAGCTGTGCAAAGGTGTCGTGACAATCTTTCCGTGGCATGGATGGAGCGTGTGCACACCCTCATAGTATGTGTCGAATTCGAGGTCTGCCATAGCAGTTTCCTGGATGAGCTTCTGTCCAGTGAACCTCGACATCGGCTTGCGTTTGACTTTGTGGATATCTAAGTCGTCGAAGATACTTGACCGTAGTCGATGTTGTCCTCACCTCCGGCCAGGTCGAACAAGTCAAGCCACTTGCCGTACGACGCTTCCGTCTGGAGGTTGGCGTCAATTAGGACGTATGGCAGGACATACCTGAGGCGGCTGGGAATTACCTCGTCGGTGACCTTGGGTACCTTGAAGCCGAGGCCGGTGATATGTTCGATGTCGGCGTCTGGGCTTACACTTGGCCTTGTGGATGTCTAGGTCGTCAAAGACATCCTCGCCGTAGTGAAATGAGACTTTCTTCACAAGCCTCCGACCAGCACTAGGAGTGTGGGGGTCACTGTTGCCCGTGACGTACTCATCGGTGGGGCATGCTGCGGGAGGTTTGACGTGAAGAAGCGGCCATGATAGTGTCTGTCGAAAAGCCGGCGCAAGAGCATCAAGCAAGACAGCTTGTCACTACCTTTTCATATATAGCGGATAAAACACCAGCTTCTCAGAAACATGACTTGCTGGGCGCTGTGAAAATAACAGAAACTTGAGCTCGCGGTTTCGTAGTCGATGTCGAGCTTGATGTGTCTGTTCGTGTCGAAAGCGCCTGACTTGCGTGCTTTGACGGTCGATTCGAGCTCAAAATACCCGCGGTACGAGTGTTGTAAGAGGTTTGAGCACTGAGTAAGTCGTTGATGTTGCGAGACAGGCACGTGGACAGTCAGGTTGTGATGTCAGGAGGTTGATCGCCGCAGCGATGCGAAGAAGGGCCACGAGAGGCAGAAGTGTGGAAGTTCAGTCTCTTGATATATAGAAGTGTGGTGAACAACGAGGATATGGCTTGAGGTTTACAATCTTGCATGGGTGCAGCAGACGTCCTGAAGGATAAGCTGTGGACGGCGGAAAGATGGCAATGACGATTTGTGTGGCGCAGGCGAGTACTGAAGATCAGGACAATTGGCATCAAGCCAGGAGTTCAGCCGTACGAGTGATAACGAAGGCAGCCGACGAACTTGGGTGCGGGTGTGAGGAGTGCCAGGGATGTGCCGATGGACGAGTGAATTGCAATCAAGGCTTACAGTGTCTCGGAGGGGAATATTGACAAGACTGAGCATAACGTGCCCTATGGAGCATGTGATAGCATGTAGCGCTATGACAAGCCAGGTTCAACATGTTCTCAAAGCTGATGGGGGGGATGAGTGAGATAGCCCAGAGTTGGGGTGGCGTAGCGACGTGAACAAGAGTAGAGGTGTGAACAACGACAAGGTCATGGATTGAGCGTGAAGCTTCACGACAGTGACAAAGCGGTGATGTGGTAAAGATTCGAGCAGTGAAGCGCTGGCCAAGATCAGCAGGCAGATGCAGCCGGAGGTGTTTGCTTCTGCATTGTCTGTGAGAGATGAGGTGATGAGGCTTTGACGTGAGAGAGGGCTTTCGGAGGTGTTTGAAGGGCTCCATCCACGGGTGAGAACAAAGTCGAGCTGCATGTCGCTGGCACCAAGCGACAGAGGCGACGGTAGTGACGGCTTCGAGAAGCTCGATGTGCGTGGGAATGTACTGCGTGAAGTCGTGACAAGCTGTATGCTGAACATGCTAAGTAGTTAAGAGGGATGGAGAAGAGGAGACTCTTTCGTGAGAAGGATAATGGAGATGAAGGAGAGAAAAGTCTATTAAAGAGAGAAACCATATCCGCCCACCCAAACCAGCGGCATACCGGAAAAGGCAGCGCGCTATGCAAACCTGTTGCAACCCAAAAGCAAGCCTCGTCGCCGTGAGCGAGGCAAGAGACAAGCGTGTATCAGAATCCATTACCTTTTTCCCAATGAGCAGCTCATAGCCTGAAACCTGGCTTGAGAATGCCCTCTCCGTCTTTTGCGCCTTCGTTGATCTTGTCGTTGTATGCGTTCGGGTCTCGTAGGAAAGATTCGTCGGTGGAGAAAGCCCTGTTGTGCGAAATCGAAATCGTAAGCTTGGGTATCTTTTTGTTGTGTTTCGTCGTTTTGCTCATGTTTTTGCAGGTTTATCGTAATGTCGTGAAAGCATGTTGAGTTGTGCGCAGAACGTGAGAAAAGCAGGGTGGACTTATTGCTCGATGCAAGCCAAAAGCAGATGGTTATGCCGAGTGTCGTTGTTGTAGCTGGCCAGACGTGTGGGCTTGGAGCTTAGACAATGTGGCTACCGCCAGCACCGTATGTTGCAACAGTGACTTTGGGGGCCAAGTACTCAAGACCGGGCTCGAACCACCAGTTCCTAGTTGGGGATAGTATCCTCTTTCAAACCTTGTAAAGCGTGGATGCAGGCAGGAAGGTGCAGAAGAATGGGAGTTTGGGAAGGCAGGGAACGAGAAGTTGCACGGATGAGAAAGGAGAAGACAAAGGAGAAATATCATACCAGCCACGCTCTTCGCCCTTCTCCAGGAACGAACAGTCACCATTGACTTCGCAGTCCCAACCGCCCTTGACACCCTTGCCTCTCCAGTCGACGAAGGGTATGTTCTCGGGCTCGTCCAGTGTCCAGATGTGTTGCTTCTCCACAGGTGCTTCGGGGATGTTGCGGCGTGTAAACTTTGACAGGGAGCAGGTGAAGCACTTGAAGTCTTCCTCGCTGGGATCTTCAGGCATGCGTCCGGTCAGAGCACGACCGATACAGATCATGCTGGCGGCGTGTGTGCAGATGAGTAGCGTCTTGGGGCCGTTGGGGTCTTGGTCGAGCTTTTGGATGACATGATAGAGGGCGTAGGCGATGCGGTCGTGAAGGGAAGTCAAGCTTTCGCCGTTGACGCTGGGTCGGATGACAGGAATGTAGGCCTCGGCGAGACCACCGGGGAAGTGTTTGGCAAGAACGTCCAGAGTAGCAGGTGATGGGTGATCGAAGCGGGCAAGACCGTAGAACTCTCCGACGCCGTTTTCGACATGGACTTGCAGCTTCTTGTCTTCGGAGCGGCTACCGTTGAGCTTCTCGACTGTGGGCTTCAGGGTCTGCAAGCAGCGGTAGAAAGGAGAGCTGTAGATGACATCCACGGGAGGATCCAGTGTCGCGATGTGCTCGGCCAGTTCCTTTGATTGGTTGACTCCATGAGCTGCCAGTGCCGGATCCGAAGCGATGCCAGTAGGTGTGGGGAGGTTGCTTGTGTATGTTCCAGTAGTCGGGTCAACCACCCAGTTAGAGCGGAACTGATATCATGGTCAGTATGCCTCCTTCAAGCACGAACGATGTGGATAGTGCAAGGAAATATCATCACAAACGCCGCGACTTGTTTCTGCAAAGACAGGCGAAAAACTAAAAGCACCTGCCAAATGAAACACGACGCTTCACGTCTGTTTGCGCACTGCTCTTTCTTTGTGCTGATGAGAAAAGGAAAGTGCGCTGGGCGTTCATGACACATCTGGTCCGCAGGCTGTGGATGAGAAAGGATGAGAAGGAAACTTACGCCATGTCTGGTAACGTAGATGGTCTCAAGAACCATGATGTAGGCAGTTATTCGATGGAAAAGTCAAAGTCTGGAAGACGATGTTGTTGTCCACGAGGGTGTTGTCGACTTGCTGAGTGGAAGTTTTGGCGGCTGCGTCAGCGGCGTTTGTGAGAAAGAACGACCGTGCGAAAAGTCAAAAAAGTAGGTAGCTGGTGGCAGATCGATCAGCTTGTAGCCAGCCTGGTCGAGCTTATATGTTCAGAAGACGAAGAGAAGAAGAAAGTCATGGAAGCAAAGTTGAGCAAACCATCTTGGACAAAGAAAGTGCTGCTTGACGGTGAAGGCCAAAGAAGCCGCATGAAGCTTGCTGGACCTCAATGGCAGCCTGCATGAGAAAACACTGCAAGACATGAAAGACATGAGTCTTCACACCGCTTGATCAGGGTCAAGATGATTCGTCCTGGCAAATACAGAAGGCCGCAGATGAGTGTTGCACATGGGGACAAAGGCAGTGAGAACATTCACGTAATGTCACGGACAAATTGTACAAGAGTTGATGAAAAAGAACATGGTAGACAAGCGTCGTAGCTCTTCATTGAAATGCTCAAAGTGGTATCTAGAACGAAGACGAATGCCATAACTTTTGGTGCTTTTGTCATGACCTGCTCAACCCGTGGCAGCTCCTCTGCAGACAGACGTCTAGTAGAAGAAACCAATGATCTTGCCGGCAACGTGCTTGCGGCGGGCCTCCTCGTGGTCCATGATACCGGCGGAGGTGGTCAGGACAATGTAACCGAACTGACGAGAGGGAAGGAGCTTGACAACCCACTTCTCCATGTCGCGGAGCTGGACGTTGTAGCGGGGGGAGATGACACCGGTCTTGTTGAGGCGGCCGTTGAGCTGGACAACAATCTTGCCGTTGCGGTGGTCATCGACCTCCTCGAACTCGCCAATGTAGCCTGTGAAAAGAAGGAGATCAGTGATTTGTTGGGAGAAAATAAACAGCAAAACATCATTGAGCAGTCCGAAGCCGTGTAAGTTCCTCGACGTTGATCTCCCGGATACTTAAAGGGCAAAGGCCGTGGGTGATTGAGACCGTTCACCTAGTTATCAACCCGGGTGTGTTGTGTGCTATGTATGCTGCTGCTGCTGCTGCTTCATCCTCCTCTTTCTGCTTCGGACGTGGCTCGAGATGTGTGCTTGTAGCGAAGGCTTACCGTGCTTCTGCATGACAGAGAGGAACTTGACAATGACCTTGGACGAAGGGCGGATCAGGACCTGGCGCTTGCCGCTCTTCTCGGCGTTGTTGATGGCGTTGAGGGCATCGTTGAGGACGGAAGTCTTGACCATGTTTGCGGTTGTCGGGCGAGATTCTCAAACGGCGAGGTGTAGGCGGTAGGAGGTATCTGCTGATGCGAAGACATGTGTTAGCCCTCGGAAGCCGTGAGCGCAAAGAGTGCCCTTCGGGATGCGCAGAGTGGGAATGCGACCAGAAGGGTTCTTCAGCTCGTCCATGTCAGGCTGACGGTGTCACTTGTGTCCTGGTGAAGGAGAAGTGATGCGCCAGTCTGGGCTACCTGAAGGGCACTCGAATGCTGCAGTGAAACAGCATGGCTTGCTGCGACGACTTACCTCACGGATTGGCGGCGGGATGGATGGGAAGAAACGAGCAAAGCGCTGCGCAAAGCAAAGAGTCGAAGATTTTGCAACGCGCATTTCCCAAGTCTTGGCGGCAAATTCGGCCGGCACAGGCGCTGTGGGGGCCCAAGCGCCGCGCTTTCCCGATCGGGCGCAGCGTGAAGAGGCCAGACGCCAATTTTCTCGCTCTCTCCGCAGAAAGACGGAAAGGAAGGAAGGAACGAGGGAACAAAAGCACCCTTGGCACCCCACCCCCGAGCGTACAGCAATCTTTTTCCTGTCCAGCTACTTCTCCTTTCCCTCCACCAACCAAACACACACCCAACCACCGCCAATATGCTTATCTACAAGGTGCGCCTCTCCGACTGCTTCAAAGGACCCGCGACGCGAGCTACCCATTGCTCACTCGCTCCACTCGACTCGCCCTTGCCCTTTGACAGCTCAACCCCTCTTTGTTTCAATCCCCAACTGAGCGCTGACTCGACTTGTAGGATGTCCTCAGCGGCGACGAGATGATCTCGGACTCTTACGACATCAAACTCGTCGACGGCGCCGTCTACGAGGTCGACTGCGCCAACATCACCATCGGCAACGACAACATCGGTACGCCAGCTTCCTTCCACAACAGCCTTGCCACAGGCACTAACAAGACTTTTTGCAGACATTGGTGCCAACCCCTCTGCTGAGGATGGTGGTGACGAGGGTGCTGATGACACCGCCGAAACCGCCATCGACGTTGTCCACTCTTTCCGCCTTGTCAAAACCTCTTTCGACAAGAAGTCCTACATGGGCTACCTCAAGCAGTACATCAAGAAGGTCAAGGAGCACATGAAGTCCAGAGACGCCTCTGAGGACGAGATCAAGGAGTTCGAGGCTGGTGTCAAGGCCTACGTATCTAGGCCAACCTTCAAGAAATTCGAGTACGACTTCTACACCGGCGAGTCCATGGACCCCGATGGCATGCTCGTCCTCCTCGACTTCCGCGACGATGGAATTACACCATACTGTGTATTCTGTAAGTGAAGAAAATGTAAAAGAAGAAAGGAAGCGAGTACTGACACATCACAGGGAAGCACGGTCTGTCCGAGATGAAGGTTTAGAGTTGTCACGGGACAGGCAAACTGGTTGCATATCTGCTGGGTTGTCTTCTATCAATGACGCGCTTTCTTATGATATCCACGAGCCAACACAAGCACGCTCTACCCCTTTGCAAAATCCAACTTTTCTCCAGCTTCTCCGTCCCACAGTGTGATAACCGACCATCAAGGTGCTTATGTTCTCACTTGACGTGACCTCGGCCCTGTCCTCTGTAGTCAGTATCCAAAATAGGCATCTCTGGTGAGACGCCTCTTGTGAACTCCACGTTACTAAGTTCATGTAGAGAAGATGGACCTTGCCCAAATACATACCATATTGGCTGCCCGGATGCCTTGCAAAATGACTGTTACATTACATTGCGAGATGACTTTGTACTTGTCGTGACTGCCAGGAGTGAGTAGCTCTACTCATCAAGATGTTCTGCATGTCACTCGACCCAACTTTGTGACAGTCGACCTCACATCCAGGAGTAGTGCTTTTTACCTTTTGACTCGTTGAGTGGCAGTCGCATCGCGTGACGCTATTGTCGATGATCATATGCAGCGCTCTTGCCATGCTATGATGTTTTGTTGTCGACTTTACCGCGTTCCTGGTGCGAACCTCGAGCTGCTGCTTGACACACCGTTCATTTTGAAGCTTGATTATGTGGATCTCTTTTACTCAACCACCGTGTCTTCCTCCACTTACAAGCTCTTTCCTGACAGATTGAGAGAAGTTTCGATGAGCTTGATTCTGCAAGATAATCATTTTGCTCTCTCTTTGCAGACATATCGATGCTCAACCAATTGGAGCAGGGTGATGGCCTTGACGAAATTGCCGCTCCAGCAGAGAATGCGGGCTGTGATTGGTCAACATGACTTGGGCGCTTAAGTGCGGCACGGACCGACAGACCGCCAAACACAGTTCTGTCCCACTCAGTCCTGAGGCACCTCCTTTTGCGCCATACCGTTACCATCGTCGACGAGCTGCTGCAGACATTCTATTAGCCTCCAATTCATTGGAAGACCGTTTCAGGATGAATTGAAGCTCCAAAATCATTTTTCTCACTATTCCTCGCAATGGCTGCCTTGGACCCTGTCAGTTTCAGGTCCAACGGCGGCTCAGCTGCGCCGACCACTCCCCGAGGACAAGCAAGCAAGGAGATCAACATCATCATCGAAACCATTGCTCAGGCATTCGGACTTCCTCTGAGACCTCGCATTGGTACGAGCTCACCGAGCAAGCGTCCAGATGGATACGCCGAAAGATGCGTTGATCACATCAGCTTTCTGTTCTTCCGAAATCGAGTTGAGATGCATGAGGTCTTCAACCAATTTCGCAGGGACAAGCGAGACAACAACATCGGACCCAATGCGCTCGAAACCTTCTATACCCGGACTCGAGATGCAGCATATCTGGAGAAGAATAAACCACAGGTGGATAAGCTGCAGCTGCAGCCGGAATTCAAGAAACCCGCACCAAAGCTTTCCTTGACACAGACCAAACTCATCCCGACCATCAAGAAGAGCTCCAAGTTGAATCAGGTCAAAACTTCACAAGTTGATTATCAACCCTCCAAGGATAAGCTGCTGCCAGTCAACCAGTCTTTTGTCTTCGACTCCGAGCCTGTCAGTAGAGGGACCAAGCGCCTTTCGAACCAAGATCTCTTCAACTCTCCACAGTATGTGCGCCCCCAGAAGCAGCGGCGACAGCAGCCGCATATTGATGATCATTTCTCATACAAGATCAGTCCGTCCAATCCTAGCTTCACTTCATCAAATCAAACCAACGCTGCCTCTGTCGTCGCTGGCGCGGAGAAGCTCAGTTTCGCCACGACCGTCGCTACTTCGTTTGACGAGACTGACGAGCCATGGGACTCCTCGAGCGCCGACTACGGAGGAGATCTGGACCTGTCACAAGTCGAACAGATCATGACTAGCTTTGAACAACCTTCGCATGCGCAAACAGACTCGACTGAGCTGGAGAATTCGCTTGTCAAACCTCAAGTCTCGCTCGAACGTTCAATCAACACCCGCCCACCACTTTCAGCGACCGACAGCCATACGACCGCAGCAAACGTGCAGCTGCAAGCCGAACACTCTGCAGCTTTCAAGGCGCCGACTTTGAAGTCCAACTCCACATCTATGGCAAAATCACTCGAGCATAGACTCGTTCGGACACTGCCTTCCGACGGCCTCTTTGGCTCTTTTGTGGCTACCGAAGTCAATCATTCATCATTCCATCATCTTTGGGACAGCTACCGTCTCGCAACCGCTGCTGAAAGACCCTTCCAGTACTACAGCCACGAGGACGAGTTGAACAGCAACGTTCCGGCTGGTTTGCAGTTCCAACGAACGCCTACACCGGTCTGGGAAGCTTTGACAGACCCATCGCAATCAGCCAATGTCATCCTCAAAGCCAATCTCAACTTCAACTCGAGCGCTTCTGCAGACAAACTGTTGACCCTATCCTTGCAACCACTCAAGTGTGAGAGAGCCTCTCGCTTGCAGAGACAGTTTGGCTCCAGCCGTTTCTTGTATGTCGAAGTGCCACAAATTCACACCTTCAATGGCATTCATCTCAAGGGACAAGAAAGTCTTCTCAAGTCACGATTCCAAGAGTGGATGTGCACCGAGAAAGAGTTTCTTGGTCGTACATGGCGTATCTTTCACATTCAGGATATCAAGAAGAAGCACAACAAGGACAATTTGCCGAGCCACCGCCTTGTATTGTTCGCTGTTGACGGCCCTCGCCTGAAGAAAATCAGTATTGAGGAAATGCTGAACTGGGCTATTCCCTTTGCCAAGAACGGCCATCAAGGATTCTGTAAAGCATACGCTCGACTAGACCTGTTTCTCTCGCAGACCATTCCTACGGTCAGCTTCACCCACAAGGAGGTCAAATACATCAAGGATACCTTCGCAGACGGCGCCACAGAAAGTGAGGAGTTCAACGATCGCCGCATGAAGTTTGAGTATCGTTGCGGTGTTCTGGACGAGAAGGCTGTCATGAATGATGGCTGCTCATTGATCTCAGTCGGTGCAGCGAAGGAGCTTTGCGAGAACCTTGGTATCAAAGGGGTACGTCCTGTCGCTTTCCAAGGTCGTATCAATGGTTGCAAGGGTGTTTGGATGATCAGCGCACCCTACGACACCACAGATCAGAAACATCGGAAGAGATGGATTCACATGACTGACAGTCAACGAAAAGTCACGCCGCGAGATGAAGACTTGACAAGCAATTGTGAGCCCAATCGTTGGTTGTTCGAGTTGGTCAAATATACAAGCACGCCAAAGCCATCAACGCTCAATCTGGACTTCATTCCCATCTTGCAAAACCGGCACGTTTCTCGTGACACCTTACAGCAGGTCATCGAGACCCAGCTGGAAATGGACTTTACGGCCTTCTTGGAATCATTGAACGACCCAATCAGCTTGCGGCGCTGGCTGAACTCAGAATTCAGTGGCATGGAGGAGATCAACCGCAATCTTGGCATCAGAGAGGCTGGAAACTTCCCGTCTGACTGGGAAGAGAAGTCCATCTTGCTCCTCGAATCTGGTTTCGACCCAATCACAAGCCAGTACCTTGCTATGTGTATCCAACAGGTCACCAAACTTTGGCTCGCCTCGGTACGCTCAAAGCTGAAAATTCACCTTGGCAAATCCGCCATGGCTCTTGGTGTCGCCGATCCGACAGGGTGCTTGAAACCAGGTGAGATTCACATGGCCTTCTCGGAGACTTTCCGCGATGAAGCATCTGGAGAGGTCTGGTCTCATTTGAAGGGTGAGGTATTAGTTGCAAGACATCCCTCACTCCGATGCTCCGATATTCAAAAGGTCAAAGCTGTCTACAAAGAAGAGCTTAGCCATCTGACCGACATTGTCGTCTTTCCCTCGAAAGGATGTGTACCGCTTGCTCACAAGTTGCAAGGCGGTGACTACGATGGTGATACCTTCTGGCTTTGTTGGGATCCGAGATTGACGACCGATTTCAAGAATGCCCCTGCTCCGCTTGACGAGCCAAAGTTGGAATACTATGGCATCAAGAAGGACACGAGAAAGTTGGCGGAAGTCCTCGGCAGTGATAACAACGTTGACAGATGGCTTTCTGAGAGCTTCAAGTTCAAGTTGCAAGAAGATTTGTTGGGCAAAGCTACCAAGCTCCATGGGAAACTTGCGTACAAAGAGAACTCCATCTCGTCGAAGAAAGTGGAAGACTTGGCTGGCTTGCACGATCTGGTCATCGATTCCGCGAAGAACGGGTACACTCTCACCCTCACCGCTTTCAACAACTTTGTCAGAAAGAAGCTTGGAATCAAAGGAAGCCTGTACAAACCAGCTTACGAGTCTTGGATGCAGTCTGCAGCGGACAGTAATGATGGTCGCTTGGAACCCAACCTCAGACATATCATCGATTACCTACTGTTCGAAGTTGTGAACCCTCGAATCGAGCAACTCAACAAAGATTGCCAGGTCAAGCTTGCCGATGCAGATAGCCACGACGAGGACTTGGTCAAGCCATACAGTGACAGAAAAGCAGACATTGATCCAATCATTGTCGATGTCCTCAGACGGATGAAGGCCGATCTGGCCAAAGTCAATTCCATTGGTAACTCCGCAGAGAAGATGACGAAAGAGCTGTATGCTCTACAGGCTAGTCGTGTTCTCGAAGCATACACGGCAGTCCAGCCCATCCACACCGAAGATCGTGTCGTCCAGGAATGGCTCAAACGGACGACGCCGAACTCGCCAAACACCTGGGAACTCGTCAAAGCATCAGCCTTCTACTTGGATAAGCACCGAAACAGATTGACTTTGGCTTTCTTGGTCGCGGGCAAAGAGCTATGCTACATCAAAGCCATGGCTTCACCTGGCAGCAGGGTTGTCATTGATACACTTTATGCGACGTACAAGCCTCGCAAGGAGAAGAAGGCAATCAACAAGCGTCAAGCGCCATTGCCTATCACTGAGTCTTCAGAGTCGAGCGAAGAAGAGTTCTTCGATGCTCCTGGTTGATGAACATCGTGTCTTGTGGAGATTCGAAACATGTTGATCTGGCTCTCTGCCCTTGGTGTTCTGCGAGTACGACGAGACTGCGATTTTGGGAGATATGCCACATCACGGCGTGCTCCCGTACTGGACGACAACCCCAATGACTCGATGACCACAAGGATGCTTCCATCAAGATATCGGGATTCTTTCGAAAGTGTGCGCGGCAACTCAGTCAAAATCCGTTCACTTCCACTTCCACTTTCACATCTCAAATTCGCCTAATTTTCAACTACTTAAGGATCAATCTTCTTGAGACTTCCTCTTCTCTACATCTCACTCTGATAGCTGAGACAAGTTCGACCTGATACGTGGTTCCTCGAGGTTCAACGTCCAACCTCGAAGTTCGACCTCGAGTTTCCGTCTTCGAAGGTTGGCTTCAGCCCATACCCAACCCGCTTCTGTTCCGCACTCACCTCCTTAGTGGGAGACAACGGTCCGATCATGGATCAACTGCAACCTACACCTTCGCTCAACAAACGCCAGCGTCCTGAGCCAGAGAACAACAATTCGACCTTGGAGCCTTCAACCAAGAGAGTCAAGATACTCCAACCAGCACGCTTTCCATCTTTGGAGCCGGCAGAGCAGAACCGGATCCTCGACACTATGCCCGAGGCCGAACATCTTCCATGGCTCTCTGAATCCGACAAGTCGGGCATTGAACGTCTGGGATTCGATGTTCCTGTCAAGAATCCCACCGCCGCTGCCACCAGGTACCAGTTCTTCGTCCCCTTTATCCTGGTCGAGGCCAATCTCGAAGTCACTCAGACCTATGATCACTGGTGCGAGTTATTCGATACTATCTGTGACCCGTCCGGGACCACTAAGCATCAAGGTTGCGGTTCATAACGATCAACACACGACGACATGAAACAACCAAATTGCGCCCTCCCCGTGTGCTAAATTCCGTCACCTCCAGCCATCTCCCCACAGCCCCATGCCCGGAGTTATCTGGACTGTAGAAATGCACGATATTTTCAAGATTTACTCTAGTCGTCCGCAGAGAGGCGCTGAGTATTACACTCTCAGTGGAGGGCTGCACTGATCTTAAAAACATTGTGCGTTTCTACACGGTGCGCGTGACAGAGTTTAGCACACGGGGAGGGGGCATACAAATGGAAACGAGTCATGCACGTACACAGTTCCACTTGAAAAGCCGACATGTGGTGATATACAAATACTAAAGTCACAGATATAACAGTCTTCGAAGCGTGGTTGAATATTATTTCATTGCATTTCATTGCTAAACTTGATGTTGTATAGCAAATCATATCTCATAAACGCATACATGATGTACGGATTTCCATCTTCGTTCATATCATTGGATGTCTCTGTTTTTACTTCTTATCACCAGTGTCGTGGATGGCGTTGGGAACGGCACGCTCGACCTTCTCGGGAAGAGCCTCTTGCAGGGCCTGGGGGACCTTGCTGTCACCGACGGCGTGGCTGACTTTGCCGGTTTGCTTGTTTGAGCCGGTGTCGTGGACGGAATCGGGGAGTTCGTGCTCGAGCTTCGCGGGAGCCTGTGAAGAGGAAAGAGAGAATTAGTCAGAAAGAATGACAGGAGAAGAGAAGGAATGGTGAGTGATGTATCACCTTCTCTTGGATCTTGCCGGGGACGGAAGAGTCGGTGGCGTGGGAAACACCTTGGCCGCGTTCGTTCTGCATATTGATGGGATTTGTGGTTTGTGTTGTTTTGAGTTTGGATTGAAGATGAAGGTTGTAGTGATGGATTTGCAAAGGTGAAAATGATGGTCTTACAGAGCTCTATATAAGCTACTTACGCCTCTGAACATTTGGTAGCTGTCATGGAAAGAGCTTCCATCATGGCGGGGCGCAGCTCAACTCATGACGTTTGGCGGGGTAATCGAAGAAGAAGGGGTCCCCGTTCTGCCCCTCTACGCTAACCTAACCTACAATGTGGACGGGTCATAACAGTATCTCCTGACTGTGCCTGACGCTTTTCCAACATCAATATGACGATCGGGTTGCGGACTCGGGATGATGGGCGACCCGAGATATAGGCTGCCATTATTTCACTGCCAGAATTGCTGCGTGGCTAGACACGTAAAACGGCTTTTGTATCATCTTGCTGTCCGATGTACGGGGTACGAGAAGAACGTCACTGTTATGTTTGCAGGTTCTGCGTGTGTGTTGCGATTGAGGATGGATGGAAATGCTCTCTTGCGGGTGTTCAAGGGTGCAAGGTTAAGTTTGCAAGACCTGCCATGCCTCTTTTGACTTAATACAGCATTGAGCTTTTTAAGAACAAAGGATGCCGTTGACTTCAAGTGGTTGCAGAAGATTATATCCAACTTGAAGTCTTTTGATAGCTCTTGTAGGCTTGCTCCTACAAGACACATCTGACTGTTGAGAAACCGCAGTATTCCTACCATGTCGACCGTAAGCAGGGCAACCCTGGAATGCTTTTGTGCTCACAAATCCAGCTGCCTCGTACAGTCCAAATGTGTAGGGTCTGTCCAAAGGTTGAAGGAGCTCAGGGAAGCCTAGATTTCATGGAAAATCAGGTTGCACTTGAGCGCATGGCTGTCTCTAGTAGTTCGAGAGGTTGGATGATTGTTTTCGCGATTTCCACGTCTTCAGTCTGCCGCAGAACAGTCTTTGCATGTACAGGGACTTCGCAAAGACGATTTGGTCTGTTGCACTCTGAATGATTCGCAGGAGATCCTCAAACCACTATTGCACTGTTGACATTGTCATTAGCAAGAGCATACTCGGCCGAACGAAAGATGATTCTGAGCGAAACATTCGCGTCAACTTCGGTCCGAGATGTTCCGACCTCGTTGAGTTGCGGAAAAGCGGAAAAGCACCTTCACTGGCTTCGGGCTTCGCGACAAGCTCTCCGACCTCGACACATTCTGGATGTCTGATTCTCTTGCGGGAAATACAACAATACGCGTCAAACGCGTCTGCAGACGGCAGCTGGCTTCTTGTTCCACGATCCAGTATGGAGCTGGAGGTATGAGTGCGAGCAGAAAGAGGAGACGATCTGCGAAAACACCATCCTATTCATTCTCCTCAATCAATCATCCCACAGTAACCTAGGAAATGCTCTGGAACCTGATGGGGAATACTGGACATGCCACCTTATATTCGACACTGGCTACAAATCAAACAAGTATCAAGCCCGGAGCGCCCTTTCATAACTTCGTATCAAGGACCTAAACAACACCCAATCCTCAAAGCACATGCTTGAACAGTGGAGAGCTATCTCCCATGTCGAACAATTCTTCATCCGAATACTTCGTCTTCGCCTCCTCCGCAATCTTCGCCTTCTGCTTGTTAGCATAAATATAGCTCCATTCAAGGAACAGTGCAACGATCAACCCAGTAGCTCCAAAGGCCAGACTAAGTCCAAAGCCCGTATAGTATTTGGGCTTCTCAGATTCCAGATACATGAAACTTCCAATGATGCCACCGATGTTGCCAACGCCATTGTTCAGAGCGATACCAATTACACGGCGAGAGGATGGGGCAAGGTTGTTGGCATTCCAGGAGGCGGCGGCGGCTTGTATGGGATAGATGCCTATGACGGCTAGGACGACGGCGAAGTAGGCGACGCCCTTCTTCTCTGCGAGGGCGCCGTTGAGGGAGATGATCACTGAGTAGGCGACTACGACGATAGCCATAGGGGTGACGACGAATGGCATGCGGCGATAGAAGCGATCAGAGACTTTTGCAAAACAAACGGCGGAAATTGCGGCGGCGACATATGGGGGTGCGGAGAGGAGTTGTGCGACTGTTGTGGTGAAGCCCATGGATTTCGTAATGGTAGGTAGGGTGAACTTGATGCCTGTTTGGTGGTCAAGTCAGCATGGACTCATGAGTTTGATGAAAGATGAGACTTACCATAGGAAAGGGCGGATTGGCAGAACAGGAAGTAGGCCTGTACATATACTCTCCAGTTCTTGAGCACCATCTTAAGATCTCTCATCTTAACGCTGGTCTCTGCCTGGAATGATCCACCTTGCTTGATGAACATTGACAGCTCGAGGAAGCGAATCTCCTCGGGTCTGAGCCAGCGGGATGAAAGGGCAGGCGTGTCGATAAGAAGGAAGAAGCATCCGATGCCGACCAGTGTTCCTTATGGATGGAGTGACTTTAGAGCTCCATGGATTTACTCCATAGATAATCCATAGAGTAGAATTAGCTATGATAATGTTGCTCCATCTACAGAGTAGAGTCGGCGGGTCGTCGTTCCATGGATTCTATAGAGTCAGAGCTTGGCGCCCTCTGATTGGTTAGATTAGCCCTACTATTACCCCATTAGGCTAGATCTGATGATCAAGATAAGCCGGCTACTTCCGACCGTCCCCTAAGCGCTTAGCTTCTTATCCCCCTAACAATAACGTAGCTTTTACCTTTTCTAGCACTATACGCGCTACGCTACTAGACTACTATACTACTATAATTTATTGCTAGTTTCGCTTTCCTAACGATGATACACGCTACGGCGCTTACGAACTACGCAATAATAGAAGAAATCCGTCTATAAATGGTTAAGAGTACGCTACTCTAACTTCGACTATAATAACCTATCTAAGTCGCGTTTTTCGATTAGAATGTCCGCCTAGACGACCCTTAATATGTCTTCTAACCTTGTTCCTTTAACATACCCTCGCTCTAAGGCATCTATGCCGACCTTAAATGTCCCTAGCAATAACGCTAACGCTAGAGGAAATGACCCTCCTACTAACTAAGAGTATTACTCTAGCCTCGACTAGAACTTAGTATAGGGTCCTTATAGTCCTGCCTTCGATGGCTAAGGTACTATACGCTCTCCTATCTAGAAGCATAGCTAGAGGATTGTTAACATATATACTAATTATCCCTTCTAGCTCTACTAGCTCTACTATAAAATAAGACGTCTATTTAAGGTCTTCTCGGTTAAGAAGGGGACTACTAGCGCTAGAGATTACCTCGTTAACGTATATAGCATTATCGACAAGAAGAGACTACTAGATGTCTACCTTAGTAATAGCAATAATAGTAAGCAGCCTCCCTTAGTTACGCTAACCTATTTAACTAGTCTAGACCGTTACTATAAGCGCTTTAATCTAGTCGAGTTCTACGCTCTCCTTCTATAATTTATTATATACGATAACTACGCCTTCTTAGTCGCTAAGTCCGAGTCTTTTAAGAAGCTTCTAAGCTATCTTTAACTATTAATTATTTAGCGTAGCTATCTCCTAAATAGCAACACTATTAAGAGGTAGATCGACATTAGCTATAATAATAGTCTACCCTTCGTCGAAGCTAAGCTCCGTAGTAGTATTAGTAAGATCTATTGCTCCTTTAATATATAGTCCTCTCGCTATAAAGTCTCCTTTAACGGTATCTACGCTTACTTCTACGACGCTACTAGTATCTATAAGAGCCTTCTTATTGCTCTCCCTCGATAGGTAGGTTACTACTCTAGTAGTAATATTGCTAATACCTTGCTCGAGACGTTTAAGTCCTTTAGTATCGAGCTATACTAAGTCGGTTACTTTATGTCTAATAACGCCTTACTAAACGATACCTATATCTAAGACCTCGCTAATACCCTTAGGTTTAACTATAATAAGCGTAGGGTTTGTTACGCCAGTTATATTGTTAACCTCGTCGCTTATGCTATCCTATAGGGTAAGGATAAGGAAGCTATAGAGCCGACTAATAAGGAGGAGGAGGATCTATTAAGCATAACCTAAACTATCTCTAAGCTAGAGAAGTAGAGGAAGCGAGGCCCTCCTAGTAAGCTACATAACGTAATTAAGTTTATTACTACTTCTCCTTTATAAAGGGAACACTTTAAGCGTAAGCAGAGGGAACTATAACTACTAGATTATAAGCTTATTTAAGATAACGAGACGCGCTAGAACTCGGCCTTCTACTTATATTAAAGAGCTATCGAGCAACGACTAGTAATTAGTAGTATTCTTAACTCTTAAATAGATAAATGGAATAAGCGCTTACGTAATGCTAGAAATCCTATAGAGCTTAAGGCTCCCTCTATTATTAACGACTACTTAACTATAGATAACTAGAGTGCTATTATCGAGCTTATAGACATCCTTAAACCGCTAGAGGAAGTTATAAAGCGTCTATAAGGCTATAGCTCCGGCAGTAGCTATAGATGTATATAGTAGACTATCCCTTATATAGAAGCTCTATTTAATTACTTTAAACGTCTCCGCGCACACTATAAGCCTACCCCTCTAAGCTAGAGCCTTAACATTACTATTAAAGAGTCCTAAGACCTTTTAGAAAGACCGATATCCGATAAGAGTTAAGAGCTAGGTAGATCTGTCCAAATTTTAGGCAAAGTTAGTAGAAAATCGGGTAGAGTTAGTACAAAGTCGGGTAGAGGAAAGAAATTAGTTTAGAATAAGTTAGTAGCGACGGTGGCCTCTACCCTTAATACACTACCCCTCTTTTAACCTTCTTAGCCTTCTTAAGCATTAGTATTGTCGTAACTACTGCCTAAGATACCTAAGGAATAAGAGACTCGACTAGCTAACTAGCTCCTCTACACTAATATTAACCTTAGATAGGGTAAGCTTAACAAGTATTATAGCCTTATAGACCTCTTAGCTATATACGTTACCTCCCTTATGCTCTATCTAGCATATAAATGGAAGTAGCTTAAGAAGGCGTAGTTAAGTAAGCCTAAGTAGATTACTACTACTAAGCACCGTGTTACTAACCTCTAGTCTACCTACTTAAGTCTTCCTATCTAACGGTCTAAACTAGCGAATAAGCGAAGGGAAACTAACTTATTATAGGGCGACTATAGTAACGACGAAGAGGAGGTTAATAGTAACGAGTATCTTACTTAGATTGCTCTACCTTAGGAAAAGTTAGTATATTAACTACTAGATTATTAGACTACCCTATTAGTCCGTCGCTAATACCCTTACCTCTCTACCCTCGCTATTAACGTACTCTCTATTCCTACTATGTCTAATAATCTAAAGAGAACCTTTAGTTTGACTACTCTTATAGTTACCGCGCACTAGAGCTAGCTTAACCCTATAGCAATTAGTTAGACCTAGTGCCTTAAGAACTAGCTTAAGAGGGGGGTTATAATAGACGGTAAGTTTAGTAAGGCTACCGAATAAGTAGAGGGGGTTAAGCAAGTAACTATATAAGAGGGTAAGGACGTTAATGTTATATAAGGCTTTTATAAAGTTTTCTAAAGTGCGCCTAAACGCTATATTTCTATGCCTAAGGCAGTTCCTAGACCACTACTTTGCCCTCCTACTACCTTCCTTTTTCGGCCATTTACTCTATAGAATCTATAGAGCGACTAGAGCTCTATAGAGTAGAGTAGAACAGTCGAAAAAAGCACTCTATTTATATAGAGTAGAGTGGAATTAAGGCTAACTCTACTCTACTCCATCTATAAGGAACACTAATGCCGACATAGACTATTACTAGTCCCTTAAGAATAAAGATCTATCGCTAGCCTTCGTAGCCGCCTGTTCTATCCATTTAAGCGATACTAGCTGCTAGTAGGCCGGAGAAGGCGCTAGATAAAGCGCTCATGTAATAGAAGTAGGAGATACGGGTGGCCAAGTTCTTAGGCATGTACTAGTAGGAGTAGAGATAGATGGCGGCTAGGAAGAATCTAGCTCTAGAGGATGGTTAGTATGATGTTCCATCGCTGTGCACTGACTTGATGTTCTTACTCGAAAATGCCCAACAATATTCTTACAACCATCAGACCGGCAAAGTTCCTGACAAGGCCGGTACAAGTCATGATGATTCCCCAGCTCGTGACGAGGATTCCCAGATAGTACGAAGGACGCTTGAACTTCTTAAGAAGAATGTTGCTAGGAACTTCACAGAGGACGTAAGGAATGAAGACTGACATCGTACATCAGTTCAGAAAAACGGAGGTGGAGTTTGTAACTTACAGATTGATAAGACGATGTTATACTGCACGCCAGTCATACCAAGGTCTTCAATCATGCCTTCGATCTTTGCATTTCCGATGTTCGCGCGGTCGATGTGAGCCATCAAGTACAATACAGACAGCATAGGAACCAGACGAAGGTCCACCTGAACGCGATGTTAGCCATGTTGATCAAATGAACGGTGTGTAACTGGTTCGCACTTTACGGAATGTCTTCTTGCGGTCTGCCTCTGAGTAGTTTGTGAAGAACTCTGCATCGTCGGGATCAAGGCCCAGTACGCGGAAAGACTCAATCTCAGTCACTACTGGAGCGGATTCGATGTGCATCGCCTCATCGTCCAACTTCTTCTTCTCAAGTGAGTTCCTGAACGACATGGCTGTAGTGAGCGAGTCAAGAGTGGTACGCCGTTATGTCTCAATCGTTCCAGAGTCTCTGCAATTTGAGGACCGTCGTAGATATGGTCCTTTTATGTCGAGATAGCGCCGCCGGATATGCAAGGCTTGTTCGACCAAGACGTGGGGTGCGGGGTCAGAGACATGGGGTACATCTTGCCCTACTGCAGATCAAGTCTTGTCCATACCATATTGCGCGGGGTGAGCCAAGCGGTTCTCTTGGTATTTGGGTCATCTGCGTGGTTGCAGAATGGAGGGATTGACGGAAAACCATGCGGATAAGTGTGTCGAGGATATCCATATCCGCCAGCTGGATAGAATCGCCTCGCCAATTCGATAATGAAGTTTGCAAAAAAGCCAGTGATAACGGGCAACCCGTGGATTCCTTCTGCATTTTCTATATTTGTCTACTTCATCTTGCTTGGAAGAATGGGCTTGCTTCCCTTAACCCAATCGATAGTTACACCAGACCACTTTGTCAAAGCAACATCCTCAGGCCCGTGGACCTGCCTCAATTCCACCTTCTCACCCTCGAAATGCGATCCAGAGAGGAATGTGTGAGGAAAGCCATGGTTGAAGGGGTAAGCCTGCTCAATCTCGTGGATATCCTCGGGGCTCAACTCTATTGCTAGTGCCTCGATGTTGCTGGATAGATGCTCCGCCTTCGTGGAACCGATAATCGGGAACACGTAGGTTGTCTTGTGCATTAGATATGCCACAGCGATCTGGTAGAGGGTGTTGCCCTTGCGTTCTGCAACCTTCTCGAGCACAGCCGAGACGTCCCGATCTTTTTGTGTGATGGGAATGCCACGCGTGCCTTGCTCCATCTTGGCCAGAACATCCTTTGTCTTAAACCTTCCCTCACCGACCGGGCCCCAAGGAGCGAGACCCATTCCTTCCTCGGGGGATGATTTCGCGCTCAAAGTCGCGGACTCCTGCGTTCCATAGACCTTGGTACAGCACGAAAGGCCTCAGGCCATGATCACGGGCGTACTGGTTTGCCTTTGAAACAATCCAGGCTGGGGTGTCCGAGACTCCCAAGTACAAGACTTTACCGGCGACCACCAGATCGTTGAGGCTGTGCATGACTTCCACGATGTTGGCCGATGAGTCCCAATCATGCAGGTACAGGATGTCGACATAACTCGTCTGCAACTTTCTCAAACTAGCTTCGAGGGACATCTTCATGCTCTTCGTGCCGTTGCCCGAGAAGTTTGCTTGAATTCTGTTTGGCTCACCCCGCATGTATCCGCCGGTGAACTTGGTGGCGATGACCATCTCGTCGCGGTTGTCGTTGTCGACCATCCACTGACCCAATCGCCTCTCGGACTCGCCGTTTTGGTACCTACAAGCATAGAAGCATTAGCCTCCATTATTCTAGGCAATGGAACGGAAGCAATAGTTGTGTCATGCCGCAGACAACTCACTCTGGAGCGCACTTACCCGTTAGCAGTATCGATGAAGTTGCCACCAGCTTTGTAGAAAGCATCGAGAATGGCTGTCGACTCTTCGAGAGTAGTTTTGCCATGAAGAGCTCTGCCGGCACCGTCGCCAAAGGTCATCGCTCCAAGACATAGAGGGGAGACCCGAACGCTGGCATTAGGTGCCAACTGACGGTAACGGGCGAGGAGTGATTTTGGTGCAGACATGATGATGATGATGATCGATCAAGTGGTACTAATGAGGCGAACGCGAGTTGTGATGCCACAGTGTATATAGACTGGACAAGGATCGAACCTATATACCACGAACCTTTGTCTTAGGCGTGTCGGAGGTAACGTTTGGTTCGGTCTTGTGACGGGCTTAAGGCCTAACACCGGAGTGAACGCCTTCGCTCATATACACCTCGCGATTAACGCCGTGTCCTTATGGCCGTGAAAATGCACCCTTCCTGGTTGTACGACTTCGGGATGAACGCCCCGGCGGATCTCCAAGAGAACTATTCAAAGGGCGAGATAGTCGGCTGGCTTCTGGACCTCTGTGCTGTCAAGTCATAAAAGCAACCTCCCAGCTTGCTAGATCCGCTCACTTGTTTACATCGTGGGAACATATGCCTTGTCATCGATCACAGCCATGTCACCGTGACGACTGCCGGTTCTCACAGGGCAATACCTTTCCTATTCTTCGCGCAAGCCCTCGTAGTTCGTCCTGCGATGCGCTGTCAAATTGACATCCTAGCCATCTTGTGCATCAGCACTTTCCACAGCCTTCTCGAGAATCCATCTCATGCGCTAACAACCGAGCAGGATGCGTCTTCTGCAAACAGCGAAGGATAAAATGCGATCAGAATCGACCAAATTGCCTTAATTGCCACAAAAGAGGTCGCGCGTGCCAGTACGAAATTTCCAAACCTGTATTCGAGTTTCGTGATTTTCGCCGAATGACACCTAGTCCTGAACGGATACCGAATGCAATTGTGGTCACTGAAGAGCTTCGTCGGTCCGTCGAGTACTTTTGTGTCAAAGGTCTTCCTATCTTGAGGCGCTGTCAACCTTCTCCGTTGTGGGATTACCTTGTCGCGCAACTTCTTGATGCCGGACCAAGCGTGAGATATATCGCAGCTGCGATGGGAGTACAGCAGCGCATTTTGGACCAGGGAGATGCGGCTGTAGACCGAAACACCGATCTCCAAGATCAGGCATATCGACTGTACGCAGGCGCCATCTCATCGTTTCGTCGGTCCATTGAAGAAATCTGCGAGTCTCGTGAATTGCAAATTCCGCTCGGTTGTTTGTTGATGGTCATTCTCGAGTCAATCAGAGGCTCCCCAGACCGTCTACTTATCCATTTACGGTGTGGCCTTTCCATACTTCATAATCGCACAGGAGATGCAGCACGGGAGTTTCGAGAAGTGTCGAAGCTACTCCGGCAATATGCAGTGAACGCCACTGTTTTCAATCCCACTTCCGCCATCGCCCAAGCGGTGCAGGTACTATTGGCTGCGCTACCTACAGATGATATTCATCTGGATCCTGTAGCTCAGGTCTCACAACTGGTCTCCAACCTCTCGCGCGCACTGAGCGAAGTCATTAGTCCGGCACTTGCCAATCTCAAAGTGGCAGTATCGCTAACTCCCTTTGATTTGATCAATCGTCTAAGCAAGCAGCAGCAAGATGCTGAGCAAGTCATTGATTCTTGTTTGGCTGCTTGTGCGAATGGGAGGAATTTGTCTACATATGGCTTTGCAAAAGCACGATGTATTATGGTCAAGATTTATCTGATGTGTGCGTGGACTGGGTGGCAAACGGACTACGACGCCGCCGTGGATCTCTTCCGCAAGGTCGTCGACATTGAAGAAAAGTCTCTAATGATGTTGTGCGCTAATACTGGCGACGAAGAGTATAGTAATGCTCGTGCAGCCTTCTCTGTGGGGCTGTCTGCACAAGTCACGCTGATGCAGGTCATACATCAATGCCGCGATACTGACACTCGATTTCGAGCTCTTAAGCTCGTAGCGCAGTGCCCACGGTTCGAGGGGGTGTACGATACCGCCCTTTCAGTGGCCATTTGTCGTGCCATGATTGAGTTTGAAGGGCTTTCTTGTCACTTTGCTGATGGTATCATTCCAGAGCATCGTCGTATTCACCATTACAATCTGATTACAGAAAGCGAGGGGCTGGGCGACTGGGCAGGGGTACGATTCTATTGTCGTGACATTGATAGTAACAACTTTGTTACTCATGATGTAAGACTCAGAATGGTCTAACGTTAACGTCCATACGATTGCCAGACGACTTTACTGGTAGCGTAACATGTGCTGCCGCGTATTTGGCCTTTGCTACTGCTGCCTGGAAGAAACTACAAGCTGCTTACCTGCGCGGGGCAACCGCATTACACTTGGCGATAAGAAGCGGGCTTCGGGTCGATACCCTTCCGCCTCACCATAAGTTGAACGATACTACATGAAGTGCACAGCGTTGCCAGTGGTGTCATTCTACCATTTACACCTCCTAAAGTCTTTTGCAGGTTCTCCCACAAAGCGCAAAGTCACCACATCGCTCTAGCCACAATCCAGACCAAGCCTCACCTCTTTGTTGACATCATGTCGCAACCCAAACGTACAGTTCTCATCAGCGGCTGCTCAGATGGCGGCATGGGTGCCGAACTCGCCAAGGTGCTTCACGAACAAGGCCTTCACGTCTATGCAACCGCTCGCGACACTTCCAAGATGGCCAGCCTATCCGCTTTAGGTATTGAAACGCTAACTCTGGACGTCCAATCCCAAGAGTCCATCGAAGCCTGTGCAAAACAAATCCCTAACCTCGACATACTCATCAACAATGCCGGAGCCCTGATGACAACAACTGTATCCGACATCTCCATCCCAGAAGCAAAGAAGATTTTCGACATCATGGTTTGGGGCAATATCGCCATGATCCAAGCGTTTCTGCCTCAGCTTGTCAAATCGAAGAAGGCGATGATAGTAAATCATACTTCTGTTGGAGTGCACCTTGCCATACCATTTCAATCGGTCTACAACGCTTCGAAAGCCGCCATGTCCATGTTTTCGGATGCCATGCGTCTGGAACTCGAAGCCTTCGATATCGCGGTCATCAATCTCAAAACCGGCGGTGTACGTACGCAAATCGCAACAAACGTGAGGGCCAAGGATCCTAAACTACCTGAAGGCTCATTGTATGCTCCTGCCAAAGAGGAAACTGAGAGTGCGCTGAGGGTTGATTGGTTGGGAGATCGCGGTGTTCCAGCTGAAGAGTGGGCGAAACAGGTCGCAAAAGAGTTGTTGAAGCAGACGCCGCCACAGACGATTTGGTTGGGTGAGTCTGCTACGCTCTTGAGGTATGCGAGTTCATTGCCAATGGCTTGGTTTGATGGGATGATCAAGAGGTTGACCGGTCTTGACAAGATACAGGCCATCTTGCAGAAGAAGTGATTCAGACCGATGTACCAGTTTCGTCCAGGTTTCCTGCAAGGTTGTGTAGAAAAGACTTCATCAAGATGTTTCCCGAGAGAATCAACGCAAGAGATACAGTCTCCTAGGCAGTGTGATCAAGCCTGTGCTGTAGAGAAACTCGTTGCGGCTTTGTGACGCAGGAAGAGTCTCAGACCAGTCTGGAAGTCGGAGATTATCGCCAGGTGTACTGGCTTGCGGCCTTTGTCATCTACGATATCGACATCTGCACCTTTTTCAAGCAAGAGCTGTAGAATGTTCTCCTGCCGCTTGTGGACAGTCATATGAAGAGCGGTGCTTCCTTCGCTGTTCCTTTCGTTGATGTCGACACCTTCTTCCAGGAGAATGCATACGATGCCTTCGTGTCCGCTTTCGATTGCCATATGCAGGAGAGATTGTTGAGGATCAAATGCAGGATAGGTGGTTGGTCCGACGGAGACCTGGGGCTGAGGCCGTCGTGATGGAATGAGTATTTTGGGTGTTGTGCTAGAATGTTCTTGCCGTGAAGCCGGAGGTGTTGTATCTGAAGGGGTTTGATGCAAGCTCGGGCGATGCTTATAGGATCCGTCAATGACTAGAGAATTCGACAAGTCATGTGAAGATCGTAGTTGCTCTGGAACCGGCGTTGAAGATGAATGCGAAGGAGCTTGACGGGTCTCATCGATGTCGGGAAGTGCAAAGGTTGATTGCTGATTAGGCCATGTGACTTCATGCTGCTCCTTGGGAAGCTGCTGGAGCTGATTGTCACGGAACAGAAGAGCAAGTTCGTGATCATCGAGCCAAGCGCAATCGTCACTAGCAGATCCATCCATATCTGCGGAGACGGACTGGTGGACTTGATCGTGCTCAGAGGAAGCACAACCAACCAAACTCTGTGAACCAGAAGTCAAGTCATCGAGATTGTCGAAGTCGAAGCCCAAGCTGGGAAGAGACGTGTTGAGGCTCAAGGTGAAGTTCTGTCCTAAACAGTCTTGAGAATGCATGCCGAAAACTGGCGTGGTCATTGGCTCGGACGATGAAGACGTGCTAGCATTTTGCTGTGGTACGGCCATCTCGTGAGCTGATATAGACGAAGGGGAGAGAAGTAAGTCGCATGACTCGTCATAACGTATGGGAGCACGAGCAACATGATTGATGGGGTGCGATGTAGTGGATAAAGCGTTTGGAATTGGAGCGAGCTGAGTGTGGGTTTCCGCCTCGCGTTCCTTCGCCTTCTTGACTGGGCGTGCATGAGTAGTGTTCCATTCGTCTCTCTACAGAAGTGTCACATACGACGGAAACGACGCTGGGCCTCGCGGTTCTGCTGGCGCCGACGCTCACAGAGGTCGTCTTGATAGGTTGGCGGACTGATCCGAGACATCACTCCCTCTGGTTCTCGCTCGTGGCCTTGGCCTTGTCCCTCTTCTTGTTCATCCTCTTCTTGCGCTTTGTCGTCTATTGTGGGATCCTCCTCGTGTCCCGTCTCTTCAGCATGGCGTCGCGCCCGTGATTGAAGTTCAGTGTCGGTCATGGCGCTCTTTCAGATGCAAGATGATGGTTACAGGACATTCGAGTCTCTGGGCATTGTTACAGCACGGAGTGATCTTCATGTTGTCGGAATCAATGCGCCAGGCCTTCGAGCGCGAAAGCCATCATTGTCGACCGCTGTGTCGCAACTGCCAAGAGATCGGAGCAAGCCGCCGCGACCGCGAATAACTTCGAGCCTCATCTTCGAAGGCTTCTTTCCTGAAAACTGTTCTTCATGCTGGCGCCTGGATCTCAAGACTCGCACGTATTCAAGCAGGCAAATGCTTCATCCATCGGATTTGTCAGGCATAGTGATCCTACAAAACATTCCGTTGAAACTGTGCAGAGTAAGATGACGTCAGATTACTCCGTATTCACCTAGCAATTAGCTCGTATACCATAATCTGCGTTCAGCTTAGCAATGTTGAAAGTCAGGACAGACATTTTGAGAATGGTGTGTTTCGACCAAGGCCACCTTTGAAACAGGTATAAGTACAATGTCATGGACGCTCCCAAAGCGGAGTATCGCATTCCGAATTATCATCTAACACACAGAGCAACCACCTCAGCTTGCGAGCCCGATCAATATCGTCTTCCTTTCAACATTTCCTCTGAACTTTTCTCAACATGATCGCCGTGACTACCGTTCTGGTTACCGGTGCTAACAAGGTCAGCAGACCCAACTGATTAACTCCAGCATACGCTTACCATCTCATACAGGGCCTGGGTCGTGGCTTCGTACAGAAGTACCTCTCAAGACCAGACACCGTCGTTGTGGCCGCGGTTCGCAACCCAGAAAGCGAAGAATCCAAGGCACTCCTTAACCTCAACAAGGCCCAAGGCAGCAAACTTATCCTTGTAAAGATCGAGAGCGCCTCCGCAACCGATGCCCTTGAAGCCGTCGAGAGCATCAAGAAGCAAGGCGTGTCGCACCTCGACATTGTCATCGCCAATGCCGGCATCTTCAAGTCCGCGGCATTCCTCGAGGTTTCCAAGATGAAATCTTCAGACCTGCTCGAACATGTTGACATCAATGTCAATGGACCAGTCCGTCTTTTCCAGGCGACACTGCCCTTGCTCCACGCCAGCAGACAGCCCAAATTCATCGCCATCTCGTCTGGAGTTGGAACCATCGGTGGTGCTGAGTATATACCCTGGGCTGTGACTTCGTACGGCGCTTCAAAGGCCGCTCTCAACTTTCTTCTTCGCCGCATTCACATCGAGAACAAGGATCTCATTGCCATTGCGTTTCATCCTGGGTGAGCTACCACCTGCATGTCAACTTGAGCATCCGGAAGACATCATACTAATAATGCACAGTGCTGTCCAGACTGACGAAGGCAACAAGGCTGCCCAGTTCTTCGGCTTCGAAGCCGCCTTCACCAGCGTGGAAGATAGCGTTGACGGTATCGTCGCAAAGGTATGCAGCGTCCTGAGCCTAACCCCATTTACTCGCCGGAGCCAAGGGCTGATCAAGTTCGATAGGTCGATGCCGCTACACGTGAGGATACCTCTGGTAGATTCCTCGCCTTCGACAACACCCCTCTTGTTTGGTAGAGTGTGGGATAAAGGTAAGTGTTCCAAGTGAGTCGAATCAGATAAGGGGTTAATCAGCGTGGGATGAGATGCGTAGCATAGTCTGATGATCCACACTCGATGTCTCTTAGAGCGTTTTGCAAAAGAGAAATTTCATGTAAGCTGTGTCTATCCTAGGGGTTCGTTTTCTTCTGATTGGTATATATAATCATATGCGCAAGTTTCGCTCATGCGATATGATTGTGGAAGAAATCCACAAGGTCGAAGAAGCTGCGCTTATAGTGTCTCTCAAACTTCCCACTCGTACGATTGACAGTCTGCAACCCATACTGATTCTCATACGATCCGAATTCATTGTTGTCGACGAAACTCCACGCCAGCGCACCAATGACTTTCACGCCGTCAAGGTACATGGCTTTCAAAGTCTCTGTCAAGAATGCATGGAAGTATAACGTCCTTTCCAAATCATAGCGCTGCTCGGGCAATGTCTTTTCTGCGTCTTTGAAAGGGTTGAAGCCGAATTCTGTAATCATGATTCCGCCGGCAGGCTGGAAGGTCTTCCAGACATAGCCGAGTTGCTGGCGGACGTACTGAGGCGCGATGTATGCGTAGTCGTTCGACTTTTGTCCGAACTGCCAACCATTTTGCTGAATGCCATTTTGTGTGAGGTTGGCGCAGTAAGGGAAGAGAGTGTGGCTGGAGTTGTTGATACACGAGGCCAGGCCATCGTCAGGGGCAGAAGCGAGCTGAGAAACGTAAGGGTCGAATGCCCAGAAGTCAACCGAGCCCTTGATAGAGTCGATCTGCTGAGGAGTCAAGGCAGTGAGATTGACGGCTGTATTGAGCACGCTGGAGGGATATTGTTTTCCGAGGAAGAGAGGATTGCCCCAGACTCCGAGGATGAAATCTTGATACCTCAAGGCAGCGGCGACGTCGTCTTTGTTGGCTGGGTCTCGAGGGACAGCAAGGTTGTTGGCAAACTTGACAGTCACTTTGCCCGTACCCTTCAAAGTCTGCTTGTACCACCTGTAGATGGCGGAATGAAGGAGCAAAAGATTTGTGTTGGCTTGATATGTGTCGTATTGGAGGTTTATGCCGGTGTTGATCTCATTGAAAGTGACCCAGTAAGGCACTCGGTCGGCGTATCTCGTCATTACTTGCTTGGCATAATACAAGTAATCCGCTGTCAAAGATGTGGCGTTGTCGTAGTCGACCGAGGGAGGCGTGTCGGCATGAACAAGAGTCACAATCGGCTTGATGCCGTACTGCAAACACGTGTTGATAACATCGTCGTAGTGATCCAAGCCTTGTTGGTTGATAGGAGTGTTGGCATTGCCAAAGGGTACGATGCGACTCCAGGAGATGGAGAAAGAGTAGTAGGGCACACCCATAGCAGCCAAGCGAGCGATGTCCTGCTTGTACAGGTAGTAGTTCATGTCTGTCACGGCAGAGTCGTTTTGACCGGCCAAAGCTGGTATTTTCTGGTTGCCGAAGATGTCTAAACCGCCAGGGCCACGACCTTCTTGCTGCAAGGCTCCTTCGATCTGCCATGCACTGCCAGCGACTCCCCAGACAAAGTCCTTGTCAAACTTCATCGAGGCAGAGCTCGTTTCGAAAGGGAGGGCGGGAGGGAAGACGAGCTCGCTGGTTGCGACGGGTGTCGGGGAAACAGTGGTTGTGAAAGGTACGGTATGCAGGTAGCTATACCCAGCCCAAAGAGCGGCATAAGCGCTTTGTCCATATCTTCCATCTGAGGTGGCTGAGGGGTTTAGAGAGTAGGTCGTGTACGTGATGCCCGATGGCAGCAGACTCTTCGCCTTCGAATACGGTGGTGCGAAGGCGCTTTGGTACTTGACGGGCGATGCGTTCGGGGTCGCGTACCGATCACTGGTGACTTGAGTGTAGCTGAATGCTGTGTCGCTTGCAACAGAAGAAGTCGAGGTGCTCTGGAATTGGTCAGCTCCTAAAAGGGTCCATGCAATAGGCCTCTGTACCGAACTCTGTTTCTTAGCATCAGGTCCTGGATGAGCTGCGACTGATGTGCCTAGGCCGAAGACAGCCACGGCTGATATGGTCAACACTTCCAGACGCATGATTTGGCAATCGAGTGTTTAAGTATTGGATGTTATCACTGCCTTGGCTGACGGGAATGCTCCTGATTTATACTGCTCGGTACATCATCCATCGGCAGTTGAAGCTGTGGAAGAAGATTGTGATCTCGTAACTGTTGAAGCTAAGAGTCCAGGTTACATGCATGAGCAGCATGAAAGTCTGTTTGCATGGGCTCTGTCTCCTCTTTCGAAGCTCCCCACATCGACTGCATGTTCCAGTGTGGAGAGAAGCGGGGTGTGATGACAGGCACAAAGCGCCCTTTACCATGCCCTAAAGCCCGTGTACCGAGGGTGACTATCCACTCGCATGAATCTTATGGCGCAGTTCCATCTTGCAGCTCTCGAAATGGCAGAATCGTCTTGGTTCCGACACCGAGGATTCTCAGCCAACGTCAAAAGCCTCGAGATCTGCGACTGAAGTGATGAGTGGACGAAATCCAGTCTGACGTATAAGCGGTGCCTCGACGAATTCTGAGGTGGTGAGAAATGTTTTCGTGCGCAAGGCGCTCTTCTTGAGTTGGAGTCCATGTCATGTCCCGAAGTGCGTTGTCTTCTTCGAGGAAAAGTGAAAGTGTGAGAGGTATGACGAAGGGTCGCCGTCGGCCGAAAGCGATTGCCAAGACCGTGTTTGCTTCTTTCCCTTCCCTCCGCAGTGTCCGCTCTGTTGACAACGACTTTTTGGCAAACATCATCCACTCAACCATTCCGACATGCTCTAGCGGTCATGGATGATTGTTTCCATTGACTAAAATCAAATGATAACACAACAAGGTGCATCTCAGTCACGACATCTCGCCAACAGTGCTGCAGCGCTGCGCCTTCTGCGAATCTCTCCATCAAGACCGACTTGGCCGCCGAAGAAATACACTCAAGCTTCGCCAATGCTGGCGGTGCTGAACGCTCTACTTGCCATGGCCAACGTTAGAGACGGCCCTTTTACCAAACCGTGTCAATCAGATATACTTTCTTGACACCTCAACGTGGCCTGCATCAACCGCCTTCAGTTAAACATCTCGACCATCTGCGTCAACGTGCTACTTGGCACAGAGCCATGTGCACCACGCTACGGTCTTGATGCGCCGTTTGATATCTCTTGTCCTTCCTTGTCCTCAACTGTTTAGACCTTTGGCCCTTGCGTATCGCTTTTCTCGGACCGGCGTCATCACGGTATGGCCGTAGCTACATTGATGATATCAGGACCTTGATGCAAGAGCTCAGGTATAAGAGGTAGGTGAAAGCTTTCTGCATGTCCTCATCAATCACCACCAGTACCCCTGATCACCATGTTCTCTCTTCTGTTGGCTTGCGTTGCCATTCCTCTCGCTCTCGCAGCCCCCACTAGATCCTCCAACACCACTCTGGAGGGCTCGTTTGATTATGTTATTGTCGGCGGTGGCTTGACTGGTCTAACTGTCGCAAGCCGACTCTCGGAGAACCCTTCCATCAGGGTGCTTGTCATCGAAGGTGGTCAAGACAACCACAACGACCCCCGAGTCTATGATGTCCGGACCTACGGCCAAGCGTTCGAGTCCGACCTTGATTACAACATGACTTCCACGCCCATCTCATGGAGAAACGGCACACAGCTTCCCATGGCTGCCGGCAAGACTCTTGGAGGTTCAGGCAGCATCAATGGTGCTAGTTGGACCAAGGGACCCAAGACACAGTATGATCTTCTTCCTCTTCTCATTGGCGACGAGTCATGGGGCTGGGACGGCTTGAATCAATACATGCTCGGTGCCGAACACTTCTATGCCCCTTCCAATGAGCTCAAGTCCAAGGGCGCCGACTTTGACGGCCACAAGCACGGTTTCAGCGGTCCCGTCAAGGTCTCTTTCGCTCAGGGAATGTTCGGCGGCATCAATCAGCCCGCTCTCAACGCTTCCGAGCAGGTCTGGGGGCTTGAGCATGTCGATGATGTGGCTTCTGGTATCGTGAACGGCGCAACCATCATCCCTAATATGGTACAGCCCGACGTCAGTCAGAACAGATCTTCCCCCTACACTGCATACATCCTCGGCGAACCTCAGTCTCGCGACAACCTCGTCATCTTGACCGGACACCGTGCTGTCGAGATCCGTTGGAACAACACTTGCACACAAGAAGAGCCTGAATGTGTGCTTACTGCTGACGGCGTATACTACCAAGCTTCTCGCGAGAGCGAGAGACTGTTCGTCAAAGCAAGTCGCGAAGTTCTCCTGGCTGCCGGCTCTATGCAAAGCCCTCAACTCCTTGAGCTCTCCGGTATCGGCGACCCTGCAGTCTTGAACAAGGCTGGTGTTTCAGTCAAGAAGTCTCTCATGGGTGTTGGCAAGAACCTTCAGGAGCAGACCAAGAACACGGTCACATACACACCAAAGTCCGACGACTTCGAAGGCTCCGGTCCATCATCCGCCATCGCGTTCCCCAACGTGCACCAGCTCCTTGGCAATGCATCCTCCGCCGTCCACGCAGAAACTCTTGCCGGCCTCGCCGAATACGCAGCCCAACTTGAAGCCCAAGGTCTCGTCGCCAGCGCCAATGCGACTCACCGAGTCCTGCAATACCAAGTCGAAAACCTGTTCAACAACAGCGAAGCCGCAGCCGAGATCTTCTTCACCCAAGCGCTAGCCACCGAAACCAGTGCAGCGACTGTTGGCGCAGATCTTTGGAACCTGATTGTACTCGCCAGAGGCACAATCCACATCTCCAGCAACGATTCTTTCGACTTGCCGACTGTTGAGCCATCATACTTTGGACATCCTCTGGACTTGAAGCTGCAGACATTGGCTACGAAGCAAGCACATGAGGTTTACAACACTGCACCTCTTGCTGAGATGATCAGTGATGTCACTCTGCCTGCTGAGGTGCCTAGCGACTATGCGGGCTGGGAGACATTTGTCAAGGATACGTTCACCTCTGTCTGGCACCCTATCGCAACGTTGAGTATGATGAAGGAGGAGTTTGGTGGTGTAGTCGACAACAAGCTGAAGGTGTATGGTATCAGCAACGTCAGATGTGTCGATGCGAGTGTGTTGCCTGTGCAATTGTCTGCGCATTTGAGTTCGAGCTTGTACGGGATTGCGGAGAAGGCAGCCGTTATGATTAGAGAGGACCAAGTTTGATGAAGTTATGAATGTTATGATGAGTGATGGAAGGTTAGAGAAATAGATAGATTCGAATAGATCAGAGTAATAATACGGCCATGCATACATACTCATATGTTTGTTCGAGTGATTACAAGATTGCGACGCCGTTGGGCGGACTTGCGACACCTCCGGGAACATGTATTGGCATACTGCTGAAGAAGAAGGAATACTTGTTCTTTTCCCTGCACTCTTTGGCCAGCCTATCCAAGTCGAAGATCTCGCCAATGGGAAGACCCCAACCAGCAAGCAGCCACTCATGCAGCAGATAATCGGTATTCTGGCACGGCCAAGCTTCGAAACTCGGTTGGTCACCAGCAACAGCAGCAAAGCCCTTCTGCCAGATCCATCTCACCGTCTTCTCTGACGACTCGATACCAATGGCAGGAGGTGGATATGTCTCGGAAAGCTTCGTCCTCGCCTGGGTGTCCAGGACATCATATGCGCCCGTCCATCCCGTGCGAATGAACAGAATATCGCCTTCCTTGAACTCGACAGCCTGTTTCGTCGCAATCTCCTCGAGTACATCAACAGTGATAGGTGTGGTCTGGAAACAAGACTCGACACTCCAGACCCCTTGATCTTCAGCCCAGCTCTTGTAATCCAACAACACACCTCTACCCACCACACCGCCATTCTCGACCCAAACGTGAATGCCATTCTTCTCCGACCCCAAGACATCCTCATTGGTGCAGTCGTTGTAATATCTCTTTTCCTTTTGGTAGCCGTAGTGTCTGAAACCATCCCATTGCGAAGAACTCTGCGTGTTGAAAGTGACCGTGTCGTCGTTTACGGAGCGAGGGGCTTTGTTGATGATGTTGTGACCGAACGCGACGCGGTTGAAACATGGAGGCGACATTTTGTTCAAGGGCCAGTCGACGGAGATGCGAGTGCCGTGCTCGATCTCTTTGGATGCGGCGGTGGTGTTGGCGGGGGTGAGGAGGTTCAGCATGCCGAGTTGGTCGTTGGTGCCCCAGAGACCCCATGCATTGCCGTGGGGGCCATCTTTGCGTAGGGGTAGAGAGTCGAAGGAAGGACGAGGTTTGGTCATGGTCAATTGGTGTTGGCGATGGGATGGATTTGTTGGAAGGGAGCTCGGCGCTGTTTTGTTGATCATGACGATGCGGGGTCGAGACCTCGCGCGACGGGGGTTTGTTTTCCCGAGCGGAAAAGGAAGCCGCTTTTCCGATCCGCTTGTTGTGCTCCTCACCCTGTTCTTGATTTGCCCATCTCTCTCGACGACGACAGCACGACTTGTCGCGCTTCCAAGATGCGCGAAGTACTCTTGGTACCTATACAGATGTTGTGTATCAATAACGTCAATGGGATTTCGGTCGTGGATGTTCATACGCTGGGGTTTCTTGTCAAGTACATTCTGACATGGAAAAATCCACACTTTCCGAATGGTTCACACGTAACAAGAGTGATGTTCAGACGTGAGACCCACTTGTCACAATTTATCGATCACCTTTTTCTCCCCTAAGTCAAGTTCTTGCAAAATGACATTTACATGAGTGGAAACTACACGCGAATCTGCTGTTGGAATAAAGTGCATGGCGTCAAGGACCCTCACCCAGCTTTACGGATGGCTTGTCTCCCGCAAGAGTCAAAGCACCCAGATCGTGGGGCGCCATATTACTCGACCGCTCGAGGCTCTGCGAAGACTGTTTGCGCCATCGACAAAACAAGACTGACGAGGCTTGCCATGCATCTCTTGCAGTGCTTGGATATTTGCAATGCGACATCTTGTTCGCTGCGTCTGTTTAAGCATCCTCCAGGCTTCAACCTGCTTGGTGTTGTGCTGTAGAGTTTCCGATTCGTCTGGACATGTCTCTGTCCCTTCATCGCACTCCTTCTCGTCCTTCGTCTCGACTCATACCTCTCCAACATGAGCGTCATCCCAACACACTCTCACCGCACACCATCAAATCAAGCCACATCCATCAACTTTCACCGGCTTCCTGACCGTTCCTGACCCGACGCACCCACAAAGGGACTGCCGGAGGTACGTCATTCCAGATCTCGTCCGATAAAGTTGGGACCCCGATCCTTTGAGACGATCCGGAAACGGGTTTCGCTCCCCTCCGAGCAGCAAAAAGCCCTTTTTGTCACCAAAACATCATCGATCCGCACGGCTTTTGTTTCCTTGTCGTCTTTTCCTTCTGTCTTCTCTCACCTTTCCATCGCGTGGACCTCCGCGGCTTCAGCGAATTGGCAGCTTAGAAATGATGATTTTGCGTCCGATGATATCATCACTTTTCACTAATCGCTGGCTAGACAATACATTTTCTCGACACCCTTTTATCGTATATAGGTAGGTCGTGCTGGTAGTTCTCCTTTCTCCACCACCCTTGCTACACATCGACCTTGCCATACCAGGGTTTTACCTGGCATCCTATTCATAAAATGGCTCTCTTCAAGGACACCACCTTTGGCTTCCTCATGCGCAACATTTCTGGTGGCAGACTTTTCCCATACGAAGATTACTACAACGAAGAACTCCGTGAGAGTTGGTTCAACGCTGGACAGATCAAGGATGAAGAGTCCTCTGACGACGAGGAAAAGAATGGAGTCAAGGGCAAATACCTGCTCATTGACTTCCTTGAGAACGACCCAGACGTAAGTCGCATTGGCAACCTACTTGCTTTGAGTACGACCTAATTTGTTACAGAACCCGCTTAACTGGTCCACTGGAAAGAAGTGCTTTGTGACTTTCTGTCTCTGCTTCCTGACTCTCTCTATCTACATCGGATCCGCCATCTACACTTCTGGTCTACCCTTCTTGACGGAGGCCTTCGGCGTCTCCACTGAGGTCGTTACCATTGGTCTGACTCTTTACGTTTTGGGCTACGGTATTGGACCTATGATCTGGTCTCCTCTCTCGGAAATTCCCCAGATCGGCAGAAACCCCATTTACATCGGCACCTTGGTTGTCTTTGTCTTCTTCAACTTCGGAGTCGTGTACGCAAAGAACATCGGCATGCTGCTCGCCTTCCGTTTCCTTACTGGTTTCTTCGGCTCTCCCGTTCTTGCTACAGGAGGTGCTTCGCTGGCAGACATTTTCCCTCCCGCCAAGCGTGCTTATGCTCTCTCCATCTACGGTATCGCCAACATCATGGGTCCCACCATTGGTCCTGTCGTCGGTAACTGGGCTGCTCAGTTCGAAGGCTGGACTTGGCCGATCTGGATTCTGATTTGGATTTCTGGCCCCTGCCTCGTCTTCTTGATCTTCTTCTTCCCAGAGACCTCGGCAAACAACATCCTTTACCGCCGCACCAACCGCCTCCGAAAGTGGCAGGAGAAGAACAACGGTCTGGAAGGTAAGCCTTACGACAAGATCAAGTGTCAGCCTGAAATTATGGGTGAAAACATGTCCGGTGCCGACATGGCCAAGATGACTCTCGTCAAGCCTTTCTCCCTCACTTTGACCGAGCCCATCGTCTTCGCACTTAACCTGTACATTGCTCTCATCTACGCTGTACTTTACTGCTGGCTGGAGTCGATTCCCATCGCCTTTGAACAGGTTTACGGATTCAGTCTCGGCATCACTGGACTCTGCTATCTCGGTATCTGTGTTGGTGGTCTCATTTGTATTCCTCCCTACTGGTATTACAACTACTACTACGTCGAGAACCGCTTCTCGGAGGACGGTACTCTTCGTCCCGAGATCAGACTGGAGCCTGCCTTGGTCACTTGCTTTGCTCTACCTATCTGTCTGTTCATGTTTGGTTGGACCGCTCGCGTGGATGTTCACTGGATCGTTCCCATCATCGCGACCGCCTTCTTCACCATCGGCGCCTTTGGTGCCTTCTCTGGTGTCCTCAACTACCTCGGTGATGCTTACCCTGCGGAATTCGCCTCCATCTCAGCCGGAAACGACTTTTTCCGCTCATGCTTCGGAGCAGCCTTCCCTCTGTTTGCCCGCCAGATGTTCAGCACTCTTGGCCTGAACTGGGGTAACTCTCTACTTGGTTTCTTGACCATTGTCTTCATTCCGGTCATCTTCGCCTTGTGGTGGAAGGGTGACAGATTGAGAGCTCGCAGCAAGAACGCTACTCAAGAGTACTTGAGCAAGAAGGATGAGGGCAAGAAGAACAAGAACAATGATGGCGAGAAGAGCGATGACGAGAAGACTCAAGTTGGCAGTGACGAGGACAAGGAGAAGGACAACGCATAGAGGAAAGATGCTATTGACACGAGCGACGATATAGACTAATTTGTAACATATAACGATAACGACTGTACTTTTACTTGACAAGATCCATCACTGGCCCCATCTCAACATCCTGGTGATCGAAGAGTTGTATAGGAACAGCATTCCGAAAGACCAGGATAACGATATCAGCCGCTCGTACCGAAATAGATAGGGCATCCTCCCCCACACTGCCATTCTGAGTTGTTGCACGACTCGAGAGCTCCCATGCAGGTCTGGAAACCCATACTGGGATTCGCTATTACGCGGTTTGCGCTGAAAACAGGCCACGCTTTGTAGCTCCAACGAGCAGCTGAAAGCCCTCTAAGAATTGAATATTGGTGACAAGAAAATCAACAAAAGCGGATGCTGATGGAACGGAACAGGGGAGATTCGCCAAGACTTCCGTCGCTTCTCCGAACCTGAGGCTGAAAAAACGTTTGAGCTGTCGATCGTCGTCATGCGGCTGCAGAAAGTTTATCGGCGACAAATGCCGCTCTTCTGCAGCAAATTGCTTCCTTGGTCCTCTCGCTCTGGCCCGAATACTGTCGATTGTACTCTGAAGCGCTGCTGTACGAATCGCTACAGCACCGTCAACCCATGTAGACGGTCAGGGAAGGCGCGACACTCTCTTTCATCAGTTCGACGATTGCTTCGACTTCTCGGTCCCGGATAAGCGGAAACAACAGCGGCGTCATGTCGACTTCAGGCGCCTCGGACTCGGTGCAAGAGTGGCTTCGTCTAAGAGCTTTGGCAAGGTACGACAGGTGTGGAGGAGCATGAAGGAGTGCGAAGAAGAGGAGGAATGAGAACAAGCATGGAGAGGATGAGCCGAGTCAAGAAGAGGACAGAGCAAGAGCAAAGAGGACAGAGACAAGAGGAAAGAGGACAGAGGACAGGCAGTACAGCACGGCTGACACTCGTGGGCGCGCCACAGATACTTTGCACCAAACAACATCACCGCCGACCTCGTCAATGCCGAACGCAGCGAGCCCCTGCCACCAGAACTCGCCTCTTCCCCCCTCCTCACCGCCATCACGCAGAACGGCTGCCTGCGCATGAACTGCGACCGCGCCTACGTCTCGCTCATCGACTCGTCCACCCAGTACATCCTCTCCGAAGCCACCAGGACCATCTCGATCCGCGACAGTACAAAGTTCGTCGACCCACAAGACACCCTCTTCCTCGGCGTCCAGAGTCTGAACAAGGAATATGGCATCTGCCCGCAGTCCGTCGACATCTTCACCGACCGCACCGGTCGCCGTGCCATCAGGTCCCACGAGGTTGTCGCCAACACCTCCCGCTATGTCATCCGCGACTTGCGCCAGCTCGCCCAGTACAAGCACTGCCCCTATGTCGTCGGCTTCCCACACTTCGTCTCGTACGCAGAGGTCCCTGTTAAGAGCGCTTCCGGCCACATCCTCGGCACCTACTGCATCATGGACAACAAGATCCGCGAAGACTTCTTCAACGACTCGACAATCGACATCTTGAACGACATTGCTGCTTGTGTGAGCGAGCAGTTCGAGCTCCACGCCATCAAGCAAGAGTCTCTGCGAGGGGTACAGATGATGAGGGGCTTGTCCGAGTTTATCGAGAGCAGGAGATCAAGAAGAGACAGTGTCGGAGCCACAACAAGACGTTCCTCTTCAAACAGCCAACACAGCTTCATCGACTACCTGGATCTCTCACCTGCCCAATCGGATGCGACACTGTCACCCAGCCCCTTGCTCTCCGACAAGCAGAGCCCCAATGACACCCCGATGCTGGACGTTACTCCGTCGACTTCCATGTCCGACCTCTCATCCTTACCCAGTCCCAACATCGCTCTGGATGAAGTCAAGTCTTCAAGCACTGGTCAACCCTTGTCGGCCAGTCAACCGCTGAAAGCCATCTACTCTGGAGCTGCGAACCTCATCCGAACTGCTATGGATATCGAGGGCCTGATGTTCTTGCGCGGCTCTGCCGAAAACACCATCAACGACTTTGCAAGCCAGCCCTTGGACCGCACCTCAACAGCAAACGTCAAGCCCAACAGCCGAGTCACATCCTCGATCTGCGAAGTCCTTGGAGACTCTATCGTACCCGGGGGTTCCGATCTTGGCTCACCTCAGCAGCCATTGGCAATCAACGACGCTTCCCTCAACTACCTCATCCGGCACTTCCCTCGGGGCTGCGTCTTCGTCGCCGACACTCAAGGCAATCCCATTTTCGAGAAGGAAGGTGCTTTCATTGCCCAAACTTATACTCATCGCACATCGTCCATAGCCGTCGAGGTCTCTGGCCAGCTGCAATCGCTGATTCGAAAGGCGGGATCCCTGATCTTCCTTCCGCTATGGGACAATGTAGAAGATCGTTTTATTGTTGGCATGCTGGGCTGGTCAAGCAATCCCACCCGTGTGCTTGGAGAACAGGACATGACGTGCCTGTCAGCCTTCGGAAACACCTTTATGACCGAGATTGCCAGGACCGAAATGACAGAGCTGGCACGAGCAAAGTCTGACTTCCTCTCGTCCATCAGTCATGAGCTTCGTTCACCACTCCATGGAATTCATGCTGCCGTCGATCTCCTCCAAGACCCCCAAAACGACTCCAAGTCTGAACTGGTTGAGATGATCCAAAGCTGTTCTTCGACACTGCTCGATACTCTAAACCATGTCCTTGACTTTTCCCGAGTCAATAAACTCACTGATGACGAGCCTCACCCGGAGACGCTTTCCTGTGGTGAAACACAAGAGCTTGCCCAAAACGCGTTTGGAGACTACAGTGAGGAGTATCTTTGCGATCTGGTTTTAGGGGTAGTCGAGGGATTACACTTCGGTCAAGCCAAGCGAAAGGCTACTTATAACAAGATGCAAAACACGCCCATCGGTCAATCTGCAGGCCCCGACTTCTCTTTGAATTCGGCCCTGCTTGTCGATGGTGCCAACAACAGCTCATCGACTACAGCTGGACCAACTGTTGCAGTTTATGTTGACATTGAGAGCCGAGCAGACTGGTGCATGATGCTTTGTGCTGGCGCCTGGAAACGGCTGGTCATGAATCTCTTCGCCAATGCTCTCAAGTACACGAATGAGGGTTTCATTGAAGTTGCGTTGAAAGTTATCAAACACCCGGACAATCCAGTCAAGCGCACTGCCCATCTTATGGTAAAGGACACCGGCATTGGAATGGCCCCTGAGTTTGTGCAGCGCAGCCTGTATCAGCCTTTCGTTCAGGAAAACCCTATCGCCGATGGGACCGGACTTGGCCTCAGTATCGTGAAGAAGATTATCCAGGATTTGCAGGGTACCATTGATGTACAAAGCACACAAGGCGTTGGAACTCGCTTTGATGTGCTTGTACCAATTCCAGATTATGACGAAGCAAAGCACCCATCTCTGCCCAATGGTGGCGACAGATTGGACCCGAAAGCGATACTGAAGGGTCGCTCTATTTGCTTGCTCTCGCCCTCGAACAAGCCTGACCTCAATTCCTTACCTGCACAACTGGACTTGCAAATGAGACGAACAGCAGCAATGCACTCATGTGTGCAGTCCATTACGCGGCAGTGGTTTGGTATGGATGTCATGACTTGCGGCAAACTGGAAGACGTCACCGCAGATATCGTCATCGCGGAAGAGTCGCTCATTGCCAGCCTACTTGCGACAGATCCTGAGCTCTCGACGAGACTCGGCAAGCAACGCCTGATTCTGGTTGATGCCAATCCTGGCAAGAAGCTTTTGTCGAATGCTGTCATTCTGCCGTACCCTATTAGTCCAAAGGCACTTATTCGCGCCCTCTCTGCCAGCTTGACTGAGCCTCAACATCTTTCACTCGAAAGCGTTGTTGTATCGGATCCTATGACGACGACACCATTGCCTCCAACCACGACCGCGTTCAGTCCAGATCTTGAGCCATCCTTGAAGAAGGCCAAGAACATCACCACAATCGCGACGGAGACCATAGCACCACTGAAAGAGGACATCACTCTTACACAAGACCAACAGCACTTCCTCCTTGTCGACGACAATGCCATCAATCTCCGTCTTCTGAGCACCTTTATGAAGAAGCTTGGCTTCTCTGCTGAGACCGCCGTCAATGGACTGGAAGCTTACGAGAAGTTTAAGTCTACGAAGTTCACCACAGTTCTGATGGACATCAGTATGCCTGTCATGAATGGTTTCGAATCAAGTCGCGCAATCAGAAGTCACGAGGCTTTGCAAGGACAGCTCAAGCCTGCACGGATCATTGCGTTGACAGGACTTGGATCAGAGGCTTCGAAGCAAGAGGCAAAAATGAGCGGCATTGACGAGTTCCATACAAAGCCTGTCAAGTTCGGTGCTTTGAAAGAGTTGTTGCAGAGATGATGATATCTGCCACGACATGGCGCATCGATTCGATGCGATATCCACTCTCTTCCAGTCGGTCCCTGCATGGTGCGACATTGCCAACAGGCTGTCAGGCTTACCTTGATTTGAAGAAAGGAACTCATCGAGGATCCAATGCGAAAGCAGTTTCGGTGCATATCGACGGCAGAGGCACGGGACTTTGGACCTCCGGCAGCTTGGGAGCGGTTTCTTGGCAGACATCATGTCTACCCTTCTGTCAGGCTCCCCTCACTTGTTACTATCTGGACTTCAACACATGACTGCTGCCTCGATACCCAGCCCTGGAAACCGAACAGAAGTCATCAGCCGCATGCAAACGATGGGATCAGGAACCAACACCAGTCTTGAATTCTGTCCATTCATCGACGTCGAGCTCTCCATCACCCCCTCAACCCACAGCTTCACCCAACCTAGCCCGCCGATCCTTACAATGGTATTGACCTCTCGCGCCACCAGGCCTATCACTTTTTTCACCTGGGATACCCCTTTACACTTTAATCGAGCGCTTACCAACAACGGCGTCACCATCACTGATATTGCAACCAACGAACCCGTAAAAACAACACGCCTCTTGGTGCAAAGAGTAGCCATTAACCGCATCCGCGGCTCTTTTGACGAAGAGCTCTATCTTACCCTCCTCCCCAACATCCCCGTCACCCTCTCGAGACCTTTTGGCAGGGGCAATTCGGGCACAGTCAAGCCATTGCCCAAGTCCATCGTACAGAAAGGTTGGGAACTCGATGACCAGGGTAACCCAATGAAGATTCGCAGATCTCAGAGTGCGACGGGAGTTGATGGATTGGAAGCCGGGAAGGAGTATCGCGTCGGTTTGAATATGGAGTTGCTTGAGAAGTGCAAGTGGAGCTTTGCGACTAAAGATGAGGTATTGGTTGATCGGGGAGACAAAGGCCCATCTCCATCTGATTATGCTTGGGAAAAAGGGGTGTTGGACTTTAGCGTTGTTGAGACTATGATCAAGGTTGTAGAGTGAGAAGGTGGTCAAGTATGCTTGACTGCTTTTGTAAGGCTACCATGTTTTCGGTACTCAAGCAGAATTTGATATCGCCGTCTCAGCCCGGAATGCTACGAGATCCAAGTCACAACCGATTTCCTCGGCCACGCCTTGCTCACATGGCAACTCTACCTCTCCACTTTGCAACTACGCTCTATGCGACATTCAAAGTGCTGAGGCCGGAGGATGGATTTAATAATTCTTCAAGGGGTGCGACCGTGCAGAGAGAGTCGTTGCAGAATGGTGTTCACTATTTCCCGGACGAAGAGCATAGGATGCAGACGAGATGGACCAAGGATAGGGAGTTGTCGGATATATCTTCAGAGTGGAATGAAGAACCTCTTCAACCTTACTTAATTCAGTTGAAGTTCAATCTATTCATTCTGCTTCAGGTCCGTTACGATATCCTGATGGCTGGGACCGTCGTGCAAGCAAACTGCGACCTATACCAGAGTGGGCGGACGCGGTGGACCCTGTGTTTTCTTGGCCAAGAGATTTGGCCGCTCGGGAATGAAAACACGCCCACCTTGCTCCTAGTCACCTGTGAGACTTGCACCACGATTTCTTGATCACAATTCGTCTCCGCCTTCGTACGATCTTTCGTCTTGTATCGGCGCATGCTTTGATCCATTGATGTCCATGTGAGATCATCGCGAGCAGCGAACGCAGACATGGCCGCGGCGTTAGCGGCCGACGAGGTTCAGCCTCTCGACATCCAGAACCTAGCCATCAACGATTCCACGTTCAATCGCCTCCTTACAAGACTCGCACTGAAGACTTGGGGAAGGTTGTACAAGTCTGATGGCTTTTGTAGCCCCATATCGAGAAAGAAGATAGTCAAGACTGGCCCTTACGTTCATTTGACCGAAGCCGCGACCATGAGGTACATCGCCGAAAATACATCAATCCCAGTACCGAGAGTGCATTGCGCATTTGCTCACAAAGGTCGCTCTTTCATCGTGATGGAGCGTATCCATGGGGAAGAGATACCCGCCGCTTGGAATCGGCTTGGAGTGGAGGGGCGAGCGAAAATCTTCGCACAGCTCAAAGGCATGATCGAGGAAATGAGGTTTTTGGAACCTCCGCCGGGCACTGGAGTACAGAGTTGCGTTGGAGGCAGTCTCTATGACTCACGAATGAACAGAAACGAAACTCGCTTCGGCCCGTTCGCGACCATTCAAGACTTTCACATCTGGCTTCGAAAAGGCTTTCGCTCCAAAGACCGTACACAATCTAGCAATCTGGAAAGCTCTGAAGAGAAACAGCTGGAAGAAATGGAAGCTATGCAGGATGGTCCATGGCCACACCCTGTTTTCACACATGCTGATCTCAACCCATCCAACATCTTGGTTCGAGGCGAGGAGGTTGTAGGCATCATTGATTGGGAATTTGCAGGTTGGTATCCGCACTATTGGGAGTACACTTCCGCATGGTTTGGAAACCTGGTCAGGACTGGTTGGCAGGATTGTCTGAGCCGCTTCCTCGAGACGTTTCCCGCAGAGTTCGAGATGGAGAAAACACGAAACAAGTGGTGGGGTGAATTCTGATTCATCCCCTCTCTCGATGCGACGCCGCCATACCCAGTTAAGTCCTCGACAAAACAACGTTTCAAACAACTCGAACTCATGGAACGGTCTCCTTCTCTTCCAGCATATCCCACATCGGTCTGGGTTTAGCTATGATATCCTCTTGCTGGTATCTTCCCGCCGCAGTCTTTTGAGCCACATAATCCCTGGCGGTCCGCTCGATCTTCTCCCAACTCAACTGGGCGGTCCCAACAACTTGTCCATCTTTTTCCAATTCTCCCAACGCATTCTTAATCCAGGTTCGGCATCTCCACTCAGGGTCATTCTGAATAACAGGCACGTTCTGCAGAATCCGTTCAAGTCTTTCAACATCTTCGACTTTGGCGATCATGATACGTGCGAGCAGATTGTTGGTGAAGCGAACATTCTTAAGGTCGGCTTTCTCGTATTGCCACCCGACGTGGGGAGGGTTGGTAACATGGTAGCGTATGCCTGGAACTACTTTGGAGCTTTCCTTTTTCGGTCCGACGATGAAAGCCCAGTGGTATCTGCAGACAGTCAGTTGTCACGATGTCCACTGCATACACTCCATTTGGCCAGGTTTCCTTACTTGCGCTCCTCGCTGTTGGAAACACCACTTGGGTACAGAGCAACATACAGGCGTGGCTTTCCGGAGGGCATCTGACTTAAAGACAAGTTTGATTACAGGTTTCGCCAGTCGAAATGATCAGTTTAAATAACCATATGTGGACATCGCATGGTTGGACGCTAAGACGAACACCTTATGTATCTGCTCCTAGGACAAAGATATCTGTGGCTAAGCATCCTCATGAAACACCGACTGCATAGTAGACGCCAGACTGCTTCATGAGAAAGGCTTTGCTCTAGCGAATCGCGACGTAGTACGTTCTTTGCAGCGCTTATGTCGCGCTTTGTCCTATCGCATTGATGACAGTTTGGTCATCCTGGGTGACTCACTTCAGAGAGACAAGTCCCCTTTGTTGTCGGTGATTACTAGAGTACCAGGCTTAAAAGTTTGTTATAGATAATGACTAACACATCAAACAGTCCTACGTCGCGCCCAGGAGGCTAATTACGCGGTTCCACGTGCTCGTGCTCGTGCAGTTTGCTCTTTTCTATCAATGGCTAGGCTTGCGAGATGCTTTTGTTAAGCTACGATACTTTACATCGGGATAGTCTGGTAGTCACTTTTCTTTTGTCAAGGAAAGCAAGATCAAATCATTCTTAGTTGCGCTCGCAGACGACTGGATTTCGCAGCCTGAAACGCGACGCAGATCATCACATCCGTCCGGCGCTTACCTGCAGACGCTGCTGCCTGGGGAAGGAACGACCTTCAAGAATGATCAGGCAACACGATACTGTGCCCTACCTGCGTCAAGGGTATCAGGCACCCGGATTCTTCGCCTCGTGTAATCGAATCGGCGAATCACAACGCTACTTACACCTTTCTCTTTGCAACTCCATGCGTAGCTTTACTCGAGATAGCTCACTATGACTGCGCTTACTGAAACCACAAGTCTCTTGCCTCTACACGACACGGAAAATCAGCCAGCAAATATTCACGAAGCCGCAACTCGAAGTCTTAGCAAAGATGCCGACATCTTCACCCGTGCCGGAAAGCTTACCATCTTGCTCGCAGGGATTTTCACTGTGATGTTCCAGTTCGCCGACATACTCCGCTTCGCACCCTCCATGCGCCTCTTTGAACTCGGATACTGCAGACAATGCTATCTCAAGCACAACCAAGATTTCATCGACGCCGGTGGAAATGTGTCCGAACATCTTTGCAAGATAGGAGAAGTCCAGGAACAGCTTTCGCTGCTGAAGGCATGGCTTGGTAGTACTTCGGAAGGCGCTGTTGGTGAGAGTGGTCCTTTTCCACGATGGAAGTTGTGGCGACTGATAAGATTTAGGGCTTCTGTTGGTCATACCGTACGGTATGTTGGCTGGAGTCAAAGGCGGTCGATTTGTCGCAGGTCTCAACTTGATCGGGTATGCCCTTTCGAGTGTGTGGATTCTCATATTTTGTAAGTTGTTTCTTGTCTAGCTGTTACTTCTTCGAGAACAAAGACTGATTAACCTATCAGCCTTCTGCTGGAACGTCTTCCCGATCAACGCAATTGTGGTAACCCCATTTCTCAGAGCTATTGGTGGTGGCGCACCTATATCTTCCGCCGTGATACTTGCAACTGTTGCAAATGCAGCGCCAACATCAGAGAGGTGCGTATCTCAGCTCATACCAGACTCACCCAGGGCTGACATGCCATCGATAGGTCAACAGTCTTCTTCCTCATGGGGGCTGCTGAGCTCGTTACGGAAATGATCATACCCTTGATCAGCGCTGCCTTCATGAGCAAAGGTTTCATATACTCACTTATCATGCTGGGTTTTGTGTTTGAAGCTCTTGCCTTGATCGCAGTCTATGCGATCCCTCTCGATACAGTGAAGAAGTCATCGACCGAATATCAAGAGATTGACCAACAGGAGAGCCAAGATCAACAATCAGTCCTCCCCGACGCCGATGACGCGCCCAAGAAAGGACTGGCACATCTTCCCCACTCAGGGTCATTCTGGATAACAGACACATTCTGCAGAATCCGTTCCAGTCTCTCACGCGCACGGGCTAGCTAAACCTCTCCTTACGCCGCTCATAGTATCATTTCGAAGCCTTTATCTAGTGCTTACATCCATACCCAACGGCCTCACGCACTAATTTAGCCTTGCTCAATGGTCTGGTGTCCGGCAGTAGATCGGCTCCGCTCATGTCTACGTCGTCCTGGACAAGGCGTTTGGTGAGCACCTTCTGATTCTTCGCAATAGCATCCAAGTAGGCGGCCAGTCTTACACCAGCCCTAGCAATCTGGAGTTCGACAACCGAGATAGCCGAGGCGTAGTAAGCTCCGCTGAGGTCGACGTCCTCAACCGCGGCTTGGCCATTAGGCATGACGGTGGAACACACGTAGGCGTTAGCCTCAGAAGCCCAATCAAGAGCGGTCGTGACCGGATCAGTAACGTCCAAGCCCTTAGTCCAGCTCGCGACCTGGGATGCGTAGATGCCGCTCTTGGTGGCAGTGTTGAGGGTTTGAGCCCAGGCTTTGGCATCGGACAGAGAGTAACCGCCGACGAACTTCTCGGGGATCTCTGTATCCCAGATGTGGTGCAGGTTGGTTGAGGCTCCGGCAAAAGTGACGTCGATATCGTTGCCACCGATCTCGAGGGCTTCGTCGTGCAGAGGCTGGTGAATGTCGCCTACAAAGTGAACGAGGAAACGGAGCGCGTAGTTGACCTCGGTGTTACTCAGAGTGGTGGAAACGACACGTTGAGTGTAGTTTGCAATAGCACTAAACAAGAGAAGCAAAAAGATAACATCAGCCGCTAGAATCAGACAAGAGGTACGTCTTGTAGACCCACCTGACAACACAGCCTTTCGCTCCACAGTCGCGATCATAGTCCACACTACACAACGACGGTGGACTATCTTCTGCGTCGATGAAGTGGAACGGGGCGCTGAAGGTTCCAGCAGGAGTGTAGCGGTAGGTATCAGCCCACGCGGCGATGCCCGCCAGGTAGGAAGTGCTAGTGTTGTCTAGAACACCCTGAGCCCAGGAGACCGTGTGCGCGGCCATGCGGTCCTGGGCAATGAAAGCCACGGTTTCATGGCCCAAAGTGCCCCAAGCGTTGGCGACGGGGAGAGCTGCGATGAGCACGGCGGCAAAGGTGCGAATGTGAGGCATGCTGAAAAGGTATGCTGGAGAAGGAGATGTCTGATGGGTTTTCACCGCTCGCATTCACCGCGCTGAGCCCACGTCTTTATACTTTGACTTGCAACGCCTGTCTGATCTTAGGAGTTCGCCTGCTCGCTCTCCTTGCCAGAGTTTTGATCTTCTTTGCATAGGATACACGCATGACAACGTAGCAATATCAAGACTGATGTTTGAATTGCACTTCGTGCCTGCCCAAGGCGGACGGACTCGTAGCTTGCAAACACCATCTCCCGTGCTAAGATGAGTGGTCTGACCAATGACCTTCCTAAAGCAGCCAAGTGACGCGCCGATCTGCATGCGTGCACCGAGGCTTGATTGTGCTTGGCTGGAAAGATATGCTTGATTGTTGCTTAGCTAAAAAGATTGGCGGGTCGAGGTGTAATAGATTTGTCGTCTTGGGTGTTCGGTATACGCCGTAGTATGAACGTGCGTGAGGAGATTAGCTGATTGCACTTCTACACCGCTGCTTCATACGAATGATAGCGGAGCGGAGGTCGCCTATCTCACTTTTAAGATACCCCAAAACTACTACACATTTAACGCTAGACATGAGCGCGGCATGACAGGATACTGGGAGCAGCATGGAGTCGAACAGAGACGCAGGGGTTGTGCCGGAAGAGCTTGATCATGCTACTGATCATGTTACCAAGCGTGAAGCAGATTCTTCGACAGGTTTTCTGCTTCCATGTAAACAAGATTGACTTTCTTCTGGCTGTGACAAGTAATCTTTGTCTCATTGCTGGGTCGCTTGGCATGGGCATGGCAGACAGCGTACCCATCTTCTTCCTTGGTACCTGCACTCCATAAATCCCTTCTACTGCACAAACTAACAGTGAACCCAGGCCTCATGGTATTCACATTCGGATGCGGCTGCCGAGCAAGGTTCCAGTCCCTACTCAGTTCTTTTGTTGAGCGCAAGGATATGACTCAACTATACGCGATTGTTGCTCTGTTTCATGGGATTGGATCAATGATGGGTGCTGTTCTAGCCAATGTGGGTTTGACTCAGGGTATCCACTGAGGAGGCACGTGGCTGGGTCTGCCATTTTCCCTTGCTGCAGCTGCATATGGCATCTCATTTGTGGGCATTTTCGTGGCTCGTAGATAAATGGAGTCTGCTTTTGTAACGGAAACCACAGTCGGGTACATGGGTGTTCGGGCTGACGGAACTGCTCACTCCTCGTCGCATTTCCGGCGATACATCAAAGTTCCGTATCCAAGGGCATCGAACCCTCCCGAGTTCGGACCGTAGTTACCGCCACCTCCTTCCACGCCGAGCTCAGTGTTCTGATTGACGTAGTCACGATATGCAGCACTCCAAGATGCATTTATACTTTTGACATCTTCGTAGTGCCCAACGAGCAATTCAAAACCAGGACGTATGTTGCCACGACTCTTGGCTGAGACGTTGGACTGGACGCCTTCGAAGCTGTCGTACGCAGTGTATGGTACTGTCTGGTTGACATTGTACTTTGCAGCATATTCAGCGCTGCAAGAAGCATGTCAGCAAAAAAGGGAAGGGGAAGCAGATTGGGGGAGACTTGCGCGTTCAAGATCATGCTTTCGTATGTCGCGAAAAGATCGTTTCCTTGATTGAATCCTTGCTGTGCAATTACGCCGAGCAATGCAAAGTCAAGAGTCGCATGTCCTTGATCTCTTCCTGCTTCTTGGCCTTGCGTGAGGGTCTTTCCTGTGCCCTCTTCGGTAAAGTTAGCGACTGCGAAGTTGGGTAGAGCACCATTTCCAGCACCAGTCAAGAAGTATTCTGTGGCGTAGTCGTACATTGTCTGATTGTCCGTGAAGATACCAACAGCCATGAGATTTGCGATGTTGCACAGATCCCAGTTGGCGTAATAATGCCCATGGAACTTGGAAGTTGGGTTGCCGTTGTGTTTCTCTAAAAACGAAAGACTCACGCTCGCAAAGATGTCCGTGAGCATGGTTCCGAAGTCATGTTGGCTTGAGATGTTCCATCCAGAGTAAGAGCGCATTAGTTCTGCAGCGTTCGCGAACTGATATCCATATAGTCCCGCCGCAAGATACAAATCAGTGCTTCCTTGGAGACCCTTGAGGGTCGAGCTGTATGCATTCAGAATGCGAACGGACGCATTGGCGAAAATATCATCGCCTGTAATGAGCCATCGCAGGGCAAGTTGGTAAGCGGCAGCCGCATCGTTGTACGCGGATCCATAGTTCTCCGCATATCCAGATCCTCGGATGATGTATTCATGCGCTGAGGGCTTCCAGGTGGAGTGTGAGCGGCCGTTCTGGGTGAGAAGTTCAAAAGCAGTGGACCATGGTTCATCGCCTGCAGTGACGTGATATTTGGCACGGGCAATATCGTCTGCAGTATGCAAAGCCCCGGGATGAACGAAGGCGGCTGCGGCGCCAGAAAGAAGCAGAATTGGAGTCAGTAGCATGGCTGCGCAAGGAGGTTTGCGAGGATGATTAGGACGAAGTGCAGACGGTGCAGAAAAGCGACATTATGAAAGCTTTTGACAGTGACAACAAAACCCAACAAGCCCTACCTTGAGGGTTCAATACGAGGTCAAATAGATCCACTCAAATATAACTGTTGCAAAGCAAAGATAGTTCATAATGAGGGCCATGCCCCTGACGAATTTCAACAGGAGCCGTTGCAAGACGTTGCTTTGACCCTTGCGGCAGCAACAGAGATCGACTCCAGGATTGCGCTGGAGGAATGAACGTCCTGGACGCGCCATCCTAAAGATCTCTTCTTATCCATGGATGCGACATGGAAGAAGTCGTCCTTTCTCTTCGAGAAACCATGGATAGGGCACACGAAGGACAGATAAGGTTTGCGCTATCAGACACTTGTCCGCATCGACCTGGAGAACGTTCGAGCGACAGCATCGGACCTTGCCAGGGTAACAAAAGATCATCGGGGTTATCAATGCATTGAAGAATCTACTTCTAGCATGACTGAGATATGCGTCTACGCGTCTGCCTCGACAGTAGCATGTCCACCGACCTCTAGCTCACTCAGTATCTGCGTTCCAACCACCTTCCCTGCTGCATCGAAGAAAATCGCGGCCACAGCCTGGACGCCATGAATCGGTTCGTACTTGTACTGCTTCTTCTGCACCACTTTGCCACCCCGAGTCAATGTGTCTTCATGACCGGTGAATGTCATGTCTTTTGCGTATGAACCAACGACCTTGGTTCTTGAGACTCGTCCGTCATTGTCAAGATCTTGCTCAACGATGTCGCCATTTTGCTCGAGAATGCGATTCGTGTGTGAGTTTCCTGAGAAGTCGTTGACCGAAAAGAGGATATTGTCGTCGATAGCAAGGGAGCGCTTGACATTTGAGCTGGAGCTAGAGTTGGAGTTGGAGCCGGATCCGTCATCTCCAAGAAGACCACCAACAGCATCAGTGGTCTCACCAACAATGTCACCGACTCCTTGACCAAGTGTCGCAATGATAGGATTGAGATCGAGAGACCCCAGGACGTCGTCGACCATCTGCACGAGATTTTCCAGTCGTGCCTCGAGCAGAACTTTCGCCTTGACATCCTGAATGAGAAGATGGACACGTTCAATCGAAAGGTCGACGCCGGCGTTGAACTGCAGAAGTTCGAGTACTTGGAGGTCGAGGTTGACTTTGGCAGTCAGATTATCGACTTCGATCTCAATCGTCTCGACTGATAGCGATGCATTGAGGAAGACGTCGGGGTCAGGGTAAGTGACGCTGGCATTTTGACGGGTGTTGTCGGTAGAATAGATGACCGAGTCTTCGTCGCCCTCCAACGTGAGATTGTAGCCGACATAGCCAGAGTCTGACGTAGCAGCCGAGGTTGTCAGGCTCATGCCAAAGGCCAGGAAGCCATAGAAAGCGAGTGACAGCATGTTTGCGGTAGGTGACAGTGTCAGAGAGGCAAGCTGAGAAGAGTCGTGACTTGAGAGTCGGGAAGGGAGAGACAGTCTGTACTGTCCTTGGTACCAGCGAGAAGTTCCAGGTCCCGGCACTTGTACGTCTGAAGAGTTGCCAACTATCCGGGTACAGTCTCGACGATGGGTCGTAAGAGATCCAAGCGCAGTGCGACGCGGCTGGTCAAGGTCATCTCTGAGCGGGAGACAAGTGTTGCGCCACGGCAAGTGACAGAAGATTGCGACTTGAGATGACAGAAGTTTAACCAGTAAGCGAACACAAAATGGTTGTTGGTGAAACACGCTGCCGTCGATCTGACCGAGCCGTCCGGAGAGCTGAGTTTTCATTGGCTTCGCGGACCGTCGTCTCACACTAAAAAGCAGGCCCATGAAGTTAGCAACAGCGACTCGGCCGACTTCTTGATACCTTTTCCAGGGACCGAAATGAGTTACAATGTACTTGACCCGTGAGTTGACCGACGTAAGTGGTTTGAACACTCGAAACTTGGTCCTGGAAGAAGTCGCAGAATCGCCCGACATTTTCGAGACTTGACTTCTGACTTTCTCATCACACTCTTGACCTTGTCGCCTATTGTCGCCCATTGTCGCCCAACCTCTTGATACTGCTAGAATCATCGCCGAGTAGTCATGACTTCCTGGGTAGTGTCTCGTCTTCTTGCGATTCTCTCAGTAGCTATCTTCTTGGTTCTACACGTATCGGCTCAAACTGCAGCATCTTCTGCATCGGCTACAACAGCACCTCGAACCATCACATCTGCACGGAACAGTACAACAAGCACGAGCTCTCGTTCAAGCGCGGCTACCTCAGGCGCAGCTCCAGATGTTTACCTCAACGTTCCCGAGCTTCATGTCGGTCGCATTGAACTCACTGTCGACAAGTTGAGTGCAGACTTGAACTTGAATGCCAAAGTTGCCAATCTGGTTCAACTGAATGCCGGTGTGCAAGTGTCAGTGGAGAAGGTCAATATCACCATTGCAGAGGTTGATGCTGAAGTTGAACTGGTGATCAGACTGGGTATGTGATGAATGCGAGCCGTCACACAGCAAAGCTTGATACTGATTGCACTGCAGGTCATCTTGTTGACATCGTCGGCCGTGTTTTCGATTCGTTGGATCTGAATCCGCTGTTGATTAACACAATCAGCAATGTCACGAGTCTTGTCGGAGAAGTAGTCGGTGATGTCGTTGGAGCAGTTGATGGTTTGCTTGGATCAATTACGCAGGGCGGCAAGACTTTGAATTTTGTTGTGGACAACCTTGGAAACATTGTTCAGGAAGTGGGAGGAGTTAGCTCGATTGTCGGCGACTTCACCAAAAACATGACCGAGACAGGTGTCGCAAAGAGTGTTGGACAAGGACTCACGCAGAAGGAGTACTCATACTCGCCTCTCAACGCGCTGGTGGACATTGTGTTCAATTCTGCTGGTCAGGTGGTACAGGCTGTTGTTCAGAAGAAGAACAGCGCAGGCAGCAGTAGCAGTGGATCAGGCGGTGGCTCGAACTCGACTGTCTCTGCCGCTGCTGCTTCACTCAGACGTTGATTTGCTTGTAGATTCGAAAGAAAATATGGTATTGGGGAAGCTCAACTTCGCGGACAGTTTACATGGACCTGAAATCACCTCTTGGCCAGATCAAAGTCGCGATTCGCGGCGGATTTGAGAACGCTCCCGCTCAGTACTCATCGTATTCTTCCTTACCCCATTTGTTGTATGCCTCGTGAAGGCTCTGTTGAACTTGTCAACAGATTGCTCACACTTGCTTCAAAAGACTTGCTCCAACTCACCCTGGGCAAATTGACGTTGGGTACGATGACTGTGTTCAAAGCTGAAGGTGCATCCTTGACTCTTGCTTCTTTGCCGGGAGTTGCTCGCGCGTGGTAGCGGTATTTCCCAGTACTGCCTTCGGCGCCATCTTTCCATGGCTCTGTGCCTTCGATCTTGGAGACTTTAGTCTCGCCAGTGATGGCTGCCCAGAAATGAGGTTGGTACCATCCATACGCGCCGACTGTAGCTGCCGTGAGGATGTAAAGAACCTGGCAACATGGAACAAATATTAGTTGACGAAAAGAAGAGCAGACATAGCTTTGAAACACGGCATACGTATAGTTCAGGATCTTTTCTTGCCTCCCTCAGCAATTTCTTGTGCTCAGGTCTAGGGTCTCTATGAGTCAAATGCTCGCTGAGTCTTGCTCCTGATTGACCGGCGTTCACGCCAGATTCTCTCAACGACCTGGTCACTTGGAACATCGGATTGAAGAAACGTCTCGACATGATGGGTCCCGGTAGAGCTGGATACTGTGGGATGTCCTGTATTCTTGTGCGACAAAAGCAGGAGCAAGTGTAAGAGAAACGCAGAAGCAAGATAGGAAGTCTTCGATCAGGTGAGATCTCTGGAAGCCGTTTCGTTCTTGTGGTGCACGACAGTCAAGTACAAAGTCGCATTACTTAACGACGGATGAGATATGACAATGCTCATGCCCTTTGGGACGATGAAACGACCTACGACGTTTTGAATCGTGGTATTATGGGTGAGTTGATGCAGAACAAGCGAGCCTGATGCTTGCATACACGAATGAGTGCGGAGAAAGAGTGTATACAAAGGAACAATCTGCGTCTGACGAATATCTGATTGTGATGTTACGATATTCTGCGTCACGTCTTGATCTCTTGTAGGGAACCCGATGGAGCACGTCATGAAGAGATATTCCACTACCTGAATGGACACGAGACTGGAGTTTCCAAAGGGAAGGGGTACCCGATCGATCTCATGATTTCCAGATTTATGACGGTCGCTTGACGAATGCCTGAGATGCCTGAGCTCCTTCGATCAAGCAACGACATGGACGAGCTAGAAGCTGGATTCTGAACATTCGCAGAGGCTGTCGCAAGGCGTAAGAATGACGATGCTTGGGTTGAGAATGAGGGCGAGTTCTTGGGTAGCAAAGGGCAAAGTTGATGGTCGAGTCCTTGGGGCTGCAAGTTCACCAACGCGTCATGTTCGAGGACCGTGGACGAGTCTGCGTCGCGTCTCGCAAGCTTCCGAGGCTGCGACTTTGCGACTCTACAACTTTCTTGTTCACGCGCACCAAAGTCTTGCGCAATCGCCGTCAACAACTCTCAATCGCATGCTCTGCCTCAGATCGTCCGCCATGTCCCGCCAACGTCGCATGATTTGGCGCTCGCCGTCGCTGCCCGCCACGCCCTGACCGACAAGTCTCGCCCACCGTTGCTCTGTCGCCGAAGCATCCCACAGCTTCCTCGTCTGGCACAACCTTTGCGACAACATCTCGCCCTGCTACCCCCCTCGACTTCTTGCTGCTCGCAGTATTCTGTCTTGTCGCGTTCACAGCTGGACTGTCGCCCGTCGCAATCTGCCAACCCACACATCGCTGTTCACGCCTTCGCGCCTTCGCGTCCCGATCGTTGCCCACCAGTGCCCCCCTACTTCGCCCACACATCCTGTGACCGAACGATCGAACGATCGAACGATCGAATGACTGAGAAAAGAGCTAGGGACGAGGAACAAGGAACACTCGCGCCAACCTTCTGCGACAGTTTGAACACGGTCCGTCCAGCTTCGCCGCCAGGATGCATCGCGCAATTCCTCGCAACTGCACCGCCTTTGCATTGCCTCTGGCCTTCCCCCCGTCGCCTTCTACATGGAACCAGCCACTGGTCGCTGCCCGCTGAAACATCTCGCACCTGAAAGACAGAAAAAGAGGGTTTTAGGGTTTTAGGGTTAGGGGTTTAGGATTATTCGTTTATTTAAGGCTAACGAAAATTGCCTACGCTTCCGGAGGACATACTAAGACTTAATGTAGCTATGCACCATACGAACTCCTTAGTAGTAACTACAGGTAGGAATAGGTTTAGGGTTAGGGGGGGTTTAGTATTTAGGCTACTATAGAATGAACCGTATCTAAAGGGCGAGCCTACCTGCTTACTTCTAGAGGTCTAACTTAGCTCGGATGCAGCATAGTAAACTACTTTTAAAGCTACTCGTACTATACGAACTCCTCCTCGATCTACTCCTTCTACTTCTTAGCTTAACTATATTATATATCTAAAGGGACCCTAAAGGAATCTCTACTAATACGCCGCTAATCGGAGAGGTCTATCTATATATAACTAGTTAGTCTTTCCTCTAGGATCATCTAACTTAAGAGCCTAGAAAACTAGTATAGACCGCGTCCTCTAGATCGTCCTACTTATAGTTATTTCGATAAACCTGCCTAGGGGGAAGAGACTAGAGACGTAGTAGCTTACCGCTCTATACGACCTAAAATATTATCCTAGAGATGCAATAAATTAGCGCGGGCGACGCTAACGTCTCTTAGATTTTATAGGTCCCTAATAGGGCCGTCTTAGCTAAAGGAAAGTAACCCCCTTCCTTCTAAAGTAGGGGACATTATATAGAATAGGGTAAAGTCCTTTTTAAGCGCGCTACGGTGCGCTAGCAGTCCTTCCGTTCCCTCTATATGTAGAGGTTCCGAATTTTATTAGTAAAGTTAATCTAGGGGACTAAAGTATAATAGAGAATCCGTATCTCTAAGAGTTTATCGATAGGTAAGCTAGGAGAAAAGCGCGATACTAGAGCCGCCGCTAGTATAAGCTATTAAATGTTTAGGAGAGCTCCCGTCCGAGGATTTAATCATTACTTATTAGAACGTCCCGCTTATAAATCTCCTAATAAGGTCTCTATTAGTTAGAGTTTTCTAAGGTCGTCGCCTAGATCTATTATCCTTCATTCTCCCTTAGTAGTATTAGGCTCTAGCGACGTAGGAGACATAGTCCTACTATCTAGGCCTAGTATTAAGATATCGTCTAGATTTGTTATAAAATCTATTCGTAGCGGAGCGTAGTATCCGCCGCTAGTCGGTTTTATTAGGATTATCTAGCTCCTAGATCTTCTTTTATCGAAGTACTTTAAGGGAACCGGCCCTAAGACTCTTTTCCTCCTATAGCCTTTAATTAGTATGCCGCCGTCCTTATTAGTCGCCGTAATCTAGGTCTATTCCTACTAGAATCATAGGGGGCCTAAGTAGACCCCTATATCCGGCTTATAGACTAGTAAAGCGATTAGATAACCCTTTAACAATTTCCGATATTATATCGCTATCCCCTAGCTTTTTCTTAGCTAGTCTCTCTTAGGGACTAATAACTCCCCTTTCCTCCTCTTTCTCCTAACTCTTACGATATTCTTACTAATACGTAGGGTTTTCTATATCCTCCCTCGCAAATACTAGATTACGCGAGTAAGGCATTACTTTCTCTACTCGTCTCGATATACCCCTAGCGTAATCCCTTAGCTTATATCGAGATGCTCCTTAGCTGTTCCCCCTAGATGTCTTAGCCGAACTAAGGCGGTCTAGGATTTAACTAATAGCTAGTAGTTAGTAGCAGTTTAGATAGGTCGAAGAGTTCCGTCGTAATCCGTAGCTAGGTCTAGCTCCTATCTAAAGCCTACTCCCTAGTCCTCGTTTCCGTCGTCCTCTTCTATAC